>JGI25128J35275_1000002_pt1 | contig 78617 bp, 79 predicted proteins | sample ETNvirenome_2_60_FD_35275 | JGI IMG/M metagenome (IMG submission 35275)
ATAGAATAAATTTACTTGACAAATAATATGATATATGTTATAATATATATTATAATAAAGAGAAATAAATGATAAAGAAACATATTGTATTATTTGATATGGATGGTACTTTAACTGAACCTAGAATGCCATTTCAAAAAAAGTTACTGGGTCCATTAAGAAAATTATCAGCAAATGCTGAAATAGGAATACTCACAGGTTCTGATTTTGACTATTTACATCAACAAATGAACCTAATAATCAGATTTTCTGAGTTGAGATTTGTTACGCACTTGTTGCCATGTAATGGAACAAAACACTATTACCCTCCAAGACTCCCTGATGACGTTTATAAACTCATTCATGAAATGAATATGGAGACTTTCTTAGGAAAGAATTGTTATAAGCAATTGATAATGTTATTATCTAGCGGCCAAGAAGAAATGTGTCATTACGATTTCCCACTAACAGGACATTTTATCTCCTGTAGGGGCTCAATGGTTAACTGGTCTCCGGTTGGCAGAAATGCAACTACCGAACAGAGACAGCAGTTTATTGAGTGCGACTTGTCATATTCTCCTTCCCTTAGAGAGCGTGAAATAAACAAACTAAAGTATCGAATAAATCTTAGGTGTGCTAAAAATGTAACCGTAAAATTAGGAGGCGAAACATCATTTGATATTTATCCTACTGGATGGGACAAGACCTATGCACTAAGGCACTTTCCTGAGCATATTTGCTGGTTTGTTGGTGATAGATGTGGTCCTAATGGCAATGACAAGGAAATTTATGATCTTTTATCGCAGGAAAACCGTGCATATTGCACTAAGGACCCCGACAACACAGTTGAAATAATACAAGATATAATCAGGAGAATTGGTAATGGTGAGTGAAATCGAAGTCGTCAAAATGATCTCAGATCTTATTAAGAACGGTATAAGTTTGGATGGTAAAAACATTTTTGAATGCAACCTCTTTATGAAGGACTTGAATCATTTTTTGAACACCGAGACAACCTTGAGTGCTCACTACTCTGGGGGCAAAATTACTATCGAATCAATTTTTTTTGATCCTCTATTATCTGTTGAGTTAGAAAAAAGCACTCTCCAATGTATTCCAATTACTGATGAGGGGTGGATGGATGCTGTCTATGAGATTTTGAAATTTATCCACATCAGGAAAATTGAGGAATTAGAAAAACAACAACAAGCCAAAAAAAAGGAAGAAGAAAATAACAAAGAGTTTGATTGGATTTAGCACCCATAGCTCAACTGGATAGAGCAACGGCCTTCTAAGCCGTAGGTTTCAGGTTCAAATCCTGATGGGTGTACCATTACAACAGAGAAGCCATATGAATGCTTACTTGACACCATCATTGAAGCAGTGTTTGTGATTTCTTCTCTGTTATTTATTTGGAGAGAATTATGAAAATATTTTACCTAAGAAGAGAAGAAGATGAAAGCGGAATAAGCGGTACTGGTAGAGTGGCTCAAGGTTTCGTCTTTGATAATGGAAAGGTGGCAGTGACATGGCTCTCTGAGCACCCTTCTGTTACAATTTATGACAACATTGGAGAAGTTCACGCTATCCATGGCCATGGAGGCAAGACAACAGTAGAGTTCGAACCAGACTACAAAAGAGCTTGCAATGAACTCAAATCATTTATTGATAATTTTTCTTTACCTGATTTAGCTAAAGACAAACTACCAACAGAGGGCGCTGCGGCGAAATTGATTTTTAAAAACTAATTGATATGTGGAACAAGAATGGTTAAACAGTTACTCATTAAAACTAGATGCTGCTTGGCAACCTCTAGAAATTATAAGCACATACAAGGCTTTCAATATGTGTTATTCTGGTAGAGCAAAGATTGTTTCATCGTCCCTAATTGATGGAATAGAGATCCCATCAGTTATTGTTCTTCATAACTATGTCCGTAGGTTCCCATTTAGATTATCATGTAATCGAAAGAACGTGTTTTGGAGAGATAGCAATCAGTGTCAATATTGCGGCAATATTTTCAAATTTGATGATCTAACCATGGATCACGTTAAGCCAAAGTCAAAAGGCGGTGCAAAATCATGGGAAAACATTGTTGCATCTTGCAAGGTATGCAATTCCAAGAAAAGAGATAGAACCCCGAAAGAAGCACAAATGCCTCTAATAAAAAGGCCGCATTCGCCTAGAGTAAGTTTATTAGATCTAAATAGAAACATTCCAATTCATAAAGATTGGAGAATTTTTTTCAAGGAGTAAAAATGAAAAGAGTACCAACAATTGCTGTTAGCGGTGGTTTTGATCCCATCCACAAAGGTCACGTACAGATGATCAGGGAGGCTGCTGAATATGGCAATGTCATTGTGTTTTTGAATTCTGATGAGTGGTTAGTAAGAAAAAAAGGATTTAATTTTATGTCCTTTGAAGAAAGGGCCTACATTGTTGGTAGCATAAAGGGCGTGGCAATTGTGAGCAATGTTGATGACTCCGAAGGCACAGTTTGTTCTGCTCTGCGCAGATTCAAGCCCGACTATTTTGCAAATGGTGGCGATCGAGTAGCTAAAAATACACCCGAGATGGACACTTGTGAAGAGATTGGCATAACAATGTTGTGGAATGTCGGCGGAGGAAAGATACAGTCTTCTTCTGATTTAGTTAAGAAAGTAAAAGGAGTGAAGGGATGAAAAAAGAATTTGATTTCACAACAATGGAGTTATTGATGCAAAAGCTAGAGAACGATAATAATCCTGAGTTGAAAAAGGTAGTTAATGATTTGATATTAGGATCTAAAAAAGCCGGTACAATTGGCTTAGACATGAAAGAGGTTGCTAGTATTTGTACATTGGGCTGGGTAGTCTCCCAGCAGCCGGAGCTAGAATCACTAATGGAGTTTCTGCTTAGTAAGACTGTTCCAAAGGATGAGTTTTTGAATTAAAGTGAAATAAAGATAAAGGGAGGCTAAAAGCCTCCTTTTTTGCTATTTAGTAAGTAAAACAAATCTAAGAGGGAAACTAATGAAGCTATTATTAGAAAATTGGCGCAACTTTATAAATGAAGAAGCCGCCGCCTTACCAGACAATGCAAAGAAACCGGATCTGCCTGCGATTGTTAAGAAAGGTACTGAAATTGTCAAACAGCAGCCAAAAAAGCAGCAAAAAGCGGCGCTTGCCCAAATGCTAGATGGTGTCACAATTTCTGATGAAGACAAGAAAAAGGTTGCTGGTGAAATTGTAGCGAATGTAAACAATGATAATGAAGGAAACGATGACAAGCAAAAAGCACTCAAAGCCTTAGTTGATCAGGCCGGCCAAAAACTGGCGGTTGTCCCAAGCGATAATAAGGAAAAAGCTGCCCTGACACTTGTAAAGCAAATAAAACAGAAACTTGATCTTGGAGATGAAGAGACAAAAGAAGTCTTAAAAGTAATTACCGATAAAGGTAATGCTGGTGGTGATGGCGGCGGTGGTGAAGGAAACCCAAATAAAATAGGCGACACACCAGAAGAAGTCCAACAGTTTGAGGCTGCTTTTGATAAATTCAAAAATAAATTTTATTGCGATATGGAGCCCGGGCTTTCAAGATACGAAAGAAAAAAATCATTAGCCAATTGTCAAGATAAAGGTATAGCAATTACAAAAAACCAACAGCATGAGATTATAAAGGATCTTATAGTCTTTATTGAAGGCGAGATTGAAGAAATCAAAGGATCTGGGTATGAAAGGTCAAAACTAAAAGAACCCAAGGTCACACAAGATAAACCAGAAGTCATCGGCGAACAGAAAATGCCAAGAACAGAGATTGCTGCTTACAAGCAAGATCTAAAAATGTTTATAAGGCTAGCCAAAGCCGCAAGCAATAATGAACTGGGAAGCGCACAAAAATTCGCAGGCAAAAGAGCAGGAAAATACTGGATTGAAAGATCTAAAAAGAAAATGAAACAGATGTTAAAACTGTGTGGAACTTTATATGAAGATCTTCGTGACTTGTCTGGTGCGCTTGGATCTGCCTCTAAAAAGCAAAAACCAGAACTAAAAGAGATGGCTGATGAAGTTGAAAGAGTCTATGACTCTGTCGTCAACTCATTGGAAGAGATTTTGGGCATTGCCGGTGAACACATGCCGGCATCTGAAACTTTGCCTAGAATGGAAAAGGCCCTTGAGGAATTGGAATCAATCTTGAGGTATTTTCCAAAGGGTAGAGTTTTTGGAAAAGGAAAGGCTAATGCTGAAGACATTCGAGACAAATATGATGAAGCGGTAAAATTGTATTTGGGTGATAACTTTGCTGTTCTTATGAACTTGCCCAATGAAATCCCTCGTGGTGGTGCAACAGCGATCCAAGGTGCGGCTCAACAAGTCAGAGCATTTGCAGAATTTATTGCAAGGATGTTTGGGCTGGAAATGCCAAAGCAATTTGACGATCCGGTCGAAACCAAAAAAGTCGAAGTTCCCGGCGTACCAGACGTAGATAAAGCAAAAAAGAAAGTTGAAGGCCCGACTACTAAGGACCCAGATACAGACGGCGATGAGGCTACTGGTGATAAGCAATTATTTGAAATAAAAAGTATGCAAGACTGGAGAAACTTTATTAATAAACAAATCGCACTTGATTCTTCAATAAGATCCGCCGCTGACAAAATTGGTGTCGATCTCGCAGATTCAAAATCTGAAGGGTCAATACAACTCAAGACCCTTATTGCACACTTGATGGTTTTAGGCCACCAATCGGCTCAAAAGAAAAAAATTACAGAAGATGTTAACACTGCAAAGGTTCACTTTCAATCCCTATCAGGTGCTTTTGGGTTTGATAAATCTAAATTTACAGACTTTTTTGTTGATTTAGAAAGGGCCAAACAGACAGATATTCAAGTTTGGTTCCAAGAGACGCTATCAAAACCAGAAAGCAGACAGGCAGTAGCTCTTCTTATAAAGGCCCTATCAGATGTGATGAACAAATTTGATGCTCAGTTGAATAAAAGTCTAGCAACCCATATTTTTGCTGGTCGCCTATTCAGAACCGACAAAGCAAAGCAAGGTGACCAAGACCAAGATCAAACCGATCAAGATCAAGGTGACCAAGACCAAGATCAAACCGATCAAGACCAAGATCAAACCGATCAAGATCAAGGTGACCAAGACCAAGATCAAACCGATCAAGATCAAGGCGACCAAGATCAAGGTGACCAACAACAAGATCAAGGAGACCAAGATCAAGATCAAGGTGACCAACAACAAGGTGATCAAGATCAAACTGATCAAGACCAAGACCAAGGTGACCAACAACAAGACGATCAAGATCAAGGAGACCAAGATCAACAACAAGGCGATCAAGACCAAACTGATCAAGATGCCGATGAAGACACTAGAAAAATAATGGAAATTATAGGTAACATTCCTCCGTTTACTTCCGACGAAGGAAAAAAATTCTCTGATGACACAATAAAAAGAATACAGAAAACAGATGGTTTCAATGATGATATCAAAAACCAACTTGAAAACGGAATTGAAAATCCAAAATCTAACTTAAGGAGTGGCAAGGCACCGCCATGGACCAAAACTGGTCTGGCAAAAGCCTTTCAGGGAATTGACATTGAACAAATATATCGTGATGCTGTAAAGAATGGCGAGATAGGCCTCAGGAACAAAAAGGAAACAAACGAATCTGTTGAGAGGCTGTTGCGTGAGTTCAGTGAGAATGCCTATAAACAAGCTCGGGTGATTAGGTTTCTTTTCACAACAGAAGTTTTTAAAGAACATGATAAGCGTTTTAGAGGCTCCGATCTGGGCTTTATGCTTAAATTCAATGAAAAAGGAAAAGTAGAAACAGAAGAAGTATTCAAAACGTGGTTTGCTGTGCGGAAATTTGCACCAATTTGTCGGAAGATTATTTTGGAATATATGTTTTATATATCATATAAATTGTCTCTGAAAGATGAGAAGTGGGCCAAAGTAACCAAAAAAGTCGTTGAAATTATGAATAAAGGCAACGTTATGGAATTCACTTTTCCATGGAAAGACCCCGGCGCCGGTGGAGGACAAACCCAAACTGACCAAGATCAAGAAGACCAAGATCAACCTGATCTAGATCAACAAGATGGAGATGATGGTGAAATAAGCGATGAAGAGCGAATTCTTATTGGCAAAATTGAAGACACTATAAGTCAAGAATTTCCACAATTATCTGCGGGAGATGATAACGTGGATAAAGACAAAATCAAAAAACAGGTCATGCAATTAATGGGCCCACAAGTTGTTGATACGGATACGGAAATCAAAGACAAGTTGCCGGCAATTATTGACAAAGAAATCGACGACGTCATAAACCCAGAACAGGATACCGGAGAAGAGACCGACACCAATGACACTGGTGAAGAAACTGATACCGATGACACTGGTGAAGAAACTGATACCGATGACACTGGTGAAGAAACTGATACCGATGACACTGGCGAAGAGGACTTGGAACCTTCATATAAGCTAAGTGATGAGGTGAAAGAGTCCGAAGGCTACAACTTGTTGAGAAGCAGTTGGAAAAGCAACAATAACAAAAAAGGTTTTGATTTTGATGATGACTTGGCCGCTTTTATTGGCTTTGTTGCTCCTCTAAGATATGATAGATTACTAAAGGAAAAAGTAAAGAAAGGTGACCCATGGCAACAAGTTACTACCAACAACAGTTTCTTTTCTCCAAAACCAGAAGCACAAAAGAAAATTAACAAAGCATATCAGGCCTTAGATGCCGAGACTCAAGCAAAAGTAGACAGAATCAGTAAGGCTATGGTGGTGTCAGGAAAGGCACCTGAAATAGGCAAAAAAATTGGAATCTTAAGGTCTATAATAAAGCAGGAGCCAAAATCAGACGAACAAGAACAAACAACATCTAAAAATTGGGAAGATGTAGTTGATAAGGATGAATGGAACAAGTCAGAAGATTCAAGAGAATATAGTGTTGCATTGAAAAAACTTAAGAATATTCAAAGAAGACTTGGCAAAGTCAACAAAGACGGACCAGAGTGGAACAAATTGATCAAGCAACAAAAACAACACAGAGCTTCAGTAAAAAAAATACAATCAAATTGGGGGTTTGAGGACAAAGACGATCTCAAACTTGAGTCGCTAATTAGTGCTTTGTTGCCACTAGTTAAAGAAATTATGAGAGGATAAGATGGCTAAGAAAAATTACGTTATTGATACTTCAGTGTTTCTATCAGATGCTGATGCATTGTTTTCTTTTGGGAACAATGATGTGTTTATTCCCTTGAAAGTTCTTGAAGAGGTCGATAATCACAAAAAACGCCAAGATTCAGTTGGCTTTCACGCAAGAAAAATAATCAAACATCTTGACGGTCTTCGTGAGAAAGGCTCTCTGGTAAAGGGAATAAGACCAGAACAAGGCAAAGGAATTATTAAGGTCTGCGACCATAACTTTGAAGGAATATCCAAGAACTCATTGGACTTGGCAGTGCCAGACCACATTATTTTGTCTGCGGCATTATGTGTTCAAGATAAGTGGCCTAAGCGAAAGACCATTGTTGTTTCACGTGATATAAACATGCGTGTCATTGCAAACTCTTTGGGACTTGAATCTGAGGACTACGAAACACTACAGGCCGTTGAAGACGCAGATAAATTGTACGATGGGTTCACAGAGATTCTAGTTGATGATCAGATTATTGATCACTTTTATGCTGGTGAAGAAATTATCTTAGACGAGGAGCAGGGAGTACAACTCTATCCAAATCAGTTTCTTATGCTTCAATCGTCCGCTAACCCCAAAAAAACTGCACTTTGTCGTTTCAATGCATCTCACTTACCCCTAAAACCAACCTTGCAAAAATGGCCTGAAATTAGCTGGGGAATCAAACCTCGCAATAAAGAGCAAGCCTTTGCATTTGACCTGCTTTTTGATGATAATATTCCTCTGGTGACTCTAATCGGTAAGGCCGGATCAGGAAAAACCCTAATGGCGATCGCTGCTGCAATGGAACAGTGTTTAGGAATGGGACAAAAGAAATATAAAAAGATTATAATCTCCAGACCAGTACAGCCTCTCGGAAAGGACATTGGATTCCTTCCGGGCACAATGGAAGAAAAGATGTTGCCTTGGTTAAAGCCGATTCAAGACAATCTACAAATGGTTGTTGGTCACGATAGAACTATGCTCCAAGGATTTATGGAGAAAGGTAAACTGGAAGTTGAGGCTCTGACATACATTCGTGGTCGCTCGATCTCCAACGCTTTTGTTATTATTGACGAAGCCCAGAATCTCACAGCGCACGAGGTCAAGACAATTATCACAAGGATTGGAGACAACACCAAGATTGTTTTGACTGGAGACGTTGAGCAGATTGATAATATTTACACAAACGAAACAAGCAACGGTTTGGCATTTGCTGTCGAAAAGTTCAAGACATATGACTTGTCTGGGCACATAACGTTTAAGCGAGGAGAAAGGAGCAAATTAGCAACTTTGGCCTCAAAGATACTATAGGGGGGGACCAATGCTATTTATATTACTTTTTGCGCTATTTTCTGCGCTCTATGCACAAGAGCCTGACTATTCTATGGAAATTTCATCTCCACGTGGCATCGTTATTTATGTTGACAAAGAAAGAGATAATCCTGTTAGCCTGACTCATTTGATTTCTGCAAATGCAAGAACACACAGACACTCAATCAATGATTATTATGCGAGGTGGGAAGGCGTAAACTTCATAAAGAGAGAGATACAAATATACGATTATAAAAACATCAAATATTTTGATCCGAAATGCGATTACAACAAAGATGCTGTTGGCTGTTCTGTAGAAAATGGACACTGGTCCCTAACATCCCAAATTGTTCGGGAGGAGATGGAAGCATCGTTTATTCTAAACTTACATGACGAAAGAGGAATAATAATCGGCTCTGCTTCTGTACCGATATATGGAACAATTGAATTCCAGCCAAGATGGAAAAGAACGATTATTGTTGCGGACGGACTTATGGGCCAATCAAAGCAAGAAATATTCGAACAATGGCCCGATAAAAAAATTAAGCATCCTCCATATGTTAGATCAAAGGATGTTTCTCAAGCACTGCTTATACTTTTTTCTTCGTTTGATAGATAATTTTTCTTGACAACTGCATTGTGGTATGTTATATTATATTATAATTGGAGATCAATATGCAATGGATTCACGAATCAGCCAAAAGATCAAACAGACTGAAGGATCACTATAAAATGCACGAGGTAGATATTTTCATTAAAGACCCTCTTCCTGAGAATTATAATCTAGATTTAGTCTTTAAAACATTCAAAAGACTTGTCCCTTCACATTTGATGTCTGGTATAGACATTATTTATATTGGACAATTTGATGTTTTCAAAAACAAAGAGGTCAATGCGGTGTTTCAAGATGGCGCAATTTATGTTACTAATGAACAATCCTCCGAAAAAGACATGATTGATGACATTATTCACGAATTAGCTCACTCTGTTGAAGAAAGGCACACAGAGTTTATTTATGCTGATAGTGAGCTAAAAAACGAATTCCTTAAGAAAAGAAGAGTGTTACACACTGTGCTGGATGCGTACAATTATAATCCACCCAGTTCTTTGATTAATACTTTTCATTATGAAGAAGAGATTGATCTTTATTTATATAAAGAGGTGGGCTATGACTCTCTTTGGCAACTGATTGCTAATACGTTTCCAAGTCCATATTCAACCACATCTCTTAGGGAATATTTTGCGATTGGTTTTGAACATTATTTCATGAAAGATAAGACAAAAATTAAAAAACACTGTCCTGTATTATTTTCAAAACTTGAGGCTTTAGAATTTATGGAGGACTAATGAAGCACATATCTTATTCGGAATTAAAAATTTGGACTGAGTGTCCAAGAAAACACAAATTATTATATATTGATAAACTTAAAGGATTTACAGGAAATGAATATACTGCTTTTGGTCGCTCTTTACATGCTCTATGCGAAAACGCTGTACAGGAGCTACTCGAAGAATCAGACTATGATGAGTTCTTTGATCTCCATTTTGAGAGAGAGTTGGCAGAATTGTCCGAAACAAGAGAAGAACTTGTTGAACAAATGCGAGGACAAGCAAAAATAATTAGTCCTCAAATAATTCCTGCATTGAAAGAAACCTTCGGTGACTTCGAGGTTGTATCAGTTGAAGAGAAATTATATGAAAAAATATTGAACTTTTCCCTTGACAATCTTGTCTTTAAAGGTTATATTGACTTAGTAGTCAAAACTGATGATGGAAAATATCATATTATTGATTGGAAAACATGTTCATGGGGCTGGGATAGGGAAAAACGGTCTAGCAAAATGATCACATACCAGTTAACCTTGTATAAAAAATTCTTTTGCCAAAAGCACGATATTGATCCAAAAATGGTTGAAACACATTTTGCGCTATTGAAGCGAACAGCAAAAAAAGATAATGTCGAAATTTTTAGAGTTACATCAGGTCCTAAAAAGACTAGCAACGCAACAGATTTGCTACATAAGTCTCTTATCAATATTGATAGAAAATTATATATCAAAAATCGTCTGTCCTGCAAGGGATGCGAATTTTACAAAACAGAACATTGTCCATAACGGAGTATAAATGACAAAAAAAATAAAAGTATTAACATTAGGCGACCATCCACTGTCGCCTTCTGGCGTTGGTTCGCAAACGAAATACATTTGCGAAGCACTGCTAAAATCAGGTAAATTTGAAATTATTTCACTTGGGGGAGCAATCAAGCATTCTAGCTACGAACCGGTTAAAATTGAGCCATATGGCGATGATTGGAGAGTAATACCGATTGACGGATATGGAACACCAGAAATGATTAGGTCCGCACTCAGAACAGAAAAACCAGATATTTTGTGGTTCATGACTGACCCTAGATTTTATGAGTGGTTGTGGGTAATGGAAAATGAAATCCGTCCATTGGTCCCCATGGTGTATTATCACGTTTGGGATAACTATCCATATCCATATTTCAATAAGAAGTATTATGATTCAAATGATGCAATTTTTACTATTTCAAAAGTAACAGATGACATTGTGAAAACAGTATCTCCTACTGTGAGATCTAAATATATTCCACACGCAGTTGATTCAGACATTTTTAAAACCCTTACTGCTACCGAGAAACAGCAGGTAAGAGAACAACTATTACCAAAAGAAGATTGGGACAAAACAATATTTTTCTGGAATAATAGAAATGCTCGTCGAAAACAATCTGGTACACTTATTCATTGGTTTGCGGAATGGATTCAAAGCACCAACAACCAAAGTAATGCACAATTGATAATGCACACAGATCCAGCAGATCCTCATGGTCAAGACCTTAGTCATATTATTGAACATTTGGGTCTTGAAAACAGAGAAGTTCTAATCTCCAAAGACAAAGTAGCACCAGAACAATTAGCTACAATGTATGGCATGTCTGACTGTACTATCAATATTTCCGACGCAGAAGGGTTTGGGCTGGCAACACTAGAATCACTATCGTGCGGGGTTCCAATTATTGTGAATATGACTGGTGGCCTACAAGAACAGGTCACAGATGGCATTGAATGGTTTGGAATCGGACTCGTACCCACATCAAAGTGTATAATTGGTTCGCAACAAGTTCCATACATTTACGAAGACAGAACAAGTAAAAAACAGTTCTTCAATGCGCTGAACAAGATAATGGCACTTGGCAATGAAGGTCGCCGTGAAATGGGCTTAAAGGGCCGTGAGCATGTTCTCAAGAATTATAACTTTACTGACTTCAATAATTCGTGGGTTGATGCAATGCAAAAGATTTATATCGAAGAAGGTTCTTGGGAAAATAGAGCCAACTATAGCAAAATTAGATTCAAAGAAGTGGCATGATTGACTATAATGGCAATTTGTGCCATTATCATTTTGTTAACACCAAGTTTAAAATTGGTGATTTGGTATCCACTGTTTTAGGCGAATATGGAATAATTGTTGATATTGGTGAACACATCAGATATAAATCTGATAACACAGAGTACTACCATGTTCTGATTGGGCAACATGTCTATTGTTATTTGTCCTTCGCACTAATAAAAATAAAAAAATAAAAATAATACTTGACAACATCATAAAAACATGTTAGAATAATAATAGGAGCTAATAATAGCAATGAAAAAGAAAATTTTTGTAAGGGGGCCGGTTCTGTCCCAAAGCGGTTATGGTGAACAATCCCGTTTTGCACTAAGAGCACTAAGATCAAGAGAAGACTTATTTGATATTTATATCCAACCGATCAATTGGGGTCAAACTGGGTGGGTTTGGGAGAATGACGAATTCAGAAATTGGATGGATTCTAAAATCACATTGACGCAAATCCTAATTCAAAAGAAGGAGCTACAACCAGACATTAGTCTACAGGTTACAATTCCAAATGAATTCCAGAAAATATGCCCAATTAATATCGGTTACACTGCTGGAATTGAGTCGGACAGGGTTGCACCTGTTTGGCTACAGAAAGGCAATGAAGAGGTTGATAAAATCTTAGTTGTATCGAACCATGCAAAAACGACATATGAAAGTACGAAAGTGCAAGCTAAAAATAGTCGCACTGGGGAGACTATTCCATATTCACTAAATAGGCAAGTTGATGTTGTCTGGGAGACAACACCGACATCTGAACCAGAACCAATTCACGAAATGAAATTGGATTATGATAATAACTTCCTTATTGTTTCGCAAATGGGTCCAAGGAAAAATTTTGAAAACTCAATAAGGTGGTTCGTCGAAGAGTTTATTGACCAAGAAGTTGGCTTGGTTATCAAGACCAACATCAAAGCTAATTCCATCACCGACTGGGACCATCTTCAAAAGAGAATGAAGAATATTCTTGCCCCCTATAGTGAGCGTAAATGTAAAGTTTACGTTCTTCATGGTGATTTAACTTCCGGTCAAATGACTTGGTTGTATAATCATAACAAGATCAAGGCTCTTGTCAACATCTCACATGGCGAGGGCTTTGGTCTTCCTTTATTTGAAGCAGCCAGAGAGGGACTACCAGTTGTAACTGTTGGGTGGTCTGGGCAGCTAGATTTTTTACATCATGATGGCAAAGACTACTTCCAGTCTGTTGAGTACACAATGCAGCCTATTCAACAACAAGCGGTCTGGGACGGGGTTCTTGATAGAGAGTCAATGTGGGCATATGCCAATCAAGGCAGTTATAAAATGACCCTTCGTAAAACGCTCAAAAACTGGTCAAAATGCAAAGAAACGGCAGTTGAGCTATCATCTATCATAAAAGACAAATTCAACGAAGAAAAGCTATTTGCGGGCTTCTGTGAAGCAATCTACAACCCAGATTCGGATATAGTTATTTTATAGGAAGCCAATAAATGAATGAGTTCATAAGATGCAATCTCTTTAGCGATAAAGCATTCAAAGTGCAAGATAGATTTGTTGTCAAACAAAAAGAACTAGTTCTCGACAGAGAGTTGACAAATGGTAAGTCAAGTTTTAATAAGGCAATAATTGATTATAAGTGTCAATGGCTAAGGCAAAACGATTGGCAGACAAGGCCAACTTTCATAATACCAATCAGAGATAGTTCTGAATTATTGCAGATAACAATAAAGAATTTTCAAGAGCACGGCATTGATAAATTATTCAATATAATTGTTGTTGACGATCGTTCAATTGAGGACATCAAGAAAATTACAATCATGAACAATTTATCTTACCTGAGAATTGATAATGACAAAGGTTTCAATTTTTCAATGCTAAACAATATACCATGCAAAATTTGCTTTGAATTGGGAGTTGAAACGGTTATTTTCTGGAATGCTGATTTGTGGCATGCTAAGAAAGCGTGGTTTTTAGAGTTGCTTGAAAGGCACTACCGGGACAAGTCAGTAGTTTCAGGTAGCAAGTTACTATACCCACCAGCATCGATGTCGCTTTGTGGTGAAGACGACACAGCGAATATAAAAGAAAACTTTAAAACAAAATTAGGCGACTGGAGAGAGACAGTTCAATTTGGAGGAGACGGCTGGATTGCTATTGCCGAAAGAGACAGTATGCTCATTTATACGCCGTGCCACTCGTTACGATTTCAAAAGGCAGATAATCCAAGAGTGAATTGCGATAGAGGGAGTTTATTTGTAACTGGTGCGCTTCATGTTTGGAATTTAGAGGCTTTTATACAATTGGGAGGCTTTAACCCAACATTGTCTAAAAATTTTCAAGATAGTGACATTTGTTTGCGCCTATATAAGGGCGGAATCTGTCCCATGTATTATGGTAAAGATATTTTCTTTTATCATGATGAGTCTGCTGTTTTGAGTAAATATAACAAAAAAGATAAACAATTTCGAAGTGACGAAATCATCTTTTATAAACTATGGGATAAAAAACTACAGGAAATGATTTATGGATTATAGAATATTAGTAACAGGCGGCGCCGGTTTTATAGGACATCAAGTAATTTACAGATTGTTGAAAGATACAGATTATGATGTGGTCACAATTGACCGCTTAGATACCTCTGGAAACCTAAACAGGATTCAGGAAGTCTTAGATGTAAACCCGGAATGGAAAAAAAGGTTTAGCTTTCATTGGCATGACTTAAAAGCCCCTATAAACGAAACACTTAGAAAACAAATCGGAAAAATAACTCACGTTATACATTTAGCTGCCGGTTCTCACGTTGATCGCTCTATTGAAGATCCAATGTCTTTTGTTATGGATAATGTTGTTGGTACGACAAATGCCCTTCTTTATGCAAAAGAGCTAGATGATCTTAAGATGTTTATTAACTTCTCCACCGACGAAGTATTTGGTCCCGCTCCAGAGGGTGTGGCCTATAAGGAATGGGACAGATATAACAGTGGTAACCCATATTCCGCTTCCAAGGCAGGCGCAGAAGAAATGTGTTTGGCATTCTGTAACACTTATAAAATGCCCATTGTTACAACGCACACAATGAACGTTTTTGGAATCAGACAACATCCAGAAAAATACATTCCCCTTTTGATACAAAAGATTCGTGACGGAGAAACAGTAACAGTTCACTCGAACAAAGAAAAGACAAAAGCCGGATCCAGATTTTACATCAACACAGATGATGTTGCTGACGCTATTTTGTTTTTACTTGAGAACGCTGTAGTTGGCGACAAATACAACATTGTGGGTGAACAAGAGGTTGATAATTTAGAATTAGCAAACATGGTCTCAAAAATCATGAATAAGCCATTGAAATACAAAATGGTTGATTTTCATTCATCAAGGCCGGGACATGACTTGCGCTATGCTCTGTGTGGTGAAAAAATGAAAAGTCTTGGCTGGACTCCAAAAGTGCCTGTACAAAAAAGGCTAAAGGAGGTTGTTTGTTGGACTCTTGATAATCAAAGGTGGCTAAAGTGAAAAATAAAAATGTAGTTTATACTGCGATCTATGGCAACAAGGATACACTTAAGGACCCGCTGTATAATAATAGCGACTATGACTATGTTTGCTACACAGACAATAAAGACATAAAATCAAAAGTTTGGAAAGTTATTTACCATGAACCAATTAGTAAAGATCCTGTTAGGAGTGCAAAAATCTTCAAGGTCAAGCCCCACGAATTTTTGAAAGATTATGATCTTAGTATTTGGGTGGATGCAAATTTTTTGATTTGCTCTGATTTGGGCGGATTTACAAGTCGATTTGGGGATCAAGCAAACATCTTAACATTTCAACATGACCAAGGCAGGAATTGTATTTATGATGAGGCCAAGGTTGTTACTAGATTCAATAAGGACAACCCAGAAATTGTTAGTGCCCAAATGAAGAAATATAGAACAGAACAGTATCCCGAACAAAATGGCTTAACAGCAAATTCTATTTTACTGAGGAGGCACAATAAAACGGATGTTATTGAGCTAATGAATTTTTGGTGGAATGAGATTGAAAACCACAGCAGAAGAGACCAGCTAAGTTTTTGCTATAGTAAATGGAAATTGAAGACAAAAATGTTTATGCTAAAGTACCCAAACTACAACATAAGATTAAATGAGTGGTTCCGTTGGTTACCGCACAACTACGAATCTCAACCATGGGAGTTATAATGCTACTATCAGTGATAATTTCAACTTATAATAGAAGCGATGTTTTAAAGAAAAATTTAGACTGTTTTCAAAACCAAACAGATATGCAGTTTGAGATTGTTGTGGGCATAGACGGCTCCACTGACAATACTGTGGATATGCTAAGAGAATATAAATCTGACTTTGAGATCAGATGGGTTGACTCAAAAGAGACGAATAAATACTGCTTAGCGAAAGTAAGGAATATGGCCCTTATTGAAACCAGAGGCACCGGTGTTGTAATTCTAGATGATGATAGCTTTCCAACGCCTGAATTCATCGCAGAGCACAAATCGTCAATTAGGCCGAAGACACTGACTGGCGGATATAGAAATTCTTTTGATCCCAAGGATCATTTGCATGCAAAAATGGCAAGATATTTACAATCTTATGGCTCTCTGAAGCCGACAAAAATTAGAGAGATTTTAGTTGAAAACAATTGTTCAATGCTAAGAAAAGATTGGATTGGTTGTGGTATGTTCTCTGAAAGGTTTGAGGGCTATGGCGGAACAGGGCAAGAGTTTTTCTTGAGACTTAAGCACCTAGGGTTCGATTATCAGTTCAATCCACGAGCTATGATTTTTCACCATAAAGAGTTTGAGGGTGACAACGGACTAACCAGAGAAATAAAAATGAGACAAGCAGCAGAAATGAAAAAACTAATAAATAAACACGCTTGGAGTTATAATGGTTAATACAGCAGATTTATTATCAACCAGAATAGAGGAAATTGAATTGCCTCCAAAATACCTTGAGTTGTGGAATGGGATCAATTACCCAATCCAAAAAAGAAAAGCATCCAATTTCAGATTAGATGAAAACGAAAAAGAAATAATCTTGAACAAACTTTCCAAAAGAGCATTTTTCCTTACAACGATCGCTGAGTATTTCAAAGCAAAAAATATTGTAGAAGTAGGAACAGCAGAAGGTTGGCAATTCTTTAGCTTCGCTGAATACTGCAAAAATGTTGATGGCAAGGTATGGAGTTGTGACATTGACGACAGAAGAAGCCAAAAGTACACAAAAGAGTATAAAGACACTGCGACTTTTGTTCTGGGTGACAGTAAAAAATTAGCAGAAGAGATAATTCAAAACGGAACTAAAATTGATTTATTTTATATCGATGGATCACACGACAGAAATGCTGTATTAAGAGATGTAAGTAACTTGAAGAGCATACAAAACCCAGATTCAACTCCTGTTTGGATTTTTGATGATTATGATGAACGTTTTGGGTGTTATCATGACATTTCATTGATATTGAAGTCTGCCCCAAGTTATTTTGTTTATTCGCCCGGCAAGACAGCTAGTGGCAACCCAACGCATCAGGCAATTATGAGAGGATTTTTTAGGTGAAAATTTTATTTTTTGAAAGAAACCATGGCAATTCTTATTCCTATTATAATGAAATAAGAAATGCACTTGGACGCATGAACACTGTTTATCAATTTGGAAAATGGTCTCCAATAGGAGGACCGGAAATACATATTAATGATGTATTGAGCCTGTGCCCGCAAAAGCCGGATATAATTTTGTTTGGATTCGGATGGACAGATTGTTCTGAAAATTACCCCAAGCAAGTCAAAGGTCTCGACGCATGCAAAATCCCAGTCGCTGTGATCCTAAACAAAGAATATGCAGCATTAGATAAAAAACTTGATTGGATAAAGAAGATGAAACCGGAAGTAGCTTTTTGTGTTCATCATGATTATGATGAGTATTCAAAAGTAACTGGTGTTCCGTTTTATCAAATTCCCTTCGCAGTTAATCCAAAAATATTTAAAAAGTATGATAATGAAGAGTATGATTGTGATTTTGGTTTTTCTGGTGTTATCAGACCAGAGCAAACAGAAGATTGGAGAGCTAAAATTGTCGAGAAGAGCAGCCAATGGTCTGACATTGAGTTTTCATTCTCGCAGCATCGACATGACTCTCTGGAATCTTACGCCAGAAGACTCAACAGATCAAGAGCATGGCTAAGTACAACAGGTCCAGCAGACCTTGTTGGGACAAGGTATTACGAAGTTATGGCCTTGGGCACTACTTTGCTCGTGTGCAATAGGTTTGATAGAGTTTACGATGGCCTATTTGAAGAAAATAAGCACTGTGTCATGTTCAGTTCTATCGAAGAATTAGAAGAAAAGATAAAATACTATTTGAAAAACCCAACAGAGATGAAGACTATTATTGACAATGCTATGAAACACACTTTAGAGAATCACACTTGGGACCACAGAGCGGAAAAAATCACAAAAATTCTGAAGGATGTGGCCTTTGAAACCAAAACAGGAGAATTGTAATGAAAAAAGCATTAGTATGCGGCGCAGGTGGCTTTATTGGTGGTCACTTGGTTAAGTTTCTGAAATCCAAAGGATATTGGGTTCGTGGGGTTGATTTGAAGCAGAACGAATTTCAAGACATTCATACAATCGCAGATGAGTTTTGTGTAGGCGACTTAAGAGATCCAAAATTTGTTCGTTCTGTCATCGACACAGGCATGGATGAAATTTATCAACTAGCAGCCGATATGGGAGGGGCAGGTTTTGTCTTTACTGGTGAGAATGACGCCGATATTATGCACAACTCTGCACTGATTAATTTGAATGTTGCTTATGAGGCGTGTAAGAAGGGCGTAGGGAGAGTGTTCTATTCATCATCCGCCTGCATGTATCCAGAGCACAATCAGATGGATTCTGATAATCCCAATTGTATCGAAAGTAGCGCTTACCCTGCAAATCCAGATTCAGAGTATGGCTGGGAAAAACTATTCTCTGAAAGAATGTTTTTATCTTTTATGAGAAATAAAGGCCTTGAGGTTAGAGTTGCAAGGTTTCATAATATTTTTGGCCCTTACGGAACATGGACAGGTGGACGTGAAAAGGCCCCTGCTGCATTTTGTAGAAAAGTTGCCGAAGCTCCTGAGGGGAGTTCTGTTGAAATATGGGGTCCCGGAACACAAACTCGTTCGTTTTTGTATGTAGATGAGTGTGTTGAGGCAACGTATAGATTTATGCATTCTGATTTTGAAGGACCAGTCAACATTGGCTCTGAAGAGATGATTTCGATGAATGATTTTGCTAAAATGATTATTGAGATAGCCGGAAAAGATCTGTCAATTTACAACATTCAAGGAAAGGAATTTGAGGAAAAGTACGGGCACAAGTGCCCTGTTGGCGTGAATGGTAGAAATTCTGATAACGCCCTATACAAAAAGATGGTTGGTTGGGTTGTATCTGAGCCTTTGCGTGATGGAATTGTAAAAACCTACAAATGGATTGAAAATGAGGTTAATAAAGATGAAAGCTAAGCACAATGCTTGTATAGCAATTTTAAGTGCAAGAAAAGAAATGTTACCAACTTGTTTGAAAAACTTTTCACTTTATCATCCTTGTGACTATGATCTTTACGTCTATCAATTTGGAAACATCTATACAGATGATGATAAAGAGAAGGTTATAAATAGTTATTCCGGAAAAGTTACATTTGTTACAATACATCCTAAAGTCCCCCCTCACTTGAGTGAGGTTGATCTATTTTATAATAGAACGTATAACCAGTATGCTCGTTTTGAGTTTCCCAAATCTAGAACAAATTATTTACATATGTGTAATTTTTTGACTTGGGAGTTGTTTGAAAGGCAAGAGTTGAGTAGTTATGATTATATAATAAGATTTGATGACGACTCTTGGTTCAAAAAGAGCTTTGGTTTTGATGTCGTCGATAAATTTATAGAAGAAGAGAGTAAAAGAAATGGTGAGTTATTTTGCATTAATTCATATTTTTGGGGAATGAACGAGCAGTTCAACCCAAGACATTCTCAAACTAGAGAAAATTTATTTAATTTTGTAAAGTCATATGTTGAATCTAATGAGGTTTGCCCAAAGAGTTCAAGTCTTAGGAGAGCTATTGATGACAATGATGAAATTGCTTTCCACAAAATGGGATGGAAGTCAGATTTATCTGTTTGGAAAAACGGCTTTCAATATCATGAAAATTGGATAAATTGGGTTGATCGCATAAGAAAGCATGGAGGCATCTACAAGCATAGGTGGGGATGTTGCGAACTACATCATCTTTATGGCTACATGTATTATAAGGACGGTGTTCATAACATGAATCTAAAAGAACAACAACTATATGATGGGCATTTGCCAAATTTTTACATTATAAGATAGAGGAGATTGAAGAATGAAAATAAATAAATGTTGCGTCATTGGCGCAAACGGCTTTATAGGATTTGAGATAGTGAATTATTTACTTTCTAAGGGCGATGAGGTGACTTGTTTTGATGTTGACACGAGTAGAAAGGAAGCGCATGGTAATTTGAGGTTTGAAAGTTTAGACATTACAAATAGAAAAATGTGCTTTGATAAGTTGAAAAATTTTGACGAAGTTTACAATTGTGCTGGTGTTTTAGGAACTTCTGAATTGAACGAAATGATTACAACTGCTGTGAAGGTCAATGTCATAGGATGTTTGAATGTTTTTGATGCTTGTAACAATAATAAAATACCGAGAGTATTTTATCCATCTAAGCCAAACCCTTGGCTCAACACCTACACGATAACAAAAGAAGCATCAGAAAAATTTTCACAAATGTACAATGAAAAGAGCAACACTACCAAAATAATTTCTATGAGGTGGTTCAATGCTTTTGGTCCACACCAGCATACACACCCAGTCCGAAAAATAGGCCCCACATTCAGCTTATTGGCTAAAGAAAGATTGCCAATTGAGATATTTGGTTCCGGCGATAATGTTGTAGACATGATAACCGCAAAAGATATTGCTAAATGGTCTGTCGAAGCAACCAGACACAATTTTTGGGAAGAGGTGTATGATCTCGGAAGAGGAGTGCCTGTGACTGTTAAGCAATTTGCAAAAGATATTAATAAAATTTCTGGTAACAAGTCGGGAGTTAGTTTTGTTAGAATGAGAGAAGGAGAGGATGAAGACACTATTCTAGTCGCAGACATTTCTGAACTAAGAAAGCGATTTGCTGAAAATGGAATTGAAATGGTATTTGAAGACTATCAAAAAAGTCTGAAAGAGATGTATGATTTTTACGCTTCAATACCAGACACAAAGCGACACGAGATATTATCTTTTCATGGTTTTGGAGTTTCTAATGGCTAGATGTTTAGTAACAGGACATAAGGGATTTATTGGTTCTAGGCTTTATAGGAAACTAAAAGAGGATGGCCATGAAGTATTAGGTATAGATATAAAGGACGGCCCTTCTAGAGATATTTTGAACTGCTTGAAGGAGGACGTTGATGGGTCTTTTGAATCTTTATTTTGGGATTTCAAACCTGAATTTATTTTTCATCTGGCTTGTATACCTAGAGTAGCTTATAGTGTTGAAAATCCTGTTCAAACGATGAAAAATAATGTTATTATAACAACATATGTTCTTAACTTTGCCAAAAAAGTAGGAGCTAAAAGGGTGATTTATTCTGGGTCCTCTTCTGTGGTCGGTAATGGCGACGGCCCTAATAGCCCATATGGACTTCAAAAGCTAATCTCAGAGATGGAGTGTAAATTATATTCTGATTTATACGATTTGGATACTGTTTCTTTGAGATACTTCAATGTCTATTCTGAAAACCAGACAGTAGACGGCCCATATGCTACTGCTATTGCAAACTGGATGCATTATATCAGAATTGGCAAGACGCCATTCATCACAGGGACAGGAGAGCAAAGAAGAGATATGGCTTATGTTTGGGATGTTGTTGATGCTAACATTTTTGCAATGAAATACAAAAACAAATTCAATGGACAACATTATGATGTGGGGACTGGCGAGAACATCTCTCTCAATGAAGTAAAGACGATAGTGAAAAAATATCACGATATAGACTTTGTGTATGTAGAGGAAAGAAAAGGCGATGTTTTGTTAACAAAAGCTAACATCGAGCCTTTATTACGAATAGGGTGGAAAGCAAAAACTAATTTACAAAGCGGAATTGATAAATGTTTCCGCTTCAAAATAAAAGATAATAGGAGTTAAGAATGAATTATAAATTATCTAATCAAGCGATTGGGGCTGTGATGATGGCCCTCCAGAAATCATTAATGGAGCAAACTGATATTGTTCCCGTGTTGCAAGAATTCAATGTTCAGATAGACGACGCAGGCCAATTGGTAGTGATGAATCCTCCAATGGTAAAAGCACCAGAAACCACGATAGCCACGCCAAGTAAGGTAGTAACCAGCTAATGCCTTTTTATATTTATAACTGTAAGGAATGTGACTCAAGTTTTAAAGTTTGGCACGGCATGACTGAAACACAAAAAGAATGTGTGTTATGTGAAAAGGAAGGTGGACTTGTCCGAGTTCCTCAAATTCCTTCTGTTGTTAGAGCAACTATAGAAGACGAAAAAATTGGTCGATTGACCGAAGAATGTATTGGCGAAAACCAACAGCTTCTCAGTGAAATGAAAAAAGAAGCAAGGAACCAAATTTATGAAGATTGATTTAGCATTTTGGCTAATTATGGCACTTTCTGCGTCCGTAATTGGCAATATAGTAGCACTTTATTACGTTAGGGTACTCTTGACTAAGCTATTTGATGTGGGCGAAAATTTGGTTGATTTAGTCGATATGATAACTAGTTATAGGAATCACCTCAAGTCTGTTTACGAAATGGAAATGTTTTATGGAGACGAAACATTGCAATTTTTACTACAACACACAAATAGTCTATCTACAATGTTAGAAAGTTTTGAAGAGATTGGCGACATTGTTAGTCCTTTAGTGTTGGAAGAAGGCGAGGGTGAGCAACAAGAGGAAGAAAAAAATAATGCCGAGAAGACGATCACCGAACAAGATGTATTTTACGGCGGAACACGAACAAGCAATAGTTGATTATTGCAATTCCGCATGTAATAAAGTCAGAACAAGACTGTATGTTAGATGGATACAGCCAGCATTTGACCAAATGGTTGATAAAATTGTATTCACATACAAGTTTACCACTTTACCTAATATTGATGAACTTAGAAATGAATGTAAAGTATGGTTAACAACAATTTTAGAAAAATATGACCCCAACAAAGGCTCAAAGGCTTTTTCTTACTTTAGCGTCATTACAAAAAACTGGTTTATTCATCAGGTTAAAAAGACCACTAAGAGAAACCAAAGAGAGGTTGATTTTGATAAAGCACTCAAAGAAATTGATCCTTCGAAAATAGTATGCCACCAGCCCTACATAAAAGACAGAGAAAGGGATGAATTTTGGCAGAAACTGTGGGTCGAAATGGATGGCTGGGGAACTGATGATATGAAAGACAACGAAAGAAAAGTTTACAAAGCTGTTGTTGAGATAATGAACTCTGTTGAAGATATTGAGATTTTTAACAAAAAAGCCGTTTATCTTTACCTCAGAGAAATTACAGGAATGAACACGAAACAAATCGTATGCCAGTTGAATAAGTTTAGAAAAAAATATAAACTTTTCAAGTCTGACTGGAATAACGGGAAAATCTAAGTAAATTCTATTTATGTTGTTATGAGTAAAAAACTAAATGAATACATTGACGAGGCGCTCTCTAATATAAGAAATGATAGAGAGATAACCCGTGAACTTTTAGATGATGCGATTAAGTGGCTATCAAAAGATGAAGCACGGCATAAAGAAGTTGGCATAGTTATGTCCAAATATGTCGAGACGTTGCAAAGATCGAATGAGCAATTAGTTAAGATTGTGGGAATGATGTCGAAGAAAAGCGGTGATGAAGGGCTATCTGCAAAAGACATGGAAGAGATCTACAACGCAATAAGCAATTCGGAGGAAGAGTAATGGCCGGATTCAGAAAAATCCCAGATAGATACACGCCTTTCTTTGATTCAATTGCGGATAAAGAATCTAGAGATGCTCATAGAAGCGACTTAGATGAATATTTCAATCCAATAAACGGTATTTTTGGAGGACAATCTGAGTTCGAAGCCATAGTACTTTCCGAAGAATCAGAAGTTACTAATACTGCATCTAACACAACTACTGATTTCAAATTTAAGAGATGCTTTGTGAGGATCTTGGGACTTTCTGACAACTTTCTCATAGAGCAGTGTGAACTAGAGAATACCGTGACATCTGATGAGGAGAAAAAAAAGCTATTTGCTATGATATCTTCTTGTCATCCGATAGCCTACGCAGAGAGGCCATCAACAGAAAACTCCGATCCTCCTAAATTGTCACCGGGTGACATTATTGTAGTAAAGTTTGGCGAAGGTCCTTCATATTTAGGTCGGCAGCGTGTGTTGACATACGACCCATTTAGAGTAAATAGAAGAGTTTCTAAGACCAATGAAAAATGTAAGGGACGTAGTGGCGATTTTATGAACAAGCCATCAGATGGCAATAGTGGAAGATTAGGACCAGTTTCTGATAATGGCGGTGGAAGCCCAGCTATAAAGATAGGAGTTCAGCAGAGTGCATACTCTGGCCCAGACTACGAACCAGCTCTGAACGCAGAGTTACCCTACACGCCCAGAAAAAACCAAGGCAAGCCATATGAGCCAACTACACCAGCTAAAATGATCGACTTTTCTAAAAGAGGGCCCGATTACAATGGCCCTGATGGGGTAGCACAATTTGATTGGCAAGTTGTCGGTGCTAGTTACCCAACTCACCCTAAAAGAACAATAATTGGCAGATTGTTTGGAGAACAAAGATCAAAAAGCCTGCACGGCGGAACAGATATTTCTGGTGGGAATGGGATTGGAGAACCTATGTATGCTGTCTTAGACGGCAAGGTTTACAGGGCTAATTGTTGTTCTAAAAGCGCTGGCGGACATGTAATTGTAGTTCATAAAGGAAAAAGAAAAGACGGAAAAGACATTGAATTTTTAGTTCATTATATGCATTGTGAAGCTATTTATGTTAAGAAAAACCAAGAAATCAAAAAAGGACAACATATTGCAGATCAGGGAAACACGGGCAATTCTTATGGCGCCCATTTACATTTTGAATTGTGGTGGGGCGTTAATTGGTATGACTGGAATGGGCAACAAAAATATAGAGTCAATCCAACAGTTGTTTTGGGCTTGCAATATGGCTATGCTGGAAAAGCAAAAAAAGAAGTTGAAGCCGAAGGCGGTGGGGAAAAATTGGCAATTGGTAAGGCACATATAGATGGTGCCACTGGAACCACGGTTTCTGGTGGATAAATGGAGTAATAATGTCACATAACAAAGCGTATAACAAAAAAGATTTTTCACAAGCAAATCTAGAAGACACAGTTCAAAAAATCATTGACCGAGGAATTGAGCCGGGATTATTTTGCACAGATATAGTAGAAGACGTACCTACGTTTCGTCAGGCTCAGTGCGAAAAGGTTATAAAAAACTCATATAATTCTTCAATAGTACTAGGAAGGGACAGGAATGAATCTAGAGCATCCGGTGCTGGTGGCAAAGGCTACACACAGTGCGGTATGATTGATATAGTTGTCGGCAGAGGGGCAACATACTCTGCTAAAAAAAGAAAACAATTGACACCAAAAGACGTAATAGGTCCTAGTTTTTCATCTGATGCTGCTAGAATCTATATAACTCAAAAATCCTTGGGAATTGATTCTTATTTTGGATTTGCTAATACAAAAACGGACTCATTTGGTAAATCTGCTGTCGCTTTGAAAGCAGACCACACAAGAATAATAGCAAGAGAGAGTGTTAGGATCTATTGCGGCGCAGGTGCATTTACACAAAAGGAAACAAACTCAAATGGCGCAAGTTTAGAAGTTCCGAAAATAGAACTGATAGCCGGAAATGAGGACAAGCTACAACCAGTTGTTTTGGGCGACAACTTGGTTGAACATTTATCTAACAACCAAGACATGATGCGTGATATGTTGTCGGCATTAGTTACAATTTTTTCACAACTCGCACAAATAAATGGCTTAATGTCTGTACTTACGCTTGGCACCGGTGGTAACTTTATAAATAACCTTATTGATGATGTTGATGGTTTGGTGGAACAAAGTATGCAAATAATAAATACTTGGCTAGAAGAAACATCAGCCTTAGATAAATGCTTGTTACCCGGCAATAGATCGATTTTAAGCAACACTGTTTATACAACATGAGATAATTATGACATCCAAATTTAAAAAATTTCAAAGAGACGAATGTCAAGAGGAAGTAAAAGAGCCAGTTGACATGTCTAAGTTCTGTCCAACCTGTGTTCCGGATAAAAATTACAAAGAACCCAGATGGTGGACAACAGAAAAACCTTACCTAAATGCAAAGAAGTGTGAATACTACACCATGGTCTCTATCAACAAGGATGGAGAAATGTTCACACATAGCTCCATAAAAGAATCAGGAAAGTCTTTTTCGGATGTTTTAGATTCTTATAAAAAAGTTGGAATTCAGTTTTTATTAAATTTTTATAACAAGGTGCCAACAAACGAAATAAACGGTCGCCCAATTGAGGATTACGCAACAGCAGCAGATTATCATTTTTATAGTTTTGCGGACAGCACAATGGTTGTGTTAGTAACAATACCAGCAAATGTTTTTGATTCAATTCCGGAACAGCCAGTTATAGAAACTGAAGAAGACTTGATGACTGAAACAATGACTGTAAAAACAAAATATTTGATTTTGGTGTTGAAAAAGTTGAAAGCAACACTTTCTGTTTTTAGTAAATTTCAAGCGATGTACTATCAACTAGAAGGTGGAATGGTAGCATATGAACAAACTGGAGAGCCTTTTTACTTAGAATTTTATCCAAACAGAATTGATATGTTTCTAGATGAATTGGAAAAGATTATTGAATTAAACAATTACTCATATGGGATTATTTCTGACCCACTGAACGAGGCCTACGAGTTGAAATTTACCTTTGAAGTATCTCAGGCCCTTGGTACATATAAGATCAAAAAAATTCAAGCCAGAAAGAACTTTGGCCGCAAATTCAAAACACTAAAAAAGGGACTATCAGCTTTTACAAAAGCGCCACCCATGAAAGACGCTACATTAGTTGGTTATATAGCAAATGTAAAAAATATTGGCTTGCGAATAGATGCTAAAAAAACTCCTGCTTGGACTGATTTTGTTGAAACTTTTACCTTTCCAAAAGTCATAGCGACTACTAAAGATAACTTTATCAAAAAAACTGGTATTAAGTGTGTTGACGATCAAATTTCAAAAGTTATCGGAGGCTTGGATGATTTTTTATTTAATCAGGTAGTAAAGTTTTCTGATGCTTTGGAATATCAATTGAACAAGGCGAACAAGACTGGCATTGCCACAATCAATTTGGGGCCTGATTCTATCGTAGATTCTAAAACACAACGCAAAATCGAAAATGAGTTCAGACTCAGTATACCAGAAATCTCTTTAAATGTTGAAAAAGAGAAAAAAACCTATAGAATCAAGAAGCCATTTTGTCTGGCAGACATGTTAAAAAACAACAAACAAATCTCAGAAGAATTTTTAAAATCAGTTATCAGTAGCTTAAATCCTTGTAAATTTATTGAATTATCTAAAACTGCAATTACTTGCATTATGTCTAATTTGGATTTTGAAACGAGTAACAGAGCAATTATGAAAACTTGGTTTTCAAATGCAACGGCTCAAGGTCTGGAAGGCCTTCTTATGGGACTACCAGAGCCAGTTAGGCTTCAAATTTCTCAGGAAATTGCCTTAGAGCTTGGCGAAGAGGCCAACTTGGTTCCTACCGAAGAGCCAGACGACAGAGAAGGTCAGGTTTCTATTGCAAAGTTTTTAATTGATTCTGGGACTACGATTACTGACGCATATGGCGACGCACTCACAGCTAGTGCAATAACTGGTATATCTAGTAGATCTAATTTGAGCGAGTCGCAAATAATGAAGGTCTATGAAAAGGTGATCATGAAAGTGGCATCAATTCAGGATTTGATGAAATCTATAGAGAACTTGCCGGGAATGGATTTACTAATGTCAATGACGGGCATCGGTGGCAGTGATTTTCCTGTTACCCACTATATAACACCGCCTATTGATAGTTTTCTGAATTCTTTGTCTTTTGATATTTGTGGAAAATGGCCATCTGGCTTGAGAATGCCAAAAATTGATTTCAAATTTACTTCGTGGAGTTGGCCTAAGGCTTTAGGTATAATGTTTATAAAATTTTTGAGACTCAAGATAAAGGACCTCATAATCAATCTGATAGGTTTTGTTGCGGGCAAGATAAAAATTGAACTCCCAACGATACACAGTTTAGATTGTAACAACGTCAAGGATTTTGCAAAAGCTGCTAGTGATTTACTGACAGATCGTAAAGATCTGAAAGATATTTTGTCTGAGGTTGTTTGCGGAGAGATAGACCAAGACAGAGACAAGCAGGAGCTATGTAATAATCTTTTGGGCCAAACTGGGCTTACAACAGATAATGCTATGGCAACACTAGCTTCTACGAACTACGATTCTCTAAATAATCCAATTGCAACAATGGATTCGCCATCAAACCAGTTGAGTGACAAGGAGACAGTCGCTAGAGCACAGCAACCATTCATAAAGCTAACCAAGGCTATCTCCGTTTCTTCTACAAAAAATGAAATGATAAGAGCCATTACATTGCCACCGGAAGAACAAGATTATAATTTTTTCAAAAACTTGTCCCTAACGATACCAATTGTCGTGCCTGAGTTTGCATCTTCTTTTGACACCGTAGAAAAAGTAGCTGAATTTTTTATCAAATTGTCAAACACGTTAACTTTTGACCAGAGACAAGCACTAAGAGACTCTGTAGATCCAACCGAAGAAGATCAGCCGTTAGAAAGCAGCATTTGTCTAACGAGCGAGCAAGTGGAACAGTGGAATGCGGAAAGACAAAGAGCTTTTGAAGAGTCCGGACTAAACCCAGATGTAGCAAAAGATTTTGTTGACAAACAGAATGAAAGAATAGCAACTGATTTGGAAGAGATGTTAGATCTAATTTCAAGATCACCAGAGGACTTATTCAAGGATGCTATTGATAGAGCCCTTGATATTGAAGGAGATGGGTGCGAAAATCCCCAAGCAGCTTTTGTCATGAGAGAAACCCCGGCAGAAGAAACTGTCAGTAGTTCTGTCCCGGCTGTATTTGGTAGGCTACAAAAGGCTTTTATCGATGACACTATAGAGTGGAATTTCTTTGAAAGACTTGTCGATACGCCCGGAATTCTAAGTCTGATTTTGGCAGACAAAAAAGGTTTTACACTAAATTATCATAATGCTGTTAATAAAAGCGCCATTCTAAAGTTTTTCTTACCAGACCCCGGAGAAAACCCAGAAACTGTCTCGATCCAGATGCTTAAGTATTTAGAGTCTAACGATGTAGAGTTTGATGATAATAAAATTATTTTGAACTACAGTAACGAACTTGACGATGATGATCTTTTTGAAAGTAAAATAATTTGCAGAAATGCGAAGAAAGGCTTGAATTACGGCGTTTCTTGTCGTTCGCCATTTGGAACTAGAAACTTTTTTGTTAACCAGCATACATTTAGTGAGTTTGACAAGCAGTTTATAGCACCAAAGGGTAGTGAAGATTTTAGAACGATCACAATGCAAAACGTTTTGAACAATAGGTGGCAAAAGTTCAATAATGAAATAAACTTTTCGCAAGTAAACAAGATGTTGAAATCGATAGATAGACTAATTTTCACCGGNTTGAAATCCTCAATAATGTATACGCAAGATGGTAAAGTTTCCTCTGGTTTTGTTCATTCCGCACCCTTGCAGGAGATNACAAAGCAAGATTTAGAATATGTTGGCCCAAATGGAGAAGAGTACGATTATGACGAAGAGCAAGCAATTTTAGGAAGGTCATCTACCAATAATAAAAGAGTAGTATTCTTAGATCCCAGTATGTATGGTGGTTCTTATAGAAATCCAAAATATTACATCAAGCCGCAAGAGCAGGAAGGGTGGATGAAAATTTCTAGATTTTTCCTGCCGGAAGCAAAAGGGGAAAAAAATCAATTTACTTTTTTGAATGTAAGTGATATAGGAAAGTCTATGGACGACACAAGGAACAAAATAAAATCTGATCCTCGCCTACAAATAGCACCAGATCAACTCGAAGAAGTGCCTTTTGATAGGGTCATATCCCCTTCGAAGCATGCTGCTATAGAAGGAACAGTCACAGCAACCATCAGAACTTTTTTGGCTGACTTTTTCATTAGAAGTATGCCGGTTATAAGTAATGTAGCCATAGGACCAGATAATTATGATGATTGCATGGCTGAATTTATTGTAGAAGAAATGTGCAAGAGTATGCAATCTCAGGAGCATGCACTGAAGTCAGTCTATACAGGCACAGTTTATTGGCTACTATTCTTAGAACAAGCAGTTCAGATTTTCAATAGAAAATTTGAGGATTTTTCAAAGATCTATAGTGAAAAGAAAGAGAACATGTCTGAAGAAGAAAAGGCACTAGGCAGAGAGTTGCGAAAATATTCCAGTAGTTTGTTGCAAATTGCCGCTGCCCAAAAATTATTTAACTATGACGACGGAACAGCGCTTGAGTTGCTCAAGGATGATTTTGTTTGGAACCTCTCTAGAAATTTGGATAATGAATCGTTGCGTAAAAAGATAAGCCAATTAGAGTTTAGAATCAGAGAATTGGACAGAATAAAAGATTTTACTGACAAGATAGACGAAGGCACTGAAACTGTTCTAGATTCATATATATCAGCAGTAGAAAAAGCTGAAAAGTTTGTGACAATTTCATCAGACAAGGCTAAGTCTATGAATAAAAAATCTATAAATAAATCTGACAAGATAAAAAAAGAACTAAGGATAGAAATAGAAAAAGCTAAAACGCAAATAGAGACCAATAAGATCAAAAAAATATATGGCGATGATATCGTTAGGGGATCCTTGATTATTGGGTTTGGTAAGGATTACTGGAAAAACATGAACATAAATTACCAAGAATGGAATCGATCTATGAAAAAGATTCCAAACTATTCAACAGACTCTGACAGTTATGGATTTGTGGGAGATGTAAATTTAGGGTTCAAATTTAGTGACTTGACGCTCAAGGAAGCAAACTTTGCTAGTAAAATCTTTACAATTAGTTTAGTTGAAAAAGAATGCAAAGATGTGCTTAAATTTTTGGTCAAAGAACAGATCAAAAATTACTCTAAAGCACTAACAGACGTTGTCAGTCCTTCAATCACAGACATAGGGAAATTTTTCTTGGGATCTTCTAAATCCAATATAATATCACCAGAGATTGGAACTACTGTTGAAAAATATAATAATATTGTGAGTTGTAGTGATAACCCGGCAACATCCAATCCACTGGACAATATTACGCTATCTGAAGAACAAATTCAACAAATAAAAGATAACGGTAATTTCTATTTTGAAAAGTATATAAAAATTACAGAAAAGGGCAAAGGTTCAACCAGAATAATCAGCCCTAAAGCATTCAAAAACATTTTGAGAAGCAAGAAGAATGTCGCCGGCAAATATTTATCTGACTTCTTTGGCAATTCGATAATAAATGAAAAAGAGCAGAAAATGATAGGGTCTGTTGGAGTTAAGTTTGGACTAAGGCTGTGTTATATACCCGGTGAAACTTTTTCTAAAGTGGAAAAAACCACAGACAATCTAGAGATCGCAAAAAATCTCAAATCTTTCATTTTCAAGCCTTCTCATGCTGGGCTAGGAGAAAATATTTTTCCCATGTGTTCATACGAGCAGGACCTTATGGACGAACTAATTTCCTTTTATATAAACTTACCAGATGACAATTGCAATCAAGATTTGAAATGTTACGTAGATAACCTAATGAGATCACCAGATTACGATCTCATCTTCAACAAAATTTTCAACATAAAAAGAATACCGTCAGTTCTGTCTGTTTATTCTTATATGAATTTTTTAAGTGCTCTAGGTGTCGATAAAAATGAAAGAGAGGATTCGGACGATTCAGAAATAAATAAAAACAATGTAGGAAAGATTTTCAATGATTGTAAAAAAGAACTAAAAACTCTTTTTCTTTCTTCTTATATCAGAAAGGGGTATGGGCTTGACGATAAAAATCCAGATAGCCAGATAGAATATAGCAAGGATAGGGTCATGAAGGAAACAATCGATGCTAATACTTTAGCTGATAACATTCCTTGGTTCTATAAATTGAGAGAATCTATGACAAATCCATTTATTGATGCACTTGGGGTTGTTGCAAGAAACAAGTTTTATAAGTTATTTACATTTTTGATTGAATAGGAGACCATCAATGTCAAAAAAAGATTTTTACACTATTAAGTTCCCACTAGAAATTGGGATGGAGGACATAGGTTATCAACAAATTAGTGATTTCAAAGAATTGGTTGAGTATAACATGAAAAGTACATTGTTGACTTGTCCCGGAGAAATAATCAGCGACCCACAATTTGGCGTTTGTATAAGAAAAGTTCTGTTTGAAAACCCAAACACTATCTCCAACGCAATGATTTCAGAAGTAATAACAAACCAGATTAGCAAATATATTCCATATATCTCATTACGGGGAGTAAGAATTCTAAATGAGTACAATGGCCTTTCTATGAGAATTCAAATAAGGTATTCAATTTCAAGCAGCGAAGCAGTAGAAACCTTTGAGTTTTCCGTAGAGTTACCAGAAATTTGAATCTAGAATCTATTTATTTTCGATGTTGGAGAACAAGAGATGCCAAATAAAAAAAATGTTAACATAAAATACACCAGTAGAGATTTCGATTCTATAAAAGAAGATTTGATTGATCATGCAAAAAGATATTACCCAGACAATTATAAAGACTTTACGACTCCTTCGTTTGGCACAATGATTCTGGACTCCATAGCATATGTTGGCGACATCTTATCTTATTATGTCGATTATGGTGTAAACGAGTCTTTTTTAGATACTTCTATTGAATTTGATAATATAAGAAAACATGCTAGATCGTTAGGTTACAATTTCCACGGAACACCTTCTTCATTTGGCATTGTATCTCTATTTGTTCTATGCCCAGCCAATACAGACGGAACAGCCCCTGATACATCTTATTTGCCAATAATAAAAAAGGGAGCGGCGTTCACCAGCGTAAACGGTGGAAATTACCTATTAACAGAAGATGTAGACATGAGCAGTCCGAAAAACAAATTTGTCGCAGCTAGATTCAACAACAGCACAGGTGCCACCACGCACTTCGCAGTAAAGGCCTTGGGGCAAGTGCAATCCGGCATCTTTGAAGTTGTCAATATCGATTTGGTCGATTCTGCATTTGAAAGATTTCGAAAAATCAGAATAGGTGACAACAAAATAACAGAAGTATTTGCAGTGGTTGATTCAAGCGGCAACAAATATTATGAAGTTGATAATTTATCACAAGAAGTTGTCTTTTTAGAGACAACGAACAAAGATGCCTTTACAGATGGTGTCAGATCAGTTCTAAAGCCCTTTGTGGCAACTAGAAGATTCACGGTCGAACAAGACGATACAGGAACGTATTTGCAGTTTGGCTACGGGTCAGAAGATGAAGATGATTCTGGTCTTGTAGATCCTTCAAAAGTTGCCTTAAAGATGCATGGCAAAAAGCAAATTTCCAACAGTTCGTTTGATCCTGCTAAATTACTATCTACGAATAAGTTTGGTGTTTCACCATACAACACTACATTAAAAGTGGTTTACAGGGTCAATAATCCAAACTCGGTCAATGCCCCGTCATTGTCTATAAATCAAGTTTCATATGCTAATTTTATTTTCAATAATGAATCTAGTCTGGTAGCCAATAACGTGACTTTTGTGAAAAATTCATTAGAGGTTTCAAATGAGGATCCGCTAACTGGCTTCAACCACGACTTGACCAACGAGGAACTAAAAGTAAGAGCAAAATCGTATTATGCCTCACAGAACAGAGCAGTGACTAAGCAAGACTACGAATCTTTGATTTATCAAATGCCTCCAAAGTTTGGTTCAATAAAGAGAGCAAACATAGTCAACGACCCCTCTTCGACAAATAGAAAAATCTCAGTTTACATAGTTTCTGAGGATAATGACGGCAAACTAGCAGCAACTGGTGGCGTAGTAAAAAATAACATCAAAAATTGGCTTCAAAAGTATATTCCTATAAATGATTCTGTTGAAATAAAAGATGCTATAATTATAAACTATAGTGTAGATTTTGTAGTTCAATATGATAGAAATTACGAACCCGACGAGGTTCTTCTAGCTTGCGTTGATAGGGTAGAAAATTTTGTTAATGACTCTTTGTACATTGGCGAACCAATTTATATAACAAAGTTTTATGATATTTTGAATAAAGTTACTGGGGTTGTTGATGTCAAAAAAGTTATGATCAAAAACAAAACAGGTTCAAATTATAGCAGCGTCTCTCTAGACTTTAACAAAATTGCTTCAAAAGATGGCACTTTTTATAAAGTGCCAAAAAATGTAATTTTAGAAATGAAATACCCCAAATTTGATATCAAAGGAACAGTAAAATAATGGCTATAAAAAGATATACAGCAAATGCAGACAACACAATAACAAATGCTTACAAAGAAGATTTCAACAATAGAGGAACTGGCTCTAACATGGGCTTTTCTGACATCTTGGAAACTTTTTCGCTTTATGCACATAGAGATTCTTCATCCGCTGAGTTGTCAAGAATTATGGTACAATTTCCTGTTAGCGATATTAGCTCAGACAGAACATCTGGAAAAATTCCTGCTTCTGGTAGTGTATCGTTCTATCTTAGGATGTTCAATGCGGAGCACACAAGAACTCTTCCTGTTGATTATAAACTTACGATCAATGCTATTTCCGCCGAGTGGGAAGAGGGCTATGGGCTTGATATGGCAAACTATTCTGACTTAACATATGACAAGGTTGGGTCTAACTGGATAAACGCCAACGGAACATCCGCCACCGCCACCGCAACTGTAACTGTTGCCAATGATGGATTTATTGAGGCTGGTGACACAATCACTTTGATTGCAACTGATGGAACAGTAGTTGTGGCCACTGCACACGCTACTACTACAACTAGCACTGCTGCAACGACTGCGGTGCAATTTGCCCGAAATGGCGGGAGTAATTCCGCTGTTGCCACAGCAATTGCAACAGCTATAAATCATAGTTCATATTTTTCCGCCGCAGCAGAAGGGGCGGTAGTTACAATAACCCAAGCTGTCGCAGGCCATGGTGGAAACACAGCAGTTACATGCGTCGACGGTGGCGGTGCTGGTCCTTGGTTTACTAAAACAAACTTTACCGGAGGCAGCGGCAAATGGTCCACAGCAGGAGGTGACTTCTACACAGATGCTAGTTCATCTTTTGAGCAGCGTTTTGAAATTGGGACTGAAGACTTAGAAGTTGATGTTACGACATTAGTCGAGCAGTGGGTCAACAGTGGCGGCAATGTTCTGGGTTCAAAAAACAATTACGGAGTTATGGTAAAGTTGTCTGGTGCCTATGAGGCATCTAGCTCAACTAATTCAATTGGTGCACGAAAATCTTATTATACAAAAAAGTTTTTCGCAAGATCATCAGAATTTTTCTTTGACAGACCGATATTAGAAGCCAGATGGGACTCCACTAGAAGGGATAACCGAGGAAATTTTTTACTTAGCAGTTCGGCCCTACCAGCAGCAGATAATCTCAATACGTTGTACATGTATAATTACGTTAGGGGAAAACTAAGAGATATAAGAGGATTGAGCACGCAAGTACCAGTCATGAGGCTTTTTTACTCTTCCGGTTCAGTACCAGAAGGAACAGCACAATACTTCAGAAACTCAAGCAATGCAATAGTCAGTTACCTTAGTGCCTCTAGGGTATCAACAGGAGTTTACAAAGTTATTTTTTCTGCTACTAGTAGCGTTACAACGTCAACTTATCCCAATCTGGTTGATGTTTGGTCGTATAGTGGATCAGAAATACATACCGGGTCGGCTATTTCTCCAAAGACATATTATATGACAGGCAAAAATCCTGACAGCAAATATGTCATTACAATGCCAAACCTGAAAAAGCAATACATGAACCAGCAAACAGAAAGATTTAGACTTTATGTTAGAAATAAAAACTGGTCGCCGAACATTTATACTAAAGCCGTGTCAACACCAGAAAGAATCATGGTTGACACGGCCTCGTATCAGATCACAAGAATGAGTGATAACAGGGTTGTTATTCCTTATGGTACATCTTCAACAAACCACACCGTAATGTCTTATGACGTGTCTGGTAATTATTTTGATTTAGATTTATCTATGCTAGAGTCCGGATACACATATAGAATCAATTATTCATTTTATGAAGATGGAATTGGATCTTATGTGGAGCAACCCTATTCTTTCAAAATCAGAGTAGTAAAGAATGAGTATTAGAGATTTATTTAATAAAAAAAGCGTTTCTATTGAAAACGTAGCCACAGGCAGTTCCGACATTGAATCTAAAGATTTTGTTTTAACAACAATGAAGAAAAACGAAACCTTTATTCCGAATGTTGATTTTGCGTCAGCATCAAATTTTGCACGCTTCGGGTCAGCCTACGAGTATTATACAACTTCAATTAGAAGAGTGTATGATGAATATCCATATGACGGATCTGATAAGGAAAAAGCATTATTTGAATTAAGCTCTTCCTTCTTAGATAAGTACATTTTTGACAATCTATATCCAAAGTCGAATGGTTTTGTGACTTTTTCATATGCTACTTTTATGGCATCAGCGTCTCCGGACGCCAATGGGTATGGAACACCCTCAGTCTCTGAAAGAGAGCAAATTTTTATCAGAGGGGGCCTACACACAGCATCTTCTGGTATGGAAGGAAAACCTTTAGTTAAAACGTTTTCTAATTCTATAGTCTATGATTCTGATAAAAACAGGACCACAACATTCAAATTGAATCCTAGTTCGGGATTTACTGTTGAGTTCTGGCTGAAAAAGCCAGCATTCAATACCTCTAAAACAGAAAGAGAGGTAATTTTTGATTCTTGGAATAACAAGACTGGTAATGACAACGGGCGCTTTAGAATTGTACTGGATGGATCTTCTGCCGCTGACACTTTTAAATTTGTATTCCGATCCGGATCGCTAGCATCAGGTAAAGGAGTTTATGAAACAACGGTAAGCGATTCAACTGTGACTAACGCATCTCTTACAACTTGGAAGCATTATGCTTTATCTGTTATATCTGGTTCTGGCGGACTCATAACTAGATTTTATGTAAACGGACTTTTGAATAAAAAAACGACACACAACGCTAATGGAGTGATGTTAGATATAGGCGGACTGATCAACGGCTCTATTGGGTCTCTAGTCGCAGCGACAACTCATCTTAGCCCTTCAAACCAGTATGGAGGAAAGCTAAGCGGAAGTCTTGATGATTTCAGATTCTGGAAAACCAGAAGAACATCTGAGCAAATTTATAACAACTATTATACTCACGTTGGCGGCGGAACAAATACTGACGATGCTAATACATCTTTGGGATTATATTACAAATTCAACGAAGGTATAGTTGGCAATTCTTCATATGATTCGGTTGTTTTAGATTATTCTGGTAGGATTGCGAATGGTACGTGGACTGGGTATACTTCTGGCGCTAGAAACGCAGGATCAGCGTTTGTTTTGTCCAGCACTGTCACTTCTGAGCCTAAAGACCCAATTATAAGAAGCGCACATCCTGAAGTTACTACTCTTCTGACAAACTTACAGACAAGTGGTAGCGCATGGGATGACAAAAATACATCTTTGCTTTACAATAGGGTGCCTAGCTGGATCAGAGAAGAGGATGAATCTAATAATAAAAATGTTAAATACTTGTTTCAAATTATGGGTAGCTATTTCGATACTTTGTTTTTGCAAATAAACGAAATCCCAAAACTGAAAGAAAAAAGATTCTATCCTGACACCAACAAACCTTTGCCCTTTACAGAAAGACTACTAAAAGAACGTGGACTCATAACCACTAAAATTTTATCTAACAATACATTGTTTGAATATTACAATGGCAGAGACAAAAACAAAATTGTTTATGAAAAAGAGATCAACGTATTAAAGAATTTGATTTATAACAACATCTATAACAATTTAGATTATATTATGAAAGCTAAAGGGACCGAGTCATCAATCAGAAACATGATGAGGTGCTTTGGTTTTGATGATGAGATTGTCAAGCTAAACATTTACACAGACAACGGAACTCACTACTTTACAGATAAATCTAGACAAACAACGATTAATAAAAATTACGTAAACTTCAATACTACAAACACATTCAACTCAACAATTTTTCAAACTTCTTCAACTAATAATACAAACTCTTTTGTCACAGGGTCGAAAGCTGCACTAGATGAGCTTTATTCTGCAATGACCGTTGAGGCAAACATAATTGTCCCAGACAAAATAGAAGTACATGAGGACGGATATTTTGGAACTAACTTTTTATCTTCTTCTATTTTTGGATTACACGAAGCAGGTACAAATGTTGGAGTCTATACGTGGCCATCTTCAGAAATTGCAAATTTTCAAGTTTATCTTTTGAGAGACAGTTTGGAATCTAAGAATGCTAAATTTGTGTTAACAAATAGATCAAATAGTTTCTTCTTAACATCTAGTCTAATAAGAGATGTATATGAAAATCAAACTTGGAACATCGCCGTAAGAGTGAAACCGCAAAAGTATCCTTTTATTGGCAATGTGGTAAGCACCTCAAATCCGTTATATACTATAGACTTTTACGGTGTAAACCACTCTTTCAGTGTTGTTGAGAATGAATTTCATGTATCAGAGAGTCTTTCCTATGCCAGTGGTTCCGCTTTCTTAACAAGACCTAAAAGACTTTATATAGGTGCCCATCGCACAAACTTCACAGGAGCGGTTGCCCAACAGTCAGACCTCAAAATTGGATCGATTGCGTTTTATAATGACTATGTTAGCAACGATGACATCAAGCAACACAATTTAGATCCTATGAATTATGGTGTAGAAAAATCTATTTCATCTACATCAATGTTTGCCAATGGGGCTACTAATTCTTATAATTCTAAATTTGATTCAAACGTGTTGATTTGGAACTTCCAAACGGTCACAGGCTCAGACTCAAGTGGGTTATTTACTGTTGATGATTACTCAAGCGGATCAGCGGCAATTTCATCAACATTTCCGGATTATTTGACAAAAGCATATCACAAGGGTAAAGGTTTTTCCTTCCCAACTTCTAACAGTTCGTTTATCAAGAGCGAACTTGTTTATGCTAGCAAAAAAGAACTACCAGAAATGGCATATAATTCAGACAGTGTTACTATTGAGACTGATGAAAAGAAGTTTTTTATTAAGGACGATGATGTAAGTGACAACTATTTCTCATTAGAAAAGAGTCTTTATCAAGTTGTTTCTGAAGAAATGCTAAACATGATTTCGTCGGTAAAAGAATTTAGCAATCTTATGGGTAAAGCAACCGATAGGTACAGAGTTGAATATAAGCGTGTCAATTTTATTAGATCGATGTTTTTCGATAAAGTCGAAGAAGACCTTGATTTTGATTCATTTACTGAATATTTCAAATGGATAGACAATTCTGTTTCTTATTTCGTTTCTCAATTGTTTCCTGCCTCTGCAAGGCACTCAAAAGACATTTCTGATATAGTTGAAAGTCATATTTTAGAAAGAAACAAATACCAAAACAAATTTCCGCTACTAACCAGATATCCTTCAACTGAAGGCCAAATCAAAGGAAGTAGCGAAATGAGGTATAGCTGGAAAACTGGTCATGCTCCAATTGGCGGAGCCGATGACAAGAATTGTGTCTGGCAAAAGCTCAGAAAAGAAAGAACAGATATAGTTGAAAGAGAGACAATAAGACAAGTAATAAACACTGAGTCGACAGGAAGTGGCCCATCCTTGGCCAAGGCTGACCTGACAATTTACAGAGGGTCAGCGTTTGCTCTAAGAAGGCTATCAAAGCCCTACAGGATCTCTCAAGACTTGGAACCTCCGTTGCATGGTGGTATAAATTATCCACCAAAGAAGAATCGTGACGTTATTTATCACTTGGCACAAAGGCACGGTGAAAAAGGAAACTACGGGCAGCCACTAAATGTTGTGGTAGCAGGGCCCGGCACTGGCAGTGGCAAAATAACACAAAGGTCATGTGACGACATACAAGATCCGAATCTAAAGACTAGAGTGTATTTAGATGCATTTGCTGGTAAATATTCAAATGAATCGTACTCGCCCGGTGCAAGAGATGTTGATAGTACTTATTCATATCGATTAACCGAATTGGATTTGCCCGTAACAGTAATCTCTAGCTCTGTTAATAGTGGTTACAATTCTCATGTCGTGAATCGTTTTGATTCTGGGTCTATTGTGACAAACATACACTCAGATACAACCTCTCCAACGAACCATATTCCCATGCAGGGACCTTTTACTGAGACATGGGTAGGTGGACACCAACATAGACACATAGCTGTAAATAGGCGAGATTTGAGCCTTATAGACGATGACACTGGAACAGCACCTTTGAACAATTTGGACAACAAATACACAAGACCTGAAGGCTGGATGTTGCAGTTAGGAGACAAAGACTCACCTCATGATGGCGCAATAGGTATCGTTGGTCCTGATTACGGTGGCCCGTATCCTGATCCGGCCAGAAAAGTAGCTGTTTTTTATCGAGAAGAGAGAGCAAAACGCCCTGTTAACATCAAAAACATTCGCTACACTACCGGTAGTAGGAATCTTGGTAACTTTAGAGAAAATTATGAATTAATTTCCGCTGGCGGTAAAATGCAAAATAATCTTTATCTAAGAAAAAATCCGGATCACAATTTCATTCCACAAACTATTGGTGATATTTTACCAACGACTACTCATCCTATGACCCTGTTAGCACAAAGTCCAACATCTGTAGGTAATGTTTTTGGCTCTTACTCAAACAATAGACAAGTAGAGCAAGTAGCTGCTGTGGCTGGTGCAAAGGCTTCTGGATCTATAAAGTTGTTTGGAACTTCTAGTATAAGTCCCTCACACAATGAAAATATAGTTCTCGGCGCAGGCGGAGGATTTGCGGCAAAGGAGTTTTGGCTTCCAAACGATATTGGTAAAACAACCACCGGAGAAGTTTACTTAATAAGTTCAGGGTCAAGTGACACTGACTTGTATAACAGTTTTCGCACACACTTGCAAAATGCTTACACTTCAAGTTACTCTGTTTCTTACACTACATCCCCCGCTGTACTTGGAAGTGCCATTTACCAAACATCTTCACACAATGTATCTTATCTCACTGCCAGTGTTTCAAACTTCTCAGCGTCCTCGTTTACGTTAGCTGGTTGGTACAAATTTGATGGCACACATAGTGGCGATAAGCGTCTTTTTTGGCTGGGGTCGGCAACCGGAAATGGTCGTCACTCATATGCATGGGCAGATCAAGGATTGAGCTATATGCTACGATTCAGAATTAGCTACACAGATGGCGGAGGAAATCAAAAAGAAACCCAATGGCAACTGAGTGATCTTCCCGGCAAAATGAAGAACACTTGGGCACACATAGCCCTCACATGGCAGTCAAGTTCTGCCAATCCTACTTTTCAAAACAAACCAGTCATTTATATAAATGCTATTAGCCAGTCTTGGTCAACAACATGTGACACATATGCAGGCGGATGCCCATCGACTTGGGGAGGAACATATGTCCCCAATCCCATAAATCAGATTCAATTATTTGGAGATTCCAACGGTTGGAAAGGGGGAATTGACTCATTTCAGTTCTTCAATAAAGTCCTAACAAGCGCTGAGGTTTTGACACTGTACAACTCTAGAGTTGCACCAAACCATAGCAATCCGGCAATAGCAATTCCAAGTTCCTCACAGTGTGCTGCGTGGTGGACTATGGGAGATCATGCTAGTGATCCAACACCCGTTCACGGACAGACAACAAACTTAGTCAATGGTGGCTTGATATACGATGTTATGGGCAACAACAACATTACTGTTAAGCAAGCCACATTACAAGCCCGAAGAATGCATTGGTCGAGCGGTATTCCACAAACTGCTTCCTATGCCACATTCAGTCTAACAGCTAGCACCAGCACTGCCAACCAGAATAGAACCATAGTCTTGAGTTCTAGTGCGTGGCACCCGACTAAAAGAGCTAATTCGTGGTATGGAAGCGATTCTAGCATTACAGGCGGAATAACTCCGATAGCAGCAGTTCCCGGCAATATCAATGCCATTGTTAATTCTTCTGTGACAAACACTATAATTACATCAAGATTTTCAGCCCCGGGAGGTATTGAGACTTCCCATGGCTATCTGGATGCACATGCAAAGGAATATTCAGTTCATAACTCTTTGAACTATCGCAACTTGACTGTTCGTGGAACAGGTTCCGGTGAAAGTGGTACAATAAGAGTAAACAGTCAAGCGGGACGCAGAGAGGGCCTGAGAACATCATTGACAAGGCATTGCGGGCGCTTTGGGATTGACTCACAACATGGATCAGTTGCATCTTCTAATTATGAGTCTGAGGCTTCTTTTCACAAGATTCATCGAAATGTTGGTAGGAGGCCCACCGATACATCAACAATTCCTGTGCCGGTTTTCAACGAAGACCATAATAATGCACATTTTAGCTCACTGTTGCCAAGGTCAGACTTTCAGTATTCTTGGGTAACTTCTTCATTGGGTAATAATTACTCATATAAAAGTGGAAAGCAGAGAATTTATGGCTACGCACCAACCGACGGAATTGTCAGTTCATCAGTAAGCATTGGTGGTGAAAGTGGATTTGTCTCCGCAATAAATTTCCCAACCGCATCAGAAATTTTTGGAGTATAGAATGGCGAATTATTATTTAGACTTTGTTGGGTTGAACACTCTTATTTACGAACCAAGCACCTATATTGATGCCGATAGTGGCCTTTTTACTGGTACCACGAATGGAGAAAGAATCACAGATATAAATGGAGCCACCCAAGTGGTGTTCATTTCCCCCATTGACAATGCAAGAGATGGCAGGTACAATCTTGTGGATACTGTCAATTTTATAGGCGCTATGGGAGGACTTACGATCTCGCCTATAGGCACATGGCATCACCACGTGACTCATGGCGTGAAAAATTTCAAGTTTCCAAAATCAATTCCTAATTCTGCATCATATTTTTGTGCACTAATGCTACACAGGAACGGCCCCTATGGCTATCCAACGTGGAAACAAATCAGAGCTAGTGAGAATCCTCTAAGCAGAAGGCATGTTAAAGTGAGTGCCTTTACTCATGTTGTTGAGCCGGGCAACTCTATTGTAATTGATGGATCTAATGTAAGGGCAAAGTACGGAGAAATAAAAGCATACGTAGAAACTCCGGTCACTTTTAGAAATCATCCACTTGTGGTTCGAGGCGCATCAAGAACACAGTCGGAAAAGTCAAGCAAAATTTCAATGGAAAGATTTGACATCAAGACTAGCTACTCAAATCGATTGACGTTTTTTAACAACAAAGAGCTAGATAAATATTACGGCAAAACAGAAGATCGTGACAAGGTTTATGATAATATAAAAGATTTATATCTAGAAGATGGTCTGAATTCTATCGAATCGCCGATGGATGTTTTTGAGTTTATAAAATACTCCGAGACTGTCTATCCCTCGCAGATTTATGTCAACAAAAGTTATACAAGACAGAGAAAAAACTTCTCCTTCAATTGGAGAGATGAGAGAAACAACAGAAGACAAATGGGCGTTGATAACGGTTTTGGTTCCACCGTATCTCAGAGTGTGTGGCCTTTAGACTGGAATACTGATGGCGACAACCACAGTACTGTGCTTATTCAACTGGGCTACGACCATCATGATGGCTCGTCGATTCCCCTAAAAGTAGATGCTGGAATTTTGCAAAATCAATATTCTTCTGGTCACTATACGGTGCATCATTATGTGACATCTTCAGTGTTAGATACTTTTGTAAGGCCGGCCCCTATCTACAATAGAAAGCATACGATTGAACACTCGGCCTCGGTTGTTTCAAAGAATGGAATGCTAATCGAGGGCATTAATACTGGTACAACATTTGGCAATATAGGTGCTTTTGACAGCTTTCAGGGTGATGCAAAGTGGCAAGCCGGAGAAATGAGAGGTAGAAATCCATTTTATGATTCTTATGACGAGTTTGTTCAAGGCGTAAGACAGAAAGGAAAAGGGTATACAATAGTGCCGGAGTTTAGAATAAGTAGCCATGTGAGCGATATAGTCTCGAAAGGAATAGACACAAAGTTTTCTAACATGTTTGAATTGTCCGGGGCATTGGGTTCTGCTGATTTTAGCGATGAAGATAAATTTTTTGAAATCTATTCAACTAGTGACTTCCTTAAACATTTTGAAGTGATTAGAGAAGACCACAAAGACTTTGTTGAACCAAGAAGAATAAAATTAAAATGCAAAGCTGTATTGAAGTTTTTGCCTTATAATGGTTTTTATCCCGCACAAAGAACAGTGGATATGGCAAAGCAATTTTATTCATCATACAGTAATGCAGTCTTAGGAGCAACAGGATCTACTTTTGATTATCAACCGTTAGGAAATTCGGCTAAAATCGTCTTTCAAAACTTTTTAGCACCATTATTTGCACCCGGTGTTTTATTCAATTCGATAAAGTCTGGTATTGCTTGTGACTATCCTATTGTCACAAACCCAATTTCGGAAGCAAACGACAGGGTTTTGCTAAATCCGGCTGGCCCCAGCTTCGCCGGCAAATATTATCTCAACACAATAAGCAACACGGTGAATTTGTTTGAAGATAGAATTCCATTTACCGCATTGCTTAGTCCTGAAAGCCATATGGCAGGAAAATCTATTGGCTGCAATGAGCCTCATATTTCTAGCAACCTCTCATCATCTGTATTTTGGAATGGCACCGGAGATAATTTGTATAAGCTAATGGCTCACAATTTTTTGTCTGAAGTGGGTTCATTTTTCTTGCAAGGTCAACAATTTAGCAAAATTTATTCCGCACCATCAGATGATCCATCTGTTGGGCAAGCAAAGTCAGGATCAACATATTCTATGAGGGTTTCGATGTACAAAACATCGAACACAGCATCTTTGACGCTAATCAACGGCTCCGATGGTTATTTTGCCGCTCCTCAGTACCCGTCCGGCTCCGTTGAGAACTTTACAATGTATTCAAGACCAACAGCATTTGGCCCGCCTTCTCAAGCAACATGGCCCGCTACCGGATCTGTCTCTGACATGACCGGGTCAGACTCTGCGATTGGCGAGAATCACCCCTATACTCCGCCCTACTATTATGGGCAAGCATGGGCAGATATCAAATTCACAGCAACTGAGACTAAAAAATACAGCATCGGAGAAATAATCCGTAATTCAACAGTTGAGTATTATAGACATTTAGACAGAAGAACTAATCATTCCAATGCAGACAGGAAAGAAGAGGCCATTAGAGTAAACAAGCTGTATAATACCAACGCAATGCAGCTAAGTGCATCTCTAGACTTGTTCGCTCAAGGTGAAATAAGAAATGTTGATTTGGTTGGAGACGGAACATCTCAAGGAGTGAGTGTTGCTGTTAATGCTTCTGGCGAAGAAAAGTCTAGATGGATAATTCAATCTTATTTTGAAACACCTATGTTAAATTTCAATAGTTATACGTCCACTGGCTCTCTTTATATGCCACCAACAGAAGGCAAACAAGCTGTTCCACGTGGGATGTGGCATCAATATGGGTTTTTGGAAACAGACCCAGCTAAGGGCGTGTTCTTGGGAGTGTCTGAAATACCAGAGGACTTTAGAACAAATTTTGTTGGCTCTGCGGCGGAAGAATCCTTAGTCGACTTATGCGGATTTAGCAAGGACGTAGTAAGACTAGGTACTCCTGCCACTGCCAAGCAAATTGGAGAAGCGGTAGTTGCAATTCCTTTTGTAGAGCAGAATGGTCGTAGAAAGTTTTTCAGATTAGAAAAAGGAGCTGTTTATGGCGCAGCAGCAGATCTAGATATAAACACCAAAAGAGACAACATTGCAAATAGCATAATCGACATGGTTGATAAAATGAAAAGGTATGTTATTCCGCCATTCATAGATTTTGTACATAGAAGAGACATTGAACCTTTTGCAATGTACATATTTGAATTTACAAAAATGCTAGACCAGCAAGATTTAGCAGATATATGGCAGAACTTGCCACCAAAAGATATTGGTCGTTCATTTAGTGAGGCGACAGCCACAATTAGTCACAACCTATTAGCCTATGAAATGCTTGGTGGTGGAAAGTTGAAAAAGTCCGAAGACGGCCAAGGAAAAGGTAATCCATTCCCAGAAAAAGTTCAATGGCTTGTATTCAAAGCCAAACAAAGAGGCGAGGCTAATTATTATAATAAAGTCGTGGGATTGGGTAGAAAAACAAAAACAGCAGATTCTAAACCATTGCCTGAGAGTGATATTGGATCTTCAATATTTAGGCCGCCAAACTATGGAACAGACTTATCTTACAACTGGCCCTATGATTTCTTTTCATTGGTTGAGTTAGCCAAATTAGATGTTGATGTCACCATGTCTGATTCCTATGTTCAAGATGATCCGAAATTATTGATAAAACCAATTATAGGAACGCCTACTGAGCCTCCTCCAAGGCCACCATTGCTTTACACTGGGCCGGTTGGGCCAACTGCTCCAATACAAGAAGACTTCCCTGTTCTTGACGAGCAGAATACACAAGGCGAGAACATGGTAACAGGACAAATGATAAATTCTATTGAAGGCGATATGCAACAAATAGAAACAGATTTTACAGATTTGATGCAGGATATGCAAACTATGACCCAAGGAGCGCAAGCAGGAATGGGCCCAATAAATATACAACAAGTAGCGATGGACTCAGGGCCGGGCAGTTTTATGCCAGATACGCCAATGGATGGGGAACAAGTAGCATCCATGACGCAGAATTTTGTCGGCGGACTAACTAACAACATGATGCAACAAGCATCAACGATGCAACAGATGGCTTCAAGCCAATCAACTCAAATGCAACAGGCAGAATTGCAGGACGTTGGATCACAGTTTACGACAAATTTATTATCTAACATGTTCACAGGATACTAATCATGACTTTCTTTAACAAAAAAGAGGATGTAATCAAAATAGAATTGACTCCACACGGCAGGAAGCTATTATCCAAGGGTAAATTGAAACCACAGTATTATGCTTTTTTTGACGACGACATTCTATATGATTCTGCAAAAGCAGGATTTTCTGAAACAAACACTGAAACAAAAAGCAGAATCCTTTCAGAAACTCCATATCTAAGGCCACAAGTAAGCTATATTGGAGTGGAATCAAATATAAGAGACCAAAAACCACAGATTGATAATAAAATGCTAAATATGGTTGGCAGTAATAAAATAGAAGAGAAAAGAACAAATGGGTGGAAAGTAACGTTTTTACACAACACTGCATCGTCCATATCTAATAGCTTTGAATCATCTAATTCTCCAACCCTACAGATTCCACAAATAGATTGCAACATAGAGTATAAAATAAAATTAGAAAATGTGCAACCCAACAATCCAAAGACAAACTACAACTTTTCCAGCATTGGGCAAAGTTTTGGCAACGAGAGTATAACACAAGAACAACAACAACTTCTAATTAACATCATCGAGCAAAATGGCTTCAATTTTAACGAAGGGCTTGAGATGGAGGTGCACCTATATGAGGAAGATGAGTCGGCGTACAAAAAGTTATCCTTTATTGGCGAGAAGGAGATAATAGTTGAAGGCATCATGATTGATGATGAAGACTCCTTCTCTTCTTTGTTCAAGACAGAACAGAGACCAGAAACGCCTGACATAGTAAGTTATTGGCTTGATATAGCAACCGATAGCACTATTGCGCCTTCTGATATCTGTAGCGGAAGAAAAAAACTTGAGCTAAATGATATTTACTTAGATAGTGAAGTAGAGTGTCCGGACGAAGGAGAGCTATATAATATTTATGCAAACACTGCTAAAGAGATCGAGGATTGTGAAGAATGACAGTAGTAGGAAATGATTTGTTGCCAAATTGTTATGTAAAAAAAATAAATTTACATGATAACAAGATTGAAGTTAAGGCATTCTGTGTCGACTCCAACACAGAACCAGAATGGTGCAATGATCCGGTAAAGATGAAATATTACAAATTGGTTGTCGTATCGACACAATCAGAGGCTGTTATTTTATCTATGCGTGAAGGTATCCTGAAAATGAACAAAAGGCACATTCAAAAGTTAGATGCAAATGCAGTTGTTAAAGTTGTTTCTATGAAGCACATAAAGTCTGAGGTCGTAGATGGTAATAAGATTTACCAAATTACAACTTCACATCCTTACGAAAATACCAATAATTTATTTGTTTATGCTGCTGTAGTAGTTGATCCTATTGAGATTGCCGGCGAAAGATTCGCAGACGTAGAGTTTATTCAGGGCCCCATAGCCTCAGAGATTGTTTTTGAAAACGGCATAATGCAAACAACAACCAGCATTTGGAAATTGCCTAGTAATGAGCAATGGATTGGGCCAGTGCACCGACATCCAGAAGCAGGATTTATGCAGTTCTCTAGGCACTCTGACAATATTCCACACCAGCCAGTCTCTAGAGTTTATGTTCCTAATTTGAAACTGAAAGATCTAAGAAAAAAAACAAAAAGAAAAAATAGCATAAAAAAGTTTTCAAATAAGTTAACAGAAGTTTCTGATTTATTTCATTCGTTTGGAGATGATGGTGCTAATAAATTTATGTTTTTCGTCAACATGGAGCAAATAATTTATAAAAACACAAAATATGGAACTGTCTTTTTGGCCCTTGACGATTCATATTCTGACAAATTCATCAATCAAATAAGATTTAGAAATTTATCAATCAACAGAAACAAAATCAAAACATTTAGATTTATTAGCAACAAAGAAAAGAAAAGAAAAACCGTCGAGACAAAAAGAATTATTACAAATTTTGAAAATATCGAGAGGGAATTCGTTGCTTCATACGGCGGCGAAACAATTCAGAGAAGAATCTTTCCCTTTGATAAAAAGTTAATGGCGATAGAATTCCCAGACACAGAATTACAAGAATTATTTGGTAAATATAATTATGATTTTTCTATGTCGTTTATGGATCCCACCATTGTTGAGGCTAAATCAATTTTGCAAGATGTTTTACAAGCAATGAAATCGATAGACGATTACTTAAAAAGAATAAATTTTAGATTGAGAACAAAGGCACTAAAAGATAACCCTCCTAGCAACTGGTTTTCATCTGAGTTGTCTCTCTTTTCAGAAGATATCAGCACTGCTCCATGGATTTTCGCTCCAAAAATTTATTCTAAATACAAAAACATGTTTTTTAATGACGGAGAATCAACAGAGGCCACAGAGAACAAAAACTTTTCTCTTATAGAGCCCAAATCGTTGAACTATGGCTCACTATTGAATTTCAAATCAGAATTGTATAATTTGTACAATTATATTGAAAACGTTTTTGAGATAAAGATTGATAGTAAGAGTATAAACAATGAATTTTCGTGGCCCAAAAAAACAGCAATGAGCAACATGGTGACTTACACTGCTCATTTTGAAAAAATAATTGAGCCACACTCCCACAGAAAGTTTTATTCGTATCTTCAAGACGGCACTGGTGACACATTTTTTAGAAGAATAAATAAAAACCAGATAAACCAAAGAGTACAAATTGAAAATAATAAATTTTTCAAATCTATGAAAAACGATTCTGACTCCGGTACGTTTGGAGATGTGAACAGCAGTAAAGCATCCTTTTTTACCCCAGTGTCTGTTCGGGGTAACAATAAACACTTTTCACTAGAAGATGTCAGAAATGTTGACTTGATAGAGTTCAACAAGTTCTATGATAATATAAAAATCAGAAAAGTTCGAAGCAAAAAGAGCGTGTTTAGAATAACGCCGTTAGCTTTTGAAATGTTTCCACATCTCTTTGAAACACAAAACGAAGAAGATTACTATGTGGATGCCGAAGACTATTTAGGTAGTGATTCTAATTTCTTGAATTTTTCTGATGTTGAGGTTGAACAAAAGAAGAAAAAGTTTAGACAGAAAACCAAAAGAAAATTTAGTAATAAAATTTCCAAAAACAAGACAAGCTCTAGAGACAAAATTTCGATTTATAAAAAGAATAATATTTTTACGAAAAGGCCTATTTCTCGTGCTCCGAAAAGCTCTAGAGGGGTTCCTCTGATACCAAATCAATTTAGAGCTTTCAATTTTAAATCTTTGAAAATTGCGAAGCCCGTCTTCACTCAAAGAGAAGTAATCGAAGCAGATAATGATTTGCTTGTTTCTGTTTATTATTTTTATATTTCTCAATTTGAATATCTGTTGGATTTCAAAGTTAGTTCAAATGGAGTTAAAGATTTGAAGAATCCTATTTGGAATGTTGTGACTCACGATATGATAGATAGTTTGTCGAATGGAACATTGTGTAGAATGGTAAGACCAAAAAGCATGGCTACTAATTACGAAATAGACGAAAGAGTTGTGCTGCCGTATTCAGATGAGCATTTTATCATGACCAACAGCACTCTCCCTGCGATTGCTCCCGAGGCCACAACATCATCATCATCGCAAACAATAAACAATTTCACAACCACAGCAAATGTTGATATGGCCGGCAGTGTAAGCGAATTAATAAAGCAAAATCCTACAACAGAAGAACAAATTTTCTCCTCAACAGAGACAAAAGAAACAGGACAAACAGCCGCAGCAACTAACTATAACACTGGAACTGGAGGCTACTAATGAACTTTTCTTTAGAAAGAAAAATAAAAAGAAATGTCGTAGAGGACTATAAACTAAAACTTTCACAAACAGAAGATGAGCCTAATCTGCTCAATGCACAAATTTTGTCAAAAGAAGCAAAAATAGAATTCAAGAGCAGAAGTGAAAAAATAAGCTCTTTTAGCGATGTTATACAAGTCAAATTGTCACCAAACATAGACGAAGACACTTTTAATTCTTTGGTCTCTGACTTGAACGAGGAACAGTTTACATTTCACAATATGAATTATTCCCTACCAGTAGAAAGTGACTTTTTGATTCCATATGAAGTTCATGGCAAAAGTCCGACAATCAAGATAGGCTCTAAGGTCAATTTTTATAATGAACAAATAGAAATAAATAATGAAATAAATGGCACACCGGATAGNATTTACAGACGGGCTGTAGACTTTGAAACAAAAAAATCGATTGATTTCTTTAGTGCTGCGAATAGAGGCGAAAACAACACGGGCAAAGACATTTTACATGAAAGTATTGATTTTGCCAATATAAATAGCAACAAGGAACTATACCCTTGTCATTCTGAAATAACAATTTCTAGAAACGAAATAGAGGTATTTAGGCCAATACTAAAAGAATTGAAATTCTATTCATTGTTTATGAATGAAACGGAAAGAAAAATGAATAGAATTTTGTCATATTCCAATCAAAGAAACGAATCAGAGCAAAATTATCAATTCAATTTGTTAAATAATATAATCTCAAGTATGTCCGATGCTGATTTCAATGAACATCTTGTCTCTAGACAAGAATCAAGTACTATCAATTTTATTACAAAACTTGAGGCCTTAGGAAAACTACAAAAACAGTCATTATATAATTCTAATTATAAAAAACTTGTAGAAACAGGAGCAGTACCAGTTGAAACTATCTTTTATAAAATAACAAAATTTGAAGGGTTCCAAACAACAAACCCAGTAAAAAGTTTTATGGTACCGAATTATTCTGACGTGGTTAGTTTTATCGACACAGAGGTCAATTATAATAATAATTATACTTATTCTATAAGTGCATACGTTGTTGTTTATGGCGTCACATATTCCTACAACCTCGTTGATCAAAATTATGATTCTAGACAAGCAACTTTTGAGGTTAGGTCAGAGCCAAATCCTATTGTTACAAAAATTGATTTTATTTCTAAATCAATAACAATCTCAACTAACCCGCCATTATCACCTGACGTCAGATTTATTAACGAGTCTAGCAGCACTAACTTAATAAAAATGGCCTTTTTGATGAGAAAGGGGATTGAGAAAAAGTATTTCATAAACTTGTTAGAGCGAGACTCTATGCTAGAAATGAAGACAGATCCAGTAGACAATAAAGTAACTTTTGAAAACGCCATCGAGCCACTGACAGTACAGGTTATGCGATTAGACAAGAGGCCAAAATCAATTTATGATTTTAAAGACTCTATTGTGACAACAATTACAAAGCAAGATGATGATTCAAGAAATATGGAGCTAATTATTCATAAAGAAAATATTTTTCCTAATAAAAAATATTATTACATTTTTAGGACGCAAAGCGTGACGGGCATGGTCTCTAATCCATCACCGGTATATGAAGTAGAGTTGATAAAGGATTCTGATAAATCTAAAATTTCTGTGTCTATTATAAAAGTTGATATGGTAAAAGATTTTGATCCTACAAGAAAATTTAGGAACATGCTACAAGTCAAGCCTGCATTTATTCATACTGTACTTTTAGACAAAAGAGAGGACACATCTACGATGCCTAACAGCAACACAGACCCTCTAAGTTTGTTCAGTCTTGGAAAGGCAGATTATCCAATTTGGGGTAGAAAATTCAAGATTCGAATCAAGTCAAATGAAAGCGGGAAAATTTTAGATCTAAATCTAAATTTTAGTCTAATAAAGGAGCGAATCAAAGAAGATTTGTCATAAAGACCTATTTATAGTGATCAAGGAGATATTAAATGGCTTTTTTAGATAATAGTGGTGATATTATTTTAGATGTTGTACTAACAGACCATGGGAGAAAAGTGTTGTCAAAAGGAGATGGCTCTTTTCAAATTACAAAATTTGCAGTTGGAGATGAGGAAATTGATTATACTTTGTATAATACTTCTCATGCTAGCGGATCTGCTTATTATGATCTAGAAATTCTACAAACACCAGTACTAGAGGCTTTTACTAACAATGCCTCTTCAATGAAGACAAAGCTAATTTCCATTCAGAATAACAATCTCTTGTATCTACCAGTTCTGAAACTAAATGAAAACTATAATGACACACAAAGAAACACAAAAGGTGTTTATGTCGTGGCAGTAGATAGAGAGACTGAAGGTACTGACGCTGCTGGTACAATTAAAGCGATCGGTATTGATCAAAATGGAAAACATGTTGTTGGTGTTTTATTCGGAGAATCTTTTGAAAGCTCAAATAGCATCCGAGTTGATCAGGGAATAGACAGCAGCGAAATTTCTCCGAAGCAATCCTCTTTGATGGACGGATTGATTGAAGATGTTTACATTTTACAAATTGACAATCGATTAGGGAGAATCGTTGACTTAAATGGAAATAGAATCTCAGAAGATTACATCGACGATGATGATATAGCTTTTTACACAGTAGATGCATCAACTGGTTTAGTGGTCAACAACTCCGATGATTCTACTTCTTCAACACAAACAATTTCTGGACCGAGAGGATCCATTTTACAATTCAAAATAGCAGCCTCGCTTGATTTGAACACTAGCACCTATTTGTTTACAAAGCTAGGTGGAACAGATACGATGCCGAGAAAAAGCGATGGTGCAAATACTAATGTTCGAATTATCGATACTCATGTTAGAGTAACAGGAATGGTCACAGGCTACACTTTAGACATTCCTGTTAGATTTGTAAAAACAATTACTTAATAGAGAGAGAAAAAAATGGCAGATAGCTTTTATAAAACACTAGACGGTGCAATTGATATTGTTGACACAAGGACACTATTACATGAAGCAATACCGTTGACTGGGACTATTGTTTCTGGTACTTATGGAACAAACAACATTAAAAATTTTGCTCACGGCATGTTTCAGTCCGTATATGATTATCCTTACCTTAGTTCTTCGGCTAATCATATTTTTGACATAACAATTGGAGTAGGTGCTTCCTCAGGTTTGGCTGCTAGCATCACGACCACAAATGGGCAAAAATCAAAGAAGAGAAACATTTACAATCAAATGGCACAATTACTAATGGGCTATGACCATACTGGTTCTGTTTTGCAGTTTGATGAAGATGGTAATATTGCTGGTGGCGGCACCAAAATGAACGATGTTGTCTTTCTAAACTTTTCACGCCTATTGGTAAAAGACGAGATAAAGAAAGGTTCTTTTTCGTTAGACCTTGGGGTCACTCCGGCATACGCTCCGGGATCACATATGGCAAAAAGAATAACAATCTCAGATCAAAGTGGATCTAGTGGCTATCTTGTAAATTCCCCTGCTGGAGAATATGGCATTCTATATGCAACAAATAGTTCTGGCGTGACCGCTAATATTTTGAAAGCAAACCAATCATATGCAGTTGGCCATATTTACTATCAAGCAGGGATCGCAGTTATTAGTTCCTCTGTATTCTTAAAACAATCAGATGGTGGGATCTTAAATAATAGTCATTATTCACTAAGTATGTCAGGACCATCTACAACATCTGAAAACTTTAAGGCTGTCTTAACAGGATCGCAAATTTCAGGAGCAGCAGACAACATTAGGTCAAGAATATACAATATTCAATTCAACAACACAGTTGAGCTTAATTCTACAATTTATTTTTGCAGAATGAATCATAACGAATTCAATTATTCTACTAACCCAACCTATCTCAACAATAGTAAATTGAGAGTAAAGACAAAGTCTACTGATTCTCCTGTTGCTTATATAACGACAATTGGTCTTTATAACGATAATAATGAATTGATGGCGGTTGCTAAATTATCTGAACCTCTCAAGAAGGACCCAAGTCAAGAATACACAATTAGAGCCCGTTTAGATTATTAGATCTCAATAAACTAATTATTGGGAGGCTATCAATGACATTTTACAAATTTGAAGAAGATGATTTATTTACAAACACTATAGAGGCTTATCCGCAATATTCTTTTTATATTCAGAGCGGATCACTTTATGTCGATAATATTCCGAATATTACAAGTTCAACCAATGCTAACATTCTAAATGTACCGCAGGGCGAGACTTCTTTATATGAAATGAACATAAATCGCTCTAATAACTTTATTCATCCGTTTGTTATAAAGAACAGCAGCCGAGACAGTTTCAAGAAAATAAAAAAAGAGGTTTACAATTCAAGTCTGACATTTGACGGCCAGACGGCTGCATCATCATACAGGATGTCTGCAAGCCTGTCGAGAGATTATTTCAGCACTACGACTAGATCTAGAATTCAAGCACTAAAGAATAACTTCAAACATTACACTTACTTATCACCCCACTATCAGTATTCGTCATCACTTGGCGATAAAGCAACACAAAACATCAATCTAATCTCCATTCCTTCTATATTGTATGGCTCATCAATAAAAAAAGGCTCTTTATCGCTAAAATACTATATTTCTGGTAGTCTGGTAGGAGAGCTATCTGACTATAGAAGGAATGGAGATTTAGTTCAAGTTGGGCCTGCTGGTTCTACGGGATCCGGATCAGTGGCTGGTGTTGTTTTATACAATGAGGGGTTCGTCGCATTAACTGGCAGTTGGTCTCTTGATTCTCATTCTATTGCGTATGACACAACAGGCAACTCAAAGTGGGTACATTTTGGCTATGGTATCAAAAACAGTTCCGGCGTCAAGCCCACAATCGCCAGTACAACTTTGTCTGCTAGTTTTCTGATGGAATACTCAGGAACTACTCATACACAAGTCTTGACAATGATGGCTCATTCGCCTTATGGTGAATTAAATCATTCTAATAATCCGACATTTGTATCATCGTCAAATAAATTCGAAATCACATCGGGATCACATCAGTTTGTAGAATCCCCAAAGGTAATAAAGAATGTTGTCTATTCTCAGTTTGCTGATGTGGAGCCGCAATTTAAAAAAGTTGTTTACATTTCAAAAATAGGACTGTATGACAAAGACAAAAACCTAATTGGTATTGCAAAAGTAGCAACGCCTGTAAGAAAAACTGAGGAGCAATCATATACATTCAAGCTAAAATTAGACATTTAGTACTTGACAAGTGTATAATTATGTGTTATAATATAGTATTATGAAAGAAGTTGTTTTAGGATTAGATATCAGTACTAGTAAAGTTGGTCTTTGTGTAATGGATTATAAATTCAATCTATTAGAGACCACGCTGATCAAGTTAAATACAAAAGAAGCACTAGAAGACAGGTGCCTACACATAGAAGAGTTTATTAACAATCTTGATTATAACATCAAAGATGTTTATGTCGAGTCTGCTTTTATAGCATTTTCCGGTGGAAAGACATCAGCAGTCACAATGAGCAAGCTACAGAGATTCAACGGAATGGTTTGCTTTATGATTAGAAAGCTGCTTGGCTTTATGGCAGTTCCATTGTCACCTGCTAAAGCAAGAGGGCTCGTTCATCTAAAAATAAAGCGTGGAGAAAACACCAAGCTAAGAGTGATTGAGCATGTTGAGCGTGCATTCCCAAAAGACTTTAATTATGAACTAACAAGACATGGAAACCCTAAGCCCGGCACCGATGATCGAGCGGATGCAATTGTCATTGCATGGGCTGGCTTAAATCAAAAAAAGACCTAATTAATGATTGATTGGAGTTATTGATTATGAATTTTACATTGGAACAAGTACAACAAATCATTCAAGAGGAACTTGAAGATATTATCGCTGAGGATTGTTGGGATGGATATGAGCGTGTCGAAGGAACTGCTGAAGGTGCTCCCGGCTCTTGTCGCAAGAAGACTGACGAAAGTATAAACGAAGAGCAGATTGACGAAGCAGAAATTTGCAAGAAAGGAAAAGATTGGGTTGATGGTAAGACAATCGGAGGCCAGAAGGTTAGCCGTGGTAAGGATGGAAAGTTCAACAACTGGTCTGCAAGAGCAGCACAAATTGCATCTAAATATTGCAAAGACCCTAACTACGGAAAAGGTAGAGGCAAGGATTCTAAAAAGGAAGGAATCATCAGAGAAGAAGAAGGTGGCCTGAAAAAATGGGAAAGAGAAAACTGGACTCATTCAGATGGTTCGCCGTGTGGTGCACCCAAAGGAGGAGGCGACGGATCTGATAGTCGCTGCAAGCCAGCATCAAAATGGGCAAAAATGTCTTCTAAAGAAAAGAAGGCTGATAATGCGAAAAAGAAGCGTGGCACCGATAAAGGCAAGCAATATGTAAAATCTAATTATCCTGTAAAAAACGAATCACGTAAAAGGGTTATTGAAGTGCGTATAGTTAAAAAATCAAAATTAAAAGAACAAAAAAATTGTGGCTGTGGTCAAGACCCATGCAAAACATATGGACTCCAAGAGCAATACATCAGAGAAGAAGAAATGAGCGATAAGGACAGAAAAGAGTTGGAGCAAATTCGAGATAAATTATATGGCGCTTCAAAAGCACATAAAGGCCAAGCAGATAAACTTGATGGCATATTGAAAGAAGAAGAATTAGAAGAAGCGGTGTATCAAGGAAGAACAGTTACGCTAAACAAGCCAATGCGTGGTGACGTTAAAAAATTCAAAGTTTATGTCAATTCTGGGAAAAAAGACAAAGATGGTAAAGTAATAGCAAAGAAAGTTAATTTTGGTCACGGTGGAACCTCAGCTAAAGCCAAAGGCGAAAAGACAATGAAGATTAGAAAAAACAATCCGAAGGCTAGAAAAAACTTTAGAGCCCGTCACGGTTGCGATAATCCGGGACCAAAAACGAAAGCCAAATATTGGTCTTGCAAAAAGTGGTAAAAAATACTTGACAAATTTTTCTAATAGGTTATATTGATATTAACATCGGAGGTCAATATGACAATAAACTTAGGATATGCATGTATCAACATGACATTACAAAAACAAAAGATCTGCTCTAATCGTGGCATGATCAAGCGCACTTTTAAATCTAAAGGTGTCGCATACGCATCAGAGCTAGCACTTATAAACGTGAAGGCTCTCAAAAAGATTATCGAGTGGAATAACACAAACGGCATCAAAGTCTATCGCATGACATCATGCCTGTTCCCTTGGTTCTCAGAATATGATATTTTTACTTTGCCAGACATTGATGCTATTGCTGATATTTTGTCCGAAGCTGGTGAAATTGCAATGTCTGGCGGTCAACGTTTATCATTTCACCCCGGTCCCTTCAATTGTCTCGCATCTCCAAGCGACGATGTGGTTCGCAAAACTATCGCAGAACTTGACGCACACTCGACGCAAATGGATCTTATGGGTTTGCCGGAATCTCCCCAAGCTAAAATCAACATTCATGTCGGTGGTTCATATGGTGAACACGACAAAGCTCTTGCTAGATTCTGTAACAACTTTGCAAGACTGGCTCCAAACACACAAGCCAGACTCACTGTTGAGAACGATGATCGAGCCTCTCTGTATTCTACTAAAATGCTATACGACGGTGTGTTTTCTAAAGTTGGTGTTCCAATAGTTTTCGACTCACATCATCATGAACTTGGTCCCCAAGATCTAGATTATCACGATGCGTTTTATCTTGCACGATCAACGTGGGACAAGATTGGTGTTAAGCAGATTTGTCATCATTCAAACTCTAAGAAAAAGTATGAGGACGAGTCAGTCAGAGCTAGTGCACATTCGGATTGGTACTATACGCCATTCGAAAACTACAAACAACCAGTCGATGTTGTGCTTGAGTGCAAGATGAAAGAGCAAGCGTTACTAAAATACAAAAAAGATTTTACATGCGTGTAGGCGATCTTGTTGTTTGGAAGCCTGACCTGCCCTTTCAATTCTCTAGAGATTATGGAATTGTCATTGAGGTTATTGATGGCTTTTTGGTCGGTGTTTTGTGGCTCGGCTCTACCGAAGTTTATTTAGAGCCAATTAGGTATTTGGAGGTTATTTATGAAGAGGGCAATTAGTTCCATAAAGAAAGGTGCGCTTGTAAAAAAGAAGTACAATATTGACGAGGTTTTTGGCATCACAACCTCAAATGTCGAATACCATAGTCCAATGAACAGCGGCACAGTTACCGCATATATTTGGGTTTTATGGGATGATGGTGACCACCACCTTTACAAAGTAGATATGTTGGAGGAAGTAAATGAAAGTAGGTGATTTAGTAAGAGTAAAAAATACGCCGTGGGATGATTTAGGAATTATTTTAGAAATAAACGGCAATTTCAAGTGGGCAGAAGTGCATTGGGTAACTTCCGGGTACATCTATGCTTTTTTTGCTGAAGACTTGGAGGTAGTAAATGGAAGTGGGTGATCTCGTTTGGCTCGATAGGAGACAATTTTATGAGCATGACGAGAACGTTGGTATTATTTTAGAAGTCTTACAGACTCCTGATGGCAAACTTCTTAAAGTTGCATGGGATAATAATGAGGCTTCATGGTTTCACGAAGACGAATTGGAGGTAATAAGTGAAAATAGGTGATTTGGTTAAACTTAAAACAGGAACTGAGATTTATGGCTTCATTGTTTGTATACAAGAAAATAAATGGATTGGTTCTCGATGCGCCGTTGTCTGGCTACAGGACGGATTCCCAAAGAAATGGTATGCATTAGTCGAACTGGAGGTGTTAAATGAAAGTAGGTGATATAGTTTACATGAGCAAATCGATGCTCGAAATGGGATACCCAGAGATGGGAATAGTTGTGGGAATGAAAGGTAAACATTATGTTGTTGGTTTTCCAAATGGATTGGTTCAACCATTTCATCCTAACTGGGTTAGGGCCATATCAATCGAAAGGAAGAATAATGGCAAATAAATTTAAGGTAGGAGATCTTGTGAGGCATGTGCACTGGGATCTGTATGGAATAATTGTGCCAAGTGACAATTATTATAACTGGGTAAGAGTGATGTGGACTCGTGGAGATTTGGAAAAGCCACCCCAAGGAATTACTTGGATGATGAAGGAGGAACGAGTTGGTTGGAATTCAACACAATTCCCCGTTTGTAAAGTGGCGAAGCATTGGATCAAATTAGTACAAAAGGAGGAATAATGGAAGAAAAAGTTAAAATTTTATCGGAGATCTTGGGAAGACCCAACACTCCATCGGGCGGTGAGTTGTACTACCATTGTCCTTATTGTAATCATCACAAGAAGAAGTTGGCAGTCAATCTCAAGAAAGGTTGGCACTGCTGGGTCTGCGACAAACGAGGCAAGAATGCTTATCGCATTGTCCGTAAGTTTGGAACATACCAGCAAAGACAGAAGTGGCTTGAGTTGGAAGGTCGTCTCGACCTATCAGAATTTGATCAAATCTTTAATGAATTGAATAATCTTGAAGAAGTACAGACAATCTCACTACCAGATGAATTTATATCGCTCTGTAACAAACACCTGCCTCGCACATGCAGAAAACCTTTAGAATACTTGGAGAGCAGAGGTATAGGCAAAGATAAGATACTGAGATGGAAAATAGGTTACTGTCCCGAAGGCCAATATGGAGGCAGAATAATCATACCTTCGTTCAACAATAACGGAGACATTAATTATTTTATTGCAAGATCTTATGTTGGTCACTCATGGAGATACCTCAATCCCCCGGCTAAAAAGGACGTTATTTTCAACGAATTGTTTGTAGACTGGGATGAGCCGATCACGTTAGTAGAAGGAGTTTTTGATGCTATAGCGGCTGGGGAAAATGCTATTCCTGTGCTTGGGTCCACCCTGCGAGACAAAACAAAATTATTTCAGGCGATAGCCCTGAATGACACGCCGGTTTACTTAGCTTTTGATCAAGACGCTGAAAAAAAGACTGGACAAATTATTAAGAACATGTTATACTATGATATAGAGTTATACAAGATAGATGTAAGTGGCTTTGAGGACATCGCTGAAATGCCACGAAGGGTTTTGGAAACTCGAAGGGAAATGGCGCAAGCCATTGACCATGATGATTATTTTTTAATTGACGAACTTAGGAGGATAATGTGAGTGAGAAAGAGAAAGAATATTTACAAAAAGATTATATTAAACTAAAAAATATATGCCGTGATCTTGTTTGGATGACACACGGAACAACGGATAAAGAAGAGCATTATGACTTAGTCAAAATGACAATACCAGCAATCAGGGAAGCCCTTGAAATTATGAAGCAACTTATAGAGGAGGAACAATGTATAAGATAGCACACATAGCAGACACACACATAAGAAACTTGAAGTATCACGATGAGTATAGAATCGCCTTTCGTGATCTTTATGAAAAATTAGCAAGCGACATGCCGGACCTTATTGTCCATTGCGGTGACCTTGCACATACAAAGACGCAACTCAGTCCTGAATATTTTCAACTGTGCGCAGAGTTTCTATCGTCTTTAGCCAACATAGCGCCAACATATGTTATATTGGGTAATCACGATGGCAATCTCAAGAACGACAGTAGGCAAGATGCGATTACGCCTATTGTAAATGCACTGAACCATCCACGATTACATTTACTAAAAGATAGTGGTGAAGTTCATATTGGCAATGATTTGGTTCTAAATGTGCTTTCAATCTTTGACCGAGACAATTGGGCCAAACCAACAAACAAAGAAAAAATTAACATTGCCTTGTATCATGGGGCAATTGCCGGTAGCCAAACCGGTGCAGAATGGACAATGGACCAAGGAGATGACGATGTTTCTATTTTTCATGATTTTGATTTTGCGATGCTTGGAGACATCCACAGACAGCAACAGCTAGACCTTGATGGTAGAGTCTGGTACTGTGGTTCAACCACTCAGCAGAAATTTAGCGAGTCTGCTCGCAAAGGTTATCTTTTGTGGGAAATAAACTCAAAAGACAAGTTTAACGTTTCAAAAAGATTCGTAATAAATCCAAGACCNTTTATTACAATAAGNCTAACAGATAAAGGTGCGCTACCAGACACTCATGTACCTAGAAATGCAAGACTCAGAATCATCTCTAGAACCAATTTGCCGGCTGATAAACTTAGGAAGGCAAGATCAATAGCGGAAATGAAATGGAGCCCTCATTCCGTAACAATGCTCAACGGCAAAGAATCGTCAAAAATGCATGATGAAGGCTATTATTCGAACTCTGTCTTATCTGAAAATCTAAGAGATATCAGTGTGCAAGAAAAATACATTAAGAACTATTTATCCGACATGGAGCTTGAACCTAGCGTTTTGGAAAAGGTTCTTGAGCATAACCAGAAATACAATACATTAGCAGAACAAGGGGAGGAAGTTAGTAGAAATGTTATATGGAAAATTAAAAAAGCAGAATGGGACAATTTGTTCAACTACAGTGAAAAGAATGAAATCGACTTTGCAAAACTCAACGGGCTTGTTGGCATCTTTGGCCGTAATTATTCCGGCAAGTCTAGTATTATCGACAGCATTTTATTCACGCTGTTTAATGCAACCTCGAAAGGTGAGCGAAAGAACGTACACGTCATAAACCAAAATAAGCAAAAGGCTATTGGTAAGGTAGAGATTGAGGTTGGAGATAAAACCTACAAAATCTGTAGAAATTTAGAGAAGTATACTAAAAAGTATAAAGGCAAGGAGTCTCAAGAGGCTAAAGTTGATTTAGATTTTCATCTAGTTTCTGATGATGAAAGCCTGAACGGTACAACAAGGAATGAAACTGATTCCAACATTAGAAAGCACTTTGGGAGCATGGAGGACTTTTTGTTAACATCCATGTCTTCCCAGTTAGATTCTTTGTCTTTTGTCAAAGAAGGTTCTACGAAGCGTAAAGAAATTCTCGCTAAGTTTCTGGATTTGGAAATATTTGATAAAAAGTTCAAGTTGGCCAAAAAGGACGCTGCTGAGTTGCGTGGTGTCGTAAGAAGGCTACAGGATAAAAAGTGGGATAAAGAGATCCAAAAGAACATAGAGATCTTGGAGGAAATCAAGCACGATCTTGCTAACCAAAATACCAAATGTCAAAAAATAACATCAGAGTGCGACAGTCTTCAGGCAGAACTTGACATTCTCAATTCCAGAATTGAGAACATACCAGCAGAGCCAATTGACATTGATAAGGTTATTTTAGAAATTAGTAAGATACAGAAACGTAAGCAGCACCTCAAAGATCAAACTCAAGATTTCAATTTCAAGGTCTGGGAAATGGAAGAGCAGGTTGAATCTAAAAAGAAAGAGTTTGCGGAGATCAATATAGGCGAATTACGTCTTAGTAGAGCATCTGCTGATGCTATCGAGCATAAAATCAAAAAGACACGTGAAGCTATATCAAACTGGATTTCGCAAGAAAAGGTAGCACTAAAAAAGATCAAGATGTTAGATAATCACGAATATGATCCCAACTGCGTGTTCTGTTGTGAAAATAAGTTCGTCAAAGATGCACATGATGCTAAATCTTCTTTACCCGATACGTTGGAGAAAATTGCCCATCTACAGCAGCACCAAAGAGATCTACAGGACTCGCTAAATGACCTAGACGTAGAAACAGTAGATAGCCAAATTGATTTACATGTCAAACTACAGGAAGACATTCACCGCCTAAGCAGAACAATTGAGATGCACAAAATTTCTATTGAAGGCAACAAATCAAAAATAAATCTCCTACATAAGGAATACGAAGAGTTGTGTGAAAAGAAAAACCTTTATGAAGAAAATCGAGAAGCAATTGAAAATTTAGAGACATTATCTAGAGAAAAGAATGCTTTAGAAATGGTAATTCGCAGTAAGCAAAATTCTTATAAAAAGTGCCAAGATAGAATAACTGAGATTCTTGTTGAGAAAGGGTCAACCAAGTCGACATTGGCTACGTTGCTTGAAAACCGTAAAGAACTAGAGGATGTTGAGAGAGAGTGGATCGCTTATGATTTGTTTTTGCAATGTATGCATGCAAATGGCATTCCTTACCAAATTATAAAACAAAAACTTCCTTTACTAAATGAAGAGATTGCAAAAATTCTAGAGAACATCGTTGATTTTGAAGTCTTTTTTGAGAGTAATGATGCAAAGCTCGACATCAACATAAAGCACCCATATTATGATCCTCGTCCGTTATCTATGGGTTCAGGCGCAGAAAAGACATTGGCATCGATGGCAATACGTTTAGCTTTGATTTCAATAACAAATTTGCCAAAGAGCGAACTATTTATACTTGACGAACCAGCAACTGCTTTAGATCAAGAACACATGGAAGGCTTTACAAGATTGCTAAGATTGATTAAAAACCAATTCAAGACTGTAATTCTAATCTCCCATCTTGATTCCTTAAAAGACGTTGTCGACATGACAATTGAAATTGATAAAGTTGATGGCTATGCTAATGTGAGGGTGTAAAATGAAATTAACTACAAAATTATTGAAAAAAATAATAAGAGAAGAGGTTGATAGGCTCAAAGAAACAGCCTATAACAAAGCAAAAGAAATAGGGGAAAAGCACGGTATTAACGATTGGAAATCAATCGACTTCGACAAGCATGCGGCAGCGGCTAAACATGCCCTAAATATCTTGTCAAAGTTTGGTTATTTCAAAAGCGACAATAAGGGTGTTGCAAGGTGGGTTAATGAGCTAAACCTAATGAATGGGGTATACAAAATTTATGTACACCCAGACAAATTTTCAGAAGTTGTGAATAAAATAGAAGCCGAAGCTCCTAGTATTGCAAGGTTCATGACAGTTACCTACTATGAGGAGAAAAAATTATGAGTAAGTCAGAAGAAAAAAAATGTAAATGCACAACACCGTGTTGTGAAGGTTGCCAATGTAAGGGGGGCTGTTGCTAATGGCCTGTCACGACGATCATGATGTTGAACAAGAAGACACTCGATTATCGGGTGATTGTGAATCGCATGAAGCGATGAATAAATTAGGAATGATTGATATCATTCTTGGTAAGGCTGTATCTAGAAAGTTGCTGGTTTTTGCAACAGCAACAGGAATGTTTATGTGGTATGGTCTTGATCCTGACACGTGGGGCCTGATTGCAATGATATATGTCGGTGGCCAATCTGTTATTGACACAGTCAAAGTATGGAAGCATGGATAATGTTTTGGGTTAAGCTAAAATTAGCTGCCGCATGGTGTCGCCAATACTGGAGATGGCTCGTATTTGTCATCGCAGTATTGGTTTCTTACCTTTTGGGTAAGAGAGACAAAGATAAACTGAAAGAACAAGCAAAGCTAGCAAAAGATATGTATATTAAAGAAAAGGAAGTGATCGAAAGAGCACATCAGCAAGAAATGCAAGCCAAAGAAGAAGCACAACAAAGATATTCTGAGGCTGTCGATAAGATCGAAAAGAAGTACGAAGAAGACCAATTCGATTTAACCCATGCAAAGAAAGAAGCAGTTAAGAAGATGGTCAACAAGGCCAAGAACAACCCGGATGAGATTGATCGCATTCTGGAGGAACAATTAGGAATAGTAAAAAAATGAAACTTATAATGGAAAATTGGAGAAGGTATATTGTAGAATCTAAGTTGAAATTGGATGAAAACCAAATGCAACCTAAATTCCTCAGAGAGTTTGTAATGAACGAGGGTCTTATTGAAGAAGACAAGGACCCTGACTCGTTATCTGTTCAAGAATTAGCCAATATGAAACCGCAGCAAATAATCAGTGCTTATGAAAACATGAAGAAGAATGAGACTGGTGACAGGATAGCAAAAAGAATTTCTCGGTACAAAGCATTGAACGACAGACTAAGAGAAACAGAATTTGAAATGTCAGAACTAAAATGGACGAGAGAGGAAGGCGGACCTTCAATTTTCACTAATTTTTTCGACTCAATCAAAAAAATAACCAACGCAATTCTTAGGACCTCCTTCAAGACATCAAAAGAAAAAGAGGCCGATATAGAAAAAAATTATGACAAATCTGTCGCAGATCTTAGACAAATCATGCTTGATGCTTATAGTCCAATTGAAAGGGAGCTATTTAGAGCAATTAGTATTTTTACCGGAGGACATTACCCAGCGATCAGGGATCCTGATGCTTTTGATCCAAAGAAAGCCAAAGCTCTCAAGTTTGTTAATGATGGCATCATCGACATGTTTCAGCCTTCCAAAGAAACATACGAAAAGGCTAAAGTAATATTACAGAAACTAGTTCAATCCAAAATAAAACCTGTCGAGGTGTGGAGAGGCCTTAGTATGAAAGAGACGACATCTAGTAAAAGTAGGTATGCCGGTTTAGATTTGTATAAGAAAGGGAACGTAATTAGTGTGGGTAATCTTAGCTCTTTTAGTACTGACAAGAATATTGCTTACGATAATTTTATGGAAGGCGAGCATTTTGCTAATTTGCAAAAAGGTCAATGGGGTGTTATATTATATATACCTAAATTGACAAGGGGTGCTGACGTCGATGAGTTCTCGCAGTTCGAAGACGATGAAGTAGAGATTATAGTGTCTGGTAAATTTAGAATAAGTAAAGTAGAATCGCACCCAAGAGGAAAGGAGAACAAGAGGCAAGAAGGCAATAGCTTACAGGACCTCTTGAATTCTCCAAACCCTCCAAGATATGATCAGCATGTCATAGTCATAACGTTAGAGGATATAAAATGAAATTTTTATTATTATTAACATTAGCACAAGAGACCGAAGAACCAAAGGTCAAATATCAAAAAGAAACGGTCATAGACTTTGAAGGATTAGAATTAGAAGGCGAACTGGTAAGGCCGCAAGGTAACCTCATCTTAGAAAGAAAACGAGCAAATTTCAACCCTCTCATTAGACTAAGAGACACTTTTGATGCCGAGATCAAACAATCGGGAAAGGACATAGAGTAGTGAAATTGACAACAAAACAGTTAAAACAAATCATTAAAGAAGAATTAGGCTCGCTTGTAAAAGAAGCAATGTATGTTCCACCCGGGGTGACTGACATCAGAAAAACACTCAATCCCCGACAGAGAAGAGCGGCGGATGAATTATACCAGACAGATCCAATAATGGGATCTGAGTTAGGTGGCGTGGACAAAGATCATATGGGCCCTGAGAAACCCGAACAGATTCTTGGGACTACTGGGATGCGGATACCAAAAGAAACAATTCGAAACACAGCAATAGATTATTTATCATCTGGATGGGATCGTGAGCGAATGCCCTTTAAGAATTGGAATATACACGCACTAAAGCCAAAGGTAATGAACCATGTACTTGACACACATTATCCCGGCTTCAGGGAACGTTTGGCTAATAGATGGAAAGGAGAACCAGAACATCAAAAAAGTCAGGACAATCAGCTTAAATGGCATGGCTTCCCTGACGGTGAGGAGTGGTTCGGGAAACATCGTGAATCTATAGATCAAATTGTCACGGAAGTTATCTATGATATGTTCAAATTGTACAACAAGGAAGTTCTTCATGATATATTCAAATCGGATAGTATGTGAGAAATAGAATATAATTACAAGAAAAAACTTGACAAACCCCTAAAAGCGTGTTATACTATATTTTTACACGGAGATCAAATGACTAGTTTTTTTATGTTTTTGCTAATGGCATGCCCTGTTGCTCATGCGGATGTGCCAAAGTTTACAAGTATTAAGAAAGGAGAAGCTGCGCCCTTCGCAGGGCGACTATTCAACGACGAGGCTCTTGCAATTATCATTGTTGATAAGAAATTCGAAGGCAAAGAATGCCAGTTGCGTGTGAATTACGAGGTTGATTTGATGAAGGCACATGAAAAATACAAGTTTGATATCCTCACGGCGACTTGTGAAGCAGATGATATGCGTTTGAGCGAACTAATTAGCATTAGGGAAGAAGAAAACAAATTTCTTCGTGAACAGATTAAGCCAAGTAAAAACTCGTGGTGGTTGGCTGGTGGATTTATCACTGGTGTGGCAACTGCGATTGGCATAATGAATGTTATAAAATAGGAATTATTATGAAAATAACAAAACAAAAATTATTGAACTTAATAAAAGAAGAGATGGAGCTAGATAACGTCCTATCAGACGAATTGGAAAATAAAGTTGGACCAATTGCGAAAAAACTTAGAGATGATTTGAAAACAAATGCTGCTGTGGTCAAGATTGTAGACGACGCAGCAAAAAACATTTCTGGTGGAAATGAAAACGTTCAGGGATTAGTCAAGGCAGCTATTCTAAGTAAGATTTTTATTGAAGACTAATGGAGGCACCTTGAGCAAAGATCCAAATTATGCAATTAAAATAGAAAAAGCAATAGCAAAAAAGTATGGCGATGAAACCGTACAGCACCCTAAAAAGAATTGGTGCGATAAAAAAGAAAAAAAATACTTATCGGAAATGAAAAGGCTTTACAAGCCAGAAAGCAATCCAGATGATGATGTTGAAATTGACGGTGTTTTAATATCAAGGAAACTAATTACAAAAGAATCTGATCGTTCTTGTCCGATTTGTAACACATATTCATTCAAATCAAGCGATGATGTTTACATGTCAAAGTTTGGTTGCTGTCAAAGGTGCTACATTCAGTGGGTTGAAGGCCGTGAAGAAAGATGGAAAAACGGATGGAGACCAAATGAAGATTACAAAAACGAGACTTAGAAAAATTATTCAAGAAGAAATGCAAAGACTTGAGGAAATCGATAATGATTGGGCTGTTGAAAAGGCCATGGATGAATTGAGACGATTATTGCTTTCAGGCAGAATCCCAGATCCAATTATGGTTTTAGATGGTTTTATTGAGGAATTGAAAGCTATGTCTGATGGTGGTAGCGACTTGCCGCCAACAGGAGGCTCCATTCCTCCTTCAGGTGACATGGGCGGAATGCCAATGCATGCCGGTATGATGGAAGGATTCAAAAGAAAAAAGAGGAAAAAATAATGGCAGATTCTAATATTTTAGAGATTGTAAGAGGCTTGGCCCAAGCGGCAGCAAATGCTTATGATGGTTCGCATGATGAGCGCTTTGTTCGTGATGGCGAGGCTAAGAAAGTCGGACTCCAGAGAGAGGAAGGTTGCCCTATAATGGATTCTAGGGTTATGGATGGATTTAATGTAAAATTTTACGGAAATAAAATCTGTATAAAATACCAATCAGACATTCAATTGAAAGAGATTCATGGTGGCGGCTTTGAAACAGAGATGGAAAGAAGACTCGATGAGATCAAAAAGTTCTTGCAAAAAGAGTATAAGGTAATCACCGGCAAATCAATTACATTATCAAAAGTAGACGATATTCAGATTTTAGCAACTTCTGTTTCACGAGTAAGGTCATTTGTACAAGCATATCGTCACTATAACATATCCGGCCTAAAAGAAGACGAAGGCTGGAAAGGATCAGAAAATAGATCTGTTGATGATTCTATTAGAAAGTTTTTAGAGTTAAGTAACAATAACAAGAGACCCCAGAACGATACAAGGAAAAAGGGCTAATGTATAATGGCCTTCAGGTTAACAAAGAAACAGATTGTTAAAGAAATACTAAAATGTGGAAAAGATGCTCCACATTTTATTAATAATTATTGTCGAATAAGTCACCCCATGAAAGGTTTGATTCAGTTCAAGACTTACCCATATCAAGATGATTTACTAAATGATTATAATGATTTTAGATTCAACGTTATTCTAAAAGCTAGGCAGTTAGGGATATCAACCATTACTGCTGCTTATTGCGTTTGGTTTATGCTTTTCCACAAAGAAAAGAACATTGTTGTTCTTGCGACCAAGTTCAGCACAGCGGCGAACTTAGTAAAAAAAGTAAAAAGTATGATGAAGAATTTACCTGAGTGGATGAAAATAGCAACAATTGACGTTGACAATAGAACGTCTTTTGAATTATCTAATGGCTCAATCATAAAAGCAGTGCCCACTTCTGAAGACGCTGGTCGTTCAGAGGCGTTATCTTTGCTTGTTGTTGATGAGGCTGCTCATATAGAAAAAATGAATGAAATTTGGACTGCGGTTTACTCCACGCTAGCAACTGGTGGTCGGTGCATTGCACTTTCTACTCCAAAAGGAACGGGAAACTGGTTTCACAAGACGTATATTGGGGCAGTTGACGGAGAAAACGAATTCAATCCCATAGAGCTAATGTGGGATGTGCACCCGGAGCGAGATCAGGCTTGGTTTGAAAAGGAAACTAAAAACATGTCTAAGAGACAAGTGGCCCAAGAATTGCTCTGTAATTTTAACACCTCCGGAGATACAGTTGTTCATCCGGATGATTTGGCTTGGATTCAAGGAAACATCAAAGATCCGATCTATAGAACTGGATATGATAGAAATTTTTGGATTTGGGAGAAATTTGACGGCAATAACCAATACTTACTAACAGCAGACGTAGCCAGAGGCGATGGTGCAGATAATTCTGTATTCCATGTCATAAAACTAAACACCATGGAGATCGTAGCAGAATATCAGGGCAAACCATCTTTAGATTTATATTCTAGGATCCTGTTTGATGCCGGTGTTGAATACGGAAATTGCTTATTAGTTGTCGAGAACAACGGAATTGGGATCTCTGTTTTAGAAAAGCTATGTGATTTGGGATATCCTAATCTTTACTATTCAATAAAGTCAACGCATGAGTTCGTTGAGTCTTATCAGGGGGAAGTGATGGACAAGGCCGTAGCAGGGTTTACTACTTCTACCAAGACAAGGCCACTGGTTGTGGCTAAATTGGAAGAATTTTTTAGGAATCGACTCTTAACAACTTATTCATCTAGAATTTATCACGAATTGAAGACATTTATTTGGCAAAACGGCAAACCACAAGCAATGCGTTCATATAACGACGATTTGGTTATGGCACTTGCCATCGGCTGCTGGGTCAGAGATACCGCTCTACAGGTCAACAAGAGAGAAGTAGAATATAAAAAAGCGCTATTGAATTCTATGTATAAAAGTGACAGCGTTATGAACACAACAATTAAAGGAATGAAGGGCTACAACGAAAAAATTGAAGAAAAACAACAAAAATTCAAAGAAGATATGACTAAATTCTCATGGATTTACAAAGGATAAAAAAATGGCTTATAATAAAAATAACAAGAATCCGTATAATGAAACATCAGGGCTTTTCAAAGCGCTCACAAAATTATTTTCGGGTCCAATAATAAATAGAAGAACTCAAACAGGCAGAAAACTCAGACGCAGACATTTAGACATGTTTTCATCTAAGTTTAGATCTGCTAGCGGTAAACAATTCAAAAAGACAGAATACAATGCAATGAATGCGATCACTGTCAACATGATCTCGGCTAGAAATAGAACAGAGCGTTATGTAGATTTTGATGAAATGGAATATGAACCAATAATTGCATCTAGTATTGATATTTATGCGGACGAAATCACTACACACTCCTCAATACAACCAATGTTGAAGATCAAGTGTCCGAATGATGAAATAAAGGCAATTTTAAATTCATTATATTACAATGTTTTGAACATAGAGCACAATCTTTTTGGATGGGCTCGCACCATGTGTAAGTATGGCGATCTATTTTTGTATTTAGACCTTGACGATAACATAGGAGTTCGTTCGTGCATTGGGATTCCGTCCCAAGAAGTGGAAAGATTAGAAGGCGAAGATGAATCAAATCCAAATTATGTACAATTCCAGTGGAATTCTGCTGGTTTGACATTAGAAAACTGGCAGGTTGCACATTTTAGGGTTTTAGGAAACGACAAGCACTATCCATACGGGACCTCAGTCTTAGAGCCAGCCAGACGCATATGGAGGCAGCTAATTTTGTTAGAAGACGCCATGATGGCCTACAGAATTGTTCGTTCTCCAGAAAGACGAGCATTTTATATTGATGTTGGGTCTATTCCCCCGCAAGATGTTGAGCAATATATGCAAAAAGTCATGACTCAAATGAAGAGACACCAAGTTGTTGATCCGAAAACTGGTCGGGTTGACTTACGATACAATCCGCTTTCTATTGAGGAGGATTATTTTATTCCAATCCGTGGTGGTGCTTCCAACACAAAAATCGAATCTATGAAAGGTGGGGAATTTACCGGCCAAATAGAAGATGTTAAGTATCTGCGTGAAAAGTTGTTCGCAGCGTTAAAAATCCCACAATCATACCTTGTTATGGGTGAGGGCGCACAAGAAGACAAGACAACATTGGCCCAAAAGGACATCAGGTTTGCGAGAACAATTCAAAGACTACAAAGATCTGTTGTGTCTGAATTGGAAAAAATAGGAATTATACATCTTTTTACATTGGGCTATCGTGGAGATGACTTGCTGTCATTCAAGTTAGGTTTGAACAACCCTTCAAAAATAGCAGAATTACAAGAACTGGAGCACTGGAAGACTAAATTCGACGCAGCGGGTGCGGCCACTGAAAACTATTTCTCTAGAAGGTGGGTAGCAGAAAACATGTTGGGTGTATCCGAAGAAGAGTTCCTCAGAATGCAAAGAGAGATGTACTTCGACAAAAAATTCTTAGCAGATCTTGAAAAAGCAGCATCTGGTGAACAAGGAGGCGGTGACGATCTCGGTGGTGGTGATCTAGGCGGAGACCTTGGCGGCGATCTCGGTGGGGACCTTGGTGGTGATTTGGACCTCGGAGGTGATGAAGGCGGTGATGCCGGAGAAGATGAAGGAGGAGACGCTGGTGGTGACGATGATGTTCTATTGGCAGCGCCCGGCAAAAGAGATGAGGACATTTGGGTTCGTGCAGATGCGGCCAAGTTCAAGAGAGGCAAATATAAAAGGCACAAGTCTTCTTATGACAAAGGCGGCAGAAGAAAGCAGATGAAAAATATGGCTACTGGAGAATATGGACAAACTGGGCGATCAATCTGGAAAGGATATCCAGAACTGAGTCGTTTAGGGAAAGGTATTATAGAATCTCATAAAGTAGAAGAAAATAAACTATTTAGTACTAAAGATGAAACAGCTTACTTAGTTGAAGGCTTACTATCAAAGAGGAATAATGATGAAAATGAAGCACAATAAGAAAAGAAATACCGCTTTTCTTTACGAATGTCTTGTAAAAGAACTTACAAAATCAATTGTTAGAAATGATAAAGACAAAAAGAAAGCAATTATAAAGATTATAAAAGAGTTTTACTGTAGAGGATCACTCTTGAGAGAGGATTTGGAAATATACAAATCGGTTCTAGAATCCAACAAGATGTCTACAGAGTTCGCCAAAAGATTTATCTTTGAAGCGAAAAAAGACTACGACGCTTTAGATAGAAAAGCTATCTTCAACCTCCAGACAAAGCTGATTAGAGCCATTAACGAGACGTTATCAAACAATGCTTTTGCTAACTTTATATCAAACTACAAAGACATAGCGTCTGTTGGTGCTTTTTTTGATTCCAATTTGAAGGCAAAAAACAGACTAATTGTCGAATCTAGGCTGCTGACAAAATTGACTAAAAAGCCTAGTGCCGAAAAGGAAATGAGGCATATTGATAACCTGACTTATAAAACTTTTGTGGATTCTTTTAACAAGAGATATGAAAAGACATTAAGAAAAGAGCAAAAGGACTTACTGACTAATTATATTGTTTCTTTTTCTGATAATGGATTAGGCCTAAAATCGTTCATGAATGAGGAAATTTCACGACTTATAAAAGAGGTAGATAACATTACCGAAACTCAAAAAAACGATAAAAATGGTATGTTTTTGTCCAAAATAGAGCGTGTTTCTACTAAGTTGAAAGACTTTTCAAAGAAGCCTATCTGTGAGCAAATGGTAAAAGATGTTTTTTATATACAAGATTTAGTAGCGGAGATCAATAGAAATGCCTAATTTGAAAATAACACCCAAAGACATGCTCAATGTTGATTTATACGATGATGTTGATGTTAGAGTGCAACAGGCGCAACAAGTTCCAGTTCAAATAACGGGCCTTCCGAGTCAGGAAGAGAAGGTTAGCGTCAATATCAAGCCGCCTGACATGTCTGTTAACATCATTAACGATAAGAAAAGAGTATTTGAATTTCAACTAAATGTTAGAAGCGCTTTGAATGGCGACTTTATGATTTTTGACCATAAAGACATTGATATCATGATAATAAAGGAAAAAAAGAAAATTGTTGCATTTGCTAAAGACATGATGTCGGAGGCGGTTTATGGTGCCGAAAATCGACTTTTCAACCATCTACGTAAAAAAGGGATTGTGGCTTATGACTCAATAAAAGGCGGTAGCGTCTATGGGTCTCTAGAAGCCCTTATGTTGGAAGCCAAAGATAAAAAAGAGCCGGAAGTTCTTGATTTAGTTTTATATCAAATTAGTGAATGGATGAAGAACGAAAAACCACATTTTGAAACCGATAACGATTATGATGATCTTATCAATGACTATTATTCAGATCCAGAAGAAGACCAGTCGACTGAGTTAGGCGAAGTGCCACATGAAGAAGAAAAAGGATCAATAAGGCAGCATGGCTTGTTTGCTCCATATCTTTACGGGAGATATACGTACTAATGATATTATCTGCCTTTCAAATAAAGCAAATAATAAAAGAAGAAATAGAATTCTTTTTAGACGAAGATAGAAGGGGTAACAAAATAATTGGCTATCACGCAACAAACACAGGGGTAAATCTATCTAATGTGCTTGGATGGAAAGAGATTACAACCAATAGGAGCGTAGATATGGCCTCTGCTCAGGGTGGTGGCTTTTACTTATTTAGTGACAAGAATAGAGCACTAAGAAGACTCAAGAGCACTGCGGCAGTCTCTGATTGGGATGAAGAAACAGGCATTCATTCATATAGAAAGATGGATCCTGATTTAGATGGACTAGGTATGATTATAACCCTAGAGGTCCCCTACAGCTTTAGGCACTTGGAAATAGATTATGAGGTTAGCTACGACATTTGGATTGATTTCGTAATCACCTATATGGATAGGTTCTTGTCCTTAACGCTGCCTAATGGACAAAAGATTTTTGATTATTATGACAAAGAAAATAATAGGATTGTAGTTAANCCACCATACAACGTAAAAAGACAATTAGGCCCTTATATTACATTAGACAAGAAAATATCTGGTGGCACAAAAAGATTGGTTGGGAACGTTATGTCTAGAGTTTTCAAATTTATGGAACAAGGACTATTTGGTTCTGCTGCTAAGGGAATTCACCAAGAGTTCGAAGAGCAGCTAATTGAGAAAGCACCAGCATTCAAGTATAATGGGAAAAACATCTCACCAACTAAAATAGAAATTGTTGTAAATGATAGATTATATGACGTGACAAAAGAAGTTCTTTCTGGGGATTTCGAACGTATGAAAGCAAAACTGGAGATTTGATGGATTTACTATATTTTATTCTTGCCTCATATGGCTTGACCTTTATTTTGGTTTATGGCAAGATTTTTGAAGACCTAAGGCCGGCAAAAGATTATAGTAAAAAATGGAATACACTATTTCATTGCCCTCTTTGCGTAGGATTTTGGACAGGATGCTTTCTTTTTTTGATAAACGCCGGAACCGAACTATTTACTTTTGATTACACAATTGCAAATTTTTTTATTTGCGGTTGGATCTCATCTGGGACTTCTTATTTTCTATCTATGGTAGTGGATGATTCCGGATTTAAAATAACAAAAAAGGAATAAAAGATGAAATTAACAAGCAAAAGACTTAAGCAAATGATCAAGCGGGAACTAAAGGAAATGATGTCTTACAATAGAGATGATGACCAAAGAAGCAAGAATGCATTCATGATGCATCATTTGAACAACGTTTTGAATGGGATTACTGCTATCCCTGTTGACCAAAAAGCACAAATTGAATCTTCAGTGAAAAACTATACAAGAAATGCAGATTTTCCACAGACATTTGATAATGCTTTAGAAATGGCTCTCAATGATACAGTGCCCGAATTACCTAGTGAGTTAAAAGGAATGATCATGCAGCAAGTAAGATCACAATCAGGAGAATAAAATGACTAAAAAATGGATGTTACAGCCCGTTCGACGTTGTTGTTCAGGAAGCTGACTCAAGCGGGTAACGCCCGCAATAAGGAAAGAAAATGGCTAAAAAATTATTAACAGAATTTTTTGAACTTTGCAAGGATGGTATTTGCCAAGACCTGTTGACCGAGAGGGAAAAGAGAGAAATGGCAAATGGCGTTCTGTATTTATCTGGTAGACTTCAGACATGCGAAAAAAAGAATGGCAATGGAAGAGTCTACCCGTGTAAAGTTCTTGATAGAGAGATTAACAATTACAAAAGAGTTATAGAGGACAACAGGGCTTTAGGCGAACTAGATCACCCTGATGACTCGGTTATAAATCTTAGAAATGCTTCTCATATGGTAACAGACATCTGGTGGGAAGGAAATGATGTAATGGGCAAGATAAAGGTCCTAGACACACCATCTGGTAAGATCTTGAAAGATCTTATCAATAACGGCGTAAAATTAGGAATTTCTTCTAGAGGCCTTGGATCTGTAAAAGAAAGCATGGGAAACACTGTTGTGCAAGAAGACTTTGAACTAATCTGCTTTGACATTGTTTCGGAACCATCAACGCCCGACGCCTACATATATCCAGAGCAGAGCGCTTCGGGCAGAACCATTAGGATGCGTGAAAACAAACTTAATGAAAAGAAAGATCTGATACTTAACGATCTTTTTGATAAAATTTTGAGAGACTAATGAATAAAAATGAACTAAAGAGAATCTTGAAACCTCTTATAAAGGAGTGTATCAAGGAAGTGCTTTTTGAAGAAAGTGGCGCTTTGTCGCATGTTATAAAAGAAGTTGCGGTTGGTTTATCTGGAAAAGAAACAATAACAGAATCCAACTATAATGCGCCCAAACCCAAGGCAAACAATAAGCACTTAAAACAAAAAAAGAAAAAATTGCTTGATGTTATTGGGCGTGATGCTTACAACGGAATAGATCTTTTTGAAGGGACAACCCCGGCTCCAGCGCCTGTTCAAACTGGAAACGGTAGAGGTCCATTGTCTGATGTGGCCCCTAATGATCCCGGAGTTGATATAAGTGAAATTTTTAATGCAAAATCATTTGCAATTTCTAGAAAAATGATGGGGAAAGAATAATGGCAACAAATCTGGTTGTAAAGCCTAGAAGGGGCGAAAATATTGAGCGAGTTATAAAAAGGTTCAATAGGAAAGTAAAGAAACTTGGAATCATAAACGAATACAAGGAAAGTCAAAGGTATACTAAGCCTTCTGATAAGCGAAGATTGAGAAACAAGAGATCCGATAGAAGAAGAGCAAAGGAATTAGCAAAAGCTAACAAATGACTATTTATAAAAGATTGGAGAAATAACTATGTCAGTACATAAGTATACAAGTTGGGGCAGGACAAGAAGCCCAAAAAATATAGCAGGCTCTCAAGGTGGAACAGTAACACCGGTTGAGAGTTTAGATGATTTAAGAGGAATCACGTCAGCAATTGGAAGTCAGGGTTACGCAACAGAAAACCAAAGATACTTGCATGTGTTGATTGAAGATACTAATGAAGACGACAGCGAAACTGTAACTGTCTTTGGGTATTGCCACGCATTTCAAAGATGGTTTCCTCTTATGACAAGAGTCGGAGGAACAAATGCTGCTCAAAGCGGAACAGAGGAAATAAGCATAGTCGGTGAGGATTCCAATCTTACTCCTGCCAGTTGTACACCCGACAAACGCACATATCGAGTTTATGAAATTGTCGGAGTTGACAGGGTAGCGTTTCATTGTGCTGACGCTTCTGAGATTAATCTCTTTGCCGCTTGTAGCACATTTTAGTAGGAAACAACTATGGCAGATTTTGGATGGGCATATTTATCTGGGGCAGTAACTGGTGAAGGACCGGCAAAAAGCATACAGTATTTGAAAGCAACTAACGGTGAATTAACCGGTAGTTCTAAATTTACATTTGATCAAAGCACAAATAAGCTGTTCTTGACCGGAACAATGATAATCAGCGGAACCATTCAAGCACTTACGTTTGACGTAATCCACACAAATAAAATAGAATTGCAATCTTCGGGTAGCAGTAATTTTGGTAACGATAGCGGCGACACACATGTTTTTACAGGGAGCGTTTCTATAGTTTCTGGTGCTTTTAGGAATCATTACAAAAGACTAACAACGACCTCATACACAGCTAGTGCCTATGACTCAATAATTGGAGTTAGCGCCAGTGCGGCTGTGTCTATAAAGTTGCCATCGGCAGCAAGCGCTTATGGTAGAGTTCTTATAATAAAAGACGAATGGTCTTTTACCAGAACAAACCCAAAAGCGATCGGAATTACGGCCTCCTCTGGTCAAAAAATAGACCATGCGGATAATTATGGTATCACTGGAGATAATGCTGCTCTCAGTTTATACTCGGATGGTGTTTCCAAGTGGTTCATCTATTAGCAGGAGGCTAATTTATGGGTTACAATGTTTTAAGCGGGAGCACATCGGCTGTAAGTCTGACAATGAGCGGATCATTTGTTGGCGACGGATCACAGCTAGAAAATGTTGAGCAGTTTCCCCTACAGAACGCTTCTGTTACAAGGATACCATTTTATAAAACAATCAGTGGAGAACTAGGCCTCAACGCTAACAGCGGCTTTACGTTTGATGTAAGTTCTAATGCCCTGACAGTTCCGGGACTTACTTCATCAGTTGGTATTAGAATCACAAACCCAATTTCAGGCTCTTTAGCTGGTTCGGGGAGCTACTTGGGATTAGATTCTAGTGGCAA
>JGI25128J35275_1000006_pt1 | contig 62825 bp, 66 predicted proteins | sample ETNvirenome_2_60_FD_35275 | JGI IMG/M metagenome (IMG submission 35275)
CATCATATTTAAAGTCATCGTAGTTGTTAAACCACGGTGCAGAAGATTGACTAACAAACTTAGATTTTACTAATACATTTGCAACGCTGGAAAGGCTGCTGGCAGAACTAGTTTTTTGTACTATGCCGGCATCTTCTGGTGCGTCCCAATACGCTTCACCAGCATATAGTGGGGTTTCTGCGGCGGCAAGGAAGTTGGCGCCTTGTGACCACACACCGGGTGCGACGGCGCCATCGGCATCGAACTGCCCATAAAGATCAATGCCGCTAGGGGCGACAACTGACCACGGGGCTGCGACCACATGCTTTCTAGAGTACAGAGGTGCGGGGATCAGGGCCCGGAGTTTATAATTATTTTGATATTTGTGCGAAATAGCTTCATACCCGGTATATTCGGCAAGGAAACTTTCGGCTCCAGTGACATAACTGCTGAAAGAGTTTTGCAATATGCCGGCTGCAGTACCTGATAAATTGCCTATGAAGAGTGTGATACACTTACCTTGCCACCAGCATAGCGAGTTTTCGCCGTCGTGGAGTTTCGGTAACGGAGCTACAAAACTTCTTGTTAGGAATGATTGAGGCGCCGAAGTTGGCCAAGGATCAAAACTAATGCTGCTAGCATAATTTTTCGGGTATGCCCATGGCGAATTTACGGGTGACCAAGATGGGAAGTAGTAAGTTCGGCCGGGTTTGGTTAGGGCTATTCTTTGATCTTGTTGGTCTCTCCAAAAGAAATTGTCGTAATTTAATCTTTCGCGAATTGATGAAGAAAACTCATTTCTGGAAGATGGGAATATATTTTGTCGATATAGAACCCAATTAACTTTATAATTATTTCTTCCAAATCCAGACATTCTAGCAACTTGATCATAAGGTGTAGTCGGCCTCACAGAGCCATATAAAACTTGGTCGTTGAGTTCTGTATCATTAAAGCCTATTAACTCATTATCATGAGATGCTTGCACGGTGAAGGGGCGGCCTGTAGGTTTTACACTCCCATTAGCAGTCTCATATTTGCTAATATTTATCCAAAGGGGTCGACCTCGTAAGGATACTGGGCGTAATTCATAATGTCGCAAATTATGATTACCGGATGTAATCATGCTAATTTCGCCCCTCTTACGTTCCTCTCTCAAGACCGGGTGGTTTTGTCTTCTGTTAGCCTTCCAAGTTGGATATCCGTATGGTCCATCGCGATGGTTAATAATGCTATTCAGCATGCCTGCTAAGCCGTCGCCAAAAGAGGTTATAGCGCTGGGGAAACTGGGGGTTGTACGAACAGCGAAATTGACGAAAAAGTCATTATTATAGTTTATGGGGCCCGCGGCATCTCCGGCTCCGAAGTGTGCATCTAAAGACGAGTACCCCAAAGTGTTGGTAGAAGCTGATACCGGCTCTCTTATATTAGTATTTAAGCCAACATAATCTACAGGAATAAACTGGTCGCGGGCGCCGGGATCTATCAGGGGGTTTGTAAGGTCAATACCAAAATATCTGACACCAGAAGAGTTATACGATCCTATGTTGCTCGATGTTACAAAAGTATATGCCTCGTCATAACCATCGAACCGACCAAGAGATTGGCTGATCATAAAGTTTGCTGGGGGATGGCCATAAAAGTCATTGTCAGATGTTATCGATTTGGCTATCCAACTATACTGTGTGCTACTTCTTGGTATTGCGTGTTGTACAAAGTAGTTGTCAAAGCGTGAGGATGATACTATCAATGAGCCTGACTTTTTGAGAGTTCTTATATTATTTCTGTGTGTTTTATGGAAGCCGGGTAACTGATTGGCATCTGAGCCCGGCTCTGGAATCGCCATGGCGGTAATTTGGTTTGTTTGGGTTTGTAAGCCGGCTTTGTATAAGGTGTTAATATTGTCAGCAGACAAGACTGTGTTCCATATACTAAAATCAGCAATATTACCTTCCCAACCTTGGTCTAAGCCAGAATCGTTGCCGATATAGCAATCTTGAGAGACAATTCCATAAAAAGCTCCAGTTTTGGTACCAGTCCAATGGCTAGTTGTTGTATCTGCTACACCATTAATATAGATTATTGGATCGTTAGAGGCGCTAGTTGCGTCATAGGTTATTGCAATATGAACCCACTCGTTTAAACTGAATCTTCCGCCGGACGTCCGCCAGCCAACTCGATTGGCGCCATTCCATTTAGCATCGAAGAAAATTTGCTCGGTCGTTGATGTAAAAGCTCGGATATCCGCATCTCCAAAGTCGAATAAACGACCGACATTGCTGCCACCATCGCCAGTTTTATAAAACCATCCAGCAAACGTCATTTTCTCGGTTGAGCCGGCTGAAGTATCATTTCCGATAATATCATCCCACGTGGTAGCGGCGCCGATGTTGATACCCTCGTCAAGACCATCAAACGTCAGGGATGTGGTTTGCAAGAATTCGTTAGGAAACAACGTTGTGCTAAAATCTGGCCGGGCTGAGGCCCCATCAAATTCTCCAGAGCGACTGTTTCCGCTTGAATCAGTGCAATCACCTGCACTAGAGACATCTTCATCTAAACGCCACCAACCCTGTAATGACTCGGGGGAGCTAAATCCGTGGACCCCTTCGGGAAGATTTACCTTAAAAGATGTCTTAAGATCATATGGCATCGTAGGCAGTGTAACCGAATCGCGTCCAAATTTAGCTGTGTGTCTAGCGTAATGTGAAGTTAATCCGAAATCCCTAGTGTGTATGTCGTATACCCGCATACCCGGGACACCCTGTGCTGCAACTACTGTTGTGTTACCGAAGCCTTGCTCCCCCGAGCCGACCGAAATAGCTCCCGAAGGTCCTTGGCTTGGGCGGCGTACTGTGAGGTTTCGATAGTTAAGAGTATTGTATACAGAGTATTCTGCACCTCTCAAATCTTGGTATGCCCGGGTCATTGTTTCTGGGGCGCCGGGTGTTCTAAATCTGGAAATAAACACACTTTTGTTTTCTGAACCCGTGAATTGATTAGGTCTATATTCTATGTCGTAATCAAAATGACCAGCTTCGGCGCGGTGAAGATTGCCGGCAAACCCAACTATATCTGTGAAGTTCAATCCATATCTGCGGCTGGCTGATGGAATCAGTGGTTGTTCATCCAAAAACCTTCTGTTGTTGACAAATGTTCCGTGACTTTGAACAACTTCGTAATTCTTTCTGTAGTTTCCTAAGCTGTTGTGTGTTGGGCCGGACGCTTTTAATTGTATGTTCTTAAAGTTTACTGGTCGCTTAGCTACATGATCACGATAGTAAACTGCTTTTTGAGAAGCGCTTACCGGGTAAGGCATAGGTCCGACCTTTATTGAGTCTGATATTTCTGTAGCTCCTGTTAGTGAACTGTATCCAATAAATAATTCTACGTCGTCGCCACTTTTTGCTACCGGCAAAAGCGAGGCTGTGCTAACTAAATCTCTCACAATATTGTTAGCTGATATAACTGAGCCGGCCGCGGCGCCAGTATTTACATTATCTGCTATAGTGCCGTCACCTTCACCCATTCTCCACCATGCTGATAGATACTCGTGCTGCGGAGCAGAGCTGTGTGATAGGTTAGTTGGGACTCCACCGTTGTAAATTTCAGTTATTTCGGCATTGGACAGCTGAACATTCCATATAGCAACTTCGTCCATTGCTCCGCCATATTCTTCTAAGCCAGCCGAATCAATTACACCGCCTAAAAGTACGGCGCCATTAATATCTAAATCAGCGTGGCCGCGGAAATTGTTTTCTACTTTTCTGCCTGTTGGTAAGTTATTGTATGGGGCTTGCGACGGGCTAGTTGTACCGTCCCAAGATTGGCTAACTCCATTAATATAAAGTGTTGGCTTGGCAGTCGTAGAAAGGTTTCCGATGGTACCCGTAAGAGATACAGCAATGTGGTTCCAGCTACCGTTTGTTATGGCATTTTGCGCTGTTTCCCAAAAAGTTTGCCTTGCGCTACCGGCGCCGGCGTTGGTACTGGTTCTCAATGCGTATCTTAGAGTTTCATCGCCTTCGATTGTAATGTGATGGACTGCATCGCCGCTAGCATTTGCTGAGCCAGCGCTCCAAATTGATCTTGCGGCGTTAGATGCACTTGGGTTAATCCAAGCAGAAAATGTCCAAGTTGGAAACTCGCTAGCAGATCCAGTCATGTTGTTATCAAACAATAGCGCCCATGCCGCATTTTGTGAATCTGAACCGGTCGAGGGAATAACTAAACAGTTTCCTACATTGGCAGCGTCGGCTGGGGCAGGCCAAACAATACCTCTGTTATTGGCTAAAGCTTCTCTGGCTTTCCTTACTACCGTGACTCTATCATCGTTAGCTTCCGGGTAAGGATAATCCGGACCCACCATACCTATTGAACCAGTTTCCCTTACGCCATTGACACATCGACCAACCAAAATCTTCCAAGCTTCTGGTCTGTTTAGCCAGTTATCAGAACCTGTGTTCAGTGAAATGTGTCTGGATTGGTGACCTCCGACCGCGTAATTTGTAAACGGGCCCTGTAACGGTATCTCTTGATCACTACCGTAAGTGTCATGATGCAGGTTTGTAAGTTCAATACCACCTGTGAAGTATGCCTTAATCTCGTCATTGAACCCGCCACTGACTGACGAGCTTACAATATTAAACGGGAAGGCAAAGGAAGACTTCGTGTTTTTATATCCTTTACCCTCTTCCCAGTTTCTTCCGTGGTGTACTTTGAAATATCTTTTAATTTTCTTTCTTTTATTTAAAGAAGCTTTAAAATATTCAGGTAATTCTGTGACTTCCGTAGCATGAGCTAACAAGACATTCAACGGTATAAAGGTTCCATTCTCTTGATTGATTGGGCCAGCAGGACGCAACGCATCATAGGTAAAATGTATATTCTTATTTTCTCGGAAGTTTGTGCCGCCTTTATATAGATAGCTTCCAGTGCCAAGTGGATTATCAATTGTTACTTGAAACGGCGTTGACAGGTTTCTAAGCCGGTATGTAGGAATTTCGTATGCTACACCGGCGGGTGTTCTGAGTGTCGGTAGAGTCCCGCTTTTAAATGGCTTGCTGGCTACGATAGTCTTGATCTTATCTCTAACATCATCTAGCGCGGCATCGCCCGAAGTTAGTTCTTCCGAGGATCTTTCGGCGCGCTCTTTCCAGTACCTAACCGGATATATGTCTTCTCCAGTTTTCTTCTTGGCTGTGCGGGGGGAACTTGGTAGTGGAGTTGATATGAGCTTATAATCAGCCATTTTTTCTCCCAAACCAATTAAGACGCCTTCCATGGGTTGACCTAAAATATTTAAAGTTGGGTATTTTGTTTTATATTTGTTTCTTTCTAAAACATGACTTTCAATTGTATCGGTTATGTCGGAGCGACTATCTGACGAGGCGGGCATCATTTGTTCTATAACGGTGATTATTGCATCGTCGAACCATTTATAATACTCAATGAACCTTTCCACTTCTGTTACGTTATTTACTTTTTCAAAGAAAATACGACGCAGGTTTTCCATGTCTTTATAGCGCGCGCGGTAGCGATTAACAGGGTGGCCAATTAAATTATTAAAATCTAATATTCCAGCAAAAAAGTGCATCATTTCTTCAGAAAGAGCAGCATACATGCTTTTTTCAAATGTATAATAAAAACTTGGAACGTCTTGTGGGGTACCAAAATAATAATCGGTATCGTCAACAATCTGAACCATATCTGAGCCTAATACCAACTCGGGGTCTTGTGTAACAAAAGCATTTGTTTGTCTAACATCTATCACATCAGCTGAGGATGTTATAAAGCCAAAACCATACCCAGTATGTTGGTATCCTGCGATGGCGCCGACCCACCCTCTGCCATTTCTAAGGTTAGCGGAGCCGGAGCTTATGTCAACTGTATAAAAATTTCCAGCTGCATCGGATTGTGTGACATTATGAAAATTCCATGCCAACATGAGTGTGTTTGTATTTAAAATGTCATATTGATCTGAGTTCGAATCTTTTGGTGATATATTCTGAAACGATCCGGTTATACCAAGATTATTAATGTCAGCACTGTGTTGTAAGAGTGCGTTGTCTTCAATGTATCTTGTCCAAACTTTTGTGCTGGAAACGTTAACATCACTCTTCATTCTGGAATCGTTATCAAGGGCTCCGGTTACATTTTTTCTGTAGCTCCCTAAGTGAAGTCTCTTACCAGCTTTTATAAAGTTAGAGCCTGATACTTGAGATATTGAATTAGAGACCGTAAATGAATTTTTTACAACCCCTAATTCAGTATTATATCCTTGGAATATTAAGTCGAAAGTATATGTGCCTGAGCCTGATACCATATGTGAAAATGGATAATTGCTTGGTTTAAGCCTGACTGACAAATTCCAAGAAGAGTTATCATATACATCAAAAAATGTATCACTTTCTAATCTTGGAAATGGCCTTACATTACTGTGAAGACTTTCTAATACAAATTTGACATTTTTCGAGTTTGAAGAGTCTCTAACTGCATATACTTGGAAGTTTCCATCATCGTTAGCTAGCCATGAAGTGTTGGTACCAGCCATAGATACACCCTTTGCTACCTTGCCACCGTCTGCTGTATCAGCCGTGGTGTCGGCGGCGTTTCCGGTGTGGACCATTTGCATACCAAAAATTGATACTTTATCAAAATTTCTGGTTATGAGATCGTATTCACTTGTAAAGGTTGGGAAAAATACATTTGCTTCTGCTGTAAATCCATATCGGTACTGGTTACCATCTACTTGACCAGCAAGAAAGCCGCGGCTTTCATTGTTATCTGCATTTTCTCTCTGGTAAACAACAGCATCGATGTTTTCAAGCTTATCAAAATTCAGACTCTTTTTAGTTGTTGTTATCTGTTTTAAATTATTCTTTACTGTGTAGACTTGATTGTTCGAATAGGTGTTCATCTTAATCAATCTATCGTCTACGTTAAAGCACCTAAACACATTTCTGATAGCTTTTTCGGTACCCTTTGCTTTATATATGCCAGCTATATTGTTGTATAAGTTGGAGTAAATTAAGTTTTTAGTGTCGTTTAAATCATTTTCAAATTGGTTATTTTCATTTCTATTTCCAAATTTTTCCATGACTGTGCTGTCGATGAATAATTCTGGTGTTGCCAGCCCAAGGGATTGTGGTAGATGTTGAGAAAACGGTAGTGGTTTGTGAGAGCCGCTGGTATACCCAGACTGTTTGAAAGTTGGCAGGGCTTCAATTTGTAAAAACAGTTTATCAAAATAAGCACCCATTATGTGGGTTACCAATTCTAAATTGTTTTCTGATCTTCTATTATCTGCTTTCGTTTCGTGCTCTTCAAGAATCCAAGCTGGTACCAGACTAGCTAAATTGGCATTATTTTGCGAATCATGATATGAGCCGCTTGACAACAAGCTAGCCTTACGTGCTATCACATCTGGGTGGTTTGATCTAATAATTGGATCTAATTTTTCAAAGGCAGCTGCAGACGCAGACACCATAGCCGACCCGGTATTTCTAGAGCTTGAAGAGTATCCGGTCCATGTTCCATTACAAACTCGGCCGCCATAATCTAATACAATGGCATCTACACTATCGTCACCGGTGATGCCTTCATTAAACTTGTAATACATACCAAGTTCTGCGTTAGAAACATCAGTGTTTACACCGCCATTTACTGTTGTAAACCAATTGCGGCCGATATCTTCGGGGGTTCTTTGTACTTTCCAGAATCTAAATTCGTCAATAGAACCGTTTAATTTACCTGCCCCTGAGCCGCCGGCATAACTAGCAGACGGCTGTGCTAAAAGAGCACCAACTCTACCTACCATGTTTTTAGGACTTAGTTCACCGAGGCTTTGATCTGTAAATGTTCTTCTATCGTTCAAAATGCCGTTTACAAACATATCCGCTCGAAGATCGGATCCAGAGTTGTATACTGTAATAGCATAGTGGCCCCAATTGCCAAGTGACGAACTTGCGAACCCAGTTCCTATTTTTTGTTGGAAGGCGCCCAGTTCACTATGTGCGAAATCTCTACTGCCTGATTGCACGGTAAGCAAGAATGGAGAATCATTCCAACCATTTACGTGGGTTCGCGAAGCGTCTCCTTGATCTGCACCAGTAATCTCGATGGTTATTCTTCCATAGCCGGCACTTGCAGAACTTTCGTTGTTCCACATGTCAAATACGACCTGTTTGAGTGTGTCGTTGCCGCCGTCCATCGAGCCAGTTTTGAGCCAAAACTCGACCGTTACTCCGTTATCAAAATTTGACTTGAGGTTCGATTCACGAGAACCTGAGCCATAATTTGTTATCAAACCCTCGGATGTGTATATGGTAGTATCGTATACATTGTTGAATTGTCTAATATCCGAATACGGGTCGGGTCCAAGTTGGGATGACGCAGTACCGGGGCCACCAAAGAATGTAATATACTCTTGTGCGGCCGGCGTACCGTAACCTCCAGAGGTGGATGACTGACTCCCCCAACCATCTTGACTAATCGTGATATATCCAGTGGTAGAAGGGTAAACTTTATCAAATATGTATTTTTCTATATCTAAAGATTTATTATAGAATTCAGTTTTTTCTGCGGACGAGCCATCATACGGGTAATAATCATGCACTCTTTCAAATGCAGATTTGTAATATAGATAAGCCGAGCCATATCTAGCAAAGTTGGATGGTTCGGAGTAATCTATCTGAGGTAAAAAGCTATCTTGCTTTTCTTTTAGTGCCGACGCATTCCTGCCCGACTCGACCCCTTTAAATGCCTCTTTGACATTTTTGTCGCTTAAATAGTTTCTATTATTTTCTGATTCAAAAAGTTTTTTAATACTCATTGTCTATAACTCTGAACTTGAATAGTTCTGGTTGTTCGCTCCAAGAATACATAGCGCTATCATAAAATGAAAATTTAAATGCGTATTCGTATCCGGGGTCTAATAACGACATATCAAAATCAAAATAATTGCCTGATACGTCATGCGATAAAATCGTGTGTGCATCTGAGCCGGTTCCGTATGGGACCACTTCTAGAGCGTCAATAATTCTGAACACCCTGTAAGATGCACTGTGGATCGTTGTGGTTTCGACTGTGGAATTCGCTACGGTGTATATATTAGGTGACCAATCCTTATTCCTAACAAATAGGTTAAATCTTGCTGTCTCGTTAGACACGTAACTTTCTCTTAAATTGGTAATATTAATAAAATAAACTGGTTTTGCAACGGTTTGCGATGCGCTCAAGTTGGTAGGGGAGAATGAGGCGGTTGCGTACTCCACACTAGTCCATGGTTTGTTCTTACCAGTACCGTCATGCCAAACATCAAAAACCTTAGTAAGAGGGGCCCGGGCGCCCGTTATGGCGAAAGAAGCCGTATATATGCCGGTGGCTACCCACCCACCTGTAACTACAAACGGATTTAAACTTGAGACATGGCCATGCGGCAGAGTAGTTGGTAGTTGTATGGCAGCGCGAGTTGCGGCACTAGATGAAGCTGCTTGACCACTAGGTTCAGAGTTGTCGTCAGAACCAGAGTAAAAGCTAACGTAAATAGCACCTTTGTTGATGGCTGGGATATTTGTCAGGGCGCCGCGAACATAGTTATACAGATATAATGTATTTAAATTGTCATTGACACCCGCCAAGGAGCTACTATACATAACCTCTCCTCGATCATCTCGACGGGTCGAGTCCCAACGTGCTTCTATGACTGGCCTTTTAAAAAAGTATTGAGTCCCTCTTGCAAAAAATCTTTTTGTATAATAAGATACCGTAGAGCCTGTTGTATTTTTTAGGCGGCCGCCAGAATAATCTTCAGCGTTATTAGAACTTGAGTAATACGCTTCATAAGCTCCGGAAAAATGCACACCGAGACCATAGTTGTCTAAAGTGCCGGCGCTCCAGAGTTCTACCATTTGTGTTATATCTATTTCAAAATCTTCCAGTCCACTATAGAAAGTTTGGCTAAACCATCTGAATGGATATGCTGCATTGGCTGCTGTGATATAGTCGCCGCCGGCCTTTGTCCAAGCCACTGAATCACTAGCTGACATCCAGTTCGAACCAATGTTGCCGTTAGTTTGATCAGCGTAGGACTCCAAATCAAGCCCGTAACCTTCTTGCCAGTTTTTTGAAATCGGTTCTGCCACCATCGTGAAAGTGCCCGATGGCACCGTTTTTGAGCTAGCGGCGCTGTGGAGCTTTAAATAAAATTTTACACTGCCGCTTCCGGGGATCTTGTTATTACTTCGATCGGTCGTTATTTGAGATATTGGAAATTTTATAAGTATTCTTGATAACTCGGCTGAGCCAGATGACTGTCTGCCATAAATAGAGTATGTTTCTATAATATCAGCGGCGCCGGCGTTGGAGCCTGTGGCTCTTTTTGTAAGATTTTCTTTGTATGTGTTAACTATCGTATTGTCTGCTGAAGCGACATATTTCTTAATTGCCATTATCTAATTTTTCCTACTACATCGACATCTGGGTATTTTATTTCAAAAATTGCATTCTTGGGCGCTACTAAATATGTTCCTTCGGGGGACATATTCTTGTTGATATCCAGTTCTGTTCCGGAGTAGTTCGTTCCGGTTCTGTTAACTATCTGGACTTTGACGACATCTAGAACGCCGTTGACCGATTTTAAAGTATCAAAAATATCAGTTATATACAATGGTTCTCCGATAAAGAATGGATTTGAAAATCTTTGTTTCAAGGACGCGATTGCTGCTTCTAGCAGAGTATATCTGTCAGCGCCAATGTTTGGTCGAATTATGAAGTTAATACCAAGATTCACTATGTATGGATCCAGTATATCTACAGTATCATTCATCATTCTATAATGATTTATCCAAGTTTTTAAATTATTTTTTATAGTATTGTTAGTTTTAACTAATTTGCCAAACTCATCTTCTGAAACAACAAACATATTTAAATTTCTTTTTGCTGAGTTTTGATCTTTTTGAGCACTACATCTTTTGATTGAGCCAAACTTGGACGGCATTCTATATGCTATATTCTCATAGTCCGATTGGGTGACGGCGCGGTTTTGGGTTGGAAATGTGTCGTAAATTCTTCTCTTCACTTCGGACGTTGATGGCATTGTAACATCCCCCATAATAGGACGCTCATTTTCTACTTCAACTGAGGCAATCACAGAACTAACTTTTGAGCCAACCAATGACGTGCGATCAGGAAAGTCTAACAAGGCGTTCGTGACCCTGTTTAATTTACCAACACTTAAGTTAGAGTTCGCCGGGTTAGTTGTCCTATACACAACTGTAAGTGTAGTGTTTTCTGGTACAACTCCTAGGTTTTGATTCTTCGAGAGTCGCGAAGGGTCAAAGCTTACATCGGTTGTGTAATTTTTTGAAAATATATCGGCTGCTACCGATTGAGGATCAGCAACAACACCTGTTTCTCCAGATTTTCCGCTTCCAAATTGTAGCGACGTGCCAGATGCACCGTACTCAACAACATATTTTCTAGATACAATCATCGGCTTTAAAATCGAAGGCACATTATCATTTTTAAAATTAGAGTTTGATAATTCTTTAAAAACAATATCTTGAGACAAGTAGTCTACTTCAAAATATTCTTTGCCTTCAGCATCAAAGACTGATACAACCTCACTTATGTTTGGCTCACCTATGTTTACTCTCTTGAATCTCTCATACGGTCCAACATTTATTTCTTTTCTTTTGAACTGCCCAGACACTACCGGGCCGTATGCCTTAATAGCATAAAATGTGGGGGCACCAGTATCAGAATCGACGCGCGCAACTAATGTAACATTTTCTGGACTTGAAAAATCAACGTTCTCAGTCAATACAAAGCTTAACCCTGTTGTGCTAATACATGTGGAACCTTTCTTCAAAATTGGTATGTAATCGGTGTCTGGTCCGATACCAGTGGAAGATGCCGGCACTACAACGTACAAAGCTACCGAGCCGTAGGTTGAGGGGCGGCCTTGGGATTTATAACCAAGAGTTCGACCTTGCCTTATAACATTTGTATATTGATACGCGGTGTCCAAGAAGGACTCATTAACATTGTAGTCCAAGTAAAAGGATAATTGATCAGCCACATATGCAACAGAATCTATCATCAGCGACCCAAAGGATGCTTCACTAAAATCTTGGAAGGAATCCGGATAAAATCTTTCTGCTATATCTAGCAAATCGTCTCTTATAGTTTCATACTCTCTATTAGTATAATTTATTGGTACAATTTTTTTCTGCTGATCACTCATTTGTATCCCTCATTTTAAATAGTTAAGTCTAACAAATCTTCTACCCCAACATCTGGCACGGAGTATATGATTCTTATCCCCAAGGAATTGGAATCCTGTGCTGCTGTTGATGTATCAAATTGGATATCGATCAACTCAATTAACGGCATGTAAGTCTTTACTTGTTCTCTAATTTTTCTATCGATAACAACCGGTATGTCTTCACCATAGTTGGTGAATAAGTAATTCCGGAGGCCGGCGCCAAAGTCCGGTTCCATGATTCTCTCGCCCGGCGCAGTTAAGATTAGCATTTTAAGATTTTGACGCAACAGAGTTTTTAAATTACTGAGCATAGTAAAGCCATTAACATCATCTAAGGTTAACGGCAATTTTACACCTAACGAAGACATTTTTTACCTCTTGTATAAATATGCACTAATAATATTTCTTGCTATTTCTTATTTTTTGCCTTTTTCACACATTTTTCCGTTTTTATCAAACGGGTTTGAACGAAGCATCGGCTTTTGCCACGGGTTTAAGAGTTTTTGGCCGGGATTTGGTTTAAGGGACTCGCGTAAACCTTTCAAAAAGGTCGATGCTGCGCTCGGAGCATCGTCGGCCTGATCTAGATCAAAATCTCTGGTATTGTATGCGTTTTTGAATAGCCTCTTAAGTAATGAGGATGTACTTCTCAAAGCTACCTGATCCCAGTTATCCCATTCGGTTACACCCCATCCGGAAAACACACCCGGTATTCTATTACCTATATACGCCCAGCCATCAACACCAGCAGTTGAAGCACTTATGCTGCCATCTCCAAGTAAACTTATCGATGCTTGCATACCCGGCTTATTAGCCCAGTCGCCGGACCAAACACCTTCGGCTCCGGGCGCAACTGTATTCTGTCCTATGGCGCCAAACAATCCTAGATCATTATAAATCGCCACAGTAGATAGGATCTTGTTTAGTGGCAACATATAGCGTGTTAACATTTTGAATTCTGGAGCATCCTTGAGTTTTCTAATTGCGCAGTACAGCAGCATACTATCTGATTCAAATGGCGCCATGGCTTGACATGGTAGGTCTAGGGCGTCCACCTCGCCATAGGCAATCTCATATTTTTGTCCATTAACAGTCATCGACAATTGCACACCGTATTGGACACCCAAATTCCCATCAATCCCAACGGTACGACCTTTGTCGTCTCTAACCAATTCTAAATCACCGGGATAAACTTCGGATATAAGTTTTCCTCCGTGTGCTCTTACTTTATCTCGGCCGGCTTGGGGAGTGTACTTATAACCATGTACTCTGACATACTTTTCTATCATAAAATATTTTCCTGACGATAGTGCTTCCATGCTTCCAGCACCATAATCCGGGACATCACCTATTGGCACCTTAAGCTTGTGTGCCAGAGGCCTTAATTCAGCATGCTCAGTATTCCTGTCGTGGACGGCGCCTTCCATATAGACGGGTGTTTCGCGAGAAGGATCGAGATGTACATGAAACTCGCCAATATACTGCTTACCTTTATTCGGGCCAGATTCATAAGCGAACTCGCCGCCGCCGGTATAATGCTCACCGCCAGATATAGGCAAATCTACAATTTGAAATTCTATTTTTGGTTTATCAACTTTCAAATCTGAGCCACCAAAGCACATTTTTTCCATAAAATAATAATCAATATCATTGACAGTGGGGACCATGCCAATACGTTCTAGGTTTTCAACCAAATATCCCGCCACCATTCCTAATTGTTCTTTAACAAATTCCATAGCAATAGTTTTTGCATGCTCCTCAGTTCTTTGAATAAACTCTAGATTTTTCTCTTCTCTATAATTGCTTAAACTTTGGAAGTTTCCGGCTTCACCGGTGCCAGCAGCTCTATCTAAATCATCTTCATATGGGTACCTGTAATCTTCTTGTCTGCTGTTTAAGCTATCGAGAGCGGCCTGAACATGGGCCGGTGGCTCTGCATGCCCCCCGGGGATGTCACCTTCATCACAGCGGCGACCATAAGTCTGAACGCATTGTTCAAGAAATGCATACCAAAATTCGTTGTCTTTAAAAGGATTAAACCATTCAGCAAAGTCTCCTTGAGAATTTTTAAATGAATCCTCCATATTTTCAATAATATAAGCAGCATATATGTTGCTATACATGTTGTTGAAATCAGGCCTAAATGTCGTAAAAGTGGCCATGGCTTTGATAATATGCACGCTGGCAAACGATCTCATAGATGCATAAATTATGCCTTCAATAGATGCTTTTCCAGTTCTAGTCAAGATCCTATGATATGGTTTTTCTACAACACACTCTTTAAGATTTCTTAATCTACCATCTTCGGGGATAACTTGATACTTCTTAGACACTTTATCAGCTATGTCTCCAAATGCCACCAAATCGCTTCTAGAGGGCTTACACGGGCTTGACTCAGGGAACATAACATCAATCATTCCAAGCCAGCCTTTATTCGGTGAAGGGCTGATATATACTGGTGGGTTCCAGTACCTGCCACCAAATTTTTGTGGATCAAGATAGAATACACGATTTTCGCCTTCTTGCAAGCCTTTATCTATTCTGTATTGCATGCGGCTGACTCCTAGAATCCTATCTGCTTCATGCAAGTGTTCTACCTCATAATCTCCGTCAGAATCATAATGTCTTATTTCCGCTTCAAAGTAAGGAGTGCCGCCCGGAGATTCGCATACGCCATCGGGCACAACATATTCTATATCGGCGCCGGAAATATTATCAAACTCAGCTCCATAATTAAATCCTGCTTCGTTAGCGGCAATGGATTTAAGGGCATTTTTTAAAAAATCACTTGCTATGTCATCATAAACTGGCTTACACGCAGAGGCAGGTAACTCTAATAAATCAGACATCAAAACAACTTGCGGGGTGTAACTTTGTTTTTTCTCAAACGTTTTTCTGAAGTTTGGATAATCTGCCATATTAACATAGCTTAGCCCATTATCGACCGCGGCAAACTCATATGCCAAGAATTTTATTTCTCCGCCATCGTTATCTGCCTGTTCTTCCAGCTCATCCTTTTGGGTTTGGGTCAACATCGCTTCTAAAGATGAATAGCGCCGGGCGCCCGGGTTGAATACATTCTTTATTTTGATTCTTGCGTTATCAGTGGGTCGGTTATGGTAAAGGGCGTATCTCTGAGTGCCTGTGGCACCAGACTCCTGACGTAAATCGGATACGTATAGGTTGATATCAAACCCTTGAGAAAATTCTCCAGCGTCGAATCTACTCCACGTACCATTACCTCGATTGTTGTCTCTGAATTCAAGGCGGCAGTCAGCTTTTGCTTTTCGGCCTCTTTGTTCAAATGTTATTAATTCTTCATCATATAACGCTCGGATTTTCACATTGTAACTTTTGACATCTACATCTATTAAGTCGCCGGCATCGGCCCAGCCGAATAAGCCGGTTCCCCAACCCATTTTATCAAAGCTTTTGTTATAAGCAACAGGGCCTCTGTATTCATTATTACTCTCAAATTTTACTGGACTAAGCGTACTTTTTTGAACTAAATCGTCCTGTAGCCATCCAGCCACTCGTAGCGGGAAGGCGCCTCTTTGTTTATACATGGGGCCATAATCACCAACAAGATCCTCCGGGTCGAAACTATCCGTGTTGTTTGCAATATCGATGTAAAAATCAACGTAATCATCACTATTATACGACTTTCTATAGTGCGCTGACAGCGGATTACCCATGGTATCCGATAAAATCATATCTAAGAGTCCGCCGCGGCCAAGCATATCGCGAACATATGCTATTTTTAATTTTTTATAATCACCTTCAAAACTTCTACGGGCCAGATCTAACAAATCTTGCGACTCGTATGGCAACAAACCATCATCACAGCCCGGCTCTGATACGATAGGGGGCAGTTGTTTTTGAATATACTGCGGAATACCCTCTTGCATAATCGCGGAGATCTCGTCTAAATCTTCTAACGATTTGTTTGTGAAGTTATCAAGAAAGCGCTCGCAATCTTCCTTAGTCGCTCTGCCCTCAAGTAGTGTGCATCTTAAGTTTTTGAAATTTTCAAGATCCTCTGGGGTTGCACAAAGTGTAGGATTAGCCGGCATCTCATCATCTTCATCCAAATCATAAAGCGCGTTTTCGACCTGATCTCTAAATTCAAGTGGCAACAAATTACCTATATTGGTGAAAAAACTGGATATCGCGTGGCGGTTTCTTAATCCATCTCGCATCTCGGGGTGATCGAATTCTACCAAGTTGTCTACTGCAGCCAAGAAGGTTTCGTTGGGTTGACCCGTAAATGCTTCTAAAAGTTCTCTTCTTGTAACCGACGCCGAAAGATCCTCAGCAAAATTAACTACAGTCTCTTTATTGGCTAGCGCAGCACCACCGGAACCAAGGGTATTGTAGAGTTCTTGCATCGTAACACCTATCTGCCCCTGATCTGCTTCTGGTCCGCAGATTTCATCCTGAATTACATCTGAAAATGTAGTGCTTCCCGCTATGATTGCTGGTAGTGATGCCGCTAAGGCGCCTACAGTTCCGAGGGCTGCGCAAATAGCATTACCAATGATTTCACATAACTTCACTAACAACCTTATTAAAATTTGCAGTACAATCATTAACAGGACTTGCTTTAAAATTTCCCACAGTATCTTAAAGGGGTCAGTCCAGTGTGTAATCCACCCAAACGGGTTCCATAGCATTGGTAGCGCAACGTCCATTGGCGTTCGACAGAACGGCAATAACAGGTCTTTAACAAAGTCCATGATACCCGGATTAAATAATGGTGGGCGGGGACAATCTATGGCTGCTAACATGAAAGCAACAACTGGCGCGCCCGGGAACCTATTGAGCTTATCTACTAACTCCAGTAAATTGCCAGAATAATGCTTAAGTAGCTCAGCAATATACATCTGCATTATTGTGTTAGGTGGTATCTGATCTTGGCTGTCTGCTATTTGATCAAATTGTTGAGCTAACGTTCTTTCGCTTCTCTCAGACATCATCGATGCTGGTGGCTGACCAGTTTGACCAATTGGGTTAGAACCTCCGCCGCCGGCGCCTGATCCCATAGTCGCTCCGTAGTCGCCCTGATAGTAACTTCGGTCTTCTTCTGCAGGTTTCTCCCATGGTTTGATCCAATTCACTTTTCCAAAAAGTGGCGTTTCGCCCGGGCTGCGATCTCCTTCAATTCGGTTTGAAAGCTGCTGGCCTCCGGAATAGTCTGGGAATATATCGCCTTCGTCAATCTTTTTCTGAACTGCGGCGTCTAACCTCGCTTGGGCCTCTGGTGGCAGGCCAACAAACAATTTACCAAAATTGTCAACACCCATGCTGTTGAGGGCGTTTTTAAGCATGACTGCTAATGCTTCTTCTAATGTGAGGCCACCCAATAAACATCTTATGGCATCCGACATGATGTCAAACAAACCGCAGATTTTAATTTTATCAAAACCCTGCTCCCATAAGGCATCTACAATAGTATCGCTGCCGGCAAAAACTTTGACACCTAAAAGGCTTGCACACAACATTAAAAATGGCTGGTTTTCAGACTGCAGTTTTTTAAATGCCTGCTCTTGGGCCATTCCCATCATCGTTGTGGGGCCGCCGCGGTCTTTCGCGTCAAATCTTAAGCCTGTCTTTTTAAGGTCTTCTAATGTTTCGTCTGTATTTCCACGACAAATTGACTTATGCCACATGTAGGCGATGGCGTCTCCGATGCTAAAAACATCATCCAAAATATCCTGAGCTAACTCTTTTGTTTCGGCTTGAAGAGCGCCGGCGATACAGCTGCCAACATTTCTAGAGTTCATATCTTCGTTTTCTTGCCAATCAGCTATTGTGTCGTAAACTTCTGGGTAAGTGTGCTTTTTAACGAATTGAAGCCATGGCATTGGTTGGCGGGCTGATAAATCATCATCCATTTCCCGCATGTTTGCAAAATAATTCATGCAGGTTTTATCTCTCCAAGCCGATTTAGCCCGCAAACCACGCAATCTCTTCTTGCCTATTATTTTTGCAAATCTTGGACACTCTTCAGTCCAGATTTTTAATTTTTTGATTTTATATTCTTTATCCCACACAAAGGCAATTTTGCTGACTTTTTCGTTTCCGTTAAAAATGGGCCACATACTGCCTATACCAGCAAGATTATATCCTTGAGTGTTTAAATATTCATCAAGCTGTAGCATAGCCTCGGCCAATAATCCGCCGGGAAAAATTCCAGAGTCTCCGTAATCTTCCATATTGAAAACGGCGCCGGTCTCTCTGAACAGCACATTTCCTCTCTCTAAGGCGCGGAACACTTTCAAATATCGGCTGTATAGGGCGATACCTTTCCTACACTTAATATTCCTTCCTTTGATTTCTCCGGCGCTATATACTCTTTTTGTATCTCCGCGTTCTGGAGGGTCATCAAGATCTCGGGATGTGTCCTCTGGTAGGTCCTCTAAAACCTCAAGAGGGATCGCAAAAAGAAGTTTAAGGGTTGAGGAAGCGCGCACGTCTAGATCGTAATCCTTATACAACATCGCGTCCATCACTATTTGCCTTGTTTCCGGTACGTTCTTTCTCTTGAGTATAAATAAGATGACATCTGCCACTTCATCGGCGTACATGCGAAATCTATTTTTTAAAGCTGTTTCGTGAGTTGAGCTACCTTTGTAGCTTTCCTGAAGGAATACAGCGGAATCTGCTATATATTGCTCTGCGGCGTCTGATTGTCTTTTTAAAAATTTAGACTCTTCTATCTGTTCTGCTTTAGTGTATTTCTCCCTTCTTTTTTTGTAATACTCGGTGTTTTGCCAATCTCCGTCAGGATCGGCGGCCTCTAATTCGCTAGATGGTACAGTGGTTTTCCAGCCAGTAGTTACCGTAATATTATATTCACACGTTTTTTCATTTAAAAATGGCTCTGTTAATACTCGATTACGCCAGTCTGGTACTGGTGCGTTCGGGTTTGGTGTGCATGAGGGGCAACGATTTGGTTCCGGCGGGATGATTTCTTCTGGACAATCATCATGGATCCTATCATTGTTTTTATCTTGATATTTTAAAAAGGGTGATTCAGCCATTTATAATTCCTATGTAGTACGAACGTTTCGACTACAAATGTATTTGTTACCAGTTGGCTTCAAATAGTTTTGTTCCCACATGGTGCCATTAGTTCTGTTGTGGTATTGTGGATTTGCTACAAATATACTTTGTAGCATTGTCATTAAACTACCTATAGTGGCGTGTGATGGAGCATCAAATCCCCATGTTGTTATTGTGGTTGCTGTATTTGTTATGCTTTGAGTTAACAAGAACGTGTGCAAGCACTGCCAAATAGAGCCTATTATACTCCACAGATCCGCCAACGCATCTCTCAAATTCTTGCCCATCGCGAGCGGCTGCAGTCTATCCACAAATTCAATTTTGGGAAGGAGAGTTCCGGGCGCCATATTGATGATCCAGCGATCACTAGTGTTGTTACCGGCTATCAACTCAATTGGGCCGGCCGGGGGTATTTTGCCACCAAAAGAATTAGTCTCGCCGCGCCAGCCATATCCTTCGCAACCGATGCATTTACCGGTAACTATTTTTACAGACTCACGGCCAACAATTCGAACCTGATCTGCTTTCATACCTATAGCTGAACGAGGGCCGAGATATTCCCAGTTTCCTTCAGCTAAGCCAAAGTTTTTATCTATGTCCGTCATTTGTGACATGTAAATTCTAGCAGCATCAGCCGAGAAGCTGTTATGAACTGTGGCATCATCTTGTGGACCTTTGCCTTTTCGGGCGCTTGCCATTCTACCAACAACCATATCAATGGTGTTAGCTCTATTACTACCTTTTCCGCTATATCCGCTTTTATCGTGACTGGGGCGATCTCCACCTAATACAATGTAACAGTTGGCCCCCTTCTTGCCTTGGATAACTTTTGCATTATCAGTTTTGAAAAATTTAACTTTGGGATACTCTTCTACTGATGTGTTCATAACGCCACCGCCCGGCGGGACTGTTTTAAGTGTGGGGTTCACGTCACCGGAGTCACCAAAATCGTAAGTGCTGCCATAGCCGTCTGCACCCATAGCGCGGGCCTCAGCTTGAGCTTTGGCTAATAGTTCTGCCTGCTGTTCCAGCACCGTCTTGGACCTGTTGGGGTCTTTATCATTCTTCCGGTGCATATTTGTCTTTTTAACTTTCATATTTTCTCCTAATACTAATTAATTCTAACAGAAAAAAATGTACATTTTTAATCATAGTTTTAAAATACTCTTGTTTTCTTATGTTGGTGAGCCGGTTGAGCCACCCGGATCGGCAGATGCAACTGATTTTTTGCAACCATTGTTTTTATCATACATTGTTTGAGCTATTGCTTTGAAATAATAACTAGCGGGCGTGCCGTTACCATCAGCTTTATCGTTCCCGTTTAACACCAAATCAGAAGCTCCGCCATTTTGGGCGGCCGGGCCGGCAATGTGAGCTGCGGCTAAAAGTCCTGCAACAACTGCTGGGTTGTGGACATTTGTGAGCGCTCCACTTGCTTTGAGGACACCTAGATCGTCAGCGGCAAACGGTATTAAAATTTTATGTTGAAAATCTGATGATTTTAAAAAATCTGCTCCGCTCTTTACGTTGTTTATCTTTGCAAAGTCCGTCCAGACGTCCGGGTCGGCATATGCATTACGGACATGCTGGCCGCAGCAGCGAATGTTGCTAATATCGGTACCGCCGGCTTTTTGAGCCTTACAGAATTTTTGTCCGGTGGTGCCATCTGAGTTTTTCTTGTAGCAAAACATCGCGCGCGCTTCAAGAGAGGCGTCATCTTTAAAGTAGCCTTCGTATTTACCGCCTTTTCTGTTCATGTCCTTAAAGCTTTTTATTAGTGCGGCTTGAACTTTGTCTTTCTTGATAGCACCGCCGGTAACCATAGCACCGACACCAAATTGGTGTTGGCCATAATAACCCTCTTTGTTAGTAGAGCCCGGGCTTCCTTCAAAATAAGACAAGGCCTCTTTATATATTTTCCACCCTTCTTCACCAAAATATTTGGAAGGATCGGGCTTGGCCTTTTTCAACTCGTTGACATCTCCGCCTAAATCACTAACCGAACAGGCATCGTCAAACGCTGCCGCCATTTCTGAAAAATTTACTTTTTTGGTCTCGCTTGGACCGTATTTAGGTCTTGCAAGTGCCGCGGCACCAGCGGATATGTTTCGGCCCGGGCCTTTAGAAGTTTTTCCGGTACCTTTCCGAGAGGGATAGTTGGTGGACCCACCATTGCCGACCGTGCTTATGTCTCTGTCGGAGAAGCCCGCAAATAGGTCTGATGCATTAGAGATGCAAGAATATGGTGTCGCCGGGGCGGAAGTACTTTGGCTATCCGCGATTCCGACACAGGCACCCATTTGTAAATTGTAGCGGCCGCCGCCAAAGGCTGGATAAAGTTCAACCAATACCATATCATTGACTTCTGGTACTTCTAGGTTCTCATCTTCTAATATAAAGGTTGTGTGCATAGCTATGAGTCCGATGGTATATGATGGTTCTGCTGCGGCGTGCAGCCGGCACGGATCTGGCAGATGTAAATGGGGGGATGAGGGTCCGACAATTCTGGCCTTAAACAATTTGCGCCCACTACCGGGGTGTGAGCGCGGATTGCCGGGATCGGCTTGGCCGGATTTGACTACTTGGGCTTGATCGCTGCCAATTTCAATGGCAGGACTGAGGACTTGTGCGGTAAATCTAGTTCTGTTGCCGTACAGACTAAAACTTAGTGAACTCCTAAGAGAGTGCCACAACAGATCTAAAGCCTCAGAGTGTGTGCTGAACATCGACTCATCAAGACCATAATATAATTCAGTCACTATTTGGTCTCCTGTTGTATAATATCAAACAGGCTGTTTTTATCTTCTTCGGATAACTCTAACGAGTCTTTTTTGCCCTTTAGTTGCAGGGATATTAATTTTACTAACTGCTCGTTTGATCTTTGCATCGTTTCAACATGCTTAGCTGCAACCGGGCTAAGGTATTTATTCTGTTCCGAGTCAGAGGCTATCATATTAGCTATTTCGTTTAAGAATTCTTGTGCAAATTTTCGGTCGCCCCTAATATTATTAAGAGCCTCACCTATTAAAGCGTCAATATCATTATTTTTGCTCACAATTCACCGTTCTCCCAATCTTGCTTAAAAACACTATATTTTTTTCTAAACTTTTTTAAAGAATTAACAATCTGTTTTGTGTTTAGGCCTGTTATTTCTCTCAGGTACAGGTAAATAGCTTTTTTGTTAAAAATTTCAATATCGTCTTTTGATTCAAACAGTATATTAATTGCTCTATATACCTTGAGATCGTTCTCTTTCATTTGGGATTCATCCCAGCCACTCAGATGTTTGTAGAAGTTTTCCCAAAATTCTTTCTCTTGCCTTTCAGTGACATACGATTCGGTTGTAGATAAAAATTCTTCCTCATAACTTTTAGATATATTCAGTAAGTCGACTTCTCTTTTATTTCTTTTTTGTTGCTTCTTTACTTTGTGTATAAACCAATTTTTAGTTATAACTGAAAAATAAGAGAAAGCTTTAGACCCCTTATCAGGATCATATTTCCCTAATATGGTCATGAGCCATACTTTGCATTCATCGCGTAAATAATCTATGTTCGGCAGATTAGTAAATTTGTATGTATAAACTATCTTGTCAACCATCTCATTGAACGCTGGCTGTATATATTTTACGTACAGCTCGGTTCTTTCGATATTGCAAGTTGTTTTGCAATACCTTACTATCGCGTCTTCGTGTACTTGTGTAAAATATAAATTTTTACGTTTTTTCCGTCTCTGTCTCGGTTTCTGTTTCGTCATCATTAAATTCTGTATCTATTTCCTTATTTTCTTCTTGTGTTAAAGAATAGATGTATTCAAACGTATCTAACTGTTCGTTAAATGAAACTGCATGCTCTAACAAATTTTGTAAGATCTCGTCTCCATAAAAAGACTCTAATTCGTACACGCTTTGTAGGTGCAATGCTAGCGAATTTGTCATCTCTGATAAGTCATTCAATTCATCAGAGATAGACAACAATTGCACTATTGCTGTTCTAGCATAGAATACTAGACCGCCGTTTAAAAGTACCGATATGAACAATACGATGGATAATATAATTTCAAGTTTTGTCATCTTTCATACTCTTTAATAATTCTCTATTCTTTTCAATAAACTCTTTTGTAAGTTCGCCCACTTTTTTATTGCCGGATTTAACCTTAGTACTTATGACAGTAGGTGTTGACAACTGTCTGTTGACCGAACCAGACATATGGCATAAATCGCATTGTATTTTTATCTCGTTTATGCCGTGAAATGTTATAAATTCAGCTTCACAACTAGAACAAAAATAGCAATACCTAGGCACTATGACTTGACCATACTTTCAAGTTGTTTGTTGGTAATCTCGCTACTGTCAGTGAATCTGACTGTAGGTGGATTTTTGACTACAAGACCATCTTTTGTTTCTTCTAATTCAAAATTCTTAAGTATTGGTACAATGTCCAGTTCATTAAGCAGTGATTCTTGCAACGCCATCATTATGGCTCCGAGTGCTTGGTTTGATAAATTCACGTTAATCTCCTTTTTCTATTCTATAGCTATCACTATCAAAGTGTTGTGTTGAAAACTCAAATAATTCAGTATCTTCGAGGGCTATCATCCTGTGTCGTAAACCTCTGTATACATGGAAATTGTCTCCTTTTCCCAAGACAACCTCCTTGGCATTTTCTAAGTTATCCTCATCTGAGTATTTTACCAGAATTTTACCAGATTGTATATAAAACACTTCATCCTTGAGTTTGTGGTAATGCCACGAACACTTCTTACCTTTTACGAAGTATAATAATTTACCACAATATTCATCACAGTTTACGATCCATTTTTCAAAACCCCATCCCTTCGGGACAAAATTCATTTCTAAAGAAGTCTTCATCTCTTAATCCTTTGTCATCGACATAAATATCACCGGCCGGCTTACCTAAAAACAGCATGTGGTATTTGACGCCCCACATTTTCAATTGATTAGCGGTCAGTGCATAAAATTCTTCAATTGCTTTTTGAGGATTGTTATCGTGGCGCCCCATACCTCTGGCTGTCTGCATTATAATTGTATTCCCTTCTTCATAAAGACAATTCACTGCCTTTATTCTATCTTCAATAGGTTTAGATTTTTCATAATCTTCAGATTGTTCTTTAGTACATAAAGTTCCATCTATATCGAATACATAGGTCATTTTTTAATTCCATCCAAAATGTTTGTGGTTGAATAGCCACTTATCCTTTCAAAATATTTGACATCCGCTGCATATTGAGACCCTACAACTGGTTTTCCTTTCCAATCTGAACCTACTACCATTACTGAAGGGCTCACACTTTTAATTATAAGCTCAAGCTGCCTTGGGTTATCGAATTTAACAACTTCATCAACATACTTTATTGATTTCAGTGCATATTTTCTATCTTCAAAATTATTATAAGGCCTGTTGGTACCTTTGTCTTTTTTTACTTTTTCGTCGGAATCTATACCGACAATCAGATATTCACCAAAAGATTTGGCATATTGTAACATTTCAAAATGGCCTCGATGTAGTACATCAAAACACCCATTTGTCCAGACAATTTTTATCAAACTACCGATACTCCCTTTTTCTGTACGACTTTAGTTGCACTGTCGTTTGCGCTTTCTATGGCTTTAGAAATATCTCGACTTAATGCGTAGTTAGCTGCTAAGGACGCAACAAACGTATCGCCGGCGCCGGAAGTATCTTTTATTTCTACTTGTGGTACCGGATACATAACATCGCGATGCTTTGCACCTTTCGGACCTAAAGTTATAATCATCTTTTCTATAAGTTCTGGAGTTAACTTATGTTTAGTTCTTTCATATTCAAACTCATTTATCTTTATGAATTTAATGTTTTTACACCAGTCTCCAAGGATTTTTTTTGTATCTAAAAATGTGGTTGAGTGATTTTTAGTAATTTGTTCTATGTCTTCTTCACTCAAAAAACCCTTATTATAATCAGATATTACAATTACATCATATTTTTCATAATCTATGTCTTCAATTGGGCATCGACCATACCCATCGGCCTCATCATCAATGCGAACTATTATATAATTTGTTCTATTATCGACACACCTAGTTTTGGTAATTTTAGGCCAGTTATCATTTGTAACTATCTCCACTTCTGCGTCTGGATGCATTTTTAAAATGTTTCTCCAGACATTTAAGGCCATGCCCGGATTTTGTGTCTTGTGACCACTGACCTTGAATACTGGCACTGGTGCTTCGGGGCATAATCGTACGCAGTCTCCATATTGGTAGACATCTTTACAACTCTCTCCGACCACCAAAATACGCATTACTCACCCTTAACCACATTACAAATGTGTTCGATTTCCTCTTCTGTAAGTTCTGGGTAGTTTGGCAAGAAAAATCCTCTTGAATGAATCATGTCACTAACAGGATCGATAAACTCTTCATAGTTTTCAGTCCAGAATGGGTGGCGGCCGAGGTTGCCGGCGCTAAATATTCTTGTTTCAACACCAGCTTTTACGAGCCTATTTACTATTTCAGTCCTGTGTGTTTTGCATGTTGCAAGCGCCCCAAATGAAATCGACACTGGTTTATTTTCACCCCATTCTTGAAATGTGACTACTCCTTTAAGCTTTTCAGCATAAAGTTTATGATTCTTGTGGCGGTTATCTGCTGCCCAGTCTGCTTTATCAATCTGCCTAATTCCTAAAAAGGCTTGTAAGTCTGTGGATCTAAGGTTGAACCCGGGTACGAAGAAAGTGAACGGCTCATGAAAAGTGTCGATGCTGTTCTCTTTCATCATTCGGTTTGTTGTTCTTGTATCTAAATCTTTGGCCCAACCATGGCTACGTAGCATCAATAACATATCATTCAGTTCTTTGATGTTTGTGTTGACCATGCCGCCCTCAATTGTAGATAATTGGTGTCCAAAGTAGAAGGAGAATGAGGACATGTCCCCAACAGTTCCGACTTTTTTTCCGTCAGAATATTCTGCTCCCAAAGCGGCGCATGCGTCTTCGAGCAACAGGAATTTATACTTCTTCTTTAATTCAAGTAATCTTTCTCGATAATGTGGAACTCCGAGTACTTGTACAAAAATAACCGCGTCTGGTCGGTGTTCTTTGCAAATTTCCTCTAATTGATCAAGGTCCATACCATATGTGTCTGGATCGGCGCCACACATTATCGGTTCCAATCCCAACTGCATCGCTGGGGAAACTGTAGTGACCCAACCAACGGATGGTACGACAATCTTGTGATTTGGTATGTATCCAGCCTGTAGAGCTGCATAAACCATAAGTAAATTAGCAGATGAGCCAGAATTATTAAATACAGCGTATCTGGTGCCAATATAGTCAGCCCATTTTTTCTCGACATCAACAGTTAGCTGGCCTTTAGTGAGCCTAGGATAGCTCTTGAGCCAAGTGCATAAAGCATCGATATCTTCATCATTAATTGTTTCTTTAGCAAGAGGGTATTTAATTTTCATGTTTTTTCCTTTATTTAATAGCTTGAATGTTTAAACTCATAAGTTTGCCGTTTGTTTTATCCATATGCGGCAGATATGCTTGACTGTAATCATCAACGAAAAAGTGTTCTGTCTTAGACCAGTCGTATCTTTCGACAGTTTTGAATCCTGCATCTAACAAGGCTTTAGTCAAAGTCTCTTCGCTCCAGCCATGATAGTGAAAATCAAAATCATATTTTTGACCACCGTAAAAGAAAGCCTTAACTGATTCAAAATCATTAGTTAGTAAATAATATTCACATGCGGCCTTAATATCTGGCACTGATAATCGAAGTACACCGCCTTCTTTTAGGGTTGAATACCAGTTATCCAGAACTTCTTTCCATGTTCTTTTCTGATATTCAAAGGGCTTACTTGGGAAGTGCTCCAAAACGTGGCATGCATATATGAGATCAACGTTTTTAAATTTTTCATTTATTAAAGTAACATCGCACACAACATCCGGGTTTGTATCAGTTCGGGCGTCGACGTTTACAAAACCATGAAGTTTTCTATCGCCACATCCTAAATTTAATTTTGTCATTATAGTTTCTCCATCCAATATTCTATCATTTCGTCAATCATCGATTCAAAAGTATATTCAAAATCTAAATCAATAGCATTTTTTAGTTTTTGTGTGTCACCTTTTAGATCATCCAATTCAGTTGGTCTTAGAAATTTGGGATCTTGAGTAACATGATCCCGATAATCTAGTCCAAGTTTAGCAAATGTATATTCACAAAGATGTCTAACACTATTAGATATTCCGGTTGCGCAAACAAAGTCATCGGAGTTGTCCAGCTGTAATATTTGCCACATAATTTTAACATAATCTTTTGCATGTCCCCAGTCCCTAGTACTATCTAAATTGCCTAACGCCAATTCTTTTTGGAGGCCTTTTTTAATTTTAACAGCCCCAATAACTACTTTATTGGTAACAAAATTCTCGCCGCGGCGGGGAGATTCGTGGTTAAAAAGAATTCCGTTAGAGGCGAAGAGCCCGTATGATTCTCTATAACATCTTACCATATTATATGCCAAAAGTTTAGCACAAGCGTATGGGCTAACTGGCTTCATAGTGGTTGTTTCCCTCTGAAATCCATCGGGATCGATGCAGTTACCAAACATCTCAGAGCTGCTGGCCTGATAAATTTTACTGTGGTTGCTGGTCGTTCGCACCACCTCTAAAAGATTTAGTGTGCCACCACCAATTGTATCTAAGGTATATATTGGTTGATCGAAACTAATTCGAACGTGACTTTGAGCTGCTAAGTTATAAATCTCGTCTGGCTGAACACTTGATATGACTGATAACAAAGATGACATATCACACATATCAGCATGGTACAAATTGTTTTTGATGTCTGAATAAATATGTTGTATTCTAGCTGTCTGGTTCTCTGGAATTGAGTTTCTCTTGACTATACCATGTACATCGTAGCCTTTTTCTAATAAAAATTCAGCCAGATAAGAGCCGTCTTGTCCGTTGATTCCTGTTATTAACGCTTTTTTCATAATCTCACGTTTGGATAATTTTGATTAAACCACTCAACTGTATTTTTCATCGCGGTTTCCAAACTAGTATAACTGAATTCTGGTAATGTGTCAAGGAAAATACTCTTGTTCGTGGGCCTACGTAATTGACCATTAGGTTTATCAGTTAACCACTCGACGTTATGGTAATCAAACGCGTCACACACTAATTGAACTAAATCTTTAATTTGAGTTTCTTTTTGTCCGGATACGATAATTCTTTGAGGTAAGTCTCCATCGATCTGTAGTAGTTCGATGCAGGCACGACCCACGTCTTTAGCATATAAAAACTCTCTATATGGAGTACCATCGCCCCATACTTGAAGCGGCTTACCCTCTTCTTTTGCTTTGTAACACTTATGAACTAATGATGGTACAACGTGCCCATCTTCTAAGTTAAAATTGTCATTTTCTCCGAAAATGTTTCCCGGGATGACAGAGCAATAGTTTACTCCGTGCTGTTGTTTGTAAGCTTTGATTTGCACATCCACCATTCTTTTCGAATATGCATAAGAATAATGCGCTGGGTATGGTTCGCCATCGTGTAATATATCTTCATGAATGTTTGGAGAACCAGCGGGGAATGCACATACCGACGAAAATGCCAACAATTTTTCAACATTATTTAAATGCGCATAATGAATAACGAAAGCATTCATTAGAATATTAGCATAATATTGCTGAGCCGGTGTCGAAAGGTTTCTGCCTATTCCTCCAACTCTAGCAGCCGTGTGTATAACATAGTCTGGATTAGTTTCTTCAAATAATCTTTTTACATCCTGCTCGCATGTTAAGTCATGGTCTTGGTGGCCAGTGAAAACAAAATTTAAATCTTCATATTGCTCCTGCAAAGATCTAATGGCGGAGCCTACCAAACCTTTACCACCAGTTACTAATACAGTTTTCATCACTTGCCTCCAAATCTTCTTTTCCAAACCGGATCACTTTTCATCCAGTTGAAATAATCTATCTTAATTCTCTCAGATTGATCTTGCATATATACTTGCCTAAATAATGGTGAATCGTTCGCATGGTAGGCTTCTTGCACTGGTACGTGATCTCCTTCGTTTGGGTTCCAATCACATGTTAGTACTAAATTTGGACTAAAATGAAACTTGCTGCCATCTCGTTGTGCCCTGAATGCTAAATCGTGAGTGTTCATGTTGAGGTGTTCCCAGCGACAATCAAACCCGCCCAATTCTCTAAAGTATTCTAGTTTATACATTGCTAAAAGATGTATTTGGTAATCTTGTGGAACGCCCGGCAATCTTAAATCTGGATGAGTCCACGCGGTCCAATAGCTGTCTTCTGGGCAGTTTCCGGAGATTCCTCGACCTTCAGCGTATTTGACTATAACTATATCTTTGTATGGCAACTCTTCATGCATTTGAATGCATTCTTTGATTGAGTCCTTCAAAAAGTACCCATCGTCAGAGGCCCACATCATAAGTTCTCCTTCAGCCAGCATAGTGGCGATTTGTCCACAGCGGGCGGGGGTGCCAAAATCCTTAAAAAACTTAAAATTGCTTTTTTGTGACAAGCTTTCCGGAGGCTCGTTAGGTCCAACTAACACCATCTCCCATGTATACTCGTCTCCGACAGCTTCTGCTGCTGTGTCGTACAGTCTCTCCCACAGATGTGTCCTGTGGGCCGGTAAACAAATTGATAAATCATACTGCATTATTAAATCTCCTCTCCCAGACTATGGGCGCTTTTTTCCAATTATCTAATTTTAATTTTGGCCTAACATTTATTGTCCAGTTAGGGTCATTGTATTTGCTTTGTAAAAGTGGTTCATCATGTTGATGTTGGCATATGAAAATTGGCATGTGATCGCCGGTACCGCCGGGCATATGGTCACACACAAACAACGGAACTTCAGCCATTTGCACGTTAGCTCCCGAGTATTGGGCCCTTATAGCCATGTCAGCGTGAGAAGCCCATGTTCCTTCATATTCACAATCCCAGCCACCAAGAGAGTTGAAGAAATCAGCTCTCATAAAAGCAATATTAAATAACCACCAATCAGCAGGTATATGTGCAGTGCCGGCTGGCGTATTTACAATTTTAAAGTAACTATCTGGCTGTAGTGTTTCTCTTTCCGATGAGCCTTCTTGGCCTTCGAAGTATTTTGCAACAAGTACATTGTTCTTCGCATCTCCCATGTCATAAAACCTATCTAAGCACTCGTCTAAGGAGTTTTCAAAGAATAGGCAGTCGTCTGCTAGCCACGTATACACATCGCCCTCACAGGCGGCTGCAGCTATATTAGAAGCGCGGACTGGTGAACCGTAGTCTTTAATATACTTGACATTCCTTAAGTCTCTTAATTCTTCCGGTAATGCGTTAGGTCCACAGATCACCAATTCAAAATTTCTTTTAGTCGATGTCAGGATCGATTCATATAATTTTGGCAATCTCTCAGTTCTGATACTGGGTAAGATTAATGAAACTTCCGGCTTACTCACTTTGCTCTCTCATATATTGAATTACCTCTTTTACTGACTCTTCAAGGTCAATTTCTGCTTCAAACCCGACCAATCCTTTTGCTTTGGAGACATCCGGTACTCTTTTTTGAACGTCATACTCGTAAGCTTGGTCTGAGACTATAGAAAAATCTTTATCAGGATTTATTATATCCCACACTAATTTGGCCAACTCTAGTACCGAAGTAGCCACCGGGGTAGATATGTTAAAGTCTTCATTGATTGCATTTTCACTTTCCAAACACATTCTTATCCCACGGGCAATATCTTTTCCATTGGTATAACATCTTACCTGTTCTCCAGTTCCTAAAATATGCAGAGGATCTTGACCCTTTATAATTTTGTTAATGATGTCCGGTAATACATGGCTCATCATCAACTTTATATTACCAGATTTAACCTCATGTTCGCCAATAGCGTCCTCTTCACCAACGCCGACACAGTTGAAAGGTCTAATGATAGTATACGGCACACCATATTGTTCGTGGGCGCCCTTGCAGAAATATTCAACTGCTAATTTTTGAAAACCGTACGTGCTCATAGGTGGCGCGCAAGTTTTAATGTCATCCTCTGGTGTTGGATATACTTTGGTGTTTTCAAATACCATACTACTAGAAAGGGCTATGATCCTCTTCAATACTCCCTGCTGGTGCAGCTTGATAGCCAGATCAAACGTCGAAGCCATAATTCTTTCATTTGTCGCCAACAGATCATACGCATACTTATGAAAATAAGTAATACCTCCAATCATAGCGGCGCCGGAGATTATATATTCCACATCTTGTAATTCTGGTAGCAAGTTATCAACGTCAAAATCAATTACGTCCATCTCGATAAGATGGAAGTTGGGATGGTTGTCGTGTGGCCTAGTTATCGGGCCGTATTTTGAAAAATTATCTACCCCAACAACATGATAGCCCTTTTCTAGAAATTCGGCACACAGATACGAACCTATGAAGCCTTGGCTTCCAGTGATTAATACTTTTTTCATTTTCTCATCCCTTTAAAAACAGTAACTTTATATTTATTATTCTCGTCCAGAAGATCATCAAAAAAATCAACATTTGAACTTTCCATTAATTTTGCCATAGCTGACACATCTTTTGGTAAACACATACCTCCAAATCCTCGGAAGTTGTCATTACATTCTAAATAATTTCCATGAATGTGCTTTCTATTGACTACAGCATTTTTGACGTTAGTATAATTAACTCCACTAATTTTGCATGCCTCATAAAAACTATTGGCAAAAATGATAAGCATTGCATTATAGACATTGTTGAAATACTTACAAAACTCCGCTTCCGCATGTGTTAGTCTAACAAACTTCTCCGGTAGTGATCCGTGACAACTTTTTAGCAGTTCATAGGTCTCGTCGTCTGAACAGCCAATGATACATACATCGTGATTTTCGGTAAAGTCTGTGATTGCACAGCGTTCTCTTAAAAATTCAGGTACGAAACAAACATTTAATCCCGTTTCGTTTCGCAAGCTCTCCGTGGTACCGGGCACGACAGTTGACTTGATGACAACAGCGCCGGTATAACCTCGCTCTTTGAGTTCTAATATCACTTCTCGCACTATTGTGGTATCGCAGGAGCCATCATCTGCTCTGGGAGTGGGCACACATATGTAAATTGCCTCGGTGTCTATTACATCAGTTAGGCTTGTGTCTAATGCTATATCGTGGACCGAAACATTGTGTCCCAGCAACTCAAATCCAAATTTGCAGGCGCCACCTACAACACCGACGCCGACTATTCCTATATTCATTTATCGTAACCCAATTCTTTATAGCTCTGTGGCAACTTACCGTCTTTAAACTCAAATCGTCGTTTCCAGATGGGCGACGATTGTTGCCAGTTATCAAGGTCAATCTTAATTCTATCTGCCGCAGGGTTTCCGGGCTGCGTATATACCGCATCAAATTTAGGCTTATCACCATACGTCTGGGCATCGTAAATAGGTGCGTGGTCTTTAGTTTTGTTTACGTAATGATTGCAAGTAGTAGCATCAGTAGTCGAATCATATAATCGACCTCCATCTGCTTGGACTCTGAACATCAGGTCGTGTAGCGGATGATTGATATATTCATACGAACAATCCCAACCTCCTAACTCCTTGAAATAATCCATTCTCATAAAATGATGCAAAGAGATCTTATATTCTCTAGGTATACCGGGTAACTGCAACTCTCCATGAAAATGTGCGGTCCAAAATCCCATGGGGAGTGTTTGTCCTGAGTACATCGCACCTTCGCGATAACGCATGTTGACTACATCTTTTCTGGTTCCATTCATTCTTAAAAATTTGACCGCATCGTCAATTGCATCTGGCAGGAACATGGCGTCATCAACACAATGATACATGTATTCTCCCTCGCATTGCAGTGCTCCAATCTGAGCTGCTCGTGTTGGGGCTCCGTAATCTTTAATAAGCTTGACATTATCAAAATGTTGCATCTCTGGAGGAAGATCGAACGGACTGACTAAGACCAGTTCCCATGAATGCTCTTTGCAAGCATTGTAAAGACTACCGTACATCATCAGCCATTGGTGCGTGCGAATGGCTGGCATAAGCACTGATACATCATATTTATAACTCATCCTAATTTCTCCATAATAATATTCCAAAAGGTTTTCGCATTGTACTTCTTTTTATATAAGTCATGTCCCTTTTGAGCAATATATTCTCTTTCTTTATCGTTGTCAAGGTAATAATTAATCTTTTCAATCAACTCTTTTTCATCAGCAAATTCCACATAATGTACATTAGGTTTAAGAAAAGCCTTGATAGCATCATTCTTTCTTTCAAGCAGCAGTGATTTGGTCGCCAATATCTCCCATACTCGACCCTTACACTGGTCATACCCGTCGGGACCTCCGGGGAAATTTAAACTTATTTTAGAATTTCTCATCAATTCAGCGTATCGAGTTGCAGACAAGCCTTCTTCGCGTTGTCCACCAGCAATATATACTTCGACCCCGGACGCCAATAAGCTCGTTAAATACTTTTGTCTTTCTGGGTATCTAGGGCTCCCGAGAAAGCTAGCTCCAATATTCTTTTCGTCTTCGATTGGATAATACATTGATTCATCTTGAGGGGCCCAGAGCCAGACTAAATTATCATATTCAACTGACAAGTTTTTTTCTGCTCCCCAGCATACGTGCAAGTCTGCGAAACCCTTTTCATTGAATTCCTCAATCTGTGGGATCCCCCACCCATCAAATACATCTGGCCACATAAATACAGTTTTGCACCCTTTCTCTCTGATATGTTCGTAACTCGAATCTGTGGGATTTAGGTGAGATTTGCCGAGCAAAGAAAATACAATTATGTCAGGATTCACCCTGTCTACTAGGGTTGGTAAAAAACCGTCAATATGTTTTTTCTTGACCATAGAATATTCATCTATATGAACAATGTTATATTGGGCTTCGGGGAAAGTGTTGTTAAATGTTTTAAAAAGGTTGTGGTAATTATTGGTAAGTCCTTTACTTGGATCTGCATCACACCATTTTTCAGTCACAAATAAGACCTTTGGGCTATTTTTCTCCATAATAATCTCCATATTCAACTACAATTGTACTTTTTCCATCTGTTCTATTATACGCTTTATAATATGCTGGGAATACATCCTCTGGTTCTTCACAGCGAATAACCTCGGTGTTACGCAGCATTCCCCGGAATACTTGTGTAAAGTCGCCGGTATGTTGAACCTGCGGGTTTAAAGGTCTCACAGAGCCGATACCAACACGAATAATAGCCTTGGGTATAAACTCGCCATGAGAAAACTCTTTCATTCGGTCAAGATGATTGACTAATTGATTACACGCGCACAATAGAAAATTCCAGCGCGGATAAATACTAATTGGGATAGTTCCGTTTACAGCTAAGCCGGCGGTCATACCCATTTGCATTTCTTCATCAACTGGCATTTCTACTAATTTGTGTTTATCAACATCTGCGAGCGTATTGGTCATTGCGGTGCCCTTGTAGGCTACAGCTTGTCCTATAAACAGTGTGTCTTCTTGCTCTCCAAGATAAGTCATCGCTCTTTTTAATTCATCAAAATAAGCTCCCATTAGAATTGTACTCTCTTTCCAGCGCCGGCGTGCGGGTATTTGTCTAGTTTGTATTTATAATATGTGATGTATTCATCATTGACATCTTCGTAAGTAAGTTTTTCCATGGCCCAAGTGGCTCTAGTGTCGGTACATACTGACTTTCCATTGTCTTCAACAATAAAATGAATTGGTAACTTGTGGTTTCTGGCGTACTTGATACATTCGTGAGCGACACCTGTTTCGGATGTCATCTCCCCCATAAAACAGTATACCTTGTTTTTGCCACCTTTTCTTTTGATATCCATAGCAATCCCTGTAGAAATTGGTAGCACACCGGTGACTATACCGGATGATAATACTCTATATTTTGAGAAACATAAAGATATGGAGCGTCCTTGCAAAATTGCTGACTTGAGTTCTTCTTTTGGTACTCCCTTTAATAAACATTGATAATGGCTCCTCCACGAACATAACACCCAATCATCAGGACCTATATTATGATCTTTAAAGACTTTGATTATTTGGTCTTCGTTTCCATTATAAAGGTGGACAGGGGCGCGGATCATAGCAGCGTCAAAGCACTCAGCCATTTCTGTTTCAAATTCAATTAATTCTTTTTTTGTTAACACTTAATCTCCTAGAATTTTTCTTTTAAGTTTTATTTTGGTCATGTCTTCAAGGCCGGTGCGTGTTGACAAACCAAACTTACGTTCTATCATATCAAGATATTCAGCATTTTTATAGTATTTTAGGAATGCTTCATCTCTAAATTTTAAAACTTCTGCCGCTCCTATGTGTTTGGTCGGCAATGGCATAGTCTCATATGAGTGTTGTGAGTAGCCAACATATGTATCTGGCAATTGCCAGCCTTCTTTAAGCGCATCAAGATATAGCTTCGAACCCGGGTAAGCCATGGCTGAATAAAAGTTTGCAAACTCGCAATTAAGCTCAAGAGACATGTCTAATGTATCTTGCATTGTTTCTAAATTGTCTTCTGGTAATCCAAAGATATAATTCCCAATAACATTAATACCATGATCTTGAATTTTCTCTACTAAGTCGCGAATATTAACTTCAGTAAATCTACCTTTAACAACGTCTTTTCTGACAACTGTATTACCTGATTCAATGCCAAGTGCTAACCAGTTGACTCCTGCTTTCTTTAGAGTCTCAAGATACTGTTCTTTTACGGTATCTATTCTCGCATATGCCCATATATTAAAGTCATAACCTCGCTCGTGTATTAGTTCACACAGTTTCATAAAATGATTTTTATAAAGAACGAACATTTCGTCTGCTAGTTTTACATTTCTAATTCCCATATTATGAATTTGTTCGAATTCTTTAATTATGTATTCTGGCTCCCAATATCTAAATTTATTGCGCCCATGATCCCAGTTTTCTAAATTGTTGTTGCCAAATGGTGCATTAATACAGCAAAAACTACACTTAAAAGGACAACCTAGGCTAGTATATAAAGACGCAAACGGAGTTCGGTCATCGTTGTTCGTCATAGCATGCCAATTAGCCGTTCTATATTTATCCATTGGCAACAGATCCCAAGCCATACCCGGTAACACAGTGGCTAAGTCTTCTTGGGGCACGATTGGTGCTGGTTTTGTGTAGACTATCTTACCCTCTTCTCTATACCAGAGACCGGGAACTTTCGCTAATTCACTATTGTCATTCATGTTTATACTAAGCAGAGCATTGACTGTATGTACACCTTCACCTTGACAAACAAAGTCAGAATCTTCGTCTTGCAGTGTTTGCCTTGAGACTGCTGAAGGGTGCAAGCCTATCAAAACCGTCTTTAAATCGCCTTTGCGGGCATTTAATTCAGCTAAGAGGGCATTGGTGCCTGCCATGTTTTGCGTTGACGCTGAGGGCTGTTGGCCATATATAACAATAGCCACTAATCTTGGATTGTAGCTAACTATTGCTTCTGCTGAATCAGCTGCACCTAATCGTTCAGCTTCACAGTCTATTATTCTAGTTGACCAACCATTAGCTCTAGCGTTATTGGCTAATAAAGCAGCCCAAATTGGTGGCTCGATGGCTGAATATGTTTTGCTTAATTCTTGATAAATAATTGGGGCACCGTTGGGGTGCACAAATAGTACGTCTAATTTCTTCATTGTTGTCCTAATAATTCGCGTACCATGGCGACTCTATAATACTATACGCCGTGATAAGTTGCCTAATTCCGTCATCTAAATCATATTGACACTCAAAACCTGTGTCATAAAACTTTTGACTGCTGACTGTGTAATCGCGAGTATCAGGGTCAGTAGTAAATTCTGCTTTGATAATTTCTAGCGGAAGATGTTCTTGGATCTTTTGTGCTAATTGAAGCTTATTCATATTGAGCGAATCGTTACCCATATTATATGTGTCATTTTTGACGACTTCCCAATTGTTGATAACCCATCTAAAAGCGCGACAAACATCTTGTAAATGACCGTAGTTTCTCATAAATTCACACTCATAAAGAACTAAAACGCGCTCTCTGAGCGCTTTGAGGACAAAGTTGTTGACCAACAGGTCGGTCCTCATTCTAGAGCCCGGGCCAAAGACTGTGGCTAACCTAAAAGTAACATGGTTTTCGACGTTTCTATATTCGCGCTCACCTGCTACTTTTGTTCTGCCATATAAAGATACAGGATTCAAGGGTGATTCTTCGGTAACGACGGAACCATCGGCGCTGGTACCATATCCAGAGTTGGTGCACGGATATATAACTAATTGATCCACTGACTTGTTTTTTGCAATCCATGCATTTACTTCATGGTTAATTTCATGGGCTCCGCGAACATCTTTGTCACACAAAGGAAAACCAACCAGAGCGGCTAAGGGAATAATAATATCAGCCTTATCGGTATGTTTTTTTAGTAGCGATAAATCCCTAACATCTCCTTTAACAAAAGAGAAATCAGAGTTATTTGTGTACCTTAATAGTGATGTAGGATCATACATCAAATTGTCATATGCGACAACCTTGTGACCATCATCTAAGAGATACTGTGTTAGTTCACTGCCGATGTATCCGGCGCCGCCTGTTATTAATATGTTCATAATTCTATTTTTCCTGTAATAATATCTTTAAGCATTACCCAGTCACATGCTTTGGCCCAAAGGGGTTTTGAGAATGCAGCCGGCTTATTCTTTTCAAAAAAGAAATGTCCGGACCAAGCAAACGGGTAGACAACAAAAGGAGTCAGCAGGAGTAAGGTCCACAAGCTTTTAGATACTACAAAAGCAATAAATGCTATAGTAGCTATTTGCCCTATAACATGTAATCTTCTCGTCCATTTGTTTTTGTGTAACGTTAGGTAATATTCATAATATTCCCCAAAAGTCATGTTATTCTCGCTCATTCCAACTAATCTCCCAATCTTTAAAATCGGCAGCTAAGCAATCAATCTTATAATCTTTGCGGCCGCCGGCTAATTCTTGAATCTTGTTCTTGGCTGTGTTTCTTATACCATTCAATCCATGGGTCAACTCAAGATCGTTGCCGTCTTTTATCCCCTTTCTATAATTGGTCTCATTGTGCCAGATGTGAAGGTTCATTTGTGATAAGACAACAAGGGCCCTGATAGCCTTTGCATCCATCATAACATCATTTTCCTTAAGAGTCAAGTCAATATCATGCAAAATATCTGATATTTCTTTTCCGTATTCTTCTTTGTGTTCTGTTATGAACACTTCTTTTAATTGTGCAATTGATAGTCTATCAATTAATTCCGATAATGTCGGAAGGTATTTTCTTTCACTCATTTTCTTGTAATCCTTGTTGAAAATAGTTTTTATATCGGTTGAAATTTCTTTCACCAAAAATATGTTTGTATTGAAAAAACACAGTTGCTTCTTCTTTAATTCTTTCACTAGCATATTCGCTACTAGTTGACAATCCTTCATTGTTATAATAATACAAACCTAACGGCTTGTCAATTTTTTTAAATTTTGATCCCTTATCTACCATTCTCAGAAACATGTCCCAGTCTCCAGCATATTTCATCTCTTCATTGAAATAACCAGCTTTGTCGTGGACACTTAGTTTCCACATCGGCATTGGGCCCGGCAGACACTTAATCATATTTTCTCTGGAGAAACTATTAATCGAGTGTTCATATCGATTTCCGTTTGAACTATTATTTTCGAACGTTTCTAATGGGCTTGTGGTTTGCAAGCAATCGGCGTATACCAAGTCAACATCATCAGAAAAATGTAAATGCTTGGCTAATATTTCTATGTATTCTGGGTGATGTACATCGTCTACGCAAGCTTGAGCAAAAAACTCCCCACTAGACATTTTTATGGCCATGTTCTCAGTTTCCATAACAGTCGCACGATAATCAAGCTTTTTGTATATGACGTTACTATTTTGTTTTACGAAGGGTGTGATGTACTTTTCTTCATTTTGTGGAGAATTGGCATTGATTATTATCAACTCGCAAGAGTCAAAAAAAGTCTGTTTTTTTATATCAAGTAGAAAATTTTCAATATATTTTTCAGCATTGTAGATAGGGCAGAAGACGGTTACCTTCGGAATACTTATTGGTTCTATGTATTCCACATATCCATTTTGAATCATACGCTTCCATCTATCAAACAACACATTGTTATTCTCAATAAGGTGTTCTAAGAGTTCTCGACCTTTTAACTTAAAGTAGCTCTCGCTTGCAGCACCCAAAAGATTATTAGTCACCAATCTACATCCCAAAATCCTTGCCTCGACAGATAGGCGATTGTAAGATTCCAGCCATTGAGGAAAAAATACTAGATTCTTAACTCTTGAAAGATTTTCAATAAACTGTTCATATGGCTGGTGTTCTATATATTCAAATTCAAGACTATGGCTGTTGCAGAAATCAACTGCAGCCGGCATGCCTTTGTTCTTATTTTGAGAACGCAAAACTCCAAATTCTATATTTTTGTGTGCATCTAAGTTTTTTTCAAGTGTTTTAAATTGGTGCTCGGTCCATATGTTACCGCCCATATTTACAATATTGTTTAATAAAGTGTTCTTTTGGACAACTTCAGAGTGCTTTCTGCTTTGACATATTGCAGCAAGAGCATTTTTATAAAATTCTTTATTTATTATTTGACTTTCGGGCGCCAAGAAATTAGAATATAAGGATGGATTATTTGAATGAATATATTTGTGGTCATGTTCAAAAATTACATATGTTTTATTAGCCAGCGCCCTTTTTGATTCCTCAGATAAAAGAAAAAAATTAGCCACAATAAAAAAGCAGTCTTTATTCTCCTCTACTGTTTCGGGGCTTACGAATTGGCTTTTTAGTAGCTTAACGGAATATTGATTTTGTAATAACTTTATGAGCGCATCATTACAAAACTCAGCTCCGCCTCTGATTTCATTTAAAAAATAATCAGAAATAAAAACTACTTCTTTAGTCATATTCTACCACTTGATCAAGGACATCTCTCCACTCACTCTCATCAGCAGTTTGTACATATTCTAATAATGTCGACACCATCAAGTCGTATTGTTTTTGTTGTGCAAATCTTTCTTGGACACTATTGCCAAAACGTGATGCATCAAGAGCTACACTGTCTTCTTTCTGATCTTTTAAGTCATCATAACATTGTCTCATCTTGTTTTTAGCGGACTGTTCGCGTGGGTAGGCCCACATAGATTCTTTTATCAGTACTCCATCCCAAAAAACTTCGTCTGGTATATGCTGCATATCAAAGGCGACATTATAAAATCTGTCATTCTCTTCTTCATCAACCAAAAAGTCCAGTTGGCCGGACCACCCAGTACATATCACAGGAAGGCCGGTATAAGCTGCTTCAAATATTGGCAAACCGAATCCCTCACCGTGTGCTAAACTAATTAAAGCAGACACTTTTTCGTGGCTGTATAGGGAGTGTATCTCGTCATCTTCCATATCGCCATGAAGAAGGTATATGGTACATTTTTTGTCAGGATATTGTTCGATTAGTTGCTTAAGCTGATGTTTTACATTCTCTCTATCCATCAAGCAATTTTTAGCAAGATTGGTTTTAAGAATCAAACCAACTTCGTCGTCATGAAATTCTTCTATAAACCATTTCAAAGTGTTAACGAGGTTTTTTCTTGGGCCAAATTGAGCAACTGCTAAGAAGTTGATGTCGTTTTTAAAATCTATATCCAGTGCCGGCAGATTATCAAACTTCTTCGCTGGGTAGTTAACTGTTATAACCGGAGTGCTGAGCTGCAGCTTGACTTGTTGTTGGGTGTTTTCATCAACCCCAACGTAAGCAGTCTCTTCAAATACTCTTTTAGCGTGATTTGAAACAACTACGATCTTATTCATGTCATTACCCTTTAATAGCCATTGGTGCGCGACCTTGTTGGTCTCAATTCCAGCAGTATACCCAATATTAACAGGCGCTAATCTTTCCCACTCATTTGGTATTGTGACTTGAAATGATATGTCAAATTGGCCGCCTTGTTGTATGTATGCGATAGTTTTTTCAATTGTATTGTCTAGCCAATCTCTATCAATCGACGAATCATTAATCCAAGACGTTTGTCCCCATTGCAGTGGTTGGACATAAATATCAAACAAATCTTGCCTGTCCATGAGGGCCCGCAATGCGAAGCGAGATTGTTCTCCGTACCCAGATCTGGTGAGTACCGGGGCTTTAAATAATACTTTCTTTTTCACGCTACCTCCATTAAATGCCAACGCTTATAACCCACTCTTGTATCCCATGAGCCATGCTTTTCGATGATTTCGTCAATTGTCTCAACCCAACCTTTTTCGTATTTTTCAAAGTTGTAATTTTCTTTCACATGCTTCATACCTAATTTGCTCATATTTTCATATTTTGAAGGACTTAATTTTAACGCTTTCTTAAGGGTGTTAATAAATTCTTCTTTGTTAATCCTATCTTCATAGATATATGGCACTTGCAGTGAACCTATAACCGACTTAGAGGCCGGCTGAATGCCCCAGCCAAACCAATTTTTGCCATCGGTGACCTGTTCTTGAAGACCCCCTGTCATATTAACTATGATTGGTGTACCACAAGACAAGGACTCAAGGGTTGCTAACCCGAACCCTTCAGCATCAGAAATGTTAATAGTGAAGTCCACAGCATTGTACATTGATGCAAGTTCTTCCGCAGTAACTTTATTTGTCGATAATAATACCTGTCCTTCATCTACATTTAAATGATGGATGATATGTGGCAAATCTTGACCATGAGGATCTCTGGCATCTGTGTGCATAACTAAGGATGCTTTATCGTGGCCGACTTCATCTAAAAATTCCTTAAACCACCAAATAAGGGTGCCACTCTGTTTTCTTCTTGCGTTTCTATTGTTCCAAAAAAACAATTTTTTATTTTTGTTTTTGTACTTTGATGTATCTATAAGCTGATTTCTGATATTCAACGCATTTTGCTTTTGTTCCGCACTAGTAAATTTGTAAAACACATTATCGTTTACTGCATGTGGGAGATACCGAGAAGAAACTTCTGGAGCTACAGTGTTTACTATCTCATGTGTTACCTTTGAAATACACACTACCTCATCATTAGAATTGTAAAAATTGGCGTTATAATATGGAGCAGGAAAATTATCCCAAACATGGTAGTACACCATAGGCATGAATGGTCTAATTTCATTCTCAATTTCCCATAGCCAGCCATAAAAACGAGGATCAGTCATAAACCACAAGAGATCGGGCTTTTCTTTTTGTAAAACCGATCTTATTATTTCGTGTGTACCGTAACCATCAACTGGATAAACTACCCAATCTTCTAAATATGGTTCAACTTTTTGCGGTGTATAGTCTGCATGTTGTACAGCTCCACCTAGGCATATAAACTTATATCTGCCTGTTTTTAGTAGGGCCTCAATCATGTATTTTGTCTGGGTACCCACTCCAGAAGGTGACAACGGGTGGTCTGATAAAACTAATATCTTTTTTTTCATTTATTCCTCAAGGACAGTGTTCTGTCTTATAAAATTTGCAGCCATATCCACCGGTGCATGACAGGCGGTTTTTAATATATCGCTTATTTTTAATATTGTACAATGCTGTGTTCAAAAGTTTAAGCGCATTTTCAGTTTTTCTTGGTCCGCTTGTTACTCTAAAAAACTCCACTATATTTTTTTTGGCTGTACGCTTAAGTAGTGCGAAGTGTGTTTCAACGTCTTTTGGATCGATATTCATCTTTTGACAAAAGTACTTTTTATATAGTGTAAGTTGATAAGTGACAATTTTGTCACTTTTCTTTTTAGCGTCCCAACCCCACGAACATGTTTTCCAATCAAATATATGAATTTTGCCGTCTGGTGTTGCGACGACTGCATCGATGAAACCCTTAAACCTGTAATCTGGGTGACCTTCGATATCTTCCATCAGCGGCATTTCAACAGCTAAAACTTCAAATTCTTCAAAATAGTCGTTCAGCGCTTCATCAATCTCAGGGATAATATTGTTGCCCTGCTTCATCATTTGATGTACGAGTTTGTGATCTACCTCATCATCAAGTTCAGATATATTTTTCTTTAACTCTTGAACAAAAAAGTCCTCACTTAATTCTTCATGGAGCAGTTTCTTTTCACAAACTGAATGAATTGCTGAACCGAATGCGGTGTATATGTTGCCCGTAAAGCCATCTATACCATCTACACGTGTGAGTTTGTGGTAAAACGCACAAAATTTCCAATCTTTAAGCTCTGAATATGAAATGTGGCTCATAATTTTTCCGGGTCTAATAATATATTATAGCCACATTTATACTATGTGTCAAGTTCTAAATCAGTATTAAGCGATAATATTTTATCATATGCCCGAGGCGAGACTTTTTTTAAAAAATTGTGATTGTCGCTAAGATAATAATCTGTGAATAGCGTAGCGAAATATTCTCTTAGTGATGTTATTGAGTATGGATTAATAAAAAGTCCCCTTGATAGCGACTCTAACTTATCATATCCGATTTTTTCTAAAAATATCTTATCTAATTCTAAATTATACTCTGAATCTAACATCAGTGATTTTGGTATCTTAAAGCCCGAAGCCCACAAGATATCATGTAGACGTTTTCTTTTACCTAAAAATTCATTTTTTATTTTTTGATCAGCATATATTTCGTATCCATAGCTTTCTTCGACCGAATGAGCTATCTCATGAACTATGTCGTCGTATAAATCTTCTTCGTCATCTTGAATATTTGAAATATACAGTGCCCCATCTTTGTAAAATGCGTTTATTGACCTTTCATCAAATTCATCAAAATGGCCAAATATGATCATTTCAACCTCGTCTCTCAAATGAGGCGGTATTGTACCTTCGACTTTAGAAATAACTTTTTCTACATCGATATCGTCATTTAGAATGGGCTCGTTAAAATAGATATGAAGCCCTTCGGGAGAATAAAAATTAGTATTATTCTTCGCTAAGTTTTTCTGTGAGTTGCGCACGTAATTTTTCAGCATCTTCTAATCCTAATTCATATCCTCTTAAGAAATTTTCTTCTGCAAAAGCAAAAACAAATTCCGGAAATTCGACGGCCAAAACCTCTGCCACCATATTTACTGTTACTTCTTCACAATCAAGTTTTTCCCCAACATACTGCACTAAATATTCTTTTAATGCTGAGTCTGTTTCTACTCTCATAGACAAAAACGGGTTTTCGTGTACCTGTTCTTCGGTTATGGTTTTTTGTGTATTAGTCTCTGACATGTTTGCTCCTTTGTATTAATATAATAACACGTTATTGAATATTGTAAAGTATTTTATAGTACTTTAGATGCTAGAGTAGCCAACTCTGAGCGTTCACCTTTTTTAAATGAGACATGCCCAGCAATTGGATATTCTTTAAATTTTTCTATTGCGTGCGCTAAGCCATTAGATGTTTCATTTACATAGACATTATCAATTTGTTCAATATCGCCAGTAAGAATTATTTTAGAACCCTCACCTATTCTGGTGATAATCGTCTTAATTTCATGTTTAGTGAGATTTTGTGCTTCATCTATGACTATGTAGGCGTTTGCGATTGAACGGCCACGAATATATGTTAGAGCTTCTACTTCAATTTTTCCTTTGTCCATATACATTTCAAGACTAGTCCTGTCTCCCATGAGGAACTTAAGATTGTCTTGAATGGGCATTAGCCATGGTAACATTTTTTCTTCCATGGTGCCGGGCAAGAATCCGATATCTTTTCCAAGCGGTTGTACTGGTCTAGAAACTATTAGGCGATCGTAATGGTTTTCATCAGGTCGCATACCTATGGTTTGTTGTAGACCTGCGGCTATGGCCATTAGAGTTTTTCCTGAGCCGGCGCGACCTACAAGAGATACAATTTTTATGCTTGGATCCATGAGCATGTCGATAGCGAAGGCTTGCTCTTTATTCCTTGATTCTATATTCCAGTCGGAAATCTTCTTATAAACTACGTTCTGTAGAGGCTCATGGTGATTCTTAAACCTTGCTAATGCTGATTTCTTTTCGTTTGAATTCGAAACCATCATAACATACTGATTTGGATACCATGTCTCGTCGATCTCGTCTTCTGGTATTGTTATAGGTTCTCCCTCATAATACCTATCAACAATCTGTTCATCTACGGATTGTATAACAAATCCGTTATATAATTCTTCTGAAGAGCGTACGGCTTTTTCAGAGGTATAATCTTCAGAAGGTATACCAATAGAATCACAAATAACTCTCATGTTAATATCTCTAGACACCAAAATTGCTTTTTTTTCCGGATTAGTTAGCTGAATAGCTTTGGCGGTGGCAATAATTGTGTGATCCGGGTGTCTAATATCAAGATCAGGAGGAAATATTGAATCTTTCAAACATGCGTATGACATAACCCTCAATATTCCTAGGCCTTTACTTATACGTACGCCCTTCTCCAGTGAGCCCTTGCTACGCAGGTCATCTAATATACGAATAAAATGCCTTGCATTTGAGCCAACTGAATCTTGACGCTTCTTGTGGCCATCTATTTCTTCTAGCACTTTTAAGGGAACAAAAATATCATTTATTCCAAATTTGTATATTGAACTTGCTTCGGTTAAATAAACACTAGTATCTAACACGTAGTTCTTTTTTTGTGGCATACTCTACCTTAGTATTTGTACATATACATAGTATTGCAAAATTATTATTTCGCGGCTATCTGTTGTAAATTTTCACGGTATCTAAGCAAGGCTAGTTCCTTGTGCTTTGCTTCAATCATGATATCAAATACATTACCATAGTCGTTCAAAGTATTGTATACTAAATCAGAATGTGCTTGAGGTTTGATCTTAGGATTGTTATGTTCAAGCGAGCGAGACTCAGCATAATGAACGACTGGTTTAATGTCACCCCATGTGGATAAAGCAAGTTCAAGTGCTTCCTGTTCTGACTGGCCACCGGGATGTAACATATGATGGTGATAATCAAACACAATTGGAATACCAATACGCTTGTAAACACCCTCGTACAATTCGAGTGTTGAGTATAACGATGTTTTATCGTCATTTTCGACAGTCAAACGTGAGCGTACATTCTCAGGCAGGCGCTCAAAGTTGCGACAAAAATTGTCAAGCGCAAATGGCTTATCTCCGTATGCTGCGCCAACATGGATGTTAAGTTTGGCATATGGAGTACGGGGCAAGCCAATAAGATCAAATAAATCACCATGCACTGACAGATCTGTCTTAGTAAGTTGGAACACACGCTCTTTGGGTGATGCTAGCTTGTTAAACGGCCCGGGATGCGATGTGAGCCGCATTCCGTGCTTACGAGCAAAGTTACCCGCCTTGAGGGCTGCGGCGTGTATAGCGCCGAAATTAGGCATGTCTACGAGGTCATACTCGGATGCCCATGGAATAATATCGGAAGAAAGCCGATAAAAGTAAATATCATTCTCAAGATTCCACTCAAGAATAGTGTGTAAATCGCGTAGATTTTGCAGAGCTAATTCGGAAGCGTACTTGATACCACGATCGTGAAATGTACGTTTGATCATAGTACGGTTAGTTGTAATACGCTGCGATTTTGGCAGCGTTGAAAAGCCTTGATTGATACAGGCATAGCCTAAATAGTTCATATTACCCTCCTACAGGTGTATATACTATAACACTTTCAAAAATAACTGTCAACACTTTTTGATGATTTCCCAATCGAATACCCAAACTTTAGGTTTAGTGCCTTTTTTATAAGGGACTCCGTGTTTACGTAACTTATCAATGTCACGCTGGGTAATTATTAGCGCCTCCCAGCCATCAACTCCAAGTTTTGATTTAGATTTATCAGCTATATATCGTTTTTGTAAAACAACGCAAACATTCGGACCTGCAAATGATTTTACAAGTACTTTATCGTTTTTCTGATAAGATTTCTTCGACTTCATATATTGTGGTGATTGCTTTGTCGGTAGCTTTTGGAAGTAAAATAACTCTGTAGCAAAAAAAAGCTGCTAATAGCATGGCCATGGCCAATACAAGCATTTCCGAAAAAACTTCTATTTTGCGATCCCAGCCCACAAAGTAACTATGAGCTAAAATAAAAAGTGGCTGCCCCTCTCGGACTCGAACCGAGGACCCTCTGATTAACAGTCAGATGCTCTAACCAACTGAGCTAAGGGGCAAGACTGGGGCAGCTGGACTCGAACCAGCAACGGCCGGGGTAACAACCCGGTGCACCTGCCTGTGGCGCTTCACCCCAATAACGACTTTTCTGTCATGAACTAGGTAAGTCGGCAACCTCTGCCTGCGTGACGATCGGCAGCCACGTCCTGCTTACTAAGTGCGCGAGCAGAACAGCGCGCATTTATATGAAATCCCACAAATAATTTTTCCATATTGGATTTATTTGCTCTTTATTAATAGATTTTAAAATATTCATTTTTGGTTTATATGGCTTTGTAATGGGTTTCATCCCTGACTCAGACGGTGTTTTGCTACCTTTTCTTTGGTTACATTTTTTGCATGCCGCTACTAAATTTTCCCAACTATTGTCACCGCCTCGCGACTTTGGTATGATGTGGTCAAGGGTCAGTTTTTCCGCACTAAAAGTATTACCACAATATTGACATCGATAATCGTCTCTCCACAAAACATTAGCTCGGTTACAAGACATATATGAAAATCTAAATTTGATGTATCTGTTTAGAACTATGACTGCTGGCAGATTAAAGCTTTTTCTGATAGAGCTTATTTGCTTGGCGTAGTTTTCAATTGCTCTAGCTTTTCCGATCAAACATAACACTAAGGCTTCAACTGAATCTATTACAGCCAGCGGCCGATAAGATGAGTCTAGTTTTAATGTTTTCATATCATTCATTATTATAACTAGGCGGTCTTATAGTGTCAAGTATTATCTATTAGAAGGTTTTCCTTTTTCGCGAACAGGGGGGATTTCAAAATTTCTAACTTTTTTTGCTAGCTCCGATGAACTATCTAATTTTTCTTCGCCACCAATAGCCCACAGTAATTCAACGCCTATTTCTTCACAAACATTTTGTTCGGGTGTGTTGGATTTTCCACGATCACCACCATTCGCAAAATATGTTGGTTTTAGGCGTCGAATGGCTTCACATACGGTGCCATCTGAGTCATCTACTGAATCTACTAAAATTACACCTTTAATTGCATTTAAGATTTCTACTCTACGCGCATACTCCATGAACACAAAACCTTTTTTTCTAAAAAGCCAACCATCTGAGTTAGCAACGATAATGACGTCACCATATTCAGCAGCCTCTTGAATCATCCTTATGTGTCCAACGTGCACGGGATCAAACCCTCCTGATACCATCACGGTTGGACGGGATCCGTTTTCTTCGTCAAACATATCTTTATGTATTACCATTTTTTTTCCTTGTTAATTTATTTGGTTTCTTTTGACCCAACATTGTTCAGAATGACAATAAACTAATTTTGTTCTTGATAAGTTATTAATAACCTTATTTCTTATTTCGTCGTGAACAACACTTTTGTCTAACACTACTATATCATTAGTCTTTTCATTTTTATACTTTGATTGTGGATATAGTATATAAAATATAATCGATGCCAATAATAAACCCAACGCAAAAGACATTAACATGTCTCAAGCCCTCCTATTGCCCTAACAATATTTAGTTCAAGGCAATAAATACATCTAGGATTTATTTAATTGATAATATGGGTCTCTTGTGATCAAAATTAGTAAATCTGAAGGCAAAGATTCAACGAAGCCTTCTTTGAGCCATAGGACAGTTACCCTATCGATCGCCGGGAATTGTTCACTATACATAGTATATCCAAAATAGTGGCCTCTTTTGATATTGATTACTAAGCCCAATAAGGGTCCATCAGAACTCCAAGCTATAAGCTCACTTTCTTGCACCACATCGCCTATCTCAAATCTAAATTTTTCAAATGTTTCGGTCACGTAATAATTATGACCAATCGTATGATTCGTTCCCTATGATTTTTAATAGGACTGCTTAATTAGTTTTGTTAATTGTGCCCTATCTAAACCTTTGTAACGTCCATCGCCCAAATCCCTAGAGGCAGCGAGGCCGCGCAGTTCTGGCATTCTCATTTTAGCCAATTTTTCATCAGATGGGCACGGCTCTGCCGGTGTGGCCGCGGCGGTCTCTTCAGTGTCCTGTTCATGGATACTAAGCTCATCTACGTCAGAGGCTAAGCCTAAAAACTTCTTTATTTCTTTAATTAACCAGTTCATATTACTTTGTTCCTTATTTTTTTGATGTCATTTCGTGCATGTGTTGAATATTTTTTCTTTTAGATTCCACTACAATATCAATTTCCTCAGTAGGCAAGTCATATTCTTCTTTTATTTGCCACAAAGATTCTTCAATTTCATCTTGAATTTCAGAACAGCATAAAGATTCGGTAGAATTATCAACTTCTACTTTTTTTCTAAACCAATTAAACATTTTATCTTCCTTATATGGTGGAGGTGGCGGGATTCGAACCCGCGTCCGTGATATGTCCCAAGTCAAATCATTCACAAGCTTAGTCAATTTACTATCACAAATCGACAAAGATAGTCGGTTTCCACTGCGCTTACCGGCCTGTTGCGCTCCACCCTCCCGGGGATCCATTGAAGCGGTTTTTGTACATTAGCACTGCTCACTGCTAGTTTGCTCAAATTGGATAGAAGGCCTTGAGCAGCCTCCCTACTAAGCGGCTAAGCGCTGTTCGAAGTGTAAGTTGTTGTTTGCAACTAAGTTGTTTGAACTGTTAAGGCCGTATCTAGCCTGCTTGCATTCGACTCTTTCAATACCACGTCGAAGCCTATATCACCCCCCTCGTTCTCTTCACTATTACACCTACTGGTGTGTGTTCTTTATCATCTAGCCAAATCAAAGTTTCTTTTCCTCGTTTTACTTTCTCAGCAAATACGAATCCAAGTTCTTTTGTAGCTTTCTTGATAGCAGCATCTTCACTAGTGTGCTTACTTACTAATTCACCCTGTATATAGTGTCCATTCCATTTGTATACTTTCCACATTATAGCTTATCCTCTATTTTTAGTCTTACATATTCATCACCAAAACCAATGTGTGCATCATATAATCTCATATTTCTGTCAATATAATAGTAAGTCGGGAATGCACTCAGTATATAACCATTCTTGCCTGTAGGATCTAACATTTTTTCTCTAGAGCCCTTTAAGACAGGTGCTGTTTCAATATTATGTTCGCTTGTCCAACGTTGGATTTCATCTTCAGTTGGTTCTGAAGCACCTACATATCCATCTACTAAAACTGTTACAATTTGTACATTATCGCTTGCATATGAATCTTGCAGAACCTGAACGCTATCTGCGGCTACATTACACGGATGGCACCAGCCGGCTGAGATATCTAGTACTATTATATCACCTTCGTGACTGTGTAAATCCCAAACATCCCCGTTTTGATCTTCAAGTCTAAAATTGCATACCTTATCTCCAATGTTGACTTGCTGACAATCTTCTGTTGGCATAACTCCGATCGGTTCCCAACTTTCAGATGGGTCTATTACACCGGTGTGTTTTGGTTCTTCAGTTTTTAATTTAGCAGGATTACAACATAGGGCTAATAAGCTAACAAAAAATAAGCTTTTCATTTTCACCTCTGTAATAAATAGGCCTTATTATAATTATTGATATATTCGGTTGCGGATCTTTTGCTCACCGCAGCTGACCTACAGTTTAGTTGTTTCAAACCCCCTGTTTTGGAAGCTCGTGATAGATGTGGAGCTACCGTTACTTGATATATATACCGAATAGTTTTGGTTTTCAAATATCTTTATCTGTAAAATAATTATTTACTTTATAGAATTTTGCGATTCTATTAAATTCTTTATAGGTTAGGCCTAAAAATCTAGCTGCATCTTTTTTTGACTTAGTAGCTGAGATTGCAAACTTTATAATAGATTCTTTAATAATATAATCTGATCGTTTCCAGATGTCAAACCCATACATTCTGTTTTTTGTATTTGATGCTGACAATTCAAACTTTATAGCTATCAAGTCTTCTAATGTAATATTGCCTATGGTTACTAATTCTTTATCAGTGATCATGTTTGTATTTTTTAGTTTTTTGATAACTGAATAATTATGGCTTTTTCTACTCATATTATATTATATGACAGCTTAACTTTCTTATGATAGTATATACTAACTTAACTAATATAAACTTTCTATAGCTTTCAATCGCCGTCACAAACTAACTATAATGCTAATTTTCGAGTTTGTCAAATAAAAATTTAAAATTTTGTTTTAGCCTTCAAAAGACAATTCCGGCACATCTTCATCCGGCTCGGGTTCCTCTGGGGCTTCTTCTGGCTCTGGTTCATCTTGGCCTGTAGCAGCACCCTTAGTTTCGTAATCAACTTCGCCCTCTGGTTCGGTTACACTTTTAGCCATTTGATCATCAAAAATATTAAACCAGACCTTCATGTTAGTGATCAGATAATCATAAAAAAGAGAAGAATCTTTTTCATTATGTAATTTTGCATAAACTGGCAATATAACACCTTTGGTTGCTTCCCACGCGTCCATTGCAAAATCTCGACCAGTCATTTCTTCGTCTTCTAAACCTAATTCACGACTAAATTTCTGCTCATCCGATTCTTCTTCTTCCTCTGGCTCGGGCTCTTTCTCCATATCGCCCAAGGGCCTAAATTTACTCATATCTGGCTCTGTTTCATCATCCATGATAGTGAGTTTGAAATCAGCTTCCTCATTCAGGCCTTCGTCTATACCTTCATCGCCTTCAGAGGCCTCATCAGCCGCATCTTGATTTAGGTCAATCGGTAGAAGCTCTTTCATAATTGATCTTAAATAGTGCGCACGAAACGAGCGTCTTTGCTCTTCATCAGTAGTCAACTCTTTATAAAATCTTTCAACATTTGGAACGACTGTATTCAAAACCGAATCTAATTTATTCAAGCCCGTGCTGTCACTTGGGGGTTCGATACTACCGATACCAGTTTTTTCGAATAGTTGCATTTCTTGTAGAGCAAACTGACGGATCAAAGAACGTAATTTATTTTCATTATCTGTTCTTTTTTGCTTGACTCCACGAATCAAATGTCTTATACTTTCTCTGAGGGTTTTTTCTTGTTCTTGGTTCATAATATTATACCTTTGTCTATAATTAGGTCCATCACCTCTTCAATTATATCATTGCTGATAATTTCTTGCACATTTGTGCGGTTTTTTCTACGCGATGAAGATCGGAAAGGGTGCTTGCCCCCAGCGCCTCCTGTTACATGGCCACCACCAACGGATGACAGTTCATCTACATTTGGCTTGCTACCGTGTGGTAAATCAAGTCTGGCCAACACTGGTGCTAACCTGTCTCCAAAAAAGGAATATAAGAGCTTCACGGCCATTTCGTGCCGCGGCCCACCTAAGAAAGACATCAGATATCTAGCATCGCTAGCACTTAGATCTGATATATCACCTTTCTTTTTCTTCGTAGGAAGATTTTTTAAAATGTCGCTATTTTCATCTGACGTAATTAACTCAACGTAATCATCGCCGTGTTTGTAAGGTTCAACGGGTTTACTATCAACAGTGGCGCCCGGCATTACTCTTTTGTCAGCATTATTGATAATATCATCCCATCTATTGGAGTCTCCGCCTTTGGTTGAAGCGCCTAAAATAACATGATCTCCGTCTCTTATCTTACCAATTTTTGGAGACAAAAAATCATAAACTGCTGATATTGGAGAAGCAGTTGTAACTGGAACTATTTCTACATTGCTGACACTACCCAGATAAAGGTCTAATATTGCTTCAGCGTCTGCTCGCTTCATAATTTTACCATTAGGTAACGGCCGTTCATTCTTTGGATTTTCTGGTTCAGACACTAAAACTAGAACTTTACCATTTTCTCCTGCTATTTTGTTGACCATATTTGCATATTGAGCTATCATATAAACATGACCCAGATGTGCCGGTTTAAATGAGCCCGGTACCAAAGCGTATGTCATCCCACCGCCAATTGGCCCAACAGGATCTCCATCTTCATCATCACCAGTTATTGTTATTAAGAAATCATCATCTTCTTCATCGTGTTCGCCTAAGCGAGGCATCTGTGGAGGGTAAGGGTCACTGGTGTGTTTATCCTTTGGAAAATCTCCCTTTTTTTCTAATAATGAATTTACATGCTCATAAACTGCATTATAAATCGTTTCTGAGGCGTTTTCTTGCTCAACTATGTCAATTATTGCCTTACCGCTCATAATGTCTTCAAAGACAAAAGAAGGCAGTTTCTGATAGGAATGCTTGGCATTGGCAGCCTCTAACATCCATTCTTGTAAAGACTTGGTAATTGAAGTTTCGTTGGAGATTTTAATCGTAAATGGCGTTGATAGGTTATATGATGATTCTCTCACTGCATAAACACCCTTATTACCATCAACAATAAATTCTCCTGTTATTTTGAATACATTACTCGTTGTTTTATCACCAAACCGCATGCCGGGATTTATGACGACACCTTCTTGATCAACTGTATTTCCAAACTTATCATATTTTGTAACTAAAGATTGCTTGACTGTGTTTCCTAATCTTCTGGCAGCTTCATAAAATATCGCACCATAAACAGCCTTCTCACAATCATCCAAGGCTCCACTAAAATCGCAACCTTCTTCTCCTATGGGGACTATATTATCTAATGGTACCTGTCTGTCGATTAATTGGTCATGCATCCATTTAGTGAACGGGCCCTTTTTCGAGCCATCAACAAGGGTTATGTCTGGTTTATAGGGAAAGTTAATTGCGATATCAAGCCAACTTTTTAAAGTTTTGGTAACGGCTTTTTCATCATTAATCCGTATAACAAGCTTGCCATTCAGTGTATATTCAATATTTTTCTGTAATTGATTAATCGCTGACTGAGTTGCGGATGCTATATCCCTGTCAGATGCGTCCGGACCCAACTCATGATCAACTCTTACTCCCAAATCTCCGGGCCCAAGAATAGCGTAGGGCTCTCCAACAGAATTAAGTGGCGCGTTAACTCGACACAGTTCAGCTAGTTCATCCAGCGCGCTTGGATCAAATTTAATCGACACACTAACATCAGTGGATACCTTGTCTACTAGTTTGCCGTCTTCATCGTATACCTGTATAGTAGGACGTTCTGCGCCGGGCCTTTTAACTACTCCCTTCCTAACTACTTGGTAATATTGGCTTATATTTAAAAACGTTATTGAATCAAAAGAATAATAAATTGCGTTAGCTCGACCAAGACCTGTTTCTGGGTTGATATCATCTTCTTTTCTTTGAATATACTCTATATTAATGAATTTGGTTGGATCTGCATTCCCATTCTCATCAATCAAAGTTAAATTGCGGAGGATAGCCCCCACTCTTTCTGGATTTGAGTCGTAGGTATTTTGCATCATATTGATTAAACCAGCAGAAGACCCTGCTAATCCTTCATTGAATTTTACTTCTCCGTTCTTCTTAACCTTTGTGAATCGTTGCTTTAATTTGTCTAAAGTAACTCCATTAACATCAAGAGGAGAGTGTGAGCCTCTGTCAACTGCAAACTGTATTTTGCCGTCTTCGCGCTGTACAACTTTGATTGCGTTATTGCTACCGTCAAGTTTTAGACTTGATCCTTGACCACTAGTAAATTCTTCTGAACGCAAATAATCAGGTATAGCCCTAAAAAGAGCTATAATATCACGTCCAGTTTCTACTTCATCCAAATCATGTGGATGGCGCATATGTCCGCCAGAGCCACCCATTATTCGCTACCCTTTGATTCTTCTAAAATAGTCAACTGTTCTTGCAACGTATGAATCTGGCTTTCCATTCTTCTCGCGTACTTTCGTATTTCTTGCAACTGTGCTCTGGCTAGCTGTACTCTACGTTTTTCTGTTACGGTTTTTGGTTTAAAATTTGATATAATTTCTTTCAAGCCTTGTAGATAAGTAAATATTGTCTTATCTTCGATAGACTCTTCTATAATAAATTTTTGCCATTGGTTGTCAATTGACATATTCTTGGTTCCTAATTGTTATTTTGTTTTTTTGATTGGCTTTTCAATTTTTTTGTCTGCCACTGGCTTAGTTGCTTTCTTTGCAACCTTTTTAGTAGTAACAGCCTCTTTAACATCAACTTCTTTTTTCGGTGCCTCAGTCGTGACAGCCTTTTCAGACGCTGGTGTATCAGCAGGCGCCTCAGCCAGTCTAGCATCTCTTCTTCTTCTTCGGACCATTCTTTTCCAACTTTTACCCATTTTCATTTCCTCCTTTTAGGTTATTGTTATTAGATTCTTGCATAAATTCATCGTCGTCGGACATTTCTATAGCATCTACATCGCCGGTTAGCCCACGAAGGTCTTCCACGGCGCCTAAGATTCGGTCAATAATCGCATCTAAATCCATGTCATCACCGAACCCATCGTCAATATCAAGACCGATTTCCTCGTCACCTGCGTCCATATCCCCGCAGGCCCCTTCTTCAACATCTTCAACTTCTTCGTTTGTGGGCTTTTTACGATCTTCATCCCCACCGGCTTTCTTAGGTTTTTTATCAGCCCAATCAGGAATATTATCTCCGTCAGCATCAGGTTTGCCTTTTTTCTTCATTGGCTTATGATCACGCTTACCCGGATCATGTGACTCAGCCAAAGACGCGTCTGTAATTTGAATGTCTTCAGCAGCAACATTCTCTAAAATTGTTCCGTCTGTCAATTTCATATCGTAATGGGAAATATGTCCATTTTTATCGGGTTCAACATGCTGAACTGCCTCTGCCATTTCAATTTTCCCATTGTGGTTAACGCCACCATGGTGGATACAATAATGACTTGGAGCAAAAATATGTTCTCCTTCTTCATTAATAAGTTCTTTGTGGTCTTTTTCTTTTTTGCTTTCATTTAACTTGTCAAGATCCATTTTGAACCCCCAAGCTTCGGAAAGGAGATTTTTTAATTCTCCATTCTTCCATTTTTTAGTCGACATATTATTAGCTCCTTTTTGCAAATATTCGTAATAAATAGTGTTATTTTCTTCCAAAAGGTCAGTAAAATCACGGAGGCACATACTACCCTGCTCGTTAGCTTCCGCTTCTAATTTTCTAAGATGTGGGTTTTTTTGTGCATAACCTTTTCCGGAGTAACCAGCGTCATTAAACATACCCTCACAATTTTGTCTGTGGTGAACGAGTTCATGCCCAAGAGAACGCAGTATATCTTTAGGGTGTCTACCGGTTATATACAAAAATACACATTCTGTTTCATGATTGTAATAGGCGGTTTTGCCTAGAGGATTGTTCGCGTTTTGGTGATCCTGTTTTAAAAACAATCTAGGCGGCCGCGTAAACCCTATATGCTTTTGCGCATAAGGCATAAATTGTTTTATTAGCGATACTAAATTTTTGTGGTCATACATATTTCAAACCTTCTAAATAAATAGTTACTCATTTTTGTTTTCGTTAGAGGTCTTTGAAACTAGCTTTAAACTTGCAGTAAAAAATTCTATCTCCTCTCTGGGTCCGTTAATTGGTATTACGGTGGACACTGAGACCAGCCTGTTACTGCGAAATTTATTCTCAATACTAGCAATAATGCCGTAATTCACTTCCCAAGCTTCTCCAGCATTGTTATAGGTCGACCATTCAACTATATCACCTATGTTAAAACTTTTGGCAGTTAATTCTCCAAAAGGCGGTTTCTGTTTCATTTTTATTCTTTTGTAAGAGGCTTTAGCTCTTCTTAATTAGAACAATAAGAATAGAAGCGAGCAAAGTAATAGCAGTAAATTGAAAATCTAAAAATGCATACGATGCCCAAGAAGTAACTAAGACCCCAAGGCTTATCCAAAAAATGTGCCTAAAATGAAAAAGCATCAATCGTATCCTGTGTGTAAAATTTCATCTTTATTAATTCTAACAATCTTGCCAGTTAATGTGTATATTAAAATTCTATCTCTGTCGTCTAAGGTGTCATCTATAATAAATGCTTTCTGTCCGCGAATAACTTTTGTAAATGTTCTTTCATACGGCTGATAACAGTATAAATAATTTTTATCGGTTGAGATTATGGCAACTTCTGGCAAAAGCTCGTCATCTTCGTCAAGCGACCCTGCGATTTGTTTTATAATTATTTTTACTTTTTCTTTTATTTCTTTTAAGTTGCTCATCACTATAAATAGAATTTAGTAATGACAAACTAGTGTCGGATGCCTTTGCTTCTATTGTTTCCATACCCAAAAGAAAGGCTTTATTTAGTTCCGAGAAAATATCTGCTTCTTTTTCCATAAAGAAAATCTTATTATATGATGTCCATTTAATAACAAACTCGTTTTTATCACTGAAAATCACAACACCAATCTTTATAGGCTCGGAAACAGATGGGTGATTTTTAGCCACCAAATCACCTATTTTAAAATTTAACATTTATTAAACGTAACACGAATAAAAATTTTTGCAACTAAATTAAATGTGCATAGGCCAGAATAAACCCAGTAATTGCTTGAGCTATCATGAAAATAGTAATTGCTTTTGTTTTAAATTCTTTTAAATCTTCTAATTCTTCAAGCGCGTTCTTTAATTGTGGTGGTGAAGCAATGTCATCCATTTTTTCTTTCCATGTTTTTAGATCCTGTACACGGTCTTCTCTAGCTTTAAGTTCCGTGAGTTGACCCTTTACATCTTGTAGCTCAGCGCGCAATGCTTCAATCCCGCTAGCCATCGTTTCTAATTGTTGTAAAACTAACTTTGAGTAGGTTTCCCACCCATTTCCATCACTAGTCATTATCGTTCCTCCACGATTTAATTAGTTTGTTATCCAGCAAGAAATAGAGATTAATTCTCGTCGACTACATTTTCGTCGATATCTTTTGCGTAATCCACTTTTCTTGCTCTAATTGTTGCATTCGGATACTCATCAGCCAGAGCTTGAACTGCCTTAACATTTTTTCCAGCATCATCAAAAAATAAAACATCCGTGGCACCATCTTGGATACGGCCGGCGATCCATGCAGCCTTACGTTCCGCAGCTGAGTCCCCTAAAAGGGCAAATGTAATTTTTGAAGTATCAATTCCTATGCTTTCAAGATACTTCCTAATAGGCTCTTCAGCATTTTCATGTCGAGCCGTTAATATTGCAATTTCTCGACCATCAGTCCCGGCATTAATTGCATTATGAAGAATGTTAGTAATTTGCTGAATTTCTCTAGGGTTGATGACGTAATCAAACTCCGTAAAATCGTATTCGTATTCAGGATTAACGGTATGAACAGCATATTCTTCAGGAGTCATAACCATTTCTTTGCCGTCATCAGTGGTAACATAAATTTTAGAATCTGATTTTACAATTGTATCATCAAAATCAAAAACACGAAGTTTTGATTCGCTTAAATACTTTCGCCAATTTTCAAGTAGGAGTTTCATTTATAGTTTTTCCCAAATTGGATAGGCTGTGGTCTGCCCAGAAATAGCACCAAAGGTTCCGTTATTGCCATTGCCGGAAATGTCTGCAATAGTGATTCCGTTTCCTTCACTAAACCTCCAATATCCCACAAGATCATCGGTACCTGCATAGTTATGGTTAATCCCATTGTTATAAACTTGATTAGCAAAGGTCCCATCAGAATCCTTGCAGACATTATAAATAGCTACATTAGTAAGAGCACAAGCAAAGCCTTGAGTATATGAATCATCGGTGTTACGACCTCCAAAATATATTGTCCTAGCTGAAGCTTGGTTGGCCCAACGAGTATTGGTATTGCTAGTCATTCTTGGATCATTATTTATCCACATTCTAACTTTCCTTTCGCCTGCTCCTTTATCATCGCCAGTATATGTTATCACCCAATTATACCATTTACCTACTTCCATTGGATTGTCTATTCCAGTAACATTGGTGCCTCCAATACCCACGTTTATATTTCCATTTGAGTGAATACCAAATTTAAATCGTGACTCCGGGGAATTGTTCTTAGAACCTAATATAACCGAGGTTTGATTCATTCTTTCGTCTGGTCGGACCCAAAAAGAAATAGTAAACCCATTCCAAAGTTCGTAAGTATCAGGATCGAAAGTAGTTGTTGCATATGAGTCTGTTGCCCCAGAACGATCGCCGGAGAATACTAAAGCATATTTGGGGGTGATGACTTTCCTCAATTTCCCGCGCGTCGGCTTGCGCCGCGCGGCCAACAGGTTATCGCGCTTAAACATCTCCATTGCATGTTCTATATCTAAATCAGCCAGTCTTTGATTGAGAGGATCGGATAACCAACTATCCCAATCAAGCTGCTGAAGAGTGGGATCACGATTTCGCATTATAATTCTTATTTCTTCAAGCTTGTCATCTTTTTGGCGTCGATTCTTTATTTGGGTCATCAAGATATCAAACTGTTTATCCCATTTTTGATCTGTTATCTTTTGTTTTCTTTTAACATATCGCTGGTGAATCCGCTCATTTTCCCGTTGCTCTATAAGAAGTTTTTTACGCGCAGCAATCTTTTCTTGTTCACGAAGCTCGGCTTCTATTTTGGCAACACGCTGGGCTTCTTTTTCGGCTTCTAATTCGGCTTCTTTAGCCCACTTTCTCTTTAGCTTTTCTTGCTTGCGCTTCATATATTCTATGGTTATCGCCATTTATAACCCTCGCCAATTTTCAAGTAGGAGTTTCATCCAAACATCCTCTTAAACTTTTCTGGGGTTTCTGAATTATCAAGATCTAAGATTTTTGCTTTTATGCTCTCGATCTCTTCATCAATTGCTTTTTGAAGACGATGATTCCCATCCAGAACATATCGGTATTGTCCATCGCTCTTCACAACGATATTTGGATACTCTAAACTTGCGGCAGCTACTCTCTCTGCTCCCTGTATTGGCAAAGACGGTAATTGTTGCGAGAGTTCTAAAACATTAATATTAACAGTCTCATCTCCCAGATAATCAAGGACATCTCCAATTGTAACCTTTTCCTCATCAGTTTTCCACGATGTATCACACCAATTTTCAATCAGGAACTTCATTTGTCTTTCTTTTTCATCTTGGTCACATCTTGTGTTTTGTCAACTAAGACATTTGATTTAACAATAAACTTTAAAATTCTTTTTAGTTCTTTGTCGTCAGTTTTGTCTGCAAAATCTCTCACATAGTCTAAATCTTTTTGAGATAGACCATGAGCTTCGTTTAAATATTCGCTCCAATTTTCAAGTAGGATTTTCATTTTGGTAATGGTTGTCCTTTCTTCCAGACAACTTGTCCTGTTTGAATATCTCTCACACCCGTGACTTCAGCATCAGATCCTTTAAAGATTTGTAGACTATTAGAAATCAAGGCTGCTTCTCCTGCATTATTTACTCGATCTGGTTGATTCCACCATATGCCATTAAATCCTTCAGCTTCTAACCAATTTTTAAAACCTAAAATTGCCTGCTCGACATTAGGGGTATTTTTATTGAACCATTTTTTAAAATCATCTATTCTCAAAACTGCCACTTTTCCGGGGCTTATAATAACAGTAAGCAAATACTTAGAATTTAAGGCTTCTGGTCCAAGATTGGTTTTCAATAATTTTTTATCATTTGCAAACATATGCCCAAGCAGTCTATCAAGGCTATATTTTTTATGTCCTGCTGTATTTGTGCCCACAAGGTTATCGTCAAATTCGGTAAAAAATACTTTTGTGCCATGACCTACGGTATGATTAGTAACATTTGCTGGCGTAGCTTTTATTTGATTTAGCCAATTTACCCACTCTTGTTTTGATGGCTTGGGCTTTTGTTCTTTCAAATACTCTCGCCAATTTTCAAGTAGGAGTTTCATAGCCTAATAAATCTCTATCGTCATGTTTTTTCCCATTTGAAGATACTTGTCATAATTTTGGGGATACTTTTGTAAGTGTTGTTTCAACACTTCAAGTTTTTCAGTGTCTTTGCCACTTAGTGCTTTTAGCTGACTATCATCACCAACGCGCGCAGCTTTAAGGGCTTTATCGATATTTTCGTAGCCAAAAGCTAGTTTGCTCTTCTTGCTAATATCTGACGAACTTATATGTGTTTGTATTAGTCCCAAAAGTGCGTTGTAGCTGTCGGCCTCTGGCGATGTTTTTGCCTGCTGCGTTGTAGGCGCCTTTTGGGTGCCTGAATCTGCCTGCACATCGCCCGATGACAGGCCCATTCCTGCAATTGCTGCGGTCATTGCTAGCTTCTCTTTCCACCCTTCTTTAAGTTCGGAATGTTCTTGTTTTAAGTACTCTCGCCAGTTTTCAATTAAAAGTTTCATTTTACTTTTTTATCTCTAAACTTTCTTTTAAGCTTCATGTTCCTAGGAGCTACTTGTTCAAAATCGCCATATTGCTTGATGTTTTGTTTCACTTTGTCGGGATCACCCGCAGCCACGGCGTCGTTCATTTGAGTCACGATTACTTGTAAAGCTTTTTGTGCCAATATTGGCATATTTTCAAATTGTTGAATATCCCTAGATTTGTGAGCTTTTGCAAATATCTCTGCTGCTTCTTTAGCTCCGGGAAATTCATCTTTGTCTAAAGCAGCCAATCCACCGTAGATAACTCGCGCTGTGGTGTCGTTTAAAAGGTTTGCTGCATTAGCGATCGGCAGTTTACCCGCATTTTCAATTGTATCTTGGTTAACTTGTATTGCGGCATTAGCGTCGGGCACCACACCGACCATAGATGCTATTAAGGCCGCGGCCATTGCAATTTTACCACCCAATCCTTCTTCTAAAACTTCTTCTTCTAAATAATTATTCCAATTTTCCATTATAAGTTTCATAAATAATAATACCCTATTTCTATGCCTGCACCAAAAGAATTTAACCTGACAACAGTAAGTAGTTTACTCACCACCATATACCTCATATAGTTCTTCATCTTGGCTATCATCTAATATAGTTGCAACTAAATGTATTCTATCAGAATTACCCCCATTTAGCGCGGTGTGGTACTTTGTAGTGTCTACATAATACACACTACCGTCGGCCTCCATATGGCAAGATTCATTGTCAACAATCATCAGGGCGCCCGGATTTGTTATTAAAGGTACATGCAATCTGGCTTCTGGGTCTTTATGATAACTTAAACATGTTCGGCTGTTTAATTTTAAAATTCGTACTCGGCCAAGTTTATAGTGCTTAGACAAAGTATCGTAAACGTTTTTAAAATAAGTGCTCATCAGCAAGGGCTCAAAAACCTTGTATATCTCTTCGCTAACAAACCGTTCTACTTGGATTTCTTCATAATTCTCGTTCTTTGTCCAAAAAATTCCACGTTCATCCGCGGCTTCTTCTTCTGGGTGCACCAAACTTATACAATTTACCATATCTCCGGTAAAACCAATCAAATCGGCTGCATATTTGTATGCGTCCGCCAAAGCACTACTGTCAAAATGAATGTTTAATTTACGAAAATTGTCGGACATTAGTTATCATATGCCCCATCGTCTTTTTCGTGTTGGCGCACCATCGAAGTAGCCTGC
>JGI25128J35275_1000007_pt1 | contig 61901 bp, 71 predicted proteins | sample ETNvirenome_2_60_FD_35275 | JGI IMG/M metagenome (IMG submission 35275)
TCGAAAAGTATATTTGGAACAGAATTAAGTGCAATAAAAAGCGCGTTAAATTCTTTAGCAGTAAACAAAAAAGTAGACTCTGAAACATTAAGTGATGTAAATGAATTATCTATAAATTTATTTGGAAGACCAATAAATGCATTGCAACAAGCATTAGACGAAAGTGGTAATTTTAATGCAGTGGACGCAGAAGAAGATGTAGTTGAAGAGGTTGAAGAGGTTGAAGTTGAGACATCTCCTCAAGCTAAAGTCAGAACAGCTGCATCACCAGATGTTCAGTTAAGCCAACAAAATATAAGCGAACTTTTTACCAATGACAAAACAAGTAACACCGATGTTGTAGCTTTTAGTAAAGTTCCTCTAAGCGCAATAAAAGATAAAAGAATTCCTGGTGGTACAACAAGAGATGTGTATGACATAGGTAATGACAGAGTAATTAAAATTGCTAAAAACCCTAGAGGTCTACAACAAAACGCATCTATTGGATATGGAGACTTGCGTATGCTGGGAGGATTAGTTCCAAACATTTATGAGGTAGGGACAGATTATATTGTAGTAGAAAAAGTACCACGTAACGATAAAGCAGTAAGAGAGTTTTTAAAACCTTTACAAAAATTTGATGCCACAGATTTTAATATTAGAAATAGACCTGTTGAATTAACTGAAACAATGGAAGATTTAGGATTGTCTGACTTTTTAAACTATGACTTATTATGGAATGATTTTAAAGCTGCACGAAACTGGGGTCAAAGAGCTGATGGTACTATTGTTTTAGTGGACGAAGGAGCGTTAAACGAAAATGTTACCGCTTCATCTGCAATCCCAGATTGGGCAAGACAAGAATGGTCTGAAGTAAAACGAGATAGAAAAGGAGGTTCAGAAGTAAGTCTAAGCCAAAGACGTATACCATTACCAAACTTATTACTAGACTATGGTTATGATACTAAAACTGGATTCTTTCCAAAAGAGATTACTAACGTTGGTGCATTAAAAAAAGGATTACAACTTTATGGTTATGATTTAATCACCAACAGAGACGAAAGAACTGGAGAGATTACAGGATATCATATTGCGCAAGAAGGTGGTAAAAGAAAACTCGATTTATTTAAAGGAGAAGAATTAAAAAGAGAAGCTCGACAAGAAGCTGAGGCTTCTCCAGAAACCAGACAAGAGTTGGTTGAATTGTTAAGTAAAGCATTCCCTGGTGTAAAAGTATTTGATACTGTAGAAGCATTTGAAGAAAACATAAATAAGCCAGGTGTAGTAAAAAGACTTACTAAAGATGGTTACATAGCTTATGGTGCGAAAGGAGATGGAAGTATATATTTAAACCCAGATGATAAAACATTATCNTTACCATTGCACGAGTTTGGACATATGTTTATTGATTANTTAAAAAGTAAAAGGTCTGGAGAAAAGGGTACCAAACTTTATAAAAGAGGTCTTCAACTTATTACCTCTACTGAAGAAGGACAAAAAGAATATGATAAACAGGTTAAAATATATGGNGAAGGTAATAAGGCTAGAGAAGAAGCTTTAGTAGAATATATAGCACAAGAGGGTAAAAGAAGAGCAGGTGAATCACAAAAAAGTAAGTCAGCTAAAAGTGGTTTAGCTAAATGGTTTGATTTATTAATGAACTTTGTAAGAAGACAGTTCTTAAAATTAAAAGATTTATTTGCTAGTAAAACTTTTGCTCAAGATATTAAAGGTATGTCACTAGAAGACTTTGTTAATATGTCTCTGCGAGAATTATTAGGAGGACAACCTGTAGACCCTAATGTAGGTGTTGAAGTTGAAGAGGGAGGACAGATGAGGTTACCGTCTTTGTCACAGCAAAAAGCTGAAGTACCACAGGGTACAGACATAGAGGTTATTGTTAAAGAATCTAGAGAGAAGGGAATAACAGACGTTCAAATAAAAGAAGTATTAAAAGGTCGAAACCAATTTAGTACTGAGCAGATTCAAGATGCTTTAGCGATGGAGCTTATTGAAGGACAAGAAATGCCGCCTGCATTTAGAAATTTACAAGGAGGAGCTAACTTAGGAAACGCATTGTTTACAGAAGTATACAGAAAAGTAGTTGACTTTTTAGGTCAAGGAACAACAACTCAAATTAAAAAACAACACGTAGACAGAATTAAAAAAAGATTTCCAAAAGCTACTGAAGGATTATCCAATCAACAAATACTTAATAAATATCCAGTTAATAAAAAAGTTTTAGCAGCTGCAAAAACTCCTGCTGAAGTAAGAGCTTTTGCTAAAAAAGAATTAGAGAATAATCCAATCTTTGCTTCTCAACCAAAAGAAATACAAGATGAATTGATGGTTGCGTTCGACAGAGTAGTTGGTATTACTGCTGATAGAAATATTCAAAAACAAATAAGAGAGCTACGTAGCAGAATACAAGTGCGTAGAAAAACTGAAAGAGATATACAAAAAGTAAAGAAAGATTTAAAAGACTTTATTAGATTAAACTTTCCAAAAGGTTTGATGGTGCCTCGAAGTGTAATGAATAGATTAAATAAAACTATTGCTGATGTAAATAAAAGAAATTATTTAGCTCAAGTTGAAAAAGTAGTTGCAGAAGTTGATGCTCAAAACTTAAGAATAAAAGATAGTGTTATACAAGAAATTAAAAAGCTGGTAGACACTAATGCTAAAACACTTAAAACATTAGGTAATAAAACAAGAAAGTCATCTGATATAGATGTTACTACTAAAGAGTTTTTTATTGCAGCCAAAGAACTTGTTGATGCTTATTTAACTGACAACAATCAATTTATTGAAGACGAAGCTGCTGAGCTTTCTATTTTAGAAGACGCTATAAATGATGCATTAACTAATCCAGATAGTAGAGAAAAAAGAGAATTAGTTGCAAGAGCCGATGCATTTGCTGTACTGGGTGATATATTTAATATGTCTCTACCAGAAATTGAGCAGGTATTACAAGACTTAAAAGACAAAAGAAGTATAGGAAGAGAACAGTATGCTTTAGACAGTGCAAAACGTAAAGCAGAAATAGAGAAGCTTACAGAAGAAGCAAATACTCAAATTCAAAAAACAAATCCAGATTTATTTAATGAAGATGGTACTCCTTTAAATGTAGACAATTTAACTCAACAGGAAAGACAAAAGTTAATGAAAGGCTTTAGTAATAAAGATGGTGGGTATAGTTTTAATATGTCTATGAAAGATTTAAAAAACAAATTATTAAATCTGGACATTACTAATGCAATGAAACAATTTAAGCTTAGTGTAAAAGAATCTTTAGCTGCTGGTAATTTATTTTACGCTGGGTTAGACGCACGAAAAGGAAATTTCTTTTCTGAACAAATGTATTATAGAATGGCAGATGCTACAGAAATATTTCATCAAATAAGTTTAGATAAAAGACAGTTGTTAATAGATATTGCTGGTAGTATAATAGGTAATAAAGAATTTCCAAATGCTTTCGGAAGAGCTTTAGGTTTTGATAAGCTCGGTAAAATAACTCCTTATCAATACTTTAAACAAAAAGCCAAAGAGACCAAAGAAATAACTTTACCAAATGTAAACAAGCAAGGGTTAGATGGAGAAACATCTTCTGTGTTTTCAATGGGAGAAGCTTTGCGTATGTATGCTCTGTTTCAAAACCCAAGAGGTAGAAGAATATTAAGTGCTGATGGTGTAGATGAAAAGGCGATAGCTAAAATCGTTGCTTATGCAAATAAAAACTTACCTGGAGCTATTGAGTTTGTAGATAAAGTTATNGAGTATTTAAGCACCGAAGGCTATGAGCANGCTAATGATATACATCGTAGAGTATTTGGTGTTAATCTTCCTTATGAGCCTAATTATTTTCCTCAAGCTACTGAAAGTAAAGGACAGCCTAGAAAAGGAGATGATTTAAAAGTTGACCCTACGAGTCCACTGTCTACTATAAATGCTTTCTCTCCTAATAGTTTTGCTGAAAGAACTAAACAAGAAGAAGACTTAAGAATGTTGTTGGGATTAGACTTTTTTGCAGTGTTAGATAATTATATGGATGAGGTTTCAAGATATGAGGCTTTTGCTGAACCAGCTAAAATAATCGAACAACTATTAAGAATACCATCTGTTAAGGCATTACTTGAAGCATCTGGTATGAAAAATATTTTAACTTATAATATTAATGTAGGACTAGACCCAAGAGGTGTTACAAGAGGTGAAGACAAAGCAAAATGGGTTAGTCAAGCGACTCAACTAATGACTAGTTATTATTTAGGGTTAAAAGCTATGCAGATACCAAAACAAGCGTCTTCATACATACTGGCATATCCTTTATATACTGCTGGTAAATATTCTGTTTATCAAAAAAGAAAAAAAGGAGACCCTATATTTGAAAAAGACAGAAGCGTTATTTCTCAAATACCAGAACTGATAGGTCAAATTCTTAGTAATGTTCCAAGTGAAGCTGCTACATTTGCAGAGTTTAATTTAAAAGCCGCAAAATATTTAAATCCACTTAACGCTAAAGAAACAGTTGCTAAGATGGAAAGGATATCAGCTACTTTAAAATCTAGAATACTTGAGCAAAAAGAAGGTAATATATACTCTTTATACAGTGGTCGTGAAGACGTAGGATTACCAGAAAGTTTTAAAAGATTTAGTAATTCTTTTCAAATATTACAATCGGCATTTGGTTACTTTACAAGCGTAGGTGATATAGCTGGTGTTAGTGGTTACTTAGTGGTGTATGACGAATTAATTGCTCAAGGGTTTTCTCACGAAGATGCGTTAAGAGTATTTAATGATTATAACTTAACTAATCAAAGTAGAAGGGGTATTGATAAAGCAGGAATTCAAACTTCAAAAAGTGGTTTAGCTAGAACCTTTACAGCATTTACAAGCTCACCTATGCAGTATACGAGTAATTTTTATTTTCACGTATCCAATATTGCAAAAGATTTAGCTCAAAACAAAACTCCAGATATGAAAGACGTAAGAGGAGCGCCTTTTAATGGAGCTATTGCTTCAATTTTCTTTGCAGTGATAGGTAACATTATGCTGTTGTTAGCTGGTGATAAAGAAGATAGAGAAGAGTTTATGAGAAGAATTACTCAATACTATGGATTCATAGCAATTTTAAATTCAATACCTGCATTGATGGAGGGTATACAGATTTATGAAAATATACGTGATGACAAAGAATATAAAAATCCGAACTCACCGATAACTAATCCATTTGCTGAATTTGCTAAGTCTTATGGAGAAGCAGTAACTGGTAAGGGTCCACTAGGAGATGTGAGTCCTTTGGTATCTATACCATATGAATTAATGCAGTTTTTAATTGGTGTTCAGTTTACTCCGTTTGAATCAGCATATGAAATGGCTACGAGTGAAGAGTACTTTGCATATAATATGTGGTTATTTTTTGGAGGAGCGCCAACAGCATTCCCAAAAGATATGCGACCTTCTAGAAGAAAGAAAAAGAAAAAATCAGCTCCTCCTAGCTCAAATACAAGAAGCAGACAAATTAAAAATCAAAGAAGAAATAATAGTAGAAGAAACACTAGATAATGCCTTTTAAAAAAATAGGAAAAAATAAATACAAAAGTCCAAGTGGTAGAACGTTTACTGAAGCGCAAGTAAAGTTATACTACGCAACTGACGGATTTAAAAACAAACGTCCTAAAAGAGGTAGTTTCAAAAAAGCTTAAAAGTAATGAGTTAGCCTAGCAACTTGTCCGCTAGTCTTGTGATGAATAAAAGCTTCGCAGGCTTTAGGAGCGCCTGTATAACCTTTTCTTGAGTGCCAACTATCAGCCGAAGAAGGAGACCTCATATACTCTACAGTAACCCCTATATAATCTTTAGCGTCTAACCATTTGTGCTTTACCTTGTGATGAATATGGTGTAGGTACCAGTATCGATGAGTCGTACACGACCAATCTTTTGGATTTTCTTGAGCCATTAATAATGGAAGTTGTTCCATTTTTGCACCGTCTCCGTGTTCTAATCCTATTAAGTTTGTGCCATATGTGTAGTACTTTCTATATGCTACACCTATATCAAACTTAATGTCTTTGGCTTTTCTGAACCAACTTTTTAAAGTATGTGCCAGGTGAAAGCCAGATTGATAATCGTGATTACTCATACTGTGTAATACATCTACTGGTGCTATTTCTCTTAACATTTCTACACACTTTACGTATAGCATTAAAGCTATTTCATAATGTTCCCACCATTTCCCATCTGTGTCTTGATGAGTTCCTTTTGTTGTAGTTGAATAAACATTATCTATATGTAGTATATCGTTACCTATACAAAATAAAATCTTATCTACATTAAAACCCTTTGCTTTATGTATAAGACCAGTTAGTCCTTCTAAAACTCTTTCAACAGCTATAGTGCAGTCATAAGATTCTCCTGTTTCTAATGCATTAGCATATTTGCCTATGTGGATATCGGCAGGGTTAATTACTAATAAATGTTCTCCTGCTGGCGCAGGTTTCATTTCATATGCTGGGGAGTGTTCTGCTATAAAGTCATTGACCTTTTTAAAAATCTGGTCTTCATCAAGACCTATGTTTTCTTTTGTTACAATAGAAAACCTTAGTTCTCCGCTCATACTTTGCCAGTGCTTAACACTAACTACATCTTTCTTATTTATACCTCTATCTTTAAGATGTATGTCTAAAGCGGTGTTACCGTTTATGTTGTCTAAATTATCTCCTCTAAATTCGTTTATTAAATCAGCCTCTTCAGCTGAAAGCCTCATTCTTTTACCTCCGTATTTTGTAGAGTCGCTCATTTAAATTTCGTCTTGCGTAGATTCTTTGAGAGCGTTGAGGATAGATATGGTTTTTTTTATCTCTGTAGTAACTTTAGGATATTCATTATCAATAAAGCTTTCATATATGATGGAGAGAGAGTCGTGGATTTCGTCCATCGTGTAATTGATGAATTTAACTTTATCCTTCTCGACTCCGTTACTTCCCATTTATATTATCATATTGTCGTTGTTTAGTCTATTGTTAGACGCTCTAATTCCAAAGATAATAAATTATTTTGTTTTTTGAGTTTTTTCACCCACAAAATTAATTCGTGCTTTGAATACCTACTAAGCTCCATAGTTAAAGCAGTGTCCCCATCATCATTAATTATACTCATACAATGCCTGTATTTTCTTCTTAAGAGCTTATCGTGTTCTAGCAACCAATCTATAGATTTAACGTAGTAAACAATAGACGCGTGATTTTTTAAAAGCGATTTCCCTATGACTTGGTAAGAAACTTTTTCATCTCTGAGGATTTTGGCATAGACCATACGTGCATCTACGTAATTTCTTTTCCTGCATTTGCTTAATATGTTTACCCCAAAAACTGTGTTAACTGCTGTTCTTAATTTTTTAAACTTAAGAGTATTTGATTCGGTTATAAATGTCATCTTCTTTAAATATTGTGTTTGTTAGTATGTGGTCTAAATATGTATCAGCATCTGTTTCTGTGATAGCAATGTAAAAAGGCTTTTCGTTTATTTCTTTTAAATATTCTACTTCATAAAAAGTTGATGGGTTACCTCTTATTACAGCTCCTGCTGCTTGTGTCCATCCATCTAATTCTGGTAATCTTTCTGCGTTTACATCTATTAATACTGCAATTGGAACACTGTGAGTAATTGGTATTTCTCTAAGCTGGTCTAAAAACTCTGCGTCTAACTCGTAGGGTTTAGCCTCCTCTATATACTTCTGTTTTAAATCCATACTTGTTTAATTCTTTTAGTCTATACTCTTGCAATATACTTAATCTACCACTTGGTTTTTTTACTTCACTAAATAAAACTTCACTTCCTTCTGGTATAGCTATAATATCTGGTATACCATTTTTATTTGTTTTAATTAACTTAATAACATAATAACCTTCAGCTTCAAGTTCTTTAATTCTTTTATTTTGTATCTGTTGCTCTGTCATCCGTTCTTTCTGTAGTCTTCTAGAAATCCTATGAAGACAATTATATTCATACTTAATGAACACACTAGCTCTACGAAATCGTGATAGCTATGAATTGACAAGTGTATGTGTCCAACAATCCAAAAAGGAATAGCTAGGTTTTGGCTTATCCAAATTACTAAAAACCTAATGAACTTCATTCTACAAATCTAACAAATCTCTTTTAAAATGATTTAGAGTATAATCTTTTTTATTAGACACAGCTTTGTATATTTTTTTTTCTATACCTTTTTCTGCAAATACCCAGTATATATTATTCATTAGTCTTTCTTTGGTCGTCATTCTATCTCTTGATTGCCAGTAAGATGTAGCGCTAAAGTCTATATTATAATATATTAATGATTCTGCTTTTCTTAAAGATATTCCTTCTCTACCACTAACGATTTGCAGAGCAATTGATTTGTCTGTGGTATTGAATTCATCTAGCTCTGTGGTAAGCTCATCTTTATAAATATCCTTTAAAGCCTTAAGTTCGTTGACAAACTTATAAAATATACCTACCTTTTTTTTTGCAAACTTATTATAAATAAATTTGGCTTTTGTATGGTCAAGCACCATACCATTGCCGCTTTCAAATTTTATTGTTCCAGAACTTAGCTGGTGAATTTTCATCATTAGTTTTACCGATGTGTCTGCTAATATTGTTTCTTCTCTTCCTTCGATTACTAAATTTTTCTTTAATTGTTTTATAAGGTGATATGTTTTTTCAGACATACGAACCGTGAGTATTTTTTCTTTTGTTTCTACCTTGAACCCTGCTTCAGCTTGCGTATATGAAATAGTAAAAGGTTTCATTTTTTCTAAAATTTTCTGCGAACCGTCTTTGTATTGTCTTATCGACATACCTCCTATCGGTCTAAGAGTAACATTAACATAATCATCACTGAAACGATAAAAATTTTTATACTTAGCAAACGGATTACTTGGTATTGCATATACTTGATGATACATTTGAGAATAAGATTCTGGAGTAGGAGTTCCAGATAACAATATTACATAAGGATTTTCTTTTTTGATTAGCATCTTTACCTGCTTAGCTCTTTTACTTGGTTTAGGAAAAGCTCCCATTGAATGCGCCTCATCACAAATAACCATATCCCAGCCAGGTGAATCAATTTTATGTAAACTTTCATAGTTTATTGCCTGGAGAACATAGCCTGGATGAAGTAACTTGTAGTCATTTTCAATAGACGATATAGCTTTTTTTTTCGTGATAAACAAAACATTTTTACAATTCAATCGTTCTGCTAATCCCAAACTTGTTAAAGTTTTGCCTGTTCGTACCTCCATAGCTAAATACAAAAACTTATGTGTTTTTAAAATACTTAAGCCTTCTTCTATAATCTTCTTCTGATATTGTCTATATTCCATTCTGATAGTTCTTTTTTTAAAACTGCACACTTTTCATAATCTTCTAAGATAATAAAGTGTTCTAGCATTGTTTCTATTAATTTTTTTGAGTACGGAGAGAAAGGGTTGTGAGCAAAATAATATTCGTGAGAGTCCATTATTTCTTCTTCATTAGCATCTTCAAACAAAACCATATAGGAATTTTTTATAGCGATGTCAAAGATTTCTTCTGGAGTTTTCTTCATCTTAAAAATCCATATCCGCTTGAGGGTCTACTTTATCTTTTATTATAATCCATCTTCCGTTCATATCTCTACCTTCTACTGGAGTTTGTCCACTATAAAAAAGAGCAAATGCAGCTAACCACTTATTAAACCTTGTTCTTGAAATAGTCATTTTAGATTTAGGAGCATAATCTGGATTCTCTTCTATAAACTCTTGATACAAATAATTTTTATAAATTCTTTTTCCAGTCATAAGTTTTGAGTTTATAGTCTGTCCTTTTAATAATCCACACCACTCTATAAATTCGTGACTTGTTTCAGCAGATAAATGTCTGACGGCTAGATTTACAAAATTTGATTTTATTAGTCCTTCGTTTAAATGTAGTTGTAAGCAATAAACCATATAGTTGTCGAACACACACCACTCAGCATCATCCCAATCTCCAAACATTAATTTATTAAATTCATCTAATGGAGAGAAGTTCTTATTGTAGTGTTGATTTAATTCTATTTCCCACTTTCTTCTTGAATGCGAATTACCACTACCTTTTAATGCATAATTAGTTGTTATTGCTATTTTAGGAGATTTCTTAAATGGTATAGAAATTGCATCACGATTTTTCTTTTCTAGAGTTAAGCCTTCTGTAATTACAGAGAACAATCTTTCAAACTCAAAATGTTTTTTAACATCATCAAAACAAAGTATTTGTGTGTCAGCAGAAACAGTTTGATATGCAAACGACCTTTCAAAGTTAAATGACTTACCATCAATAAACACTAGCTTTTTCATTTGTTGTAATGCGTTCATAAACAAACCTTTTCCAGTTCCACCTTCTGGGTTGTCAGATATTATTTCATCATTAAGAATTACTGCTGGCGAATTAGATAAGTTTTTATATCCGTGCATTAAATACCCAATTGTGCTTTCCATCGTAGCTACTCTACCTAAATCGTTGGCGCAAATGTTTGAAACAAATTGTTTGTAGTCACAATCTAACACCTTACATATTGTAAATATTCTATCTATTACCTGCTCTTTCCAAACGTAACCTCCTAAATCAATATAGTCAATAGGAATAATTTCATTACGAGTAACCTTTACTGCACAATTTCTATAATACAAATATGCCTCGTGCTTTGTATCTTCAATAAAGTATATGTCTATGGTTGAGAGAAGAGATAAAAATTCTTCTTTAAAAAATCTTGTATGGTCAGCAAAATAATTATAGATAGTTAAGTCTTCTAATTTAAGGAGAGAGTTTAAAATAAAATCTTTAATTTCTTTTTCTGATGTGTGGTCAATTAAATTATTACTTACCTTAACGAAAACATAATTTTTACCACCTTCTGGACAATACTTGTAGAAACCATTATCCTCTAAGTACTGCTTAAATAATATGTGTACAATTTTGATAACACCTTTATTAGACTTTACCCAAAACACTTGATTCTTATTATCCTCATCTGCTCTTTCAAGTACTGAATTTATTATCTCGGTATCAATATCAGCATTTTCTAATTGACACCGAATCTCATTTTTTGGGACTCCTTGCCTTAGTTTGTTTTTGACCTCAGTAATTTTTTCATTGTCTTCATAATACTTAGTTCCAAAGTTTGTTGTGTTTGCATAAGCAGATTTGATTGTTCTTTGAATTTCTGCATTATTAAAATCTCTGGTAGCATATTGTGAGAGTATATGTGAAGCTAAACTTTCGTGTACACCATAATCATTAAAAGCTGCTGCTAATACATAAGTGTTTTGATTTCTTTGACCTTCACTCATTGGAAATTTCTTTTCCCACCACCTTACTAATATTTCTACTATTTTATTTTCATCAGTAATAGGTATTGTTAAGGGGTCTACGTGTCTTTTAACTTCTTTATACTCTATCTCTAATATTTCATCCCACACTTTACTATCTGGATTACTATATAGTAAAGGGTCATAGCTTTCATAACATACTCTTGATAAATTTTTTGACGTAGTATCAAAATACTCAGAATTAAAATGTTTTTGTAATGATTGAAAATAATTTACGTGATTGTCTTTGTCTTTAGGTATCTTAACTAAAACCTTTAGTCCATTTCCAGAAGGAGAAATAAATACTGCAAATACGTAGGGGTTTTTACTGATAGCTGCTTTATCATCAAGCATTGTTTTTACTTTAGGATAACCATCAAAGTCTAAACATATAAGTCCAGAATGTTCAGTTAAACTTGTATCTACTCTTTTATTAAATGTTCCAGAAAAACAAATAGCTGGTAACATTTTTTTTAATTCATTACGTTTACTTTTATCTTTTTCTTTTCTTATTCTTTTTACAAGTTCTTTAGATGCTCCTGTGGTTTTAATCCTGTCTAAACTAACTGATACATCTACGTGGTAAGGAGTTGTGGTTTCTTTTATGTTCTGGAAGATGGTTATTGGGTATGTCATATTATGTCGTTTGTATGTCGTTTTTGTGTCGATTTAATTTTTGTAAGTATTTGATTATCAGTTGTTATGTCGATTATGTCATATAATTACTCTTTTTAGTATAAAATAAGTTCATAAATATAATTATTATTTTCTATATAAAGTATAAAAATAGTTTTTTTGTCATAACGACATAATTAAAACCATAAAAAAAGAGCCTATTAGACTCTCTCTTTATAGTCATTTGCTAGATTAAAAAGGTAAATCTTCATCTACTTTAACTTCTTGCTTTGCCTCTTCTTTAACATAAGGGTCGCTTAACTTAAGTGAAAAGAATTTACCTTTCTGACCTTCTTTTACCCAACCAGCAATCTGTTGCATTTTTCCATCTTGCAACATAATTTGTCCAGAATAATCTGGCTGATTGTTTTCTGGAGTTTTATTAGAGTTTCTAAATAAACTTCCGTTACCTGCTTTGTGTTCGTAATCTGACATATTATTTAATTTTAATTGTTTGTTCCAAATGATTAATTGTTGAGATAATGATATCATCCTTATCTTGTTTACTATTACAGGACATTGGAACTTGAATCCACATAATAGTACCTTTTGGAGTCATACGAGGAAATTTATCCCTTATAGACTGCATAAATTTTAGCACCTTTTGTTTCATTGATTAGTATTTTTGTTTGTTTTCGTTTTTCACTTTCATCCTCCTTATCATTGTAACCAGATTTATATTTCGGATTCTTTGAGTTTAATTTTCTTTTCTTCATTTATAAAGTTTTTTTAATATAATAAGTATCTATGTTGTTAGTAGGATTATCTCCAAAATATGTATTGTATACATCAATAGCCTCTTCTACAAAATTTTTACCTAGTTCTAAAAATTCTTGACCGCAATCAAACCATCCTAGCTGACCAGTTGTTTTTTCTATAACTAAAAATATAAGAGGTTTACCAAATAGCTGCTGATATATATATGCTTGCGAGCAATAGTAATATTTCCATTTAGCATTGTATCCAAATGCATCTAAGTTGCTTGTAGTTTTTATATCTATAACATTAGTTGGTGTTACAATATCTGCTTTTCCTTTCCACAATACACCTCCTATTTCTTTAATCATTGGTGTTTCGTATGTATTACCTTTCTGTAATATCTCCATACAAAAGTCCATATTATTAACTAAAATATTTTTTAGTCCTACTACTTCTTCTGCCTCTTTTTTTAAGAGCGCAACTTCTAAGTTGTGTTCTGCTATAAATTCCTTGTAGATTTTCGTACTTCTAGATGCTGCATCACAGATAGGAAAGTTATCAGATTTTTCTGGCTCTAATATAAGCTGATGAAAGTATCTACCATAGACAAAGTTCTTGTTGTCTGGACGCGGAGTTCTAAATTGTTTTGGGTTATTTAAAAGAATACCTACATCCGAGTTAGACAAATAATTTTTACCTATCCCATTGTAATATTCCTTATCATCTTTAAGTTTGTCGACAATTGCCTTTTCAAATTCATTCATTACTTCTTAGTTTTAAAAAGGTTGGAAACGTTGTTCTCTACTTCATCAGTAATGATGTAGTCATTATCAGCTAGCATTTTTAAAGCTGCTTTAAGACTTTTGATTTTTTGAGTAGATATATAGTTTAGCATTTTTTTTATATCTACCACTTCTTTAGTCCCCTTTTGGTCAAGGTCTACTTTAAGTTTAGTACCCATTTTCATTGTGATACCATCCTTTTCATATTCTTGTACTGGTTGTACTGGCGCATCGTTTAGTTTCCAGTTAGCGCTCTCTTCATAAGATGCTACCGAAGAATCTATTCCAATACCAAAGTTTCCTAATGCTCTACCCCAAGCAGATGTCTGACAATTTTCTACGTAGTTACCTTTATTTATAAAAGATGATGCAGACTCTTCAAATGCTATTCCATCCGCGACAACGAATCCATTGCTTTTGTCTATAATTTCTGCCTTTATTAATATACTGTCTGCATTGTGATGCAATACGTTGGTTGTTAATCCGTATTCGTGTTGATAGGTTTTTCTAAAGTGCTTAAGTCTTTCTTTAACTTCAACGTAAGCCTTTCCCTTAATATTAACTGTTTTTAATTTAGTCATTGGTTTGTTTGTTTGATTATTAAATTTATTTTCTTTGTTATCTTAGTGAAAGACTTCATTAATCTCTCCCTTGATTTTTTTAATGTTTGTATGTGCTTAGCATTCTTTCTGGAGTTTACCTCTTTCTTTATGCTTTTTTCTACCATACTTAATTTTCTACGATAGTTAGACAAACATAAGACAAATACTCCTAATCTCCAACCTTTTTTATAAAAAGTTTCGTATTCATCTGGTGTTATCTCCTTGTAGAAATCTCCTCCTATAGTTGTGTTATGAATAATAACATTCTGAGTTTCTGAATCTTTTTCAATTCGGATGCCGTAAAGTAATCTAGCCTCAAAATTTTTTCCGTCCAGCACGGCAGAAAATTCGTCTTGCTTAGCCTCTTCAAAAATTTTTTTTAAAGCGCGCTGCATTCTTGAATCTGATTTGTGATGGTAATATAATCAGAGTCGTGGCTGATGTTTTCTTCCACAACATTTATTCCGTGAATAATAGAAGAATGATTTATGGTGTAACCATTGTCATTCATATAACCTTGAATTGTAACCAGTTTCATATTGCGCTGCTTACAAGTATGATATAATAAGTGCCTTGCATCTACACTCTTTCTTATTTTAGATTTAGAAAACAATTGTTCTTTAGTTATCTCACATATTTTACATATGTTTTCTACTAGTTTATTGAATACTTCTCTTTTCATTTTAGTTTATTTTATTATTAAATTTTTAACAAAGGAGGAGCAAACCTACAAAACATTTAACATTAAGGATTCTTAGTCCAACAAGTTATTTGGTTATTATTAACCGCAGTTTTGCTCCCCCTTTATTACGAACGTATATGACAACATTCGATTATGAAAACACTCATACAAATATAAATAATGTTTATTTATTGTGCAAATTTTTAAGACGTTCAATTTCAAATTCAAGGTGAGCCTTTGCTTTAGTTAAACACTCTAATCCTCCATCTTTGTGCTTGAATTTTGAACGTAAGCAGTAAGTAACAGCAGTCCCTACGTTATAAGTGCAATCAAAGTCTTCTACTACATAACGTGCTTGGTAGTATCCAGTTCTTGGTGTCTTGCCTATATAGTATGTAGGTACTCTGTTGTCTGTTGTTTGGGTTGTAGATTTATTTCTTGTGGTATCCCAGTAGTATTTGTTGTGTTCTGTCATTAGTCTACTTGTTTATAATTAACAATGAAAGACTCTACCTTATTTTTGTACAACATTTTTTCAATCCCTTTTAAGTCCAGTGATACTTCCAAAGTTCTGTCGTAGTAATAAGCATAGTTTTTTTCCTCCAGTATAAACAAAACAAAACCTCCTACATACCTTATAACACTATGTGCATTGGGTAGGATTCTTAATCCCATACAGATATTAGATGCATCAAATGGTCTGTAATTCTCCATATAATGTTGCATTTTCATTATCTCTCCAGTTTGTCTAAAAGCAGTAAGAGATACTTTTTTTCTGTTAGCCAGTTGTTGTAGTTTTTGTATTCTTTTTTTATTAGGAGTTTTTAAAGATTTTCTCCATATAATCTCATCCAGTATTAATTTCATATCAGTGTATTTTTAGTGTAAATATAGTTTAATTTAATCATTCATCAAAACATCAGAACCTTTAATGTACCAGTGTCCATCAATAAGTTTTTTATTACAAGTATTCCAGTTGACGGCAGATTTTGATTTTTCTTTTTTTAATTCAGACTCTATCTTTTTAAGTCTTCTTTTTAATATTAGCTTTTCCGCTATTAGTTTTGCATACATATCTTTTTATTAATTTGTATCCAGACATATCATTTTTGATTCCTCTTGCAAATTTGGATTTATACCTCTTTTCTTTTTCCATTAAATAAGCAATTTTGAAATGAGTTTTTTCTTCTTTACCGCTATATCTGAAGTAGTTGTTAAATTCGATTACATTTCTTTTATACTCTTCCTTGAGACATTTCTCGTGCAGGAGTTCTAGTGCTACGTGATGCATTTTAACCGAAGGGTATTGATTTTAGCTGCTCCTTAGTTGATTCTATAATATCATAGTACATATCGTATGCTTGGTTGAAGACCGCTTGACCTTCATCAGAATACTTGGTCTCATACACTTGACCTTTATCGTTTACCACATCTACAATAAAGTTAGTACCATCTAGTATCGCCTCTGTTTCCATTCTTGCTAGCTTGGTTGCTAGTTCTACTTTGTTGATTTTTATATATTGCATAATAATTTAATTTAAGGATTAATAAAATATCCACATCGCCACGTAAAACACTAGTCCTAAAGTAATTAGAACAATTATGTCAAGGGTGAATTCAGTTGGATTTTTTTTGATTTCTTTAATAAAGTTTTTTAAGTTCATATTTATATGATGTTTATAATAGACAAAGGTACAACATTATTTAGACATCTCCAAATATTATTGTACCTTTTATTAGTTGGTCGTATACGACTATTTTTTTAACCTATCCTCATCTGCTTGCATCTCATCCCAATCATCTTTCCTGCTTTGTCTGTATTCTCTCTCATCAATCTCCTCACATTCATCTCCACAATCAAGACAAGTATTTCCATCATCATCTTCTTCATACTCTGCTCCGCAGCAGCTACTTACTAGGTATCCAGATTCAGATTCTGGTGTTGCTAGTTTCCAATTATCGTAGTTCATCTTTCTTTTTTAAGTTAAACACTTCGTCTCCTATAATGTCTATTGCAACATTAACTTGCTCAATAGTAGCTTCATTGTTTAAAGCCTTAATCAATACTTCTTGTGCCTCTTTGCTTTCACAATCATATTTGATTTTTACATCATCTGTGTGCCAGAGGTTATCAGTTTGGTAGCCTCTGCGCTTTAATTCTTTCCTAAGTTCAGCAGTAGAATAATTAGTAGTACAATCTAATTCTCTTACTTCAATATCATAGTCACTATTAAACATTGCGCCATAGCAGGTTACCATATATTTGTTAGGAGCCACATTGTCTAAGAGTTGTTCGATTTGTTCCACATCATCTTCAGCTACCCAATCTTTACCGAAAAGTTCTTCAGCTTTTTCTTGGAGTTTGTTTTGGTGTACGAAATCATTTGTCGACATATAGTTTGTAGTTTCTATTTCCATAATTATACTTTTTGTAGTTTAGTTAGTCTATTTAATTTTTCTTCATCACTTAGTTCTTCCCAATTACGTGGTTTAATTATCCCTTGNGTTGCAAATATAATACGTTCTTTATATGCAATTTTTTCTTTTAGTGTTTGTTGTGTTGTGTCTCCCATTACAAGAAACATTTTCATTAGAGTTAAGTTGTCCATAGTGTTTGTATTAAAGTTTGTATATCTGTTTCATCGTTTTCGAATCATCAGCGGCAGTACACACTACCGAACAGAAGGGGAAGAAAATGTCAATAAACTTCCCCCACAAAGTAACGTTTAGTCAATTATTTCATTACTTCGCTTTCTGTGAAATGGTTGCAACAAATTTCACAATAGTATTTAGAATCACTTATCTCGTGTTCATCTACTTTAACTTCTACCATACAAGTGCTGCAATATCTTTCATCTGTGTTATCCAAAGTTCCCCACATATCATAACTTTTCTGAGGATAATACTCAGTTATACTTTTTGTACGTGGTTTATAAAATTCATCTCGATAAAAATTATATGGTCTATAGTTAGTTCTTAGACTCTCTTGCTTGTAACTTTGTATGCAGTTCATATGGTTTGAGTATGGTCTTGTCTGTATAAAGTATACCCAACATCTAAGCTGACCTTTCTTGCGCTTAATCATTATCTCTTTACGTTTGTAATGATGAGGGTGTCCTTCAAGTGCATCAAGACTTTTGAGTACGTTGTCGCTTACCTTATATATATGTACATCGACATTGTAACCGCTACCTTTTACATCGTGTAGATAAGGTAGACCACTTACCTCTAAAGGATATTTATCAAGAGTAGTCCCCTTACCTACATATCTAGAGCCTCTTAACAAACTGTTATTTGAGTAACCTTTTTTAAGAGTACCATACACTGCTACAAGATTGTCTTGTAACACATTTGATTTTGAATACCACACTCCATCTTTTTGTGTCCAAAGATTTTTGTTATAGATTTGATATTGTCTATTGCGCTTGTTATAAGATACGAATCTAGAATCGTGCTGACCTAGAATTTCTCTTCATTGGTGTCGTGGTCTGTGTCCTAGTTCATTAGCTAGCTGCTTACTATCACATAAGTCTTTGGAGCCATAGCCTAGCAAAGTTCCATTATGCATTAGTAGTTCATTAGAGTTATTACCGCATTCAAATGGATGGGTGTTTTCTCTGTTAATCTTACCTTTAGTAGCATATCTGAAATGAGCGATGTAGGGTCTGTCTGTATCTAGTACCGACCACTCTTTTGATTTATGATAGTTAACCTCGTTAGTATCTAGCCATATTACTCCTAGTCCGTGAGGATTTATTAATGATGATGTTCGCAAAACTGATTGCGATACTTTCTTGTCTTTCGACTTTACAATTATTATACACATAGTTTATTTGTTTGTGAGGAGTAGACATTGAGTCTGCTGACCTCTGATTATTACACAAAGATAAGACATTAATTAGACATAGCCAAATGATATGCACATTATTTTATATATACTATCGTACCTTAAAAGATATGACATCGTACCCAACCTTGATTTTTCAAAACATCAAACATCAAACATCAACATCAAACAATTACCCGCATTCCTGCTTACCTGTTATTTTTGTTACAGGTAGTCAACTTTATTGACTAGTCAACTTTATTGACTGGCTGTTGTGCTGGCTGTCTGCTGGCTGTCTGCTGTTGCTGTTGTATCTACCTAAGATTATGCAGCATAATTGCACAAAACTTTAATTAAGGGCAAAAAAAAAGAGCGCAATTGCGCTCCTTTTAATATTAGTTTGCTGATAAATCAACCAACCATTTGACTGAATTTAACTTCACCGCGTTTCCACATTCTGTATGATTTTTGAGTAAAGTATCTTCGCGCTATTCCATTCGATTCATTATTATAATAAGAGTAGATAAAAGGAATTATATGCTCATCAATAATATTTTTAGTTAACATTTTGTCGAATGATTTAGCTAGTTTAAAAAGCATATCTACTTTTGCAGCATCATTGTTATACATTCGCATAATAATTGGTCGTATACGACTATTAAAAGCAGTTCTAGATATTAACGTTTTACTAGCTTGCGCGATTTCGTGCATTAAAGCGTATCTGTTTTTTAATTGATTTACGCTTGTAACTCTACTCCATAATCTAAATTCAACAACTCCATTTGATTTCAATTGAATTGCATTATACTTGTTATCTCTCCTAGTTATTGCATTTTCTGGATTAATTGGTACGTTTACATTTCCTAGACAATATCTGTTCGCTAGTCGCTTTCTATTCATTGCGTATACGATTCCTAGATATGGTCTCATTGCGTTTAAAAAGTGTTTTGAATTCTCATAATCATCACTAGAAACAGAAACGTGACCACCGCATTTAAACGCGTGATTATAAAAAGCATTACTACTAGAATACTCATCATCGATAAAATATTTAGATTCGTGCATTAAATTAAAGATTTTGTTCCTCCATTTGCTAGATGGAATNAGCGGCAAAATNTTTGTTATTGCTTCATAACCATCCGAACCATTATGAGCAACCGAACCATCATTCTCGATAGCGCTGAATAGTGTAGGAAATAAACCTCTTAACTCTCTACGACCGCTCAAAACCTCTCTAGATAACGTATTTTTTTCTATCTCAAAACCGATAGCAAATTTACTAGTAAACACATTTTGCGCACTTTCTAAAGTCCTAGTAATATTGTTTTGAATTTGTTTTTTATTCATTCCTTTTAAATCAATTTTGTATCTAGTCCAATTTAATTTAGTNTTGATACATCCTCGATGATAATGAGCTACTCTATCTCTGCGCACTATATCCCCATAGCTATTAGGAGCGGTAGCGCTTTGTTGCTCATATTTTATTCCATTTAATTTTGACATTTTTGTTTGTTTTTATTAGTTAATAATTATGATTCTATATCTAGTGTTGTGAATGTTTCACTTGCAATTGGATTTTCAAGTTTAGCGCTCAAAAATTCGATAGCTTTTTGAATTTCCTCAACTGAATTCTTTGTNATTAACTCCATATTTTCGTTAATTCTNACCGAAATATTTCGCTCCGCATTCGCTCCAAAGTCAAATTCTTTAATCTTAAAAGCTAGAGTNAAAATTGTTGGGATAGTCGCTTCCGCTTCCGCTTCTTCGTTTACTTCTAGTGATTTAACAAATTTGTTAAAATTATCAATTGAGCGGATAACGTTTTTCCCATTCGCTTCAGATTCTTCGCAACTAGTTAAATATTCATCTAGTTTAGATTCTGATTTACTAGCTTTAATCATTCTATTTAATTGGCTTTGCTTTACTGAAAAAACCTTTAAACTCATTTCATCGATAGACCATTTTTCTAGCATATTTTCTTCAAATAAGTTTGTCGCTTCATCAGATTTTAACCATTTTTTAAATAAAATTGCTTTCTTTCCTAGTTCAATTTTTGTAGTTAATTTTGATTTGTAGGCACTATCTAGAATATTTGTTATGTTTTGTACTTCTGAAAATAGTGTTGATATACTACTGTTTTGTAGCATTTCGTTTTCGTTACTTAATAAATTCCTCATTTTGTTTATTTTTTTTATGAGATTTTGCGGTCAATATCGACCTAAGATTTACCGAAAATTTACAATTTACTAGATATAAATCTAGATTTGTGTATACATTGTATATTGTTCGTTTAATCATAGTCTAATATAAGTAATTAATTTCGATTAATCAGCATAAAAAAAAGATATTATTTGCTTTGTGTTATTGGTCGTATACGACTAATGATTATCAGATATATATTTAATTGCTATTCAATTAGATTTGTTTAACGTTATTTATTGCGGCAATACATAACCTCTTATCTACATATAAGAGTGTTAATATTTACTATTAACTTTAATTTGTTAAACGTTTACCCCCTATACAACTCCTTATCTAGTGTAATAACGTGAAATAAAAAGTGTAAAATTTAGAGATGAATTAATTTTGAGCGGTACCGATACCCCCATAAAAAAACCTAAAAAAGTCTGAAACAAATTGCAAAAAAACAGACCCCACCCCTCAAAAAAAAAATCGTTTTCTGTGCGGAGCAGTGCGCGCGTGGCGGTAGGGAGCCTTCTACTTCTATTTGTCTCAAAAAATTTTGTATCTTTACAAAAAAAAGAAATGGCAAAAGTAAATCTTAATAGAGTGTTAGACGATATGGCTGGACTCGATATGTATAAAGGCAGATTAATTAACAACAGACCAGATGGTATGATGGGAATAGAAAGAGCTGCTAATATGAAAAGAATAATTGATGAAGACAGAAAGATTAAAATGATAGCTGACGGAATTGAAAGAGCAGAGATGCGAAAGAAATATAGAAGTATGTAAAAGTGTTTGTTTGTTTGTTTGTGAAATTAGGAGAGCTTAGGTTCTCCTTTTTTTTATGTCGGTTTTTAAATATTTATGTCAAGACTATGTTAATATTATGTCGATTATAAAAAGCTAACTAATTGATTTTAAATACTTATGTCGATTATGTCGATTTTGTCACCAAACTGTAGTGAAATATTTTTTATAAGTGTATTAATAAATATATATATATAATAGAGAAACAAAAATTTGACATTAAGTTTAATATTGTATATTTGTTTTCAAATTAAATTAAATATAATATGAATCCACCTGTTGGAGGTTACTCTCCCAAAGACCTTAAGTTTGGAACTCAAGGCAGAAACTCATTAATAAATGGAATAAGTAAAATTGCTGATGCTGTAAAAAGTACATTAGGTCCAAGAGGACATACTGTTCTTATTGAATCACCTAATCATACGCAAGGAATTACTATAACGAAAGATGGGGTTACGGTTGCTAAAGCTGTAGACCTTATGCATCCTGTAGAAAATTTAGCAGTACGTATGATGAAAGAGGCTGCAGACAAAACAGCTACATCAGCTGGTGATGGAACNACTACAGCAATTGTATTGACAGAAGCTTTAGTTAAGTCTGGAAATTATTTAATTAAAGATACAGACAATAGAACAGAAATATTAAAGATTATTAATAATGAAGTAAATCCAATTATTACTCAACTTAAGAGTATGTCAAAGCCAATATCTAAAAGAAGGCTTAAGGATGTTGCTATTATTTCTGCTAACGGAGACAAAGAGATTGGTAATACTATTGCTAAAACCTACAACACAGTTGGTAAAACAGGAATAGTAACTGTAGAACGTTCACAGACTAGCGAGACGTATAGTGATATTACTAACGGTATTAAAGTTGAAAGAGGATACAATTCTCCATTATTTATTAATGACCAGAAAAAAGATGAGTGTGTTCTTGAAGATACTTATATATTAGTGTCTGACGCATCGGTTGATAATATATTAAACATTGAGAATATTTTAAAACCAATAATTCAAGAAAGAAAAAAACTATTACTTATTTGTCCTTGCAGTGATAATGTGATAAATACATTAGCTGCTAACGTAGTTAAGAACGGACTTAAGTTATGTAATATTAATCCTCCACAGTTTGGATATAAGCAACACGAGTTAATGCAAGATATTGCAATATCAGTTGGAGCTACATACTTTTCAGAAAAGACTGGTGATGATTTAAGTTTAATAAGCTTTAATGATTTGGGTCACGCAGCCAAGGTGATAGTTGGACGTGACTCAACAGTCATAATAAAAGATAAAGATTTAGATGAAGATGTAGTTAATAACAGAGTAGAGGAATTATGGGATGCTCATAAAAATGCTACAACTAAAACAGATAAGGATTTTATATCTACACGAATCGCATCTTTGACTGGGGGTATAGGTGTTATTCACGTAGGTGGTCAAACTGAAATTGAACAAAAAGAACTTTATGATAGAGTAGATGATGCTGTATGTGCTGTTCGCTCTGCTTTATTAGAGGGGATACTGCCTGGTGGTGGAACTGCCTTAAACAATATCGCTAAAGCATATAGAGCAATAGCTGAAAATAATAAAGACGAGGATTATAACCCACTTGAAAATTCAAAAAAAATTGCTTACGCAATTTTAGGACAAGCATTNACAGCTCCTATAAATCAAATTTTAAGAAACGCAGGTCTACAATATGATGAAGTATATAAAGACATTAAAAATCCTGCTCACGGATACGATGTAAAAAATGAATTGTATGGTGACTTATTAGATATGGGTGTAATTGACCCTATGAAAGTTACAAAGCACGCATTACAAAATGCAGTATCTGTAGCAACTACAATACTAAGTACTAACGCCATTATAACAATGGCTAGAACATTTGAAGCGGATGAAGCCAATAAATAAATATATAGCAATAAATATTGTTGAAGAAGAAATAAGAACAGACTCTGGATTAATATTGTCTGATAAAGATGTTGATGACCTAAGATATAGAAAAGCAACTGTTATTGCTCCAGGCACTGATGTTAAAAATATAAATAAAGGAGATACTATATATTTTGATTCACGAACTGGTTATACTATGTTAATTGACAATAAGCCTTGCACAATTATTTCTGAGAGGGACGTTGTTGTAGTTTTATAGTTTTATTCATTTCTTTTATAAAGTTTCTATAAACCTTATCGGTGTACTTTACATTTCTATGAAATATAGGATTGTGTTCTGAACTAGGTATTTCTTCTCCATTTAATTTTTTATAGATTGAATTAATCATTCTTTTGGATTTGTATGACAATTCATATAGTCCTTTAGTCTTTCCANCTCGTTTACGAAAAACCTCTATCCAACCATCTCTTAATAACTTATCAAACCTATTTACGTTCCAACTTAATAACTCATCAAACTCTTTAAATTTATCTTTACTGAAATAATCTTCTGAATAAAGAAATAACAACATATCTAACTCGCCAGTACTTATATTGTACTTAGCCTTAACGTAATAGCGTATTACTCGCCAGTATTTTAAATAGTCTGTTTGCATTTTATTTAATTTGTATCTTTGTAAAAATAATAAAAAATGGCGACAGAAAATAAATCATTAAACTATTTAGAAACTTACAAGGCTCAAGTAGCCAGAAAAAAGAAAAGTACTAAACAAAAGACTAAGCCAAAGAAAACTATTATACACGGTTTAGGAAAGTTAAAAGGATTAAATTCTTTTGCTAATAAATATAAAAAGAAACCCATTACTAAAAAACAAAATTATGCCTAGAGTAGGAAATAAATCATATGCTTATACTAAAAAAGGTAAAGCAGCAGCAAAAAAAGCAGCAAAGAAAAAAGGATTAAAAGTAAGAAAAAGTAAAAAATACTAATGGCTAAAGGTAGAACTAAAAAAAGTAATAAAATTTGTCCAGCAGGAATTGCTTGGGCGAAAAGAACTTTTGATAAATACCCTTCTGCATACGCAAATATGGCTGCTAGTAAATATTGTAAAGACCCTAACTACGCCAAAGGCGCAAAAAAGAAATAGATATGAGTAAATTAAGCAAAGGACAAAGAAAGATTGCGCGAATGGCTATGCCTTTTGATAAAATAACAGGAGCTGATTTTAAAGTTCTAAAAATGAAAAAACAAAAGAAAGGCAAAAAGAAGTAATGGGTGAGTTAAAAAAATGGCGAGACCAGAAATGGGTACGTATTGGAACTGATGGTAAAATCAAAGGTCCTTGTGGTACAAGTAAAAATAAAAAAAACCCAGACAGATGTCTACCATTAGCTAAAGCTAGAAGACTATCGAAAAGTAAACTAGCCTCTACTGCAAAGAAAAAGAAAAGAGAAGGAGCTAAAGGAAAACAATTTGTTAGAAATGTTAAAGGTGTAAGATAATGGCTATAAGAAAAACAACTAAAGGAAAAAACGCAAACTATCGTCCTACAAAAAAGGGCGCAGGTATGACTAAGAAAGGTGTAGCTGCTTATAGAAAAGCTAATCCTGGTAGTAAATTAAAAACTGCTGTTACTGGTAAAGTAAAACCTGGAAGTAAGGCTGCTAAAAGAAGAAAGTCTTATTGTGCTAGAAGTTTAGGTCAACTTAAAAGAAGTAGTGCTGCTACAAGAAACAACCCTAACTCAAGAATTAGACAAGCAAGGAGACGTTGGAAGTGTTAAAATTGCAAAATAAAATATTACTATCTTTGTCAAATAAATAATTTAGATATTTATGGCGAAAGATAAAAAATTTATTCAAAAAGTTTTTGCAAATGCAAAGCGAAAAGGAACTTTAGGTGACTGCACAGGTAAAAAATTTGGTAGCAAGTCTTGTCCTAAAGGTTCGAAGAAATATAATTTCGCAAAGAATATGAGAAAAATTAATAAAAAAAAATAAATAGTTATGAAAAAGCAAGGATATAATTCACGTTTAGATGAGTCTTTAGGTGCTAAGCACGGAAAAAAATCTCAATCAATGAAAGCACGTAGAGATGAAAGTAAAGGTATGGCAAAGAAAATGACTGGTCGTGCGTATAGTGGAAACCACGGAATGGAGTACCACAAAAACGTACACGAGCATTTAGGAAAAATGATTAGAAAATAAGATGGGTAAGTTTTTAGTAAAATTAGGAATGATAATTCAAATGTATTGGTGTAAACTAATGTGCGCTTGGAACTGGTTAATGTCAAAGTTAATGGTTAATGTTTCNAGTTGTCCACATAAAGTATGTGAGTGTCATAAAAAGAATGAAGCTAAATAGAAAAAATATTCAGTCTAGAGGATTGGGAGATTCAATCCACAAAATAACTAAAGCTACTGGAATAAAAGCCGTAGTTGATAAAGTAAATAAAGTAACTGGAAAAGATTGTGGGTGTTCAGAAAGAAGAGACACACTTAATAGATTGTTTCCATATAATAAATAAATAATATGTATTCAAAAATTCAAGTAAATACACCGTCTGCAATACCAGTTGTAAAATCAGACACATATAATATTCCTAATCCAGGAAGATTAGTTTTTCAAGGAACAGATTCTTCAGCTTCNACTGGAGTTATAGTAGACACATCTGCTTGTGCTAACTCTTTTACAAGTCAAACAACNTCTGCAGGAGGTGGGAATCTTTTAGTAGACTCAAGAACTGGACTAGACTTTCAAAAAAACAGTTACGTTTTAGCTAGTGATTCTCAAACAGGAGCAGCTCAACAAGTATTTGCTATTCAAGTTGGTAATCAAGTAGAAGAAACTGCAGGAAATACTACAGGTCACGTAGTTACAGTTGATAGCGCAACCACTCTTACTTTAGATAATACTGTTGGTGCTGGAAATAATGTGCCTTATATATTAAGACAAAACGGATTTATAAACAGATTAGATGTTAATGTAGGTTATTTAGTTTATAACTTAACTGATTTAACACAAAATTTTGTTACAGCAGTAACTAATGATGCTCAACTTAGTGTTGGCGGAAGTATTATGGCAGCTAATGATGTTTATCAAATATACTCACAAAATGCTGCAGACTTAAGTGCAAATGACGCTAATAGTGCAGCTTTAATATATGTCGGTGGTGGTGGTTCAATATCTACATTTGGCGACCAGTTTGTAAATATTAAAGTAACCACAGCAAACAATCAAGACATAACATTTGAAAATTTTCCAGTAGGACAATATTTACCAGTACAGTGTGTTAAAGTATGGGCAACTGGAACAGATGCTGATGTTAAACCTATTGCAATTTTTTAATTGAAAATGGATAGCGACATAAAAGATACACTCGAGGTAGTAATACCAAATGCTGGAGCTATAGGCTTATCAATAACTGATTGTAATGAGTATCTTACTTTTATATCCTTAGTCCTTGCAATATCGATTTCACTTTTCAAACTATACAATTGGAAAAGTAAAAACAAGTAACATCAATATAGTTGATGAAATCACCAATAGATTTTAAAGATTTTGCCGCAAACCCAGTTACTGGATTGCTGTTTTTTTGTTTAATTGCTATAGGTTATTTATATATAGACAACAAAACTACTTTAACAAATCAAATAAAAACTTTACAGGAAGAGGTAATTGTTTTAAAAAGTGATTATAAAAAGTTAAATGATAAATTTATAGAAACTTTACAAGGAATAAATGAAGATTAAATGGTATATATTGTTGTTTATGTTCTCCTCTTGTTTTCACTCAGAAGATTCTACGGAAAAGATAGAATCTTTTAACGTTAATACCGATAGTTTATTTAATGCAGCGGATGGAGCTGTAGAATTATTTAATAATAATAAAAAACAAAAAGTATTATTAGAGCAAGACTTATGGAGAAAAAAAAGAGATATTAAAGTTATAGAAAAAAAATATACAGATAGCATTTGGAATCTAAGCAATATGTATGAATTAAATACTCTTAAATTAGATAGCGATAGTGTACAGTATAATTATAAAATTATATTAAGAGAAATAGTTGACACTGTTAGGGTGACTGTTACTGATTCTATTTGTGATGTTTGTCAAGCAAAACAAAACAAAAAAGATAATAGATGGTATAAGAAAACATTTAAATGGATTAAAAATACATTATGATGAGACAAATTAAAAAAATAGTAATACACTGTTCTGCAACGCCTAGAAATAAAAATTTTAATGCAGAGGACATTAGAGATTGGCACGTTAAAGGTAATGGATGGGATGATATTGGATATCATTATGTTGTTCTTTTAGATGGGTCTATGGAATATGGAAGAATGGTAGATAAGTATGGCGCTCACGTTAGTGGTCATAATTATGACAGTATAGGCATTTGTTACATAGGAGGAATGGATAAAGAAATGGAAGAATGGGAAGACACAAGAACTGACAAACAAAAAGAGTCTTTACTCTTATTAATAAAAACATTAAAAAAATTTCATCCAAAAGCTAAAGTAGTAGGACACAGGGATTTATCAAAAAAAGCTTGTCCAAGTTTTGACGCTAAAGATGAATATAAAAATATATAACTATGGGTATTTGGAAAAAAATTTTTGGAGGAGCAGCTGACGCTGTAATTGGTAATGTAGGTAATTTAGTTGATAAATTTGTACAAACTCCAGACGAAAGGTCGTTGTTTAAAAAACAAATGACTAATATACTTATTGAGGCAGAAGCGGAAATAGAAAAAAATATTACAGAACGTTGGAAGGCTGATATGACTAGTGATAATAAACTTTCAAAATCAGTTCGTCCATTAGTTTTAATTTTCTTAATAGTGTCTACAATTGTATTAATTTTTATTGATTCTGGTTTTATTATCTTTGCAGTAGATAATGAGTGGAAAGATTTATTAAAAATGCTGTTAATGACAACAGTAGCAGCATATTTTGGTGGACGCTCATATGAGAAAGGTAAAAGAATTAAATAAAAATTAATGGCTAAGATAAGTACATATCCTATTACATCACCAGTAGTAGACGCAGATAAGTGGATTGGAACAGATTCTAAAAGTTTAAATCAAACTAAAAACTTTACTGCGGCAGATGTAGCTATTTATCTTAATAGTAAAGCTAAAATAGAAGCTGATTCTTTAAGGTATAAGTTTCAAAACTGGGAAACAGGAGATGTTAGGGAAAATGGAACGATTTCATTTGCGACTAGCAATATAGGCAACTCAGTTAATTTTAGTTCACTAAGTACTTTTATGTTAAGTAAGTTTAGTAAAGCTTTAGTTGATGTTCAATCATTTTATACAAATCCATTAATAGGTTCACAAGTAATGATATCTGAAGCAGCTAATGTTTCTCAATTTGGTATTTATGCTTGGAACTCTGCAGCATTAAATTCTGGAGACGCTAACTTTAGTGACATAGGAGTAACCTATATTAACGGTAATGGTACCTTAAAAGCAAATCAAGATTATTTTATATCTTTGCTGCAATATGACACAGCTGCTTCGTCTGGTGATAAAAACTTTACACAAAACGTTTCTTTATCAAATACGTGGACAGTAAATCATAATTTAAATAAATATCCTGCAGTTTCAGTTTTAGACACAGCAGGCACAGAAATATACGGTCAGATTGACTATGTTAGTTTGACCCAAGTAGTAATAACATTTGTACTACCAGTCGCAGGAAAAGTGACTTGTAATTAATTAATAAAGAAAAAAAACAATGGCAATAAAATTTTTAAGTAATGTAGACATACAGGGGAGTTTAACATTAAACGATAATCAATTAACAAACTTTGTAGTAGAAAACTTAAATGCTAACCCTTCTGCTGGTAATTCATTTGTAGGTAGACTATATTACAATAATTCTGATAATACATTACGAGTATGTACAAATGCTTCTACTCCAGTATATACCATATTAGATGGTAGTGACGGTGTAAACACATTTACAAATACTAACGGAACATTTGTTTCGGCTGGAACAGAAAACTCAAGTGCAACAGGTGATGTATCGATGGGTACTATTGACTTATCTGCAACAGGAACTGCAAGTGCAACTACATTCCTTAGAGGTGATAATGTTTGGGCAACTCCTGCTGGAGCATATACATCTTGGAGTTTAGAGGGAGACAGTGGTTCGGCAGTAAACATTACTGATGGACTTAGAGTAGATTTTACAGGCGGTACTGGAATTAGCACAACTGTTGCATCTGCAACTCCTAATACGTTAACTATAGACCTTGATGATACGGTAGTTACGGCAGGTGCTTATACTTACGCAAGTATTACAGTTGACCAACAAGGTAGATTAACATCTGCAGCCAGTGGTGCTGCTCCTGGAACAATGTCTTCTTGGACAATTCAAGGAGATACTGGAAGCTCATCAGTTACTAATGGTCAAACAGTTGATATTGCTGGCGGAACATATTTAACAAGTTCTGAAGGAACAAGAACTGTAACTGTAAATCACGATACTACAACAAGAAGTGATACTACAAGCACAGACACTTTAGGTTCTGGAGGTTCATTTACAAAAGTTGACTCAATAACAACTAATGCAACAGGTCACGTTGAAGCTATAAATGTAGAAACAGTAACAATAGGTTCTTTTGATAACTATGGTTCTTGGACATTAGCAGGTGACGGTGGTTCTTCACAAACAATATCAAGTGGTAATACCGCAACTATTGCAGGTGGTACAAACATTACTACTACAGCAGGCAGTACAGACACAGTAACAGTAAGCCTAGATAATAGTATTACTTTATCTGGTGATATAACAATACAAGGTGGGGACATAACTACATCTGCAGCAACAACAACATTTACTATAAAAGATGATGAATCTTCAGCTTTAACTTTCTCTTCTTCTGGCTCAGCAAACTTATTAAAATTAGATACTACTGCATCTGAAGGAGTTAGTGTTACAGGATTATTTAGTGTTTCTGGAGCTGCTACTTTAACTGGTGGGTATAGTGCTGGTGCAGAATCAGCAATGGGTTCTAATAAAATAACTGGATTAGCAGATGGTACTGCTTCAACTGATGCTGTAAACTTAGGGCAAGTTCAAGCTTTAGTAGCTGGAGTTGGTATATTTAGAGGAGGTTATAATGCAAATACAGGTTTAACAACAGACTTAGGTGCTGGTAACGGAGCTATTAATGGAGCATCAAACATTGCTTCTGATTTAGGTGATTTCTACGCAGTAACAACAGCAGGTACTCAAATTGGTGTAGCTTTAGAAACTGGTGATTTAATTTTTGCTAATACGACTATTGCTGCAAGTAGTAACCCTGCTAATTCAGCATTTACAGTAGTACAAGCAGGACAGAGTATAGCAAGTGCAGCATCTACTGATGGTGGCGCAACTAAAGGTATTGCAGGATTTGATTCTGGTAACTTTAGTGTTACAACTAATGGTTGGGTTACACTAGATGATGTTGCTTTAGGAACAGATACTAGTGGTAATTACACTCAGTCTGTAGCAGCAAGCACAGTTAACAATAGATTAGGTATTGCAGTTAGTGGAGCAACTGGAGAAGGTCAAGCTGCTGTAGTTGGTGTGGACATTAATAGTCAAACTGATATAGGTTCTAGTTTAGCAGCTACTGATGAGTTTCTTGTTTATGATGCTACAAATACTACAAATAAAAAAGTAGATTATTCGACACTTGCTTCTGAAGTACACGGTTCTGGTAAATTTTCTGATACATATCCAGCTACTAGTTCAGCTACTTGGACAGTAAATCACAATTTGGGTACTACACAAGTATTAGTTCAATCGTGGTTGGAATCTTCTGGTCAAGCTGTTACTATTGATTTTACTAGAACTGATGCTAATAATGTTGCTTTTACAGCTTCATCAGCTCAAACTGCAGATAGTATTAGAGTACTTGTTACTAAGTAAAAAAATATTACCTTTATAGAAAAATTAAACAATGGCGATTAAATTCCTTAGTGACGTAGTAGGTAGTGGGGAGATTGAAGGTAATACATTAGACGTAGTAGGAGCAGCAACTTTTCAAGGTGTAGGAGACACCGCATTAATTTTATCTTCTGGTGATGTTATTGTCGGAGGTTCACACGGTAACGCTGGTCAAGTACTTACTTCAAACGGAGAAAATAATTCTTTAAGCTGGACAAATAAAACTACCAATTCAAATGATTTTTTAACTGGATTATCTTTTAATACTGGGACTGGTGTTTTAACTGCAACAGTAGCAAATCAAACTAATCCAACGGTAGATTTAGACGGTAGATATTTACAATTAGGTGGAGGAACATTGACAGGGAATCTTGTTATTACAAGTATAACTACTACTTCTGCTTCTAGTTTTATAGGTTCTGTAACTAATCCAATAGTAAATGTTTATTCTACAAGTTTAAGCGGTCAATTAAAAGGAACTATTGCTTCAACAGTTACTGGTACTACTCAATCACAAGATGATAATTCAACTAAAATTGCAACCACTGCTTATGTAGATACTGCAGTGTCTGAAATTCCTGCTGGAAGCGATACAACATATGACTTAACAACATTACCTAGTGGCACTGGTTTAAGATTAGACCCTTCGAGTGGTAGTAATGATGATATAACATTTACTGGAACTGGTGGTTTGACTATTACACGAAACAGTTCAACACAATTAACTTTTGATGCTCCAGCGGCTTCATCAACACCTACTTTAGCTCAAGTAACTACTGCTGGTTCTACAACTACAAATGCAATTTCAGTAGGAACAATTACAAATACTGGAAGTATAACTACAACAACTTCAGCAAGTGTTGGAACAAATCTTACTGTATTAGGTAACTCATCATTAGTAAGTTTAGATGTAGGGGGTGGTTTTGGCTCTACTGGAGTTACAATTAGTTCTACTGGAAATATATCAGCTAATGGGACAATTACAGGAAACTTAACTGGAAATGTTACTGGTAATGTAACAGGAGATGTTACTGGAGATGTTACTGGAAATGTTACTGGTAATGTAACAGGAAATTTAACTGGTGATGTTTCTGGAGATTTAAATGGTACGATAAATACAAACACTACAGCAGCAACACAATCACAAGGAAATAACTCTACTAAAGTAGCAACAACAGCTTATGTGGATACAGCAGTAGGAAATATTCCATCTGGACTTTCCTTTGAAGGAAATTGGAATGCTAGTACTGACTCACCATCTTTATCTGGTACTACTCCAGCTAATGGAGTTTTTTATATTGTGTCCGTTGCTGGTAGTACAAGTTTAAGTGGGATAACAGATTGGGTAGTAGGTGATTGGGCGGTATATGTATCTGACGGTGCTGGAACAGATGCTTGGCAAAAAATTGACAACACTTCTACTTTAGGAGGCGCTGGAACATCTAATAAGATTGCTAAATGGAGTGGAACTACTACTCTTGCAGATAGTACTATTACTGATGACGGTACAGATGTTAGTATAACTGGTGACTTAACTATTGGTACCGATTTAACATTGACTGGAGCTATGGCTAGTGACATAGATATGGGAACTAATAATATTACCAACTTAACAACTGCAAATAATAATAGTGCTAGTTATCACTTCTTAGTTATGAATGGTACTGCCGATTACAATGGTGCTGTAAAAGCTAGGACTAAGTCACAAGTTCGAAGTGATATAGGTGCAGGAACAGGTGATGGTACAGTTACAGATGTATCTGCTTTAACTATAGGCACAACAGGAAGTAATATAACAAGTTCAGTTACTAACGGAACAACCACACCAGCAATAACTTTAAATATTCCTACTGCCTCAGCAGCCAATAGAGGTGCTTTATCTTCAGCAGATTGGTCGACATTTAATAGTAAAACATCTAACACAGGTACTATAACAAGTGTAAGTTCGACTTCTCCTATTACTGGAAATGCAACTTCTGGTGGAGTAACAATAGGTATTAATACAGCAGATACTTCTACAAGTGGAGCCTTAACTTCAACAGACTGGAATACCTTTAATGGTAAGATGCCGCTGAGTAATATTACTTCTAATTATGACGCTACTGGTTCAAAAGCATTTATTGCGGTAGGTGTAAGCGGAAATGCTAATGCACTTACTTATGCTACGGATACGTATTATGTAGCTGGTTCACCATCAGCATTATATAGTCCATCACTTCAAATTACAAGCGGAATAACTGGAGGTGCATTAACTATTACTGGAACGTCATCTTTAGACTCCATAATTTCTGATAAAGAAATAACTTTTACTACTGGTTCCAGTGGCGGTACAGGTTTAGTATATGACGCTACTTTAAGTACTGATGGAACATATAGTGGGGAGGTTGCTTATTTTGGAAATTCAACATCTACAAATCAAGGACGTTTATATCAATTACAATCTAGTGGTGGTTGGGCATATGCTGATGCCGATTCAGCAGCTGACTCTTCTGGATTATTAGCAGTCGCATTGGGTACAAATTCAGATGATGGAATGTTACTGAGAGGATTTATTAGAGATTCAGATTATTCAGCTATAGACGGAACAGCAGGTGCTAAACTTTACGTAAATACTACAACTTCTAATAATAGTTTTACTGCAGATATACCTACAGGTAGTGGTGATATTGTTCGTATTGTAGGGTATATTACAACTGCTGGCTCCAAAACTATTTATTTCTGTCCAGATAATACATTTATAGAACTCGCTTAATTTTTAATAATGAGCTATAACCAACAAGAACTAATTTTTACTGATAGTAAAATTTATTACATCGAAAAAAATGGCGAAGAAAGACAGGTTATGATGGACTGGGAGGATGAGCTAATGAAAAAATCTGCTGAATATGTTTGTGAAAATGGAGGAGATATTTTAGAGATAGGATTTGGTATGGGTATTTCTGCGGACTATATACAACAGCAAAATATTAATTCTCATACTATTATTGAATCACATCCACAGGTTTACAATCAAGCAAGAATATGGGCGGAAGACAAACCGAATGTAAGATTAATTTTAGGTACTTGGCTTAATGTATTAAAAGATTTATCTGAATATGATGGAATATTTTATGATACGTATGCGGATGTAGACTTTAAATTATTTGGAGAAAAAGTTGTAGATTTAACAAAAGAAGGAACGAAATTATCTTGGTGGAATAGCTGTAGAGATGAAAAAAATATTTATGGTATAGAGGATGTTACATATGAATATATTCCTGTGCGACCTCCAAGTAATCATTACTTTAAATCTACTGTTTATTTTTTACCTAAAAAACAATATTAATATATGCCTACTACTACTATTTATGCTGCAGACAATAGAAGAGCTACTTTAGAGGCAGGATTAGGCTCTGATGATTGGGATGATTTATTATCTACAAGTGATGCTGATAATATTAATACTGGTGAACAAAATACTTTTGCTGTTAGAGCAGGCGCTCTTAGTGGTAGGGGAGGTACTACATATAGGTTATATCGTTGGTTTTGTTTTTTTGATGTAAGTAGTATTACTGGCTCAAACACAATATCTGCCGCTACAATAAAAATAGCAGGAAGAGCTGCTGTTAATGATGGGAGTATAGGTCTTTATAACTCTACAGCTTTTGGGGGTGATGGTACTTCAACTATAGAAACTACAGATATTGATAATGTTGGAGGTACATCTTATTCTTCAAATCAATATGGTTCTCCAGGTTATTCTTCGTGGGTATCTGGCAATCAATCTACTAATTCGTTTACTTTAAATGCTACTGCAATTTCAGCTATGAACACTAATGGTTATTTAAATGTATGTGGAAGAAATATTTATTATGATGCTGAAGAAGAAGAAACACCTTCATCGGATAATTATTTAGGTTTAAATCAATGGCTTTCAACAAATGCTACTAATTCTGCTTATCGAGTTCGTATGGACATAACGTATGGTGCTACTGCTGTAGCTTGGGGTGAAAAAATGAATGGGGTACTATCTAATGTAAGTAACAAATATAATACGGTTTTAAGTTCCGATATGGACAAAGCAAACGATACAGGTGGTTAAAAAATATTTTACTTATCTTTGTAAAAAATAATAATAATAATTAAATTAAATCAAATGGCAAAAAAAGCAAAACAACAAAAACTTACAACTGAAGAGTTAGGAGAAATTCAAGGATTACAACAAAAGATGTACGCCTTAAAAGTTAGATTAGGAGACACAATCATAGAACAAAAAAACACTATGGCTCAAATCGACCTAATTCAAACTCAGTTCAAAAGTAAAGAAGTAGAGTTAATTAAAATATACGGAGAGAACGCGCAAATTAATTTGCAAACTGGGGTTGTTACTCCAGAGGCTCCAGCAGACTTAAAAAAAGCATAATATGGCAAGAATAAGTGACACTAATAGTTATCCTAACATCGTACCAGATGGAGAGGACTATTTAATATTAACGGATAAAACAGATGCTTTAGCAACAAAAACCGCAACTTTAAATAGTATATCAAGTTTTTTTGCTAGCACATCGCTACAGTCTACTAAAGTCACTTTATCTACTACACAGCTTTTAAATCTTTTTTCCTCTCCAGTTACTTTAATCGCGGCTCAAGGAGCGAATACATATATTCAAATTATCCGTGCTACTGTATTTTTTACTTATGGCACACAAGCTTATGACTTTGTTGCTGGAGCAGGAGAAATAGTTTTAGAAACTGGAACAGACGATGCTGGCTCTTGGGCAGGTTCTGTGTATAATTCAGCTGTTAATGTTGCATACAATTCTACATTAATTGAAAATGTAAAGTTAAGTGCTAATTCCGCATTAACCATCAAGGCTCTTACTCAAAACCCTACTCAAGGTAATGGAACTGCAATTGTAAATATTTTATATCGAGTTATAACACAGAGTTAAATGGATATTCGTAAAATTTCTGTAGGTCCAGATTATAAGTCTGGTGCTATGCACTATTTAGTTGGACAAGAAATTTTAGGTGGTCACTATAAGATTCATTTAATTAGGTATAGCAAGCAATTATCTAACTTTCAAATTTACATTATTCAAGAAGACAAAATAGTATTGTGGAAGTCTTTTTCTTCTACAATGCCTGTATCTATTGAGTATAATATTAATTTTTAATGCAATCTCTTTTTGATTTTATTGTAAAGCCTGTTAATAATAAACGGTATAATAATACAACGGATATCGATGGTTTAGAGTTTATAACTAGCACTTCTCAAGAAGACCACAAGTTTTCAAATCGTGAGGCTATTGTTATTAATGTTCCTTTAGGTTATACTGGTAACATAAAAAAAGGAGACACTTTATTAGTTCATCATAATGTATTTAAATATTATTATGATATGAAAGGAAGACAAAAAAGCGGTAAAAGTTTTTTAAAAGACAATTTGTTTTTTGTAGACTCTGACCAGTTTTTTTTATACAAACAAAAAGGAAAATGGTATTCTCACGACAGGTTTTGTTTTGTAAAACCATTAGAAAAACAAGACTCAATTATTTATAAAAACACTGAGTTTGAACCATTGATAGGTCATATAAAATATATTAGTGATGAATTAAAAAGCTATGGTGTAAATGTAGGAGATAAAGTTACATATAAACCAGATACAGAATATGAATTTACTGTTGATGGAGAAAAATTATATCGTATATATACGCAAAGTATTACTGCAGTTTTGTAATGAAAAAAAGAAAAAAATTTAAACCTACTATTAGAGAAGGAGAGTTAAAACCTAAAATTAAATATAATCGAAAAAAAGATGGATTCAAAAAACATAAAGTTAGAGATTATAAAAGCTGGACACAGGGCGGTGGAGCAATTGATTAAAGTTGCAAAGGAACCTATTATAAAACACGACCCAGAAGATGACTTGTCAGCTGACAGATTAAAAAATGCAGCAGCTACAAAAAAATTATGCATTATGGATGCGTTTGAAATATTAAACAGAATACAAGCAGAAAAAGAAAATATTGAATTAGCCGAAAAAGGATTTTTAAAAACTGATACAAAACAAGGATTTGCAGAAAGAAACTCCAAATAAATTATATGAGAAATTAGATGGCATAATTCCAAAAAATGTTTTAACAAAACAAAATAAAACAAGAAAATGGAAGTATGGTTATAATTCTACTTATAATATAATTATTATATCTAAAACTGGACAGATAGGTGATATTATATCTATTAATGGTTTAGATATCGCATTACCATTATCTCCTGTATTTAGTCGTACACGACTAAAAAACAAAACTTCACAATATTGGGTACGTCAAGAATATCCAAAAGTTTTATCAAAAATTCAAACAATATTTCAGTGGAATGAAATGCCTGCTACGTTTAAAAATCTGTGGGTAGATTATATTGAAAGAGAGTTCGAAAGGAGAGAAGAAGGTCATTGGTTTTTAAATAATGGTGAACCAACCTATATAACAGGTTCTCATTATATGTATTTACAATGGACAAAAATAGATGTTGGTTATCCAGATTATAGAGAAGCAAATAGATTGTTTTATATTTATTGGGAAGCGTGCAAAGCTGACCCCAGAAGCTTTGGTATTTGTTATTTAAAAATAAGACGTTCTGGATTTTCATTTATGGGTTCAGAAGAGTGTGCAAATATTGGAACTATATCTAAAGATTCTAGAATAGGAATATTGTCTAAAACTGGTGCAGATGCAAAAAAAATGTTTACTGATAAAGTAGTACCTATTACAAATAACTATCCTTTCTTTTTTAAACCCATACAAGACGGTATGGATAAACCTAAAACCGAATTAGCTTTTAGAGTTCCTGCTTCTAAGATAACTAAAAAAAATATGCATCTTAAAGATGAGTTTGAAATGGATGGGTTAGATACTACCATTGACTGGAAAAATACGGATGACAATAGCTATGATGGTGAAAAACTATTATTACTTGTACACGATGAAAGTGGAAAGTGGATAAGACCTAATGATATATTAAACAATTGGCGAGTTACTAAAACTTGTTTAAGATTAGGTAGAAAAATTATTGGTAAATGTATGATGGGTTCAACATCTAATGCTTTAAACAAAGGTGGTAGTAGTTTTAAAAAATTATATGAAGATTCCGATATTAATAAAAGAAATGCTAACGGTCAAACCAAAAGCGGTCTATACAATTTATTTATACCTATGGAATGGAATATGGAAGGGTTTATTGATAGGTATGGTATGCCAGTGTTAGATACTCCAGAAAAACCAGTTTTAGGTATTGATAATGAACCTATTAATGTAGGAGCAATTGACTACTGGCAAAATGAAGTTGATTCATTGAAATCAGATGCTAATGCTTTAAACGAGTTTTACAGACAATTTCCACGTACTGAATCACACGCATTCAGAGATGAAAGTAATCAATCATTATTTAATTTAACAAAAATATATCAACAGATAGATTATAATGACTCATTAATATTAGAGCAGCATACTACTCGTGGTTCTTTTCAATGGGATAATGGTATAAAAGATTCTAAAGTAATATTTTCTCCAAATAAAAATGGTAGATTTTTAGTTAGCTGGACTCCAGAGTTTAATATGCAAAACAGATATACAGAGCGTAATGGAACTAAATATCCTGGTAATGAACACTTGGGGTCTTTTGGATGTGACTCTTATGATATTTCTGGAACAGTTGGCGGTAAAGGTTCTAATGGAGCTTTGCACGGAATGACTAAATTTAATATGGATAACGCTCCTAGTAATGAGTTTTTTTTAGAATATGTTGCTAGACCACAAACAGCAGAGATATTTTTTGAAGACGTATTGATGGCGTGTGTATTTTATGGAATGCCTTTACTGTGTGAAAATAATAAACCAAGACTTTTATATCATTTTAAAAACAGAGGGTATAGAGGTTTTAGTATGAACAGACCAGACAAAACATATAACAAACTTTCGAAAACAGAAAGAGAATTAGGTGGTATTCCTAATTCATCAGAAGATGTAAAACAATCTCACGCAGCAGCAATTGAATCATATATTGAAAAATATGTAGGTATTGATTCTACTGGTACGTTTAGAGATGTGGATGAAATGGGTACAATGCCATTTATGAGAACTTTGGAAGATTGGGCAAAATTTGAGATAAACAATAGGACTAAATATGATGCTTCAATTAGCTCTGGATTAGCTATTATGGCTAATCAAAAACACCTATACACGCCTACTAAAAAACAATCAAAAATAAGCATTAACTTTGCAAGATATGCTAATAAAGGAACTTTGAGCGAATTACTAAAATAAATGATAGAAACTAAAATAAATATATCTAATGTTGGGTTTCCTAATCAGTTTGCTTCTGAAGCAGAAATGGCTACAGAAGAGTATGGTTTAATGATAGGTCAAGCTATACAATACGAATGGTTTAGAAAAGATTCAAACAGTTGTAGATATTACAGTCAATGGCAAGACTTTAACAGATTAAGATTGTATGCTCGAGGGGAGCAGTCAATAGCCAAATATAAAAACGAGTTAGCGGTAGACGGAGATTTATCGTATTTAAATTTAGATTGGGCGATTGTTCCTGTTATTCCAAAGTTTATTGACTTAGTTGTTAATGGAATGTCAGACAGGCTTTTCAAAGTGAATGCATATGCTCAAGATGCAATGTCTCAAAGTAGACGAACGCAATTTCAAGATATGATTGAGGCTCAAATGGTTTCTAAAGATATGCTCAAAGCAGTTCAAGATAACTTTGGGGTTAATCCTTTTACTATGAGTCCAGAAGATTTACCAAATTCAAATGAAGAGTTAGCGCTTTATATGCAGCTTAATTATAAGCCAGCTATTGAAATAGCTCAAGAAGAAGGTATTGATACTTTATTTGCTTTAAATCATTATGAAGATATTAGAAAAAGAATTGATTATGATTTAACAGTATTAGGTATTGGAGCGGCTAAGCACGAATTTGAGCCAGGCAATGGAGTTAAGATTTCATATATTGACCCAGCTAATTTAATTTATAGTTATACTGAAGACCCACATTTTAAAGATTGTTTTTATTGGGGAGAAATTAAAACTCTTGCAATAACAGAGTTAATGAAAATTGACCAATCTTTAACAAAAGAAGATTTAGAAGAAATTAGTACAAGAAGTCAACAGTGGTATGATTATTTTAATGTGGCTCAATATTATGACAATAGCTTATTTTATAAAGACACCTGTACATTATTATACTTTAATTATAAAACTACAAAAAAATATGTTTATAAAAAGAAGTATAATGAAAATGGAGGTTCTAAAATTATAGAAAAAGATGACCAGTTTAATCCACCAGATGAAATGATGGAGGATGGAAAATTTGAAAAAGTTGAAAAAACTATAGATGTTTGGTATAATGGTATTATGGTTATGGGAACTGATATTGTTTTAAAATGGGAGTTAGCTGAAAATATGGTAAGACCTAAATCGGCTACGCAGAATGCATTACCTAATTATGTTGCAACTGCACCAAGAATGTATAAAGGAGTGATAGAGTCTTTGACAAGAAGAATGTTGCCATTTGCTGATTTAATTCAACTTACACATTTAAAATTACAACAAGTTATATCAAGAGTTGTACCAGATGGTGTTTATATAGATGCAGATGGTTTAAACGAAGTAGATTTAGGAACTGGTAATGCATATAATCCAGAAGACGCTTTGCGTTTGTATTTTCAAACTGGTAGTGTAGTGGGAAGGAGCTATACACAAGATGGAGATTTTAATCAAGGTAAAGTTCCAATTACACAATTAACCTCTAACTCTGGAGCTAGTAAAACTCAAATGCTTATTACTAATTTAAATAACTATTTAAATATGATAAGACAAGTGACAGGATTAAGTGAAGCTAAAGATGGAAATACACCAGATGCAAATGCATTAGTTGGTATTCAAAAAATGGCAGCGCTTAATTCTAATACCGCTACTAGACATATTTTAGATGGCGCTTTATATATTTATAGAACTTTAGCGGAAGGGTTAACTCTTCGTATGGGAGATATATTGCAATATGCAGAATTTAAAGAAGAGTTTGCAAATCAAATTGGTAAATATAATGTTGCTGTTATTAAAGAAATGAATGATTTATATATTTATGACTTTGGTATATTTATAGAGGTTACTCCAGATATTGAAGAAAAAGCACAATTAGAGCAAAACATTAGTTTAGCATTATCTAAAGGTGATATAAACTTAGAAGACGCAATAGACATAAGAGAAATACATAATTTAAAACTTGCTAATCAACTTCTTAAAATGAAGAGGTTGAAAAAAGAAGAACAAGATAGACAGTTTGAAATGCAGAAACAACAACAGCAAGGTCAGATACAAATGCAGTCTCAACAATTAGCCGCTCAAACGGCTATGCAAAAAATTCAAGCTGAAAGCCAAGCTAAAATGCAATTAGAACAAGCTAAAGTAGCTTTTGAAATTGAAAGACTAAATGCAGAGGCTCAACTTAAAGGAACATTAATGGATAAAGAATTTGGTTACAACCAACAGCTTAGAGATATTAGTGAAAAAGCTTTACAACAAAGAGAGGCTCAAAGAGAAACTGCAAAGTCTGATAGAATAACTCAAGCAAATAATGAACAGTCTAGATTGATTAATCAAAGACAAAACAACTTACCACCTCAACGATTTGAATCAAATGAAGATAGTTTAGATGGTTTTGATTTGTCTGAATTTGAACCAAGATAGACGTTAAATAAACAATAATTAAATTACTAACTTTGTAAAAATTAAATTAAATCAAATGACATTAAAAATTAAAGAAGTTACTGCTGAACAAAAATCAGCGGTAGAAGTAGAAAACGAACTACTAGAAAAACACGAAGAAAAATTAAATGAAGACACGAAAGAGTCTTCAGAAGAAACTAAAATAATTGAATCTTCAACAGAAGTAGAGAAACCAGTTGAAAAGACTGAACTGAAAGAAGAAGAAGTATTAAGTTATTTAAAAAACAGATACGGAAAAGAAATTAATTCATTTGATGATTTAGTTACTGAGCGAGAAACGAAGGAGGATTTACCAGAAGATGTCGCAGCGTATTTAAAATATAAAAAGGAAACAGGTCGAGGAGTTGAAGATTTTGTAAAACTAAATCAAAACTTTGAAGATATGGAGCCAGATAGTTTGCTAGCTGAATATTTTTTAGCTACCGAAGAAGCTGTAGACAGTGATGATGTCGAGGTTTTAATGGAAGACTATTTAATAGATGAAGATTTAGATGATGAATCTACTATTAAAAAGAAAAAGTTAGCAAAGAAAAAAATTGTTAGAAAAGCTAATAAGTTTTTTAACGAACAGAAAGACAAGTATCGTCAGCCTCTTGAGTCAAGACCAGCTGATATGTCTAATGAAGTTAAAGAACAATTAGCCGAGTACAAACAGTATGTTAATGATGCTGCTAGTCAACGTGAGTTGACAGAAAGAAAGAGAGATTGGTTCGCCAAGAAATCAGACGAAGTATTTTCAAACGAATTCAAAGGTTTTGAATTTAAAATAGGTGAGAATAATATAACGTATAAACCAGGTGACGCAGAAACATTAAAGAAGTCTAATTCTAATATAATGAACTTTGTAAATAAGTATATGGATAAAGACGGAATGATGGAAAATGTCAGTGGGTATCATAAAGCGTTATCATTAGCGATGAATCCAGACAAGTTTGCCGAGTTCTTTTATGAGCAAGGTAAATCAGAAGCTATTGAAGGTGATGCACGTAAAACTAAAAATATAAAAATGGGATTACGTAACACACCAGAAGTATCTACTGCTAAAGGAGGAATGAAAATTAGGACTCTTAATCCTAGCTCTGGAAAGAGTTTAAGGATTAAAAGCCGAAAATAAAATAAATTTGAAACCAGATTGGTCGTTTACGACTAATCATAAAACTATTAATTATGGCAGGAGCTATTGAAACAGGTGGTTTGTTAAATTTTCAGTTGCAGCCTAGTGCGCAGCAGATTACTACTCAAACTAACTACATTAGTAACTTTGATTTTTTAAGTACATATCTACCAGATACGTATGAAAAAGAATTCGAACGTTACGGAAACAGAACAGTATCATCATTCTTAAGAATGGTAGGTGCTGAAATGCCGTCTAACTCAGATATGGTAAAGTGGGCGGAACAAGGAAGATTACATACTAAGTATACTGGAGTTACTCTAGCTACTTATGTAGGTAACGAAACTACGCAAGTATTAACAGTGCCAGCAGGACAAATCGACCCAGCTACTCAGCCTTCTACAGGTGTAGCAGGAGGGATTGCAATCAGAATTGGTCAAACAATTATGATTTCTGATGAAACTGCAGCGTCAACTTTTAGTAACAAAGCAGTTGTAACAAACGTAAATTATGCTACTAGAGCAATTACTGTTGCATATTACGAAGCTACTCAAGCTGCTTATGCTAATGCTTCAACAGTATCTATATTTGTATATGGGTCTGAATTCAGAAAAGGAACTCCTACAATGGCAGAAACTTTAATTTCTGATGACTCTATATTCAGTAATTCACCAATTATCCTAAAAGACACTTACAGTATTGCAGGTTCTGATATGGCTCAAATTGGATGGATTGAGATATCTGGAGAAGATGGAGCTAATGGATACTTATGGTATTTAAAATCTGAACACGACACAAGATTACGTTTTGATGACTACTTAGAAACAGCAATGATTGAGGCAGTACCAGCGGTAGCAGGTTCTGGAGCAGCAGCTGCGGTTTCACCAGTAGGAAACAAGGGTACTGAAGGTGTATTCCACGTTGTTGGAACAAGAGGTAATGTATGGTCTGGAGGTAATCCAGTTGCATTAGGTGAGTTTGACTTAATTATCGAAAGATTAGATAAGCAAGGTTCTATTGAAGAAAATGTTATTTTCTTAAACAGAAACTTTGGTTTTGATATTGACGATATGTTAGCTTCTCAAAATTCATATGGTGCCAATGGTACTTCATACGGATTATTTGACAATGATGAGGAAATGGCGTTAAACTTAGGTTTCAGAGGATTCCGTAGAGGATATGATTTCTACAAGTCTGACTGGAAATACTTAAATGACCCAACAATGAGAGGTGGTTTAGTTGGTGGAACTATTAATGGATTAATGGTACCAGCAGGTTCAACTACTGTATATGACCAAGTTTTAGGTAAAAATGCTAAGAGACCATTCTTACACGTTAGATATAGAGCTTCAGAAACTGAAGACAGAAGATATAAAACGTGGATTACTGGAGGAGCAGGAGGAGCTACTACAAGTGGTGATGACGTGATGAACGTTAACTTCTTATCTGAAAGATGTGTATGTACTTTAGGTGCTAACAACTTCTTCTTATTCAAGTCGTAAGGAGGTAATTACTAAGGGGAGGGGTTCGCTCCTCCCTTTTTTTTTAATCAAATTAAATTAAATATAATGAAAAAGAAAATTTTAAAAAACGAAACGTATGTATTGATGGATGGTAATGCACCACTATCATTTATGCTAGCATCTCATCATAATAAAAGAAACTCTCTTTTATATTGGGATGAAGAAAAACAACAAAACAGAGAACTCTGTTATTCAAGAAATCAAAAATCAATTTTTGCAGACGAACAAGATGGTAATAAAGTATTAGAGCCTATTGTCTTTGAAGATGGATTTTTAAACGTACCTAAAAACAATCCTAATTTACAAATGTTTTTAGAGTTTCACCCTGGATATGAAAGAGTATTTAGAAAAGTAGATACTGAGTCTGATGCACGACAAGATGTTGAAGTTTTAAATGCTCAAGTAGATGCATTGGTTGAAGCTAGGTCATTAGAAATAGAACAGTTAGAACAAGTTTCTAAAGTATTATTTGGTATTGATGTATCAAAGGTTTCAACAGCTGAATTAAAACGTGATGTTTTAGTATATGCTAAAAACGACCCAGAAGGATTTTTATCTGTACTTAAAGACCCTATGTTAAAACTACAAGCTAAAGTTCAAACATTTTTTGATAATGGCTTATTAGTACAAAAAGGTAAAGACGTACACTTTAACACCAAGTCTAATAAAAAAAGAATGCTTACAGTACCTTTTGGTGAAGAAACCAATTACATTGTATCCTCTTATTTTAAATCTGACGAAGGTATAGAGTCGTTAAAGCTTTTAGAATCCAAAGGAAAAATTTCTAAAAAATAACACTAGAAGAGACTACTCAAAGTAGTCTCTTTTTTTTGCTTATCTTTGTTCTTTAATAATTAATATAAATAAAGATATGGCAAAATATATTTCATTTGGTGAGTCTTTAGTTGTGGATTCAGGAGTCCAGACTAATGTAGCGCCAGCAACAGGTACAGCGAATGCTGATGGTATTGTAACTGGAACGCAAACTGCGTCTACAGGTACAACAATAACTGTTGTTGGAGGAACCTTCGTAACTTCTGGGATATTGGCAAATGATATTGTTGCCGATACTACTAACAATGCGTTAATAGGAACTGTATCAGTAGTAACTGATAATAATAATTTACAAATTACTGGTGGAACTTTTCCTAATGGTGCTAACTTTAGTATAGTCAGACCTAATGTATTGTTTGATACTGCAGGTAATTTTACTAGTTTAGGTGTAGCAATAGGAGATACAGTAACTAATTCTGTAACATCTGCAACTGCAACTGTAACTGCATTAAACTCTAACAACCCTTCTGTACCTTTAGCAGGGCAAGCATTAACTTTAAGTGCTAACATATTTGGAAGTGCTTATGCAGACATAGATGATGCATACATTGTTTCTGCTCCAGCTGACCAATTATTTGATAATGGTCAAAACTTTTTAACTACAGTAGCTGTAAAAGATGAGGTGATAAATACAGGAGCTTCTCCAGACACAAGTGCTAGAGTTATAGAAGTTCTTGGTGACTTTAGATTAAAATTAAGTGATAGTATAATGAGTACTGGAGATACATTTAATATCTATTCAGACACAAGAGCATTACAAAGATTTGTTCCTATATCTGGAATAATGTTTGTAAATCCAGTAGATGATTTAAGTACTGATTTATATATGAGTGGTGATTGGAAAATTACTTTAACTCACGATGCAGTAACACAAATTAATAGTCCTATGGTTGCAGCATTTCAAGATGCTATGCTTAAAGCAGCATCTGGAGCAACTGGAGCTGTAAGAGTTGAGTTACCACCTACAGTTTACATTACTGACGTAACGGTTGCTTAATATAAATTAACTAACTTAAGAAAGAGGCATAAATTTAATGCCTCTTTTTTTTTGTTTATCTTTGTACAAACGATTACAGATGATTAACTCAGTAAGAAATACAGTATTAGCAATATTAAATAAAAACAACTATGGTTATATTGCTCCTAACGATTTTAATTTATATGCTAAACAAGCGCAATTAGATTTATTTGAAGATTTATTTTATGAATATAACTATCAAATAATAAAAGAAAATGCACGTCAGTCTGGGACTGGTTATGCTGATATATCTAAAGGAATTGTTGAAGTAATTGATTTGTTTTCTGTTACAGCAACTTTAGCAAATATTGCTAATAACACATATACTTTACCATCAGATTATTATTTGATTAATAAAGTTTTATGTTTTGATACAGCTGGAACTACATATACTGGTGAAGCAGAAAGAGCTAGTCATAGTAAAATTACTTTATTAAACAATTCTAACTTAACAGCTCCAACTACTACATATCCTGCATACACAACAGAAGGGTCTGTATTAACTGTTTTTCCATCTAGTATTACTGGCGCTAATCAAGTCAAGGCGCAGTATATAAGATATCCTTTACCACCTGTATGGACATATTTAAACGTTACTGGAGGAGAGCCTGTTTTTGATGCTAGTTCCGCATCTTATCAAGACTTTGAATTGTCGGCAGATTACGAGCCAGATTTAGTAGTTAAAATATTAGGATATGCTGGCGTATCAATTAGAGAAGAACAAGTTGTACAATATGCAAACACACAAGACCAACTAGAAAATAATTCAGAACAATAATGGCATACTTAAACGATTATAAATATTACGAAAATAGTGGGGTAGAACCAAAAAATGCAAATTGGGGTTCTTATCAATACGTTAGTTTAGCTGATATAGTAAACAATTTTTTGTTAATGTATGACGGAAATCATTCATTAGTAAATAATGAAGAAAGATATAAAATTTTATTTCACGCAAAAAGAGCTATACAAGAATTAAACTATGATGCATTTAAAGAAATAAAAGTTTTAGAATTAAGTGTTGGAGAATTATTAAGATTTATTTTACCACAAGATTATGTTAATTGGGTAAGAATTTCTATGTTAGATGATAACGGAGTTTTAAGACCTTTAACAGAAAACATTCAAATTAATTCTTCGTCTGCATATTTACAAGACCAGGCTACAAATATTTTATTTGATGAGTTGGGTAATATTTTAAAACCAGAATTTTCAGAATTAGATTTTGATAGAATAAAACAAAAAGATAGAACAATGTATCTTAATCAAGGCGCAATGTTTGATGGTTTGCTTGGATACCAGCATAATGGGTGTTGGTACTTTGACTATTCTTATGGAAGGTCTATGTATGGATTAAATACTGAAACCGCTAATGCAAATCCTACATTTAGAATTGATTCTAAGAAAGGGGTTATAAATTTTAGTTCTAATATGAGAAATCAATTATGCATATTAGAATATGTTTCTGATGGAATGGAAGGTGGGATAGATAGCGAGATTACTGTCAACAAATTATTTGAAGATTACGTATACGCTTATATTCAATATGCTATATTAAATAGTAAATTAAATGTTCAAGAATACATCGTTAATAGAGCTAAGAAAAACAAAAGTGCTTTATTAAGAAATGCAAAGATAAGAATGAGTAATATACATCCAGGTAGACTCTTGATGAATATGAGAGGAAAAGATAAGTGGATAAAATAATATGGCTAAAACTTTAAGAAACTTTATACAAGGACGAATGAATAAAAGCGTTGATGAACGATTAGTTCCTCAAGGCGAATATATTGATGCGTTAAATGTTAGGCTTGGTTCTACAGAAAATTCTGAAATTGGTTCAGTAGAAAACTCAAAAGGTAATGAATTATTAATTACTCCAGAGTATCCAAGTGGAACTACATATGGGTTTAAAACATTAGGGTCTTTTGCTGACACAGCTAATGAAACTATATATTGGTTTGTTCACGCTGATGCCACTGGTTTAGGCGCAACTAACGTTTTAGATATAGTTTTATCTTACAATATAATTACTAAAGTTACAACTTACCATATGATAAGTATTGATGATGGTAGTGGTACACAATCAACATTAAATTTTACAGATAAATATTTAATTAACGGAATTAATAAAGTAAATAATCTAGTATTTTTTACTGACAATTACAATCCTCCTAGATTTTTTGACGTTACAAAAAACTATGAAAATCCTACAGCAGGTAACATTGACCAATTTACGGCTGAAGAAATTTTAGTTATTAAGAAGCCACCAATGAATGCTCCGTCTATAGAATTAATTAATATTGTAAATAACGAAACTTATTTAGAAGAAAGATTAATTTGTTTTGCTTATAGATATAGATATGCAAATGACGAATACTCTGCTACCTCACAATTTACTCAACCAGCTTTTGACCCTAAATCATTTAATTTAAGTTTAGAAAGCGGTTTAAATGAAGGTATGGTAAACGAGTATAATGCTGTTAATTTATCTTACAATACAGGAAGTTCATTAGTTAAAGAAATACAAATACTTTTTAAAGAAGCTGATAAAAATATAATAAAAGTTATAGAGTCTTTTAATAAAGAAGAATTAGGTTTGGGTGATAATAACACAGAAACAGTTCTTTTTGATAACAGTAAAATATTTACAATTTTAGAAGACTCAGAAATTTTAAGGCTATATGATAATGTTCCTTTATTAGCAAAATCTCAAACATTAATGGGTAATAGATTAATGTACGGTAATTACTATGAAGGTTATGATTTAGTAGATTCTGTTGATGAGCCTATTATTTTTAATTATGTAACTGCACTGGATTCTACAATAATTAACGAAACAGACTTGCCTATAACAAAACAAAATGCAACTATAGATATGGATTGTACATCTGGCTCTCCAGTTCCTTATACGGTAACTGATGGTCAAATGATAGTGTATCTAACTGAAGATGGGTTAGTCACAGGAACACCATTAGTTTTAAAGCAAGGTGCTTCGTTGGTTATGGATATAAGCTTTAATCATCAAGGTTTTAGTGGTAATGTTTCTGGTTCTTTTACACCGCCAGATGCTTCTGGAGCTGTTAACAATTTACAAATTGAATTTGTTTTTCCAAGAGATTACACGAGTGCTTTTGATTTAGCTACTAGTAGTGAGTTTATACAGTATATTGGCTCACCAACAAACTATACTACAGTTCAAAATTGTGCAGATGGAGTAAACGTTTCATCAGTTTTTAATTGTACAGTTCCTCAAAATTTAGTTAATGCTAGTGGAGGAAGTAGTACTACTTTAACAAAATGTTGGAGTGGAACAAGCGACCCTTTTTGTACTGGAGGTACACCGACTCAAGACACAGCATTTGCAAATTTAGGAATTGTAACAAGTTCAACAGACGCTAATGTTATAGGTATTAAATTAATGGCTATGGCTTATGTTGACACTTGTGTTTATGCTGGAGGAGCAACTGCTTCTCAAGTAGTTTTTAATTATTATAAAATTGTTTCTTCAGACGCTGCATATAAAGACATTTCTAATCCTAAAACTTTAAAAAGTAATAGAAACTATGAAACCGCTATAGTTTATATGGATGACTTTGGACGAAGCTCTACTCCTATTGTAAGTCCACAAAATACTATTCCAGTTCCTTGTAGTGCAGCCACTTCAGTAAATAAAATTAAAGTAACAATCCCTGTAGCAATGAAAGCTCCTAAGTGGGCAAGCAAATATAAATTTGTTATTCAACCAGATAGAGATACGTACAATACTATTTATACTAGTATATTCTTTTTAGACCCCAACTCAACCAGAGTATGGTGTTTATTAGATGGAGAGAACGCACAAAAAGTTGAAAAAGGTGATAGACTTATAGTTAAAAGAGATACATTGGGTGTTCAAACAAATTGTGTATACGCTACTGTATTAGAAAAAGAAGCACAAGTAAAAGACTTTATAACAATTCCAATTGAAGGAACTAGTCCTTCTCGTAATGTAGCTATACCTTCTGGTTCTTATATGGCGTTAACACCATCAAACTGGTCTGCTGCTACTGACAACAATAATATTTATAATCCAGGTAGTGGAGCTTTATCTTCTGATTGTCCTGGAGGAGGAGGTAATTGGGAAAATCCAAATGAAGGAGGTGGTAATGCTGTAACTGCATATTATCCGTTTTCAAACGAAAACCCTGCTGGTGATGGTACTACAGCAAACCCAGATTATATTGATGTAGATGTTCCTCAAGGAAGTGTGATTAATTGGTATATGAAATTTGAAAGACGTGGACCTGGTGATGGAAACAGAAGTTGCGAAAGAGTTGTGTATACATTAGACTTACGTGGTTTAGTAGCTAGAAATTCATATGCAAATGTGTATGATTGGTTTATTGGAGATAATATTGAATCTCAATTAAATTCTGGAACTTGGGATGTAGGAGATAGCGGAAGTAATGGTAATTTTATTTTCGATGACACTTTATTCTATGGTGGAGCTGCTTCAAGCATTTGTGGTACTGCAAGAACTACAGCATCTGGATTAGGTCCAGAAGAAGTAAAAACTTTTTATATGCGCTTTGCAAGAGCTACCGATAACACTGGTACTGGAACAAGTAATATGTTAATGGCTGTTGTTCAAGGTGGTATGAATTGTGGAAGAAGTGAAAAACGTAGGTCGTCTTTAAAAATGGATGTTCAAGTAATTAGAAGTGAAGCAACTTTAGTTTTTGAGTCTGAACCTTTAGATGCTTCTCCAGGAATATTTTATGAAGGAGCAGATAATTACGATATAACTGGTGGTCTTCATATGTCTGGCTCAAACACTAATGATGTTAATCAAACAGCTTCAGTTGACGGTGTTGTTTATTTAAATAATTTCAACGCTTTTACTTATGGTAATGGAGTTGAAAGTTATAAGATTAGAGATTCTATTTCTGGAAAAGGATTTTCTTTAGGTAATAGAGTGTTCGGAGCAACAGAACAAATATATAAAAGAGCGCATAGATTTTCTGATATTACATACAGTGGAATATATAATGACGAATCTAACATAAACAAACTAAACGAATTTAATTTAGGATTAGTAAACTTTAAACAGCTTGAAGAATCTTACGGACCAATTGAAGTATTATCTGGAAGAAAAACAGATGTTCTTGCTTTACAAGAAGATAAAATTACATATGTATTAGCAGGCAAGAATCTTTTGTCTGATGCTGCTGGAGGAAGTTCATTAACTTCAGTTCCAGAAGTTTTAGGAACTCAAATTGCAAGAGTAGAAGACTATGGTATTAGTAATAATCCAGAAAGCTATACAGAATGGGGTGCTGATAAATTTTTTACTGATGTAAAAAGAGGAGCTATAATTCAATTAAAAGGAGTAGGTGGTACAAACGAAGCATTAGGAGTAATTTCTGAAAGAGGGATGAGAGGATATTTTAGAGATTTATTTATTGAGTCATCACAAACACAAAAAATTGGTGGATTTGACCCTTATATGAATGAGTATGTATTAAGTATTAATAACACATTATTACCTCAACCAGATATATGTTATAATTGTGGTGTAGATGTAAACTTTATAGTAGAGGCTGGTACACCACAAACATTTTGTTATTTATTAAATAATGAATCTGGTAACGCTAGATTTAATTATAATGTAGGTTTAACTAGCGGAAGTACTACAACTTTTGTAGTATCTTGGATTGATAGTTCTGGTAGTCCAGCAAGTGTAACTAGTGGAGCTGTAAGTACAAGTGGATTTTTAACTGTTACTCGTGACGTTCCTTCTATTACGAAAGTTACTGTTACTGTTACGCAGACAGCTGGAAATAGTGAGTGGACTATACGTCAAGATTGTCCTCTTTCAAACACATTGAATGTTGTACAGGTTTGTTTAACAAGACAAGATGAAGATACATTATCTAATTATAATCAGTTTTTTTGGAATATTTTTCCTCCAGGTTCACCAGCTCCTCCATATTCTACTAATCCATTATATAGTTCACCGACAACATCTACGTTTATAGATTTTCAAAGTGGAGGAACTCCAACAGTTTCTCAGTATTCAATGATAACTGGTCAAACAGGACTTGGTTCATTTCCTCCAAACGGTGCATATGTAACTTTACAGTCTAACCAACTTCCACCTGCTAATTTTCAATTTGAAATACCAGGGGATAAATTTAGATATTTAGAAAGCAATACATTATATCAGAATAACGCTACTGATATTAATGCTTTAGTAGCTGCTTCTACGCAAACTCCAACTGATTTTTCTGGTCAGCCAACGTTATTTAAAGGACAATTTGCTAGAGCTTCTAACACCACGTATTTATATATGATATGGGATTACAGAAATGTAATTTCTGTCTCATTAAGATATCAAGCTGGTACAGCGGATGTAGCTGCTGATAGATTTAATGCGTGTTGTGTTAATACTCCAGCTTTTTATTCTATAAATGGAGCAACATTATCGAGTGCTACTGTAGTGTATACTAGTCAAACACAAACAACTCCAGCGGCAGATGGTTATTATAGTGATGGTGTCGTTGTAAGACTACAAAAACTAGGCGTTTTACAACCAGATATAACTAACTGCACGTGTGGTATAAGTTGTGGACCTAGTGCAATTTATTATAAAACTGCAGCGGCAAGTGTGTTTCAATCTAGACATTTATTTACTGCATCAACTGGAGCAGTTGTAATTACTTGGCTTCCTTGGGAGATGCCAAAAGGTATAGATGTTTTGTATAATGGAGTTAGATATAACAAATGGACTTCTACAGCATTTGGTGATGTTAGTCCAAATAGTTTAAACACTCCAGTATATTTAGGTGTGAATGGTACTGGAACATTACCTACTTCTGGAAACTATCCTGTAGCCGAACTAGACTCTGCAAGTCAGTATGTGGTGATTCCTAATACTACTCAATATGTTGCGGTAGGTACAGGGCAAATTAAAACAACTGCTTTTAATCCACAGGTTTGTACATTAGTGGTTCCTAAAACAAGCGCTTCAGTAAATTATTTAGATGTAGAAATTTTTAACTTATTATCAAGTAGTGATTATTTATCTACATATTTTAGTGTAGCTTGTCCAGTAGCCTTAACAAGTTTAGATGCTGATGTTACACAAACATATAGTACATCTACTTTAGCTTGTGCTGGAGACGTTGATAATGGAGGGCAAATATTTGGTATAGCTAATCAAACACCTGGTGGAGGAACTGTAACATCTTGGTCTGTTGGAACAAGAGTTTATGCTAATGCAAATGGAACTTCTCCTGCTGTAAATACAGACGCAGCATCACCTGGATATGCAGATAGACTTTTTTCTTCTGCTGGATTTGTTTTAACAGGTGCTAATGACCCTATAACAGGAGGTAATCAAGCAATCGAACTTAATGATGAAAGTGTAATAATATCCGTTGTTGGATGCGCACCCTAAAATAATAATATATGGCATTTACTAATCAAACAGTTACTTATAGCGAAACCTCTGCAGGTTTTCCATCTTTTTATTCTTTTATACCAGAACAAATACTTGGAATGGGAGGTTATTTGTATACTTTTTTTCAAGGGAAATTATATCGTCATAATGCTGATAGTGTAGAACGAAATAACTATTATGGCGCACAATTTAGTTCTTCTATTACTAGCGTATTTAATCAAGCTCCTTTAGAAAATAAGCTATTTAAAACATTATCTATTCAGTCTGATAGTAGTTGGACAGCAACTGTAAAATCAGATATACAAGACACTGGATTTATTACTAATACTTTTTTTGTAGAAAAAGAAGGTGAGTTTTTTGCTTATTTAAGAAACAATAATGCTAATCCAATAAGCGGTGAGTTTCCATTACGTTCTGTACAAGGTGTAGCTAGACAATCTGTAAGAACTGGTGTAGGTACTGCTACTTGTGTTTTAACATTTAGTATGAGTGTAGATTTAGGTTCAATGATAAATATTAATGACACTATATATTATGCGCTTGGACCTTTTGGACCAACAGATATTTTAACACCAGTTGAAGCTGGTAAAATAACAGCTATAACATATGATTTAGCTACTAGTGTAAATACCATAACCGTAAACAACACTGGTGGTACTACCACAAGCTTTCCAGTTAGTGGTACAGAAGTATATATTATGTATATAAAAAACCAAATTGCTGAGTCTAATGGTATATTAGGTCACTACGCTGAGTTTACTTTAACAAACTCAGATACTACCGCAACAGAACTGTTTGCTGTAGAGTCAGACGTTATGAAAAGTTTCCCTTAAAATTAGTATCTTTGTCTAAATTAAGTAGATGAGTAGTTCTGATAATTTAATAGCTCAAAACATTTTAGGGCAAATACCTGCTTCAAGAGGTATTTTGTGGGAAAAAATTGAGAACTTTAAAAACAAAATCAGTGTTATTGAGGGAGCTTTAACACATAAGCCTGGAGATGAACAATCTGAAGGATTAAAAAAAACAGCTCCGTTAAAACACCATTTTGAAGGAGGCTTATATACTAGAGAGATTTTTATGCCAAAGGGAGCGGTTATTGTAAGTTTAATACACAAACAAGAACACCCTTCTTTTTTGCTTAAAGGAGAGTTGTCATATTTAACTGATGACGGAGAAATAGTTAGGGTAAAAGCTCCTCATACTGTCTTCACTAAAAAAGGAACACAAAGAGTGTTTTATATACACGAAGATGTTGAATGGAGTTGCGTTCATAAAACTGATGCAACAAATGTTTTGGATGCAGAGTTAGAGTTATTTACAAATAATTACAGGGAGTTACCCAGTGATGTTATAAATATAAAAAAAGAAATATGGCAGCAGTAGGTTTATTAATAGCAGGATTAGCTTTGTCAGCTGGAGGAATGACTGTAAATTTTGTTCAAGCAGCAGCTCAAAGAAGAGCAGCAGCTGATGCAGAATATGATGCTGAACAAGCATTATTAAAAGCAAGAGAAAAATTAGACACAAACTTTTATAAAAATCTTTCTATAGGTAAAGAAAAATATGAATTAGAAAGAGAAGCTTTGTTGTCAGCAGGTGCGCAAGCTACAGCCGCTGGAGCTGAAAGCGAAAGAGGAGCGGCAGCAGTTGCAGGTAGAGTTTTGGCTGCACAAAATCAAGCACAAGCCAAACAAAGAGTTGCAATGGGAGCAGAACAAAAAAAGATTGATATGTTGATTGCACAAGAAGATGCAAGGCTAAGAGATATTGGAGTTCAGTTAGATTTAGAAGAAGTAAAAGGAGCGCAAGTTGCAGCAGGAAGAGCCGAGCAACAAGCTAATTTATATACTGCAGCAGGTATTCAAGGAATTGGAGACACTTTAAAAGCTGGTGTTAGTTTAGGTACAGGTATAAGTGATAATAGAGCTGCTGCTGGTGGTGATGCAGGAAAAATACAAGACCGTGCTTTAAAAGCTGGATTTAAAGATACTGAATTAAGTGATGGAACTGTTAAAACTGCAAGCCAAGCCGCAATAGAAGCTTTTCAAAATGACCCTTCTGGATTACAATTTAAAGATATGGATTTTTCAAGTACGTTTGAAATAAGAAATGCTCCTGCAATGAATGACCAAGGTCAATCACAAATGAGTGGAGAACTGGCTTATTTTGATGCTTTAAATAATCAATTAGGAAAACAAGGCTTTAAAGATTTTAGAAAATTTTTAAGAGGCTATGAACAACCAAAACAATTAGACAACACAGGCTTAACTGGTACTGGAGCAGCTTATGATGAATATATGGCAATGCAATAAAAAAAACAATGGCAAAAACTTATATAGGATACGCACAAAGAGAAGCAGAAACAAATGTAAACTGGGGAGCAGTAGCAACTCAGTTTTCAGATATGCTTAGTGAACAACAAAAATTAAAAGAAGAAAATGAAGCTGCTGATGCGTTAGTAACTCAAGAGTTAGCCACACAATTACAAAACGCTCCAGAAGGTGGAGACCAAGAATCAAGTGATTATATTTTAGATTATGTAAATAATGCATCTAATTACAATTTAATGTTAAAACGTAATTTAGATAATGGTAGTATAAGTCGTAAACAATTTACTAAGCTATCTCAAAACTTATCAAATGGTACTGCACAAATTATAGCTATTGCAAACAAATATAACAGTTACTTAGAGGAACAACAGAAAAGATTAGAAGAAGATAAATTATCTGGTAAAGATGAATGGGCAGCAGGTAAAGTTCAAAGCTTTAATGACTTTAGAACTACAGCTGCATTTATAGACCCTGTTACTATGAAGGTGTCAAATGGTAAGTTAGTTACAAAAGAAGTAGACGGTAAAAAAGTAAGAGCATTATCTTCTAACACAGCAGACTTTCAGCAAGTTAGCACTATGCTGGGGTGGATGGGTCAAAAAACTGATAAGTTTGATGTTAATGCTGCAATTAATAGTTCATATAAAATGCTTGCACCTGCTTATCAGACAAACAGAGATGATGGAACTATTCGAGATGACGTTAGACAAAATCCTAAATTTAAAGATGCATCAAAAAAACAATTGATGTCTTATCTAAGTAATCCAAATAATGTAGGTAGTATACTATATGACTTTGCAAGAATGTCACCAGATGGAACTCCGTGGGTGTTTACAGATGATGAGAATAAGGAAAATGATAAAAACGCTATTTATATGAAGCCAGATGATGCTGGTGTTTATAATATTGATTTAGAAAGCAAACAAGGTAAATATTTACAGGAAGAAGCTTATAAAGTTTTATCAGCTCAATTAGATTTAAAGATACCTAGAAAAACTACTGGCAAACCTACTGGGAATAAGTTTGATAAAGATGCTGCAGCTTATAACGATGAAACTGTACAAATATTTGACGCTGCACAAAACTGGATGAATCTTAAAAACGCAAAAAGTGAAGCGGCTTTTGCATCTGCTAAAAATAGTATTATAGCTGAATCTCGTACAAACGATAAAATGTTAGACATTACAGACATTAGTCAAAGTGGAGATGATTTAATTGTTTCTTATTATGATAAAAACACTAAGCAAAATGTTACTCTGCCAATATCAATGTCTGGTAATAATGTAGACTTTTTAAATCAAGGAACTTTTATTATTGGTAGTTCTGTTAATGAAATGAGAAATAGACTTAAAGATAACTTTGGTAATTTAATAAGTGGACAAAGAATGATGGGTCAAGATAATGTGCCTGTTAATTTAAATTCACCAGGAATAACAGAAACTGATATACCATACAATGCGTTACAAATTGGAGTGGGTGAAGGAGATGCGGCTGCGAACATAAGTCTTAATGAGTATATAACTAACATTGACAATTATGTAGAAGGTGAGGGTGCAGATGCTTTATCATTTGGGTTGAATGAAATATTCGCTAAACAAACTAACCCTAATAAATCTAAAAATCTAAAAGGATTATCTATAGATAAAGTAGAAGGAGAAAATGTGTTAGAGGTTTATCTACCAGAAGTAATGACAGCTCCAGTTTATTTAGAGGTTGATGAACCATCTATTACCAATGCTGTTGTAAGAGAAATTTATAATGCATTAAACGAAGACGCTAAAATAACTCCTAGACAACTATCAAGAATGTTAGGTAAACAATATTCTAAACAAGAACAGTTTATAAATGACAGAAAAGCTGCTAAGAAACTTGACCCTAATGTTCAGTGGAATGACGGTATGGGTAGAGAGCAACAAGATTCTCGTGTTAAGGTTACTGAGGAAATAGTTTATACTGAAGAACCAGATAATATTAAAGGATATACTTTTGGTGAAGTGCCATCTTTAACAAAAATTAAAAAAGCTTATGAAGAAGCTAACGACCCTAAAGATTATGCTACTTATATGCAACTATTCAATGAAGCAAGGAAACATTATAACGCTAATAATAAATAGATTATATGGCTGTTGAAGAAAACAAAAATTCAGTATTTACAACTGGAGAGTTCTATGATAACTTTGTGGTTGATAAAGAGATGTTTCCTACGTTTGAATCATTTACAGAGTTTTATGAAGGCGCTAAACCAGAAGATGTATATGGAGCGGTTGATAAAGAAGTTTTTACTAGCTTTGAAGACTTTGATGAATTCTTTGAAATATCACCTACAAGTTCTGAATTTGATGATGCTGGAGGAGTTAATTCAGCTATGTCTAATTTTAACTGGTTTAAAGATACTATCAAAAAATACTTTTCTTCAGACGAAAAAAAAAAGGAACCACTTCCAGTTGGTGGGGATAAAAATACTATTGTAGATATAAAAACTGGAGAGGTTGTGACTCCAGAAGAAATTGAACTTCTTAAGGGTGATATGCCTTTAAAAAAGGGAGTTAAAGATGGAAGTGATTTCATAGCTTTGCAAGAAGATGAGAAAACTTACGCAGCTGAAGCAAGAGAAAGAGATGCTCGTCTTAGTAAACATACAATACCAGGTAAAATTCTTGATGATTACCAAGACATACTGTTGTCTGTTAATGAAGTAGACTATACTCCTAATAATATTATAAAAAGCTTACAAGAAAATATAGGTCCTTATGGGTTTGTTATTGACAATCCTTATAAAAGCTTTGCTGAAAAAGCAAAAGATGCTTATACACAGCCATCTAGAACAAAAGTTAGAGCCAGAAATACACCTATTACAGGTGAAGGAGAGGAGATTGTAAGTATAGTTTCTACTAATGGATTAAGCACTTTTGAATTAAAACTACTAGATGGTGTTCCGCAAAACAAAAATGAGTTGCGAGGATTTATGAGTTTAAGAGGTTCTAATCCAAGCGACCCTACACCTAATGATGATTTTATTTCTAAATCATTAAATGTAAAACAATCACGTACAGGAGCTAGATTTAATTACGACACTTCTGACTATTCATCGGTATTAATGACAACTGTAGAGGTAGATGATAAACATTTAGCCATTCCTTCTTTGTTTCCTAAAGACCCTACAAATCAATCTACATATAGTGAAGACTGGATTCAATACGACCCAAAAACACAAATGGATGAGATGCTAAAGATGGCTCGTGAACGTGGAGAGGTATATGCCTTTAATACTAAAGAAGAAGCAGATGAGTTTGCAAAAGGAATGTGGAAAGAAGCAAACACTGTAGATTTAGAAAAACAAATATTTTTTCAAAACAACGGTGTAAAAAACTTTAATCAGCTTTTTAAAGCTCAAACTGCATACGATGAAGCAAGAGATGAATTTTTCTTTATTGATGAACTCACCAAAAATGGTCTTACAGGTCCAATGAGAAATATAAAAAGAGATTCTAATGGTATGTTTACAGGCGATAAGTTTATAGCAACAGAAGAAGAGAAAGCTTTGTATCCTAATTTATTTACTGAAGAAGGTATGTTGCGTGGAGACTACAAGGCTTATCGTGACAGACAAAAATTAATTAGAGATAATCTTTACGCTGCAACCCAAGACCCTAACTATGTAGCTGCTACTATAGCCTGGGATGTAGAAGCTGCAAAAAGAAGAGAAAAATACACACAAGAAGCTGTAGAAATAAATGCACAAGCTGTTCAGAGCGAAGTTATATTAAATAGTTTATCTATAGAAAAGTTTGGTAAAAAAATTGAAAATTTACCCCAACTTATAAATAGTGATGTTCTTCCTCCAGAAGATATTGCTTTGGCTAATTTTTTAACTGCTGCAGTTACTCAAGTAGATATGAATAAAAAATATGCTGCTGACCAATATTTAATTTCAAAAACTTATTTAGATTCTAAAAACAATAAAAATGCACGTGGTAAGATTTTAAAAGGGATGTGGAATAATGTGTCTAATGAATGGAATACAAGAAGGAAAAGAGGTGAGGCTGGCAAGGTAATTCTTGCAATGAGTATGACTGATGACCCTAAAGAAATGGAAGGAGTTTTAGGAATGAGTAACGCACAGGCAGCAGAGTATATTTCAGATAAACTTATGGAGTCGTATACCTCAAGTAAAGGTTCTTCAATAGAAATGTTAGAGTGGAATAGAAGTAAGGGTTTTAGAGAAAAGCTAGATGTCTTTATAGATAACCCATTAGATATGGGTATGTCTTTAGCGGCAGGTTCTTTTTCTGAAATTTTACCTTACGGTGTTCAAATGGTGTTAGGAACATCTGTTATAATGGGAGCAGAAGGATTTTTAAGCACACCAGGTAACATAAAAAAGAAAGCAATCGGTGGACTAGGTGGGTTTGTTACAGGTATACAATTAGGTTCTGCTGCTACACTTGTAGCTATGGAATATACTAATGCTGCATTTGAAGCAATGACTGATAAAGGTTATGATATAGCTAGTCCACAAAGCGTTCTAAAGGCTGTTCAATCAGATGAGGTATGGCAAGAAGCAAGAGAGGTAGGATTAGCTAGAGGTATTCCTATTGCTATTATAGATTATATGACTGCAAGGATGGCTGGTAGACTTTTAGTAGGTAAAGGAGATTTTGGTTGGAAAAAATTTGGCTTGTTAGCTGCGGAAAGAGCAGTAGTAGACCCTGCAGGAGAGGCTTATGGAGAATATTTAGCACAGTTAAACAATCAATTTTTAAACAATAAAGAATTTGTTGCAGACGAAATAGCTCTTGAAGCTATTGGAGCATTTGGTAATAACACCAGTAATATGGTTATGAATGCTACTATAACAGCTATGAGAAATGAAAGAATTATTGCTGGAGAAAGAATGGCAGACCCTGTTGCTTATTCAAATAGAATAGGTAATGATGAACAAGTTTCAAACTGGGCGAATTCTATGGGAGAATTAAAACTGTTACCAATGGAGACTGTAGAAAACATACAAGTTAATATAGGAAACAAACGAGAAGCAAAAAATTTAATGTTAATGCCTCCAGACCAGGTTACTAAATCGGATAATGTTCCGTTACAAACAACTATGATGGAGTTGTTAAGCCTTCAAAAAGAATTATCTAAAACACCAGCTTCGAAAAGTATATTTGGAACAGAATTAAGTGCAATAAAAAGCGCGTTAAATTCTTTAGCAGTAAACAAAAAAGTAGACTCTGAAACATTAAGTGATGTAAATGAATTATCTATAAATTTATTTGGAAGACCAATAAATGCATTGCAACAAGCATTAGACGAAAGTGGTAATTTTAATGCAGTGGACGCAGAAGAAGATGTAGTTGAAGAGGTTGAAGAGGTTGAAGTTGAGACATCTCCTCAAGCT
>JGI25128J35275_1000008_pt1 | contig 61820 bp, 91 predicted proteins | sample ETNvirenome_2_60_FD_35275 | JGI IMG/M metagenome (IMG submission 35275)
CCACCGCCTTCGATTGCATCACTGAGTTTTTGAAGATCAGAGCCTGCAGCAAAAATATCGCCGCTGTTTAATTTTCTTTGAACCAAAGCATCAAGCTCTGCTTGTTTTTCTGGTGGCAATCCGACAAACAATGAACCGAAGTTCTCAACACCCATAGCATTTAATGCAGATCTGATCATTCCGGCCAGTGCTTCTTCAAGAGTGAGACCGTTTAAGAGACATTTAAGCATGTCCAAAATTAAATCGAACAATCCACAAATTTTAATCTCATCGAACCCGTGGTACCAAACATCGTCCAAGCTTCCTACGGGACTTCCTCCAACACCAATCGAGGAGCCAATAAAATTAGCGCACATTCTAACAAACACATCGTCACTAGCTATGAGTTCTTTGTAAGCTTGCTCTGCTCCCATTGAGGCAACATCGCCAAAGTTTCCATTTTCTCCAATTGTATCAGCCCAGTCATCGATGACTTCAGATAAGTTTTCTCTACAAAGATTTTTGTGGAATTGATATGCGATAGCGTCACCGATACTAAAGACTTCATCCATAATATCTTGGCCGAGTTGTTTTGCTTCACCCATCAAGCTGTCACCAACACAGCTAAGTGCAGTTTTTTTCTTTTTCTTGGATTTTTTCGAAGGGCTTTCTGGATCTTCGTCTTCGTCTATTGTTGAATCGGTTGAGTAAATTTTTGGATAAGTGTGCTCTTCTAAAAACTCCAGCCATGGCTTTGGCCTACGAGCGGTCAGATCCCTTTCCATTTCAAATAATTTAATTAGATAGCCAACTGCTGTTGGGTTTTTCCAGGCGGATCTATTGTTGAGAGATTTAAGTTTTTTGGGGCCCCATGTTTTGGGTGTATGTGGGCATCCAGCGGTCCAAGCGCGAAGCTTCTTTAATTTTCTCTTTCCTGTGAATGTAAATTGTAGCTTCGTAACTTTTTTTGCAAAATATCCTGCTACGCCAGCGCCGGGAATATTATACCCTTTTTGGTTTAGAAACGAATCTAGTTGTGTTAATAGATCCGCCATTTCACAATCAGGGAAAAATCCTATATCTCCGTAAACTTCTAAGTTGAAAAGAGAGCCAGTTTCTTCGTACCATATATTACCACCTTCGATAGCTCTATAAACTTTCAGGTACCTATTGTATAAACCTAAGCCTTTTCTTACTCTTATTAGTTTAATTGCCATATCAGTTGCATTATACTTTACAGTAATATCGTCTAATTTTGGCTCTTCTGTTTCTTCTTCTTCCTCGTCTTCTTCTAAATTATTCAAAACAGTGAAAGGAACAGAATATAATAACTTTAATTTTGAGTGTGGGCGAGGATCTAAATCAAATGCAGTAAACTCTATCGCCTCACGCAAGGTTTCAATGTTTGGAGTTGTAACCAGTTTGTCGTATTCTGTTAAAAACGTATCAATTACTTCATCAAGATACTCTTCAAATTTTTTATTTAACTGCGTATCTTGTATGTCGGCTGGAACTTCATTGCCGTTGTTTTCATAAGCTATTATAGTAGAACGATCTACAATTTCTGTGTGTGGGGTTACCTTTGTTACCTGAAACTTACAACTTTTTTCGTTTAAAAAAGGCTCAGTAATGCCTCTTTTTTTCCATCTTGGTACCAAAGCTTTTGGATTAGGAGCGCAATCCGGACAAACATTCGGCTCCAGTACTATGTCTACTGGACAATCATTATGTATACCATCATTGTTGCTATCTTGATAAGGTAAGAATGTAGATTCTGCCATATTAACCTCTCTTATAATTACGTTGTTCTAACGTTTCTACTGCAGATATATTTGTAACCAAACGGCTGTAAGTAGTTGACTTCCCACTCTAACTTTTGAGTTCTCATACTATAGAGCGGTTCCGCAACCCAAGGTATAAACATAGCGGCTGCAAATGAGGCGCCTATACCATGTGATGCTGAGTCGAATGGCCAGGAAGTAATTCCAATTATAGAGTTATAAATACCCTGAATAAACATAAAATTAAAAACTGCAGCCCAAAGCTTATCTACTAAAAAACTAAGTTCCCTAAATGCATCTCTGGTTTGGAAGCCCAAGGGGACCGGCTGCATATAGGGGATATACTCAAATCCTGGCTTTCTAAATCCTCCCCAGACCTTTCTCGTACCGGTATTATTACCAGCCAGAAACTCAATTCCCGGGGCGGGCCTAACAATTTTGCCTCCTAGAGAGTTTTGCTCTCCTTTCATAAATCCATATTTACATCCGTCGCATTTACCAGTGACAATTTTTACGCCTTCTCTACCAATAATCCTAACGCCGTCGGCTTTGATTCCTATCCCAGAGCGAGCCATAGCGCTACCGATTTTGCCGGATGCTAACCCAAAATTGTTATCTATATCTGTCAGCTGACTAATATACACTCGGGCAGCATCACATCCAAACATATTGTCTACATGTGAACCGTCTTTTGGTCCTTTTCCATTTCTCGCACAAGACATTCTGCCAACAACTAAATCAATTGTGTTTGCTCTGTTAGCCCCTTTGCCTCCATAGCCAGACTTTAAAGAATCTGGTCGATCAGAACCAAGTATGATAAACGCATTGTGTTTACCGTTTCTGATTCCCTGCGAGTCNANTAGAGAAGCGCCTGGGGCTAACTTAAACTCTAGCAACGGCTCTGGGACATCAGAGTTNTAAAGACCGCTTTGGAATGGCATTTGATTTGGCCAGTCTTTGTCGGCAACTCCTTCAAAATTTTTAGCCGCGTTATCTATAAACTCTTTACGACTTTTATTAATAAACTTATCATCTATAAGTTTTGTCTTTTTTCTCATAAATCCTTCTTATGTTACAGGTATTTCTTTCCACTGGCCTTTTGACTTATTGACCCAAACAAAATTCTTGCCTTCTACCCACTCACCGCCACCGACTGGTCCTGGACCATCTTCGCCTAGGCCTTCATCGGTACGAGTTGTTCCCATTTGATATTTGTCTGGTGTAGTAGCTTTTGCAGTGGCAGCAGAGGGTCTTGGACGTAGGCCCGCTTTTTTTCTTGCGGTAATTAAAGTGTTCGTATTTCTGTGTTCCATATGCCATGCTTCTGGCTTTGAACCATTGGGTTTTGCCCAAGCTGGATGTACCCAGTTATATTTATGTGAATTGGATGTCATCCATTTATAAAACTTGCTATTAAAACCGCCTTTGGTGTCGTAATCAAATGCCAAACCCCAACCATGTTGAGACTGGCCAGGAACTGACGCTTCAACACCTTTCCTACATTTTAACTCTACTTGGCAATATGTTCCGCCACTATAACATCTAAACCCGCCAGTTGGGCGTAATGGTTCGCCAAACTCATCGTGAAATGCTTTAGCTAAACGATTGAAGTCATCAACAACATCTGCCAGTAATTTAATTGGTGCTGTGCTATGTTCTGTTGATACTTTTTTTAATATATTTTGTGGGTAATTTCCGTTTTCAACAACGGCGCCGGCTCCTGGGCCGTAAGCGCCTTGATAGATTGCGGTCATTGGACCTGGATCTAGTGCCGGTGTTGGGCCACTTCCCGGGCACGCTGGGCCGCCGGCATTACCAACACCACCATTTGCGGTTATCTGCTGTATATCTGGACAAGCTCCTCCTGGCGTATAATCTGACGGAGTTATGGACGCGTTCGGCGTAATAGCTATTACTGTTCCAAAACCATTGGGAACTTCTTCGCCACCGATTAGTCTAATTGGCACTTGAGCAGTCACATACCCAAACTTTTTAGGCCTGAGACCTTCTTCGGTTACAAAAAGTATATGACCACCAACTAATTGATTATTTAATTTTGTATTAGTTGCGTAAGTTGGGTTACAAGGATCGGCCGGCTGCACAGGCGCTCGGCGGTCCCTTATTCTTCCATAAAATTGAAATTTTCCTATTGCTCCCGCGCCCTCCGCTGGGTTTGGTATTCTTCCCTCTATTGCGGCTGCGGCGCGGGCGTCTAAGGGCACCGGATCTGTTAAAACTTGAACTAGCTTGTAGGTTGCAACTCGATCTTGAAGATGGTTGCTTTTCATCGAATCACCAAAGGCCTTAGCCATGATGTCCATTCCAGTCAAATCATCAAAATCAATACCGTAAGACATTTTAGTTAGCTTCCCCCTGTATCAAATCAAATAAACTGTTCTTATCATCTTCTGATAATTCCACTGAATTATTTGTATTCTTGTGCCTAAGACTTATAAGTTTTACAAGTTGTTCGTTAGAACGTTGCATTGTCTCAATATGCTTTGCCGCTACTGGGCTAAGATATTTATTCTGATCAGCGTCGTTTGCAATTTGATTAGCAATTTCATTTAAAAATTCTCGGGCGGCCTTTCGATCGCTTCTTATATTGATCAACGCCTCATCCATCAATAAATCTAAATCTTTGTTATTGCTCATAATCCACCTTTCTCCCAGTCGCTTTTAAAATTGTAATATTTTTTTCTAAATTTTTTTAGAGAATTTACAATTTGCTTTGTATTGAGACCAGTTATCTCTCGAAGATATAGGTAAATAGCTTTTTTATTAAAAATTTCGATATCTTCTTTTGATTCGAATAGAATATTTATAGCTTTATAGACCTTTAAATCGTTGTCTTTCATCTGGGAAGAATCCCAAGATTTTAATTCTTTATAGAAGGAATTCCAAAATTCCAATTCCTCTCTTTCTGTTATGTAAGATTCGTCCGTGGATAGATATTTTTCCTCGTAACTTTTTGATAGGTTGTCATAATCAATTTCTCTCTTGTTTCTTTTCTGTTGTCTCTTGACTTTATGTATAAACCAGTTTTTTGTTATAACACTAAAATACGAAAAGGCTTTTGAGCCCTTGGAGGCATCAAACTTGTCAACAACCGTCATCAGCCAAATTTTGCACTCATCTCTTAGATAATCGATGTTTGGCAAATTAGTAAATTTATAAGTAAAAACTATCTTATCAACCATCTCGTTAAATGCTGGTTCTATCCAGTTAACGTAAAGCTCTGTTCTTTCCCGAATACAGTTGCTTTTGGTGTATTGAATTATTGCGTTTTCGTGATCTTTTGTGAAGTAATGATTCTTCTTACGTCTCTTCTTCTGCGGATTCTTCTGTGTCATCCGTTTCTGCTCCTTCTTCAGTTTCTGGAGCCGTTAAAGAATAGATGTATTCAAAAGTTTCTAATTGTTCATTAAAAGATATAGCATGATTTAATAGTGACCTAAGTGTCTCATCTCCATAAAAAGAATCTAATTCATACACTGACTGCAGGTGCGCAGCAAATGCATTAATCATGTCCTGTAGATCTCCGAGTTCTTCAGAAACAGATAACAACCTAACAACAACACCTCTAGAATATAAAACTAATCCAATATTCAAAAGTATAGAAATTGTGGTTATCGCCGACAAAACTATTTCAAGTCGGCTCATGTGTTTTGTTCCTTAAATCTTCTTTTTCTTTTTTTAACAACTCTCTGTTTTCCTCAATATATTTTTTCGTTATCTCTCCAACTTTTGACCCTTGGTTACTGTTTTTTGTTCCTACCTTGAAAATATGTACGTTAGACAATATTCTCTCCATAGAGCCCGTAGTTTCACACTCTTCACAATCAGTGTAGATTTCCTCTAGTGTATGAAACACGTTTACAGTATTTTCACAAGCCTTACAGCTGTACTTGTAACGTGGCATTATTTTACCATATTTTTTAAATCTTCATTAGTGATCTTCTGTTCATTAGTAACACGAACAGTTGGCGGATTTGTCACCACCAACCCATCTTCTGTTTCCAAAAGTTCAAATCCTTTTAAAATGGGCACGATGTCAAGCTCATTTAAAAGAGACTCTTGAAGCGCCATCATTATAGCACCAAGAGCCTGGTTCGATAGTTTATGTCCTTCTGCTTCGTTTTTATTCATTTTTAATCTCCTTTTTCTAATCTATAGCTGTCGCTATCAAAGTGTTGCGTTGAAAATTCAAAAAGCTCCGTATCTTCAAGCGCAATCATTCTGTGTCGTAAGCCTCGGTATACGTGAAAATTATCCCCCCTACCAAGTACTAATTCTTTTGCTGTTTCTAAATCGTCATTATCTGAATATTTTACCAGAATTTTTCCGGATTGTATATAAAACACTTCATCCTTCAGTTTATGATAATGCCAAGAGCATTTCTTGCCCTTAACAAAATACAATAATTTGCCACAATATTCCTCATTGTTGACAATCCATTTTTCAAATCCCCATCCTTTAGGGACGAAATTCATTTCTAAAGAAGTTTTCATCTCTCATTCCTTTGTCATCGACATATATATCGCCGGCAGGTTTACCGAGAAATAACATGTGGTATTTCACGCCCCAGCTTTTAAGTTGTTTTGCAGTTAATGCATAAAAATCTTCAATTGCTCTTTGTGGGTTATTATCATGACGGCCCATTCCTCTGGCGGTCTGCATAATAATAGTGTTTCCCTGTTCGTATAGGTGGTTTACAGTATCTATTCTGTCTATTATTGGCTCTGCTGTGGAGTANTCGCCGTCTTTGACCTTTGTACAAAGTGTCCCATCTATATCAAAAACATATGTCATTAATTTGTCTCCAAAATTTTAGTTGTTGAGTAGTCGCCAATTCGATCGAAAAACTTCAATTCGCCACAAAATTCCCCACCAACAACTGATTTCCCTTTCCAATCAGAACCAATAACCATAAAATGTGGCGATATACTTTTTATAATTGTCTCAAGATGATCAGCAGATTTAAATATTACCACCTCATCAACTGATTTTAGAGATTTTAACAAAAATTTTCTATCCGTTGAATTATTATGTGGTCGAGTTGGGCCCTTGTCTTTAGAAACTTTCTCATCAGAATCAATACCAACAATAAGATAATCGCCCAATGATTTTGCATAATTAAGCATTTCTACATGGCCGCGGTGCAATACATCAAAACAACCATTAGTCCATACTACTTTGTTCATACAGTGCTTACACCCTTCTTTTGTACAACCTTTGTTGCACTATCATTAGCACTTTCAATGGCCTTAAATATATCTTTAAATTTAACATAATTGGCCGCTAAAGAAGCGATAAAGGTATCGCCGGCGCCGGAGGTGTCCTTAATTTCCACCTTTGGAACTGGAAACTCAACATCCCTGTGTCTGGCACCTTTTGGCCCAAGGGTGATTATCATTTTGTCAATCAATTCGGGAGTTAGTTTGTGTTTTGTTCTTTCGTATTCAAACTCATTTATTTTTATAAATTTTATTTTTTTACACCAGTTTCCAAGAATCTTTTTAGTATCTAGAAATGTCACAGGATGTTTTTCTGATATCGCCCTTATATCGTCTTCAGATAGAAAGCCTTTATTATAGTCCGAGATAACAACCGCATCGTACTCACCATAGTCCACTGAATCTATTTCAAATCTACCGTACATCTCTTCGTTTTCATCAATCCTCACGATGATATAGTTTGTTCTATTATCTACGAATCTAGTCTTTCTTATGTCAGACCAGTTATCATTAGTTTTTATATCTACCTTGGCATCGCTATGCATTTTTAATATATTTCTCCATACATTTAAAGCCATGCCTGGATTTTCTGTTTTCTTATCGGTTGCCTTGAATACAGGAACAGGGGCTTCTGGACACAGACGTACGCAATCTCCGTACTGATACACATCCCTNCAACTCTCTCCGACAACCAGAATACGCATTAGATAGTTACACCCTTTACAACATTACAAATAAAGTTTATTTCTTGTTCAGTTAATTCAGGATAATTCGGCAAAAAGAAGCCGCGAGAGTGAATTTTATCACTTACTTCATCGACAAATTCCGGATACAGATCTGTCCAGAATGGATGACGACCGAGATTACCCGCACTAAAGATTCTAGTCTCAATTCCGTTTTCTACAAGGCGTGTAACAATTTCTTTGCGGTGCTCCGTACTGTCTGCTAAGGCCCCAAATGAAATAGATACTGGGACATTTTCACCCCACTGTTGGAATTCTACGACTCCCTCTAATTTCTTGGCGTACAAGCAATGATTTTTATTTCTTTGCTCGGCAGCCCAATCTGCCTTCTTTACTTGCCTGATACCGAGAAACGCCTGCAGATCCGTTGATCTTAGATTGTACCCTGGAATAAAAAACGTAAATGGGGAGTGGAAATCATCAATTCCGTGATCAGCCATCATCTTGTCGTAAGTCTCTTTGTCTAAATCTTTTGCCCAACCATGACTTCGAAGCATCAAAAGCATATCGTAAAGCTCTTTGTCATCAGTATTTACCATTCCACCTTCGATAGTGGACAATTGGTGACCAAAGTAAAAAGAAAATGTGGACATATCGCCAACAGTNCCAACTTTACTACCATCTTCATACGAGGCACCCAATGCAGCACAGGCATCTTCAAGTAAAATAAAGCCGTATTTTTCTTTAAGAGCTAAGAGTCTTTCTGCATGGTGAGGTACACCTAGGACCTGCACAAATATAACAGCGTCTGGATTATCTCTTTCACATATCTCTTCTAATTGATCTAAATCTATTCCAAATGTTTCAGGATCTGCCCCACACATAATTGGTTCGAGCCCAAGCTGCATTGCTGGAGAGATTGTGGTAACCCATCCCACTGACGGGACTACAATCTTGTTATTTGGTATTCTTCCGCACTGCTTTGCGGCTGCTACCATCAACAGGTTTGCAGAAGAGCCAGAGTTATTAAACACTGCATAATCAGTACCGATGTATGAAGCCCAATCTGCTTCCACATCCCAGGTCAATTGGCCCTTTGTTAGTCGAGGATAACTTTTGAGCCAATCGCACAGTGCGTTAACATCTTCATCATTAATAGTTTCTTTTGCAAGAGGGTATTTAATATTCATATTTTTTCCTTTATTTAATTGCTTGTATGTTCAAACTCATTAGTTTGCCATTTTTTTTATCCATATGTGGAAGGTATGATTGACTATAATCATCAACATAAAAATGTTCGGTCTTTGACCAATCGTATCTCTCTACTTTTTCAAATCCTGTATTTAAAAGAGCTTCAGTAAGCGTGTCTTCACTCCAGGCATGATAATGAAAATCAAAGTCATATTTTTGGCCACCATAAAAAAGCGCCTGTACGGATTTAAAATCATTTGTCATAAGATAGTACTCACACGCTGCCTTTATATCTGGTACCGCCAATCTTAGTACGCCACCTTTTTTTAACGTAGCGTACCAATTATCTAAAACGTCTTGCCAAGTTCTTTTTTGATATTCAAATGATTTGGTAGGGAAGTGCTCCAAAACGTGACACGCATAAATTAAATCCACGTCTTTGAATTTTTGATTTATAAGAGTCACATCACAAACAACATCAGGATTGGTGTCTGTTCTAGCGTCGACATTCACAAACCCGTGCATTTTTCTATCACCGCATCCTAAATTTAACTTTACCATTACAACCTCTCCATCCAGTGTTCGATCATTTCGTCTATCATTTTATCAAAAGTATACTCAAAGTTTAAATCAATAACATTTCCTAATTTTGCGGGATCACCTTTTAGGTCAACCAATTCTGTGGGTCTAAAGAACTTCTCGTCTTGGACCACGTAGTCTCGATAATCCATCCCCAGTTGACTAAATGTATATTCACACAGCTCTCTAACAGAATGAGATACACCTGTCGCACAAACATAATCGTCGGGTTCTTCTAGTTGTAGAATCTGCCACATAATTTTTACATAATCTTTGGCGTGACCCCAATCACGGGTGCTATCTAAGTTTCCTAAAACCAGTTCTTTTTGCAACCCCTTCTTTATTCTTACGGCCCCCATTACAACCTTGTTTGTTACAAAATTACCTCCGCGGCGGGGAGACTCATGATTAAACAAAATTCCATTCGAAGCAAACATATCATAAGACTCTCGATAACATTTGATAAGATTGTAAGCCAATAATTTTGCGCAAGCATAAGGACTTACTGGATTCATCGGTGTCGATTCTCTTTGAAAACCATCTGGGTCAATTGAGTTCCCAAACATCTCAGAAGAGCTTGCTTGATAAATCTTTGCTTCACAACCAGTTAGTTGAACAACCTCAAGTAAATTCAAGGTGCCCGTGCCAATAGAGTTTAACGTATATATCGGCTGATCAAAGCTAATTCTAACATGACTTTGTGCTGCTAAATTGTAAATCTCATCGGGTTCGACGTCGTTTATTACAGATAACAAAGAGGACATATCACAGACATCTGCGTGATATATATTGTTTTTAATTTCATCATAAATATGTTGAATTCTGGCTGTTTGGTTTTCTGGTATCGAGTTTCTTCTTACAATGCCGTGTACATTGTAGCCTTTTTCTAATAAAAACTCAGCCAAGTATGAACCATCTTGACCATTGATTCCTGTAATTAATGCTGTTTTCATAATCTCACGTTGGGGTAATTTTTCTCAAACCACTTTACTGTGTTTTTCATAGCTTTTTCCAAGCTAGTGTATTGAAAATCTGGTAGTGTGTTTGCAAATATTTCTTTATTTGTTGGCCTTCTTAATTGTCCATTTGGCTTTTCTGTTAACCATTCCACATTATGATAGTCGAAAGCATCGCAGACCAATTTTACTAAATCCTTAATTTGTGTTTCTCGCTCTCCAGACACAATTACTCTTTGTGGAAGTTCCCCATCTAATTGCAGTAAATCAACACAAGCACGTGCGACATCTTTTGCGTACAAAAACTCTCTGTAGGGTGTTCCATCTCCCCATACTTGCAGAGCGGTGCCCTCTTTTTTGGCTTTATAACACTTATGTACGAGCGAAGGAACAACATGACCATCTTCTAAATTGAAATTATCGTTTTCGCCAAAAATATTCCCAGGAATAACAGAACAATAATTTACTCCATATTGTTGATTATATGCTTTTATTTGGACATCTACCATCCTCTTTGAATACGCATATGAGTAATGCGCAGGATATGGCTCACCATCGTGCAGAATGTCTTCGTGAAGGCTTTCTGCACCTGCAGGGAAGGCACACACTGATGAGAAGGCTAGAAGCTTTTCTACACCGCTTAACTGGGCGTAATGAATAACAAAAGCATTCATAAGTATATTGGCGTAATACTGTTGTGCGGGAGTTGCGAGATTTCTTCCGATACCCCCCACTCTTGCTGCTGTGTGGATAACATAGTCTGGCTTTACTTCTTCAAACAAAGCTTTTACATCGCTTTCACAAGTTAGATCATGAGCTTGACGACCTGTGAATATAAAGCTTAGATCTTTATAGTCGTTCTTCAGTGCTTTAATTGCAGAACCCACAAGGCCGCGGCCTCCAGTAACCAATACAGTTTTAGCCATCGCCGAATCTCCTCTTCCAGATCCTGCTAGATCTATACCAATTAAAATAATCAATTCTTATTCTTTGAGGTCTGGGTATACTGTAGAGTGCGTGAAATAGTGGGCCGTCATTTTCTTCATATGCAGCTTGCACCGGTACGTGATCTCCTTCATTCGGATTCCAGTCACAGGTTAGCACCAAATTTGGAGAGAAATGTATTCTTGCGCCGTCTCTCTGTGCTCTAAATGAAAGATCGTGAGTGTTCATGTTTAAATGTTCAAAAGAACAATCGAAGCCGCCTAAATACCTAAAGTATCTTAAGTCATACATTGCCAATAGCGTAATTTTATAATCTTGCGGCACACCAGGAAGACGAAGATCTGGGTGGGTCCAAGCAGTCCAGTAACTATCCTCTGGACATTGACCACTGATTCCTCTACCTTCTGCATACTTTATTATTATAATGTCTCTCTGACCCAGGCCCTTTTGCTTTCTCATATCTAGGCATTCTTTGATTGAGTCTTTAAGAAAATAACCATCATCAGAACCCCACATCATAAGTTCGCCCTCTGCTAACGAAGTGGCAATTTGTGCACAACGTGATGGGTGTCCAAAATCTTTGAAGAACTTGAAATTATCTTTTTTGGCTAGAGACTCTGGGGGGTCATTTGGGCCTACCATAATTAATTCCCAAGTGTACTCATCTCCGATAGCCTCAATTGCAGATTCATATAATCTTTCCCACAAGTGTGTTCTGTGTGCGGGTAAACATATTGACAAATCGTAGTTCATTATTCAAATCTCCTTTTCCAAACCGCGGGGGCTTCTTTCCAATTTTCTAATTTAAGTTTTGGTCTAACATTCAATGTCCAATTTGGATCTCTGTATTTTTCTTGTAGCAGAGGTTCATCATGCTGATGTTGACAAATAAATATAGGCATATGATCACCGGTGCCTCCGGGCATATGATCACAGACAAAAAGCGGAACGTCGGCCATCTTCACATTTGCTCCCAAGTATTGAGCGCGGATTGCCATATCAGCGTGAGAGGCCCAAGTGCCTTCATAGCTACAATCCCAACCTCCAAGAGAATTAAAGAAATCAGCATACATAAATCCAATATTGAATAACCACCACTCATTTGGTATGTGTGGAGAACCCGCGGGTGTGCTGTTTACTCTAAAGTAACTGTCTGGCTGTAATGTTTGTCTTTCCGTGCTTCCCTCTTGTCCTTCGAAATATTTTGCAACAAGAACATTGTTCTTAGCCGTACCCATATCATAAAACATATCTAAGCATTTGTCAAGTGAATCATCAAAAAACAAACAATCATCTGCTAACCAGGTGTAAACTTTACCCTCACATAATGACGCAGCTATATTAGACGCACGTACTGGTGAGCCATAATCTTTTACGTATTTGACATTTCTCTTCTCTTTTAGTTCTTCTGGTAGGGGGTTTGGCCCGCAGATTACTAATTCAAAATCTCTCTTTGTAGATTTTAGAATTGTTTCATATAATTTTGGTAATCTCTCGGTCCTGATGCTAGGCAGAATTAAAGATACTTCTGGTTTACTCACTTTGTTGCCTCATATATTCGATTACTTCTCGGACAGATTCTTCCAAACCTATTTCCGCTTCAAAACCAATCAACTTTTTTGCCTTGGTGACATTAGGAATTCGCCTCTGGACGTCATATTCGTAGGCTTCGTCCGATACAATTGAAAACTCTTTGTCCGGATTCAAAATGTTCCAGACCAATTGTGCCAATTCAATGACAGACGTGGCAACCGGCGTAGATATATTGAAGTCTTCATTGACAGCCGCTTCGCTTTCGAGGCACATTCTAACGCCTCTTGCAATGTCTTTTCCGTTTGTGTAGCAACGAATTTGTTCGCCAGTACCGAGAACGTGGAGCGGGTCCTGACCTTTTAAAATCTTGTTGATGATGTCCGGGAGAACATGGCTCATCATTAATTTAATATTACCAGACTTTACTTCATGTTCTCCGATAGCGTCTTCTTCACCTACACCAACACAATTAAATGGACGGATGATAGTGTAAGGCACTCCGTACTGCTCGAAGGCGCCTTTTGCAAAATATTCAACAGCCAGCTTTTGGAAACCATAGGTGCTAAGTGGTGGTGCGCATACTATGACATTTTCTTCGGGTGTAGGATATACTTCCGTGTTCTCAAACACCATACTGCTTGATGCCACAAGGATTCTTTTCAAGACTCCAAGCTGATGTAGCTTGATTGCGACGTCGTAAGTCGACGCCATAATCCTTTCATTTGTTGCCAATAAATCATAAGCATATTTATGAAAATATGTGATGCCTCCAATCATTGCAGCACCAGCAATAATGTATTCAACGTCCAAAAGCTGGTCTGGTAAATTCTCTGGATCCAAATCAATTACATCCATCTCAATCAATTCGAAATTTGGATGACTATCGTGTGGTCGTGTGATAGGGCCGTATTTAGAAAAGTTATCAATACCAATAACTTTGTATCCCTTATCTAAAAATTCAGCACAAAGGTATGAGCCTATGAACCCTTGGCTGCCTGTGATTAATACTTTACTCATCTGTTCTCCTTTTTATATCCTAAGAGTTCAAAATCTTCCTTTCTGATTCTGTGGATATCTTCAATATTTTTATCCGTGTACCAGTCTACAATATTTTCTGGCAGATATTGTTTCCAGTTACTGCTATTACTCAAGAGGTGTGGTACAGGACCCTTTACTTTAATTCCCACTAAATCACAAAAATCATTATAATCTTGTTCAAGCGTTTCTGCTCGAATAAATGATGATACCAATGGAACGCCGGCGCCGGGTTCCTGCTCCTCTGCAAGTAGATATGAAGTTTGGCTGGATATGTAGGTGTCTGGATTGGATGGAGGATTAATAAAGAGGGATGTTTCTTCACCAAGACTCTGCCACCTGCGTGTCCAATGGTACCACTCTCTTTGAATTAATGCTGATATGTCTTTTTTTCTAAGCCCTTTAGATTCATTTTGCAAAAATTTATTTTTTGAATATAAGAACACTGAAAATTCTCTTTTGTAAGGATTTCTAACTGTTGCAACGGGTGTGTAAGATTTATTAAAGCTTTTATATGCTGCAAACCTTGGATCGGTCATAAGCTGATGCCAAACGTAAAAGGGAAAATGTTTTATATTACCTTGCCATCCAGATGTACCAAATGCGTTGTTGATTGCCCCTGGGTATGTATTCAAATTTAGACCTTCTAATTCAAAACGTTTTTCAATTGCATGAACAGTTTTCATAAAATAGGCATCTTCGTCTCTTTGAAGCTGGACCCAATGTTTCCACCAAGGAAAATCTACATCAGAGGGCGCCACGTGGGTTACTTCATCTTCGTATTCTACTGCGGGAAGATCGGGGGTGCCGTACCTTTTATCGCTTTTAAAAAAATTCTTATAATCTTTTCCAGTGGCCATCATACATTCTTGGTCAAGATCGCGATGTAGCGCTGTATGTACAGACGTACCTCCGGTCTTTGGAGGGTGTATAAAGATAATTCCGTACTTGTTCGATATCATTTTCGCATACCCTTGAAAACAGTTACTTTATATTTGCTATTTTCATCTAAAAGATCTTCAAAAAAATCTACATCGCTATTTTCCATTAACTTGGCCATAGCGGACACATCTTTAGGTAAACACATGCCACCAAAACCTCTGAAATTATCATTACATTCAAGGTAGTTTCCGTGAATATGTTTGCGATTAACAACTGCATTCTTAACATTGGTATAATTTACTCCACTAATTTTACACGCTTCGTAGAAGCTGTTAGCAAAAATAATCAACATTGCATTGTATACATTGTTGAAATACTTACAAAACTCCGCTTCGGCGTGTGTCAATCTGACGAACTTTTCTGGCAACGAGCCGTGACAAGCCTTCAATAACTCATATGTTTCATCGTCACTGCATCCTATAATGCAGACATCGTGATTTTCAGTAAAATCAGTTATTGCGCAGCGCTCTCTCAAAAACTCTGGGACAAAACAAACATTCAACCCAGTCTCTTCTCTGAGGGATTCTGTTGTTCCAGGAACAACTGTTGATTTTATCGCCACTATTCCGGTATATCCGCGTTCTTTTAGCTCTAATATTACTTCCCGCACGATGCTAATGTCACAGGAGCCGTCATCTGCTCGGGGGGTTGGAACGCAGATGTATACAACCTCCGAATCCATTACATCAGTTAGCGTTGTATCTAACCTAATATCATGAACCGACACATCGTGCCCTAATAATTCAAAACCAAATTTACAGGCTCCTCCAACTACTCCAACCCCTACAACACCTATATCCATTAATATCCAAGCTCCTTATAGCTTTGTGGAAGCTTACCATCTTTAAACTCAAAACGCCTCTTCCAGATTGGTGGCGTTTGTTGCCAGTTATCTAAATCAATTTTAATTCTTGTCGATGCTGGGTTTCCAGGTTGTGTGTAGATCGCATCAAACCTGGGCTTATCTGAAAATGTTTGTGCATCATAGATTGGTGCGTGGTCTACTGACTTATTAACGTAGTGATTGCACGTCGTTGCATCTGTGGGAGAATCAAAGAGGCGGCCACCGTCGGCTTGAACTCTAAACATAAGATCATGCAGAGGGTGGTTAATATATTCATAAGAACAGTCCCAACCGCCAAGCTCCTTAAAATAATCCATTCTCATAAAATGATGTAGAGAAATTTTATAGTCTCTGGGTATACCTGGAAGCTGTAGTTCTCCGTGAAAGTGAGCAGTCCAAAAGCCCATTGGCAATGTTTGGCCCGAATACATGGCTCCCTCACGATATCTCATATTGACCACATCTTTTCTAGTGCCGTGAGTTCTTAAAATATTGACAGCGGTATCTATTGCGTCTGGTAAAAAGATTGCATCATCAACGCAGTGATACATATATTCACCCTCACATTGCAAGGCACCTATTTGTGCGGCTCTGGTTGGGGCTCCATAATCCTTGATTAGCTTTACATTGTCAAAGTGCTGCATTTCCGGTGGCAAATCGAACGGACTAACCAAGACTAATTCCCAAGTGTGTTCTTTGCAGGCGTTAAAAAGGCTACCATACATCATCAACCATTGGTGTGTTCTAATTGCCGGCATCAATATTGAAACATCATATTTATAACTCATCCTAATTTCTCCATAATCGTATTCCAGAATACTCTTGCATTGTATTTTTCTTTGTAAATGTTATATCCGTTTTGTGCAATATAACTTCTTTCTTCTGGGTTGTCGAGATAATAGTTTATTTTATCTATTAAATCATTTTCGTCTTTAAACTCAACGTAGTGCTCGCCCGGTACCAGAAAGCTCTTAGTTGCCTCATTCGCTCTTTCAAGCAGAAGAGACTTTGTGGCTAAAATTTCCCAAACTCTTCCCTTACACTGGTCGTTACCTTCAGGCCCTTCGGGAAAATTTAAATTAATCCTTGAACTTCTCATCAATTCTGCATATTTAATCGCTGGTAATCCTTCTTCTCTCTGACCNCCGCCAATGTTAACTTCAGTTCCACTAGTCAATAAGTGTGTCAAGTATCTTTGTCTCTCGGCATAGCGTGGAGATCCCAGAAAACTAACATTAATTGTCTTCTCAGAATCTTCGACTGGATAATACATTGTTTCATCTTGCGGGGCCCATAGCCAAATCAGATTATCATATTCCTGAGAAAGATTTCTTTCTGAGCCCCAACAAACATGTAAATCAGCAAAGCCTGCATCATTAAATTCTTCTATCTGTGGAATTCCCCAGCCCTCAAACATATCAGGCCACATAAAAACTGTCTTACAGCCTTTGGATTTAATATGCTCATAGCTGCTCTCTGTGGGGTTTAAGTGAGATTTTCCCAAAAGAGAGAAGACAACAACATCTGGCTCAAGCCTATCGACAAGAATCGGCAAGAATCCATCTATATGCTTCTTTTTAACCGCTGAATATTCATCCAAGTGTATGATACTAAACTTTGCATCTGGGAGAACTGTAGAAAATGTCTTGAATAAGTTGTGATAGTTGTTTGTCAACCCTTTCGCTGGGTCTGCGTCACACCACTTCTCGGTTACAAATAGGACTTTTGGGTTATTTTTCTCCATAATAGTCTCCGTATTCTACAATAATTGTGCTTTTACCATCGGTTCTGTTGTATGCCTTGTAGTATGCAGGGAAAATATCTTCTGGCTCATCACATCTAATAACCTCGGTGTTTCGCAACATTCCTCTAAAAACTTGTGTAAAATCGCCAGTGTGCTGCACTTGAGGATTTAAAGGTCGAACAGAGCCAATCCCAACACGAATGATTGCTTTCGGCACATATTCTCCGTGAGAAAACTCCTTCATTCTATCGAGATGGTTTACTAATTGATTTACTGCACACAAAAGAAAGTTCCATCTCGGGTAGATGCTAACTGGTACTGTTCCATTGACTGCTAGTCCCGTGGTCATTCCCATTTGCATCTCTTCATCGACCGGCATTTCAATCAACTTTTGTCGGTCTACATCTGATAAAGTGTTGGTCATTGCTGTGCCTTTATAAGCAACGGCTTGGCCTATGAACAAGGTGTCTTGTTGTTCGCCTAAGTAAGTCATTGCTCTTTTTAATTCGTCGAAATAAGCTCCCATTAGAATTGCACTCTCTTTCCAGCACCAGCGTGCGGGTATTTGTCTAAGTTATATTTGTAGTATGTGATGTATTCATCATTTACATCTTCATAAGTAAGCTTTTCCATTGCCCAAGTAGCACGAGTATCAGTACACACTGACTTTCCGTTGTCCTCAACAATAAAGTGAATTGGAAGTTTATGGTTTCTGGCATACTTGATGCATTCATGAGCCACACCTGTTTCAGATGTCATCTCTCCCATAAAGCAATAGACCTTGTTTTTACCACCCTGACGCTTGATATCCATCGCAATGCCAGTAGCAATAGGCAAAACACCGGTGACAATACCAGATGAGAGCACTCTATACTTTGAAAAACAAAGAGAAATTGAGCGACCTTGTAAAATTGCTGCTTTCAATTCCTCTGGTGGCACTCCTTTCAAGAGGCACTGATAGTGGCTTCTCCAAGAACAAAGAACCCANTCTTCGGGTCCTATGTTGTTGTCCTTAAANACTTTGATAATCTGCTCTTCATTTCCGTTATAAAGGTGCACGGGCGCACGGATCATAGCTGCATCAAAGCAGGCAGCCATTTCTGTCTCAAATTTTATTAGTTCTTCTTTTGAAAGCATTTTCTCTCCTATTTTATTTTAACCAAATCTTCTGATACAAAAGCCAATATATCTTGGTGCTTATTTCGATACACTCTATAATTTGTATGCTTTAAATCTCCGCCGTGGAGTATATAACTTTTCTCATCCAAGACAATACCCAAGCCACTATCTTTAGTCATGGAAAGATCGTCAGCATATGATTCATACCAGCGAACCAAATCTCCAGAATTAAATTTTTTATTTTGCATTTAATCTCCTAAGATTTTTCTTTTTAATTTAATCTTAGTCATGTCTTCGATACCAAGACGAGTTCTTTTGCCAAACTTATCTTCTATCATATCAAGATATGTTGGGTTTTTATAGTATTTTAAAAATGCTTCATCACGAAATTTCAGAACTTCTGCTGCCGATATATGCTTAGTTGGCAGCGGTTTTGTTTCATAAGAATGTTGTGAGTATCCTACGTATGTTTCTGGCAACTGCCAATCTTCTTTCAATGCATCCAAATACAATTTTGAACCAGGGTAGGCCATGGCGGAATAGAAGTTTGCGAATTCGCAATTTAAATCAATAGACATATCTAATGTATCTTGCATACTACTATGATCGTCTTCCGGAAGGCCAAAAATATAGTTGCCAATTACGTTAATATCATGATCTTGAATTTTCTTAACTAAATCTATAATATTTACTTCAGTAAATCTACCTTTTACTACGTCCTTACGAACAACAGAGTTTCCAGATTCAATACCCAACGCAAGCCAATTAACACCTGCTTTTTTGAGAGTTTCTAAATACTCTTCTCTTACCGTATCAATCCTAGCGTACGCCCAGATATTGAAGTCATAACCTCTTTCAGTAATTAATTCACAAAGTTTCATAAAATGATTTTTATATAAAACAAACATCTCATCAGCTAATTTTACATTTCTTATTCCCATATTATGAAGCTGTTCAAACTCTTTAATAATATATTCAGGATCCCAATATCTAAACTTGTTTCGGCCGTAGTCCCAATTTTCTAAATTGTTATTTCCAAATGGGGCATTGATACAACAAAAACTACATTTAAATGGACAACCAAGACTTGTATAAAGAGATGCAAAGGGCATCCTATCGTCGCCATTTGTCATTGCATGCCAATTTGCCGTACGGTATTTACTCATAGGCAGAAGATCCCAAGCCATACCAGGAAGTTCAGAAGGCAATTCTTCTTGACTTATTAGCGGGGCGGGCTTGGTACAAACAATGTTTCCATCGTCGCGGTACCACAAACCAGGCACGTTTGCTAACTGGCTTGTATCATCCATATTAACAGTTAGAAGCCCACTAATCGTATGAGGGCCCTCACCTTGACAGACAAAGTCTGATTGTTCATCTTGCATTGTTCCGCGAGAAACAGCAGATGGGTGAAGACCAATTAAAACTGTCTTAAGATGGCCGTAGCGCCCTTTTAACTCAGCAAGAAGGGCGTTGGTGCCAATCATATTTTGGGTGGAAGCAGAGGGCTGCTGGCCGTAAATAACAATTGCTACCAATCTTGGGTTGTAATCGTTGATTGTATCAGCCGATGCCATGGCATTAAGACGCTCAGCCTCACAGTCTAAAATTCTAGCTGACCAACCATTCTTGCGTGCATTGTTAGCTAGCAAAGCAGCCCAGATTGGCGGCTCGATAGCCGAATATGTTTTACTCAGCTCTTGATAAATAATTGGGGCGCCGTTAGGGTGCACAAATAATACGTCTAATTGCTTGCTCATAACTTTAATAATTCGCATACCACGGCGATTCAATAATACTGTATGCCGTGATAAGCTGTTTAATTCCATCGTCTAAGTCGTACTTACACTCAAAGCCAGTATCATAGAACTTTTGACTACTAACTGTATAATCACGGGTATCTGGATCTGTGGTAAACTCTGCTTTAATGATCTCCAGCGGAAGATGCTCTTGGATCTTTTGGGCTAATTGAAGCTTATTCATATTGAGCGCGTCGTTACCCATATTGTAGGTGTCATTCTTTACAACCTCCCAATTGTTAATAACCCATCTAAAGGCGCGGCAAACATCTTGAAGGTGTCCGTAGTTTCTCATAAACTCACATTCATAAAGAACCAAAACTCGCTCCCTTAATGCCTTGAGAACAAAGTTATTAACCAGCAGGTCGGTCCTCATTCTAGAGCCCGGGCCGAATACTGTAGCTAGCCTGAAAGTAACATGATTTTCAACGTTTCTATATTCACGCTCACCTGCTACTTTTGTTCTGCCGTATAGTGATACGGGGTTCAAGGGTGACTCTTCAGTGACCACAGAGCCATCAGCACTTGTTCCGTATCCAGAGTTGGTGCATGGATAGATAACTAACTGATCCACTGATTTGTTTTTTGCAATCCAAGCATTTACCTCATGGTTGATTTCGTGGGCGCCGCGGACATCTTTGTCGCACAAAGGAAATCCGACCAAGGCGGCTAGGGGAATAATAATATCAGCTTTATCTGTATGTTTCTTTAATAGATTTAAATCCCTAACATCGCCCTTTACAAAAGAGAAATCAGAATTGTTTGTATATCTCAGTAAGGATGTAGGATCGTACATTAAATTATCATATGCAACAACCTTGTGCCCATCATCTAAAAGATACTGTGTCAATTCGCTACCGATGTAGCCGGCGCCGCCTGTAATTAAAATATTCATAGCTTTATCTTTCCTGTTAATATATCTTTTAGCATTACCCAGTCGCAAGCTTTGGCCCATATCGGCCTAGAAAAAGCGGCTGGCTCATTTTTTTCAAATACGTAATGTCCAGTCCAAGCAAAAGGATAAACCACAAATGGTGCTACCAATAAAAGTAGCCACATTTTAGTACTAATAACAAACCACAAGAACGCTACGGTTGCCATTTGACCTAAAACGTGCATCCGTCGAGTCCACTTGTTCTGATGAAGTGTGAGATAATACTGATAGTATTGCTCGAACGTCATTAATTCTTCGTCACTCATCCCAGCTAATCTCCCAATCTTTGAAATCTGCCGCGAGACAATCGATTTTATAGTCTTTTCGTCCGCCGGCCAATTCTTGAATTCTATTTTTAGATGTGTTTCGTATACCATTAAGCCCGTGGGTTAATTCAAGGTTGTTTCCATCTTTAATTCCTTTGCGATAATTGGTTTCGTTATGCCAAATATGCAAATTCATTTGAGATAAAACAACAATGGCGCGTATTGCTCTCGCATCCATTATAACATTATTCTCTTCTAACGTCAAATCAATATCGTGTAAAATATCAGATATCTCCTGCGCATACTCAGATTTGTGTTCTGTGATAAACACTTCTTTTAGTTGTACGATAGATAACCTATCTACTAATTCCGACAATGTCGGTAAATACTTTCTTTCGCTCATTTATGCCTCAATAAATTGTTTAAAATAATTTTCGTATGTTTTGAAGTTTCTTTCTCCAAATACTTCTTTATATTTGAAAAATACTTCAGCCTCTTCTTTTCCTCTTTCAACTGCGTGCTCCGAGGAAGTTGATAGACCTTCTGAATTATAATAATACAATCCCAGTGGTCTGTCAATCTTTTTAAATTTAGATCCTGCCTCTACCATCCTCAAAAACATCTCCCAATCTCCGGCATATTTCATATCTTCATTAAAATATCCCACTTTTTTATGTACAGATTTTCTCCACATCGGCATTGGCCCTGGTAAACACTTGATCATATTTTCCTTCGAAAATTCGTTTTTAGAATGTTCATATGTTTTACCTCTTGAAGAATTGTTTTCATAAGTTTCTAGCGCATTTGGGGTCTGGTAGCAATCAGAATACACCAAGTCGACATCATCTGTAAAATATAAATGTTTCGCTAGTGTTTCTATATAATCTTTAGCGTGTGCATCATCAACGCATGTTTGTGCAAAATACTCACCAGTTGCTATTTCAAGTGCCATATTTTCTGTTTCCATAACACTGGCTCTATAATCTAGTTTTTTGTAAACTACATTGTTATGTTTTTTCATAAATTCTTCAATGTATTTATCTTCGTTTTGTGGTGAATTGGCATTTATTATTATCAACTCACAACAGTCAAACACGGTTTGGCTCGATATATCATTTAGATAGTTTTCGATGTATTTTTCTGCATTGTAAATCGGACAAAAAATGGTAACTTTTGGTAATTTAATCGGCTCTATAAAATCTATCTCTTTATTGTCAATTAGATTTATCCATCGATTAACAATAGTTTTGTTGTTTTCTTTTATCTTATTCAGCAGTTGAGGGCCCTTAAGTTTGAAATATTCTTCACTTGCGGCGCCGAGGAGGTTGTTTGTTACCAGCTTACAACCAAGTATTCTAGCTTCAATAGCCAACCTACTATATGACTCAAGCCATTGTGGGAAGAACACTAAATGTTCTATCTTGGACATATTTTCTATATACTGCGGAAATGGTGCCGAGTTTAAATACTTAAATGGTAACCTATTGTTGTTACAAAACTCTATAGCAGCTGGCATGCCTTTATTTCTGTTTTGAGAGTTCAAAACCGCAAATTCAACCGTCTTTGTCGCATTTAAGTTGCTTTCTAGAACTTTCATCTGCTCGCTGGTCCATATGTTACCGGCTGAATTAACTACATTGTCTAAAAGCAAGTTTTTCTGTACCACTTCTGAATGTTTCTTGCTTTGGCATATTACTGCAAAGGCCTTTTCAAAGAAATTCTGGTTCTGTAGCTGACTTTCTGGTGCTAGAAAATTCTTGTATAGGGACGGGTTGTTTGATTTTATGTATTTGTGATCATGCTCAAATATGACATAAGTTACATTTGCCAGCTCTCTCTTCGTCTCCTCAGACAAAAGAAAGAAGTTTGCAATAATAAAAAAACAATCAGAATTTTCTTTTATATATTGTGGCGTAATCGTTTGTGATTTCTTTTTCTCAAACGAGTAACGATGCGATAATGAATTCATTAAGGCATCGTTGCAAAATTCGGCGCCTCCGGTTATTTCTTCAATGAAATAATCGGAGACAAATATAACTCTATTATTCATATTCTACGACTTGATCCAGTATACCACGCCATTCTTTTTCTTCTTCTGTTTCTACAAACTCTAGAACCGGTGCAACCATCGCTGCAAACTGTTTGTCTTCATTAAATCTTTCTTGTACTTCTGCTGCAAAATCACAAGCACCACAAGCAATACTACCCTCTACTTTGTTGTGTAAATCGTCGTAGCACTGTCTCATTTTTTGTTTTGCTGATTGTTCTCTTGCGTAAGCCCACATTGATTCTTTAATCAAAACTCCTTCCCAAACAACTTGGTCTGGAACATGGTTTAAATCAAATGCAACGTTATAGAATCTATCTTCGCCGGATTCATCCACCAAAAAATCTAATTGCCCTGACCAACCCGTTGCAACAACCGGTAGTCCACTATATGCTGATTCAAACAGCGGTAAGCCAAATCCTTCTCCGTGGGCTAAATGAACTAATGCAGACATTTGAGGGTGAGTATATAAAGAATGCATTTCTTCATCTTCCATATCTCCGTGAAGAAGATAAACTTTACACTTTCTTTCTGGATACTCAGAAAGCAGTCCATCAAGTTGTTGCTTTACCTTGTTTCTATCAATAAGGCAGTTTTTTGCTAAATTTGTTTTTACAACAAGACCAACCTCATCGTTGATAAATTCCTCAACAAACCATTTAACCGTATTTGGTACATTTTTTCTAGGCCCCCACTGAGATACACAAAGGAAATTAATATCGTATTCCATTTCAATATCTAAGTTTGGTAGATTTTCAAATTTTTTAGCCGGGTAGTTTACTGTAACAATTGGTTTCTCTAATCGCAATTCTAGCGTTTGGCCTGTTTCATTGTGGACAGCCTGATAAACGGTGTCTTGATATACATTTTTAGCGTGGTTCGAGACAACAATAATTTTATCAACTTCGTGTGATTTTTCAAGCCAATGGTGGGCGACTTTTGTTGTTTCAATGCCCGCTGTGTATCCTATATTAATAGGTGCGATTTTTTCCCATTCGTTTGGAATTGTAACTTGAAAGGATATATCGAATTGTCCACCTTGTTGAATGTAGGCAACAGTTTTTTCTATACAATTATCAATCCACTCTCTCTCTGGGCTTTCTGTATTTATCCAGGAAGTTGCTCCCCAGGATAATGGTTGAATGTATATATCAAATAGATCTTCTCTGGAGCGTAGGGCCCGTAAAGCAAACCTTGACTGTTCTCCNTATCCAGATCTAGTCAATACTGGTGCTTTAAAAATTAGCTTTTTCTTCATGCTACCTCCATCAAGTGCCAGCGCTTATGGCCTTTTCTATTTTCCCAAGANCCGTGTTTCTCAATTATATTATCCATCAATTCAACCCATCTTTTTTCATACTTTTCAAAGTTATAATTTTTGGTGACGTGAGCTATTCCCATTTCAGACATTTTCTTGTACTTCGCGGGACTTAACTTCATTGCTTTTTTCAAACTATTAATGAAATCTTCTTTAGAGATTCTATCTTCATAGATGTAGGGAACCTGAAGTGAACCAATGACGGCTTTTGAGGCNGGNTGAATACCCCACCCAAACCAGTTCTTTCCATCAGTTACTTGTTCTTGAAGGCCGCCTGTCATAGTAACAATAATAGGACTTCCACAAGAAAGAGATTCTAGCGTTCCAAGACCGAACCCTTCTGCGTCTGCAATGTTTATTGTGAAATCTGCAGCATTATACATTACTGCCAAATCCTCCGGATTTACTTTAGTAGTTGAAAGCAAAACTTGTCCATCACCAATACCTAAATGATTTATTATATGTGGCAAATCTTGTCCGTGCGGATCTTGAGCGTCTGTGTGCATCAGCAGGGTTGCTTGATCGTGACCAACCTCATCTAAAAATTCTTTGAACCACCACACCAATGTTCCACTTTGTTTTCTTCTAGCATTTCTGTTATTCCAAAAGAAAATCTTTTTATTTGGATTTTTTAAATTAACAGTGGAACCTATAATTCTTTGCCTCACTTCCTTTACTTTTTCTAATTGTTCGGCAGTTTTCATTTTGTAAAAAATATTATCATTTACAGCATGTGGTAAATAAGTGCTGTTAACATCTGGCGCCACAGTCTTTACAATTTCGTGAGTTACCTTTGATATACAAACTACTTCATCGTTTGAATTGTAATATTCCGCATTAAAGTGTGGGGCTGGGAAGTTATCCCATACATGATAATATACCATAGGGACATTATTTCTAACCTCGTTTTCGATTTCCCACAGCCAAGTATAAAAACGTGGATCGGTCATAAACCAAAGCATGTCTGGCTTCTCTTTGGCCAAAACAGATCTTATTATTTCGTGGCTTCCGTATCCATCTACTGGATAAATTACCCAATCCTCTTCATATGGTTGAATTCTTTGCGGGGTATAGTCTTCGTGTTTTATTGCGCCACCCAAGCATATAAATTGATATCTTCCTGTTCTCAGCAAGGACTCTATCATATACTTTGTTTGTGTACCTACCCCGGATGGCGAAAGGGGGTGGTCAGATAATACTAATATCTTTTTTTTCATTTATTCCTCATGGACAGTGCTCTGTCTTGTAAAACTTACAGCCGTAACCGCCCGTGCACGACAGGCGGTTTTTAATATAGCGTTGATTTTTTATATTGTACAGTGCAGTGTTCAAAAGTTTAAGAGCATTTTCTGTTTTTCTTGGACCACTCGTAACTCTAAAAAATTCAACCTGATTTTTTTTGGCTGTTCTCTTAAGTAGTGCGAAGTGGGTTTCTACGTTTTTTGGATCAATATTCATTTTTTGACAAAAGTACTTCTTGTACAATGTAAGCTGATATGTAACCATTTTGTCATTTTTCTTTTGCACATTCCATCCCCAGGAGCAAGTTTTCCAATCAAAAATATGAACTTTTCCGTCGGGGGTTGCAACAACTGCATCAATAAAACCTTTGAATTTATAGTTTGGATGGCCATCGATGTCTTCCATAAGCGGCATTTCTACCGCAAGAACTTCAAATTCCTCGAAATAGTCATTTAACGCGTCTTCAATTTCAGGAATAATTCTTTTGCCTTGGCCTATCATGTCAAGCACAAGACGTTGATCGATATCCACATCTTTAGGTAATTCAGTTATATTCTTCTTCAGCTCTTTAACAAAGAAGTCGCTTTCAATATCTTCTTTTAAAAGCTTTTTTTCACATACCGAGTGCATTGCGGTTCCAAATGCTGTGTATGCGTTTCCCTTAAAACCATCGATGCCATCAACGCGTGTAAGCTTATGATAGAATGCGCAAAAATGCCAGTCTTTTAGTTCTGAATATGATATATGTGACACAACTTCTCCATAGTTAAGTTATATTATAACCTCTATTTTATGCGTTGTCAAGTTCTTCTGGTTTTTGTAGCATCGCAAGCTTATTATACAATTGTGGGCTTACTTTATTTAAGAAGTTGTGATTAGAGTCTAGGTAAAACTCTGTAAATCCTGTTGCAAAATATTCTTCAACTGATGTGGCTGCGTATGGACTTATAAACAACCCTCTTACAAGTTCTGATAATTGATCGTATCCAACTGTTTTATACAAAAAATCATCAAAATCTTGGTTATATTCTGAGTCCATAAACGTTGACAGAGGAGCCTTAAATCCGGTGGACCAAAGTATATCGTGCAGATGCTTTCTTTTTCTTAAGAACTCATCTTTTATTTTCTGATCTCCATAAATTTCATATCCATAAGTAGACTCTATAGAGTGTGCTATTTCGTGAACGACATCATCAAACATGTCTTCTTCATCATCTTGAACATTTGATATGTAAAGGGCGCCGTCTTTGTAAAAAGCATTAATTGACCTTTTTTCAAATTCTTCAAACCATCCAATTATGACCATCTCCACTTCACTTCTCAAATGTTGGGGTACTATATCTTCTACCCTATTTATTACCGCCTCAACATTTATTGGGCTATTCATAGGTTCTTTGAAGTATACGTGTAGCCCGTATGGGGTATAAAAATCAGTTTGTTTCTGTTGCAGTTTCTTCTGCGTCTGTTCTATATAAGCTTTCAGCATCGTCCAATCCTAGTTGATATCCACGTAAAAAGTTTTCTTCTGCAAATGCGAATGTAAATTCTGGAAAATCACTTGCCAATACTTCTGCAATCATGTTAACCGTGACTTCCTCGTTATCGAGCTTAGTGCCAACATACTGTACCAGGTAGTCCTTTAGCTCAGAATCCTTTTCTACTCTCATTGCTAACATTGGGTTTGTATGAAGATCTTCTTCAGTCTTGGTTTCTTCTTTATTGATATCACTCATAATGTCTCCTTTGTTATAACACTATAACATTTATTATTTACTGTGTCAAATAAACTATAATACTTTTGACGCTAATGTAGCTACGTCGCTTCTTTCGCCCTTGGTAAATGTAACATGTCCAGCAATTGGAAATTCTTTAAATTTTTCCACAGCGTGTGCGAGGCCGTTTGATGTTTCATTCACATATGCATTATCTATTTGCTCAATATCTCCAGTTAGAACAATTTTAGTTCCTTCGCCTATTCTCGTAATTATTGTTTTAACTTCGTGCATTGTCAAATTTTGAGCTTCGTCAATGATAATAAATGCATTTGCTATTGAGCGACCACGAATATAAGTTAATGCTTCAAGCTCAATTTTTCCTTTTTCCATATACATCTGTAACGCATTTTTATCGTTACCCATAAGAAATTTTAGGTTATCTTGGATAGGCATAAGCCAAGGCATCATTTTTTCTTCCATCGTACCGGGGAGAAAGCCAATATCTTTACCCATTGGCTCTACTGGTCGAGATACAATCATCCTAGAATAATGATTCTCTCTTAAGCCGATTGTTTGTTGAAGGCCTGCTGCAATTGCACATAATGTTTTTCCTGAGCCGGCACGCCCAACCAATGTAATAATTTTAATGTTTGGATCCATCAGCATATCAATTGCGAAGGCTTGCTCTTTGTTCCTTGAATTTATTTTCCAATCAGGCAGCTTATCATGATAAATTTTTCTAAGCGGCTGGAAATGGCTCTCAAACCTCGCAATTGCTGTTTTCTTTTGGTTTGCGTTTGAAACTAACATTACATATTGATTTGGGTGCCAAATATCGGTGACCTCATCGTTATCGATATACACATCATGACCATTATAGAATAAGTCAATTTTTTGGTCATCTACCAGATGTTCAACAAATCCAGCATATAGTTGATCAGATGATACAACGGCTTTTTCGTTGTCATAGTCTTCTGACTTTAAACCCAAAGAATCACATATTACACGCATATTAATATCGCGTGAAACTACGGTTGTTTTTCTTTTCGGTTCTGATTCACGAACAGCCATAGCAGTAGCTATGATTGCGTGATCTGGTATGCGCATATCCAAGTCGGATGGGAACACTGAATTTTTAAGGCACTCATAGGACATTACAGTTAATATCCCCTTGCCTTTACCTAATCTAACGCCGCCCTGAAGTGTTCCTTTTTCTCTCAACTCATCAAGACTTCGGATTATTTTTCTAGCATTTACTCCAACTGAGTCTTGTCTCTTCTTATGATTGTCTATCTCTTCTAAAACTTTTAGAGGTATAAATATATCATGATTTTCAAACTTGTAAATTGCTTCTGCGTCCGTTAAGCAAACACTAGTATCTAAAACGTAATTTTTCTTTGTCGCCATATTTGACTCTGGTACCTTTAATTAGTTCTTGGGTCGTTTTGAACTCTTTACTTTTTTGATTATTTCCCAATCAAAAACCCACACCATTGGTCTTTCTCCTTTTTTGTATGGTACACCACATTTGCGAAGTTTTTCAATTTCTTTTTGAGAAATAATTTGAGCTTCCCAGCCATCGACCCCAAGTTTGTGGACCGATTCGCTTACAATATATCTTTTTTTCAAAATAACAGAAACGTTTGGACCAGCAAATGATTTAACCAAAACTCTATCGTTCTTGGTATATCTTTTCTTCGACTTCATAAATTTTGTCTATAGCTTTTATGGCTGAATCAGGTATAACCAACGCTTTCAAACAAAAGAAGGCCGCCAAGAACATACTCATAGCTAATATTATTAATTCTGCCGCTGTTTCCACATAGGTAACTATGGCTTAAAATAAAAAATGGCTGGGGCAGTTGGATTCGAACCAACAACGGCCGGGGTAACAACCCGGTGCACCTGCCTATGGCGCTTCACCCCAATATGCGACTTTTCTGCCATGGACTAGGTAAGTCACCAACCTCTGCCTACGTGACGATCGGCAGCCACGTCCTGCTTATAATGCGAGCAGAACAGCGCTTTTTATTTGCAGCAACATTCGCATTCGCAAGGACACGAACATCCGCATTTATCACAATTTTCCATAATGAACCCTCCCAGATTAAATAGAAGGGTCATTATTAATATTAACCTAATTGAGACCAGTGGCCCTCTTCAACATCAATATCCACATTGGATAGCGCATTGATCATTTTTTCCCACTTTGTTCCGGAGGCCTGTGAAGGATCGAAACAAACATATGTTCTATCCCAATCAAAGCCACTAAGGCCCTGTACATATCCGCCTTTTTCATATGTCGTATCTGCGAACTTGTACGGTTCTACACCAAATTTACTCTCAAAGCTTTCAAAAAACGGCATCTCGTCATAAGTCATTTCGTATTCATTAAAAGCTTCATTTAATTGTAGTCTTTCAGCTACATCGTTGTTAACGGCAAAGCCGTAATAATGTTGTGGATAAAATTGCATCTATTACTCCTTGTTATTTATAGTGTCAATAATACTTCTCATATCTCTAGCAACACCTTTCTTAAAACCATTCAAATCGCTTTTCAGCAATGCAATTTGATCACTAATATCTGATATTCTCTGGTTAAGTCTGGAAATTTTTTCTGAATGATTCTTTATTGTTTTTTCCAGTTCTGTGTTGTTGTTATCTTCTTTTTGTTTTGGCATTGGTTGCTCCTTTTTCTTAAATAAATAATACCATATGTTTCTTATCATTTCAATTAAAATCCCATAAATAGTTTTTCCAAATCGGACTTATCTGTTCTTTCTTTAACCTTCTCAAAATACTATCTTTAGGGCAAATAGGCTTTCTAATCGGGTGCATTCCAGACTCTTCATTTGTTCGATTTCCTTTTTTTTGATTGCACTTTTTGCAAGATGCAACCAGATTTGTCCAAGTGTTTTTGCCCCCTCTAGATTTTGGTAACACATGATCTAAAGTTAGCTTTTCACTTTTAAAAAAATTTGCACAGTATTGGCACTGGTTTTTATCTCGCCAAAGAATATTTTCCCTATTGCAGGGAACGGTGGTAAATCTAAATTTTATGTATCTTTTCAATACAATTACTGCCGGCAGTTTAAAACTATCCGAAATGGAATTTATTTCCTTTTGATGGTTTTCGATTGCGTTTGCCTTTCCTACCAAACAAAGAACAAGCGCCTCGACCGCATCAATAACATCGATAGGACGAAAAGAAGAATCTAGCTTCAATGCTTTTATTCCCTTCATAAACATAACTATGCTAATTGTCTCGGTAATACTATCTTTGTGATTCTTTGTCGCTATATCTGACCGGCGGCTTTTCATCTTTTGATGAATTTTGTTTTGCTCTTTCAACTAATTCAGAAGATGCGGCTACCTTTTCTTCGCCGCCTACTCCCCACAGCAATTCGACACCAAGATTTTCGCAAACATTTTGTTCTGGGGTATTGCTTTTACCTCTGTCTCCACCATTGGCAAAATATGTTGGTTTATGTCTTTTTATTGCCTCACATACAGTTCCATCTGAATCATCAACTGAATCTACAAGAATTACTCCTTTAATAGAATCTAATATTTCACGACGGGATTCAAAATCCATAAAATTAAATCCTTTTTTGCGAAATAACCATTCATCAGAATTTGCAATTATAATTACATCGCCATATTTTGCAGCTTCTCTGATCATTCTAATATGACCAACATGTACCGGGTCAAAGCCTCCACTAACCATCACTGTCGGGCTTTTTCCAGCTTCAACTGATTTATCATACATATCTTTGTGTATTACCATTTATATTATCGCTTCCTGTTATTCCTACGGTTCTTTCTTCTTTTTGAACCCATTTTCCTACGTCTTCTAAATTTACGATGTGGCTCTTTTCGGCTCATCTTTTCCTCTAATTAATTTGTCTAAGTCTTATCCAACGGTTTTCTTTTTCAGAAAAAACAAGCTTTTGTCTTGATAGCTCGTCGATGACATTTTTTCTAATATCATTGTCGGATATTACTTTTTTTATCATAACATCTTTATTTGATATTTGCAAATTAATTTTTTTATTTTTTTTACGCACCCAATAGGCATAGCTGCTAGCCATACCAAAAAAGTATACGATTGCTATAAGAAGTATATCGCTTATATCCACGCCAAACAAAGCCTCCTATTATATAAATAGTTTTAGGAAGAAATTGTATTGTTAGCTAGATTTAGTCACAATATTGTAAAGTACTTGTGGCGATAAATCACATCTATCATATATTTTAATGGTTTTCCAATCAATAACACATGCTATCCTAAGAGCGTATGCTATCCATTCGCTACAATACCAACAGCTCTTTCTTTTTACGCTAAATGGCAGGAATTGTGAAAGAAGCATACCAGCCCAGTCATATCCACATCCTTCTGTTTGTTTATAGAACTCCATTATGGTGTCAAGCTGCTCGGATGTTATCTTTACGTTTATAAGATCCCACTTTGCTTTATCGTATGTGGGTTTGTTTCTTTTGGAAACTTTCGAAGTTAAAAATGGGCTTATACTAATCCAGGTTTTTCCGTCCGGCAATACTAATTCAGCATGACTATAAGGACTTTTAGTCCACCACCTGACAATATGGTTGTGCCAATTGCCATCACCCTTGAAAAAAGCCACCTTTATTTCCATTTCTTATACTATAAACGCTCCCTCATATAAATGACTGATACGGGGTCTGCACAAAATTCTATTGTTTGGGGAGGCTTGCCTATGTGGTGGTCAGTTACTATGTAAAATGTAAATTTATCCCAAGGGCTTTTTTTATTTTTTGCTTGGTGGCATTGTACTGCTGTAATGACGCCCTCTCCCTGAAATTCAACGAGCGTGGCGCAACTCTTGCCTAGATTAACCATCAGTCCATCTATACAAGGACTGTTAGTTGAATTAAATGCAGCTCCAGGATACCCTGAGAAATCATGCATGTTTGGTATGCCCGGTCCAATTGATTTAGCACAACCAGTGAAAAGCAGTGTAAAAAATATAGCTTTTAGCATACATAATCTCCAGAAAATTGTTTTTTTGTCCCTATTATTACATACCCATATTATATGATTAAAGACATTAAATTTATAAATTATTTTTCTGGAGTACTTCGATAAGCTGAGCTTTATTAAATTTTGAGGTCCCAGTTATGTTTCTTTCTGAACAAAGAGCCCTTAAATCTACTACCCTAAGAGATTGAAAATCAATATCCTCTTTTGTCGAAGATTCGTTTGACTCTGTGCTATCTTCATCTATTTCTAAAATCTTATGTTTAAGGCCATTTAATTCCTTTAACATTCCTGATATCCAACTCATATTTTCTCCTTGTCTAGTTTATTTTAGTAAGATTTTTTAATTAATTTTGTTATTTTTCTTCTATCCATACCCTTGTAATCTCCATTAGCAAGATCTCTGGATGCTGCTAATTCACGTAACTCTGGCATTCTCATCGATGCCAGCTCTTCGTCAGTCGGACACGGTTCCGATACTCGATTAGGTTCAGACTCTTCTGTGTCTTGTTCGTGGACACTACAACCTGTTCCACAACTAGCAGCGTGAAAAATACTTTTTATTTTATCTAATAACCAACTCATATTTTATTCCTTATTTTTCTTAAATATCATTTCATGCATATGCTGAAAATTTCTTCTTTTAGATTCTACCATGATATCAATTTCTTCTGTAGCTAAATCATATTCATCTTTGATTTCCCATAAAGACTCCTCTATTTCGTCTTGGGTATCTCGTATTGTATCTATGGGCTTTATTTCTTCTTTTCTTTTAAACCAACTAAACATATTATTCCTTTAAATGGTGGAGGCGGCGGGAGTCGAACCCGCGTCCGTAATAAATCCAAAGTTAAGTCATTCACAAGCTTATTCAGTTTCTATATCATAAACTGACAAAGATAGATGGTTTTAAAATATCGCTTACCATCCTGTTGCGATAAGTTTTTTGATTTTTACAACTTGTCTGTTGTTTTGACTAGATTGGATAGAAGGCTCTAATCGGCCTCCCTATTAAGCGGCTAAGCGCTGTTCGAAGTGTAAGTTGTTATTTGCAACTAAATTATTTGAACTGTTAAGGCCGTGTCTAACCTGCTTGCACTCGACTCATTCAATACCACGTCGAAGCCTAAATCACCCCCGAGATTTTTTAACAATAACCCCAACTGGCGTATGGTCTGTACCATCTAGCCAAATTAAAGTTTCTTTTCCTCTTTTCACCTTTTCTGCAAAAGTGAAATCTATTTCTTTAGCTGCTTTTTTCAATGCAGCATCTTCACTAGTGTGCTTACTAACAAAATCGCCTTGAATATAGTGGCCATTCCATTTATAAATTTTCCACATTATAAACCTTCCTCAATTTTTTGTTTTATATATTCTTCACTAAAACCAACATGTCCAGTATAAAACTTCATATCTCTACCGATATAGATATATGTCGGATATGCATTCAAAAGATAGCCAGTCACTCCTGGCTCTGCAACAGAACCATCTTGTGGATCCAGCATTTTTTCTCGACTACCCTGTAGTACTGGAGCTGTAGTGATACCACCTAGAGCTGCCCACTGCTGTACGTCATATTCTGTTGGTTCTATTCCCGGATCTGGGCCATCAATCAAAACTGTGACAACCTGTACTCCTTCGTCTGCATATGCGTTTTGGAGCGCTTGAGTCTCTGCTGCAGCTAGTTTGCAGGGATAACACCAGACTGAGGAAAAGTCGAGCACAATAACATCACCAATATGATCGTATAACTGCCAGGTATTTCCATTTTGATCTTTCAATATAAAATTGCAGGCTTTGTCACCTATATCAATCTGCTGGCAGTCATCTGCTGGTACAACGCCGATCGGATCCGGCGGTGGCTCTATAACATTTCCTGTATCTTTATCTTTTATATTTGTTTCTAATTTTGCCGGTGCACAACCTATTATAGTTATAGCTAGCACTGCGCCGATCATAAAAAACAGTTTTTTCATATTCACCTCACAAATAAATAGGCTTTTTTTGAAAAAATTACATCCGGTTGTGGATCTTTTGCTCACCACAGCTGACCTATAGTTGTTTTGTTTTTACCTCACTGGTGTGGAGGCTCATAATAGGTATGGAGCCACCGTTACCTTAGTATATTTATACCGAATGGTTTTAGTTTTCAAATATCGTCTAAAAAGTAATCTTTTACTTTGTAAGTAGATAAAACTCTTTTGAATTCAGAATACGTTAATCCTAAAAATCTAGCTGCATCTTTTTTTGAATTAGTTGTTGATATTGCAAATTTTAAAAGAGCTTCTTTAATAATGTATCCTGAATTTCTCCAAATGTCAAATCCATAAAGTCTGTTATTAATATTGTTTGCTGAAAGTTCAAACTTTATTGCGATTAAATCTTCAATTGTAAGAGAGTTCATACATGTTAATAATTCATCATTTATTAAGTTTTTATTCTTTAGTAACTTTATTACACTTTTATTAACTGTAGTAGCTTTCATTCGCAGTCACAACTTTAGTATAATAGTAAATTTTAAATTTGTCAAGTTTTATGTAAAAATTTATTTGGATTAGAAGTCTGAAACTATGTCTTCCAAATCATTGGTAGGCCAAGATGTCCGCGGTGGCCCAGAAACATCTTTTGAAAAGACTCCGGATCCGGGGTGTGTATCTCCATCGGGATCTTTGTGTGTGTGTTCCGAAGCAGAGGAGAATACTGCCGGGAATGCAACTTCTTCAATAGTATGAAGCCAATTTTTGTGAGAGTAGAGAATAAATTGCTTGCACATTTTGCCAAAAAGCAATGCTTGTGCTGCAGCAATATCTTTTGCCTTTAGAGCCCTATCTTCCTCCGGTACCTTGGGTACAAAAGCTGGATTATCGCTTACTATTGGTGTCGGATCAAAACTTGTAATTGCAATCTTTGTTTCTGCAAGACTCATCCACCTGCTATCATCATCTTCCAAGTCTACTCTTGGTCGCAATCCTAAGAAAATGAAACTTAAACATGTTTCAACAGCCTCCATACAATCAGCCGGCGTATCGCTCAAACCAAAATTTATTATATATTTTATCCATTCTGTATATGAATATTCCATTAAACCTCTCTTTTATTTAGAATTCTAATTCCGGAGCAGCTTCTTCTTGATCTGGCCCAGGATCTGATTTTGCCATATCGTAAGCCTGATTTGTAGGCTCATCTACTTGATCGGCTAATTCTGTTTCAAACTTATCAAAGTAAAGTTTTAGATTTGCAATCAGATAATCATAAAAAAGCTCCTGATCTTCTTCATTTGAAAGAAGCTCATAAGAATCAATAACGCTAGTTTCAATTTTCTTAAAGCTTTGGTAAGCCATATTGCGACCGGTCTCATCTTCACCTTCGATTCCAAAAGAATCTACAGGGTCCTCTTCTTCCTGTTCATCATCAGCTGATTTTTCTGCGTCTGTTCTAATATCGATAAACTTACCATCATCACCACCTTCACCACCAACGTCAATTTCGATTTCTTCATCCATATCTATGAATTCATCAATTTCCTGCAATTGGTCAGCCTCGTCATCGGCTTCATTATTGGTGATTGCCGGCGTCAATGTATTGACCACAGCCTGAATCACGTGTGATCTAAAAGATTGTCTTTGAGAAGAACTTGTTGTTAAAAGCTTGTAATCTGTTTCCAAAACTGGTATAATCTTCTTAAGGAGATCTTCTAAAACGTTAATTCCAGTTGATTTGTTTGGGGTTGGGCTGTTGTCTGGGGTTTGCGCCTCTTTTAATGTCTTAAGTTCAATATCAATAAACGAGCGAATAACCTCACGAAGATCTTTTTCTTCGTCTGTTCTTTTTTGCTTGACATGTCTGATCATATGTCTTATATTTTCTCTGAGGATTTCTTCTTCTTTTTGATTCATCTCATAATTCCTTTTTCCATAATTAGTCTCATAACATCATCTATCGTGCTTATGTCAACATTTTCTTTTATAGCAAGATTCTTGCCAGTAAGCTTGCTTATTTCTTTTTGTTTTTTATTAAATTTCTTTGTCGCGTCTGAATTCCAAGAAGTTCCATCAGAACCGACCATAGCGCCCTGGACGGCGCCGGATGCCATTGAAGAGATTTCATTCATTCCACTATCAATATCAAATATTGAGAGCAAATCAAATATGTTGGCTTCGCCAACAAAGTCTTCAAGCAACTCAATCGCTTCCTCATCTTCATCGGCTTTACCGAGAAGATATCTCATATCAGAGGCGTGGAATGCTAAAGGGTTCTTGCCTGATTTAACACTTGGCATATCATCTTTCAGAGGAGACACATTTAATAATCCCATATATTGGGAAGAATGTGCAACTGGTTGTACAGCAGCGCTAGATAAATCACGCAACAGAACTCCATCCTTGACATATTTAGCAGCTTCTTTAAACCTTGCTGCGTCCCCTCCCTTGGTGCTAACTCCAAGTATTACTTCTGTACCGGGCTCAACCGGACCATCCTTTCCTATGAATTCGTATGTGGCTGTAATAGGTGATGCATGCCCAGATACTTGCACATCTACGTTTGGAAGCTGTCTAGTTAGCAACTCCCACACTCTTTTGGAATCACCACTCGTTATCTCGCGACCATTTGGTAATTTGCGAGAAGATTTTAGTGGGGCAGATATCAATACAGTAACTTCATCTGCTTGCGAGGCATATTCTTCAACCATCGCAAGGTGTCCCTTGTGAGGTGGCTTGAATGCACCAGGAACAACAGCAATAACTTTTGAAGGGCCAACAGGATCAGCATCCTCGTCCTCTATCTCTATTTCATCGTCCTCTTCGTTTAGTGACGTGTCCGCTTGGAAAGCGGATCCCATTCCACCGAGAATAAACTCACCGGTAATTTTTACTGGATTTGGGCCAAATAATTTTTCATCACGCAAAACAACGCCTTCGTGGTCCATCACATTACCCATTGGACTGGTTAATCCTTTGAGAACATCATTTCCTAACATACGAGTTGCGTGCATCATGATAGCACCATATATTGCAGCTTCTGCATCAGAATCTTCGATTAATTCCACAATTGGCACAGAACCGTCTAGAATCGCTTTGTAAAGCTCTTTATGTAGTGGGTGGGTCTTCTTACCATTTTTGAGCTTAACGCTCTTATAACGCGGATTAGAGGCCTCTGATAGCCATTCTCTTAATGATTTGGTAATCTCACGGTCATCTGACACTCTTATTGTCAATGGTTCACTAAGGGTACGTTCAAAATCTATGTCTGAATCTTGTAGCCTCTCTGTTGGTACAGAACCATATACTTCAAATCCGTATTCATTTGCGACTACATTTAATTTCGAAATTAGTTTTTCCATCACTAGCGGATCAAAAGGAACTTCAACGCTTGGAGCTTTTACTCCTTCTGGGCGTTCTGCTCCAGGTCTCTCTTGACCTGTTCGACTGTGAACCTTGTGATAAAATTGATTTAGTCCATGGATAGCTAAGAAGTTTTCATCATATTGAGTTACATTCGTTGTACCGGCAACATACTCGGTATTTAGAAACATTGAAGGATTATCAAGCATCCCCAATTCTTGTAATTCATTTTTTATTGATGGAAGAGCTGTATTTAAAATTGTTAGTAGCGTTCTAATTGCCGGCCGCATTCCGTGTCCTTCCGGAAATCTGTCATCAACTCGGGCCATTGTTATACCTTCAATGTCGATTGGCTTCAAAGACCCTCTATCTACTGCAAATTGTTTTGTTTCTTCGTCTCCAACAACTTTGAAAGACACATTGACGCCGTCAATTTTTACGGCGCCAGCACCTTTTTTTTCAACAAACGTTTTTGCTCTTCCAAAAAAATCTATCAAATCATTACCGCTGTTAACCCACCCTAAATCAAAAGGGTGATTCATGTGGCCTGCTGCACCGCCCATTACTCGTCTCCCTTAGACTCTTCTAGAATACTAAGTTTTTCTTGTAAGACTCGCATATCGCCTTGCATACGCCTAGCATATCTCTTCACTTCTCTTAAGTGTTGTTTAGCTAAAGACATTCTTCTTTTCTCAGTCACGGTTCGTGGTTTGAGATTGGAAATAATTTCTTCGAGACCTTGAATATAAGTAAAAATAGTCTTTTCATCTAAACTCTCATAGAGAAAATCTTGCCAGTTTTTTTCTAAAGACACTTGTGCGCCCTCCATTTGTTGAAGCCATAATAAGTCCAAAATAAATTTTTGTTTAAGTTTTTTGAGTTCGATTCGAGTCTCAACTTTTACTTTTCCTGCCCATTTGCTTTTCTTTCCTTAACTATTTTAATAGCCTTCATCAAAGCTTCCTTGATTTGCTTGTCACTCAAGTTAGAATTGCTGATAATTTCCTCTACGCGCTCACCAGTTCCTTTCTTTATTCTACGACCGGTTGCACGTGCACCTTCCCTATCTTCCGCAGGGTGCGAAGGTGATTCATCAAGATCTTCCTTATCATCCTCGTCATCATCTCTTTTTGCCATAGAGTGGCTGTGGGCTTCTGCTAATGAAGCGTTAGTGACTTGAATGCTATCGTAGGGTACCCCTTCCGAAATTGTTCCGTCTTCAAACTTCATATCATAGTGCGTGACTTTTCCAAGCTCTTGATCATAGTTGTGTCCGACTGCTTCTGCCATTTCAATCTGGCCGTTTCTTTCCACACCACCATGGTGTACACAGTAGTGGTTTGGTGAAAAAGCACCTTCATCCACACCTTTCTTCTCTTTCTTGTCTGCCGCAGCCTTTTTCATTGACTCTTCCTTGTCGCCGTCACCATCAATATCAATGTAGTCCGGCTTTTCAGCTTCTTCTTGAACTTCGGCTTCCTCCTGCACTTCTCCAGCGCCGTCAAATTCTTCAAATTCTTGTAGGGTGTTAAATTTAAAACCCCAAGCTTCGTTAAGAAGTTTGTTTAATTCGTTATTTTTCCAATCTTTTATAGACATCTTTTTTTCTCCCTTTTGTAGATGTTCAAAGTAAATAGTACTCTTTATGCTGTCTTCCCAATCACGAAAGCACATATTGCCTATTTCGTAAGCTTCGCGCTCCATTTCTCTCAAATGTTCATCACTCTGAGCGTATCCCTCGCCCATTTCTCCAACGTTTTCGAATTTGCCATCACAATTCTGTTTGTGATGAACTAATTCGTGAGATAAGGACCTCATAACGTCTTTTGGATGCCGGCCAGTAGTATATACCGTAATTGACTTTTGCTCCGGATCGTAAAAAGCTGTTTTTCCCAAAGGATTTTTAGCATTATTGGAATCTCCTTTTAAAAACAATCTGGGAGGATCCGCAAATCCCATACGTTTTTTTGCAAAAGGCATAAACTGTTTTATTAATGGCATCAATGTATCAATCATATGAATTCCAAGTCAATGCAATAAATAGTATTGAATGTTCATTTACGTCAGATGACTTTTATCTGACTTAGAAACAAGCTTTAAACTCATTGTAAAAAACTCTAATTCAATTTTTGGTCCGCTTAGTGGCATAACTTTTGAAACCGAAATCATGCGATTAGATTTGATCTGGTTTTTTATCTCAATAATTATTCCGTAATTTGATTCCCAAGCGCTGTCTCTACTGTCCCAAGTTTGCCATTCGACAATATCTCCGGGATTTAGATCTTGAGCGGCTAATTCTCCAAAACTTAATTCTTTTTCCATATTATAATTAAAGCTAGCGACAAACAAGTGCACGGGATAACAAGGCAGCCAATAAAGTAATTACCGTGAATTCATATCCACACAACCCATAAATAGCCCAGGCGCCACCCAAAATTAAAATAGTTTTCCAAATATTATCAAAAGCAAATAACATTAATTAAATCCTAACACTAAAAGTTCATCTTGTTCAATTAAGGCAATCTCTCCAGTCTCTGCATAGATCATGACTCTATTTTCTGAATCAACCCTGCTGTCAACAATAAACACTTTCGTTCCTCTGAGAATTCTTACCATATCTCTGTTTCTCGGATTATAGCACCAAATATGTCCTTTTCCTACAATTATACAGGGAACAATCAATGGGCCATCATCTGGTTCTAGCTTACCAGAAATTTGCCTAATTATTCTTTTAATTTCATCTATGTCTAACGGTTTAGGTGCCATATAAGTAACTAGAATTTGCATCACTCAATATTTCTATGCAAATATCGTCACTTTTTTTAGTATATTCAACAATACTGGTGATATATTTTTTATTCAATTTTTTGGCTTCACTAAACTGGTTCTCCAAATAGAAGTTTTTATCATACCAGAACCACTTAACAATAAACTTTTTCTTAGAATTTTGCAAAATTATTCCCACCCGCAAATGTTTATTGTGACCGGGCCATTTAAATCCTACTAAATCTCCTATTTTATAATTTTTCATAATAACTTATAACATATTTTACAAAAAAATGCAAATTAAATTATATGAGCATAAGCTAAAATAAAGCCAGTTAAAGCTTGTGCTATCATAAAAATAGTTATCGCTTTTGTTTTGAATATTTTCAAATCTTCTATTTCTTTTAAAGCGTTTTTAAGTTGCGGCGGCGATGCGACCTCATCAATACGTTCTTTCCAATTTTTTAAATCAATAACACGATCTTCTTTTGCTTTCATTAAAGTCATTTCTTGCTTTATATCTTGTAGCTCATCTCTCAATGCATCAATGCCGATTGATAATGATTCAAGTTGCTCTAAAACAAGTCTAGAGTATTCATTCCATCCATTTTCACTAGGTGCCATAATTCGCCCTCCAACTCTCTTAATTAGTTATCAGACTAGCATTTAATCTTCTCAACAGTATACTGACCACCATTATTAATGACTTTGTTTATGACCAACTCAAAATCTAATGGTTTAACGTCATTTATTTCGGGATTATCGCAAACTTTTGTCAGCACATCATCAATATTTTTTTGAGAATCTTCGTAATATTCAATACGATTGATGTTTGATTTTCCATCAGGCATAATTTTATTACTTAACATTTTTACCATAACATCGCCCTTCGATTCTCCTGCGGTTGCAATCGGTCTAATTTTAGATGAATCAATTCCTATTTCATCAAGGTAGTCTAAAATTGGTCCAAGAGACTTGCCTCTTCGAGCTGTTAAAATATAGGTTCTAGAATTTTCTGAAAAGTTTCTTAGTACGTCCGTGACTAATTTAATCTCAAGAGGATTTTTTACAATAGAAAAGTCACTGAGGTCTATCTTGTATCCAGCATTAATTAATCCATCAACTGCATCGAAAGAATCTATACCTTCTTTTTCTGCAGCTGCGTTCATGTATTCCTCAAATTCTTTTTGATCTCGCAATGTGGCAGTTGAACCATCCGGCGCCGTGACACGTGTTTCTGATTCGGTGTGTGCTATTGTCTCATCAAAATCAAAAATACGCAGAGTAGTTACGGGCTCATAATTTTCCGCGATAAACTTTCGCCAATTTTCAAGTAGGAGTTTCACGCGCTAGCAATGCCTTTTTCAAAACCCTTGAAAGGGTTTTTTAAATCACTTCTTAAATCAATCAAAGTTTGTAACCAGCCTTGAGATTCTGCCACATCCTTTAACATTGATAAAATACCGCTCGGATCCAACGCAGTAACAACTGTTTGAATTAATAGCTTTATTTTTTCTAAATTTTGTTGTACAAAGGCAGCAATTTTTGCTGCACTAGCAACTCCCCCAGACATGGTATCTAATATAGCTTTAGCTCCAAGTTCAACTAGTTTTTGCAAAACTATCGCTAATATCGCCGCACCAGCTTTTAAGTATTTTGGACTTCTCAACACTCCAAAAGCTTGAACTATTTGCCTGGATCTATATTTTGGAAATAGTTTTAAAAGAATATTGTTTTTTGTTTTTACTGCAATTGTTCGCATGCTGGAAAAAAAGCTTTGTAATTTTTTTAGTGACGCGTCAACAAAGGACATCAACTGGTTATCCTTCCAATCGTTGAAACTTTGTATCTGTTTTTTTACTGAGTTAAAAGAATTACTAAAAAACGATCCAATACTCTCGTCAAGCAATCTCTGTTGCTCTTCTATTATGAGTATTTCAGTAACATAATTACCTGCCCAAATTTCTTCTACAAGATTTTCGGCAGACCTCTGCTCGCTTAAATACCCTCGCCAATTTTCAAGTAGGAGTTTCATTTACTAAACTTCTTAAATGGCCATTTTCTAGGCTTTGTTTTAGGCATGCTATCAGCCCGGTCTTGTGCAATAAGATCTTCCCATGCAGCCGCCTCGTCTGGGGTTTGTGGAACTCTTGAGGGTCTAGCTACTGGATCTTCCCCTGGGCCATATTCTTTATCCCAAATTTTGGCCCAATCGTCTAATCCTTTATCTCCACCACCCGGCTTATATGATGGATCATTAGCAAAATCTTTTTGGCCCGTGAGCTGATCCCAAGTATCTCTAGCTTCTTTATCTGTCAGTTCGGGCGCATCTGTTGCTTTCCCAAACTCACCAGAATCAAACATCTCCGCCCAACGATCTAAACCAGACACTTCTTGTGTCATATCATCAGAAACTGCTTCTGCTGCTTGCCCCATTTGATCTAGCGCAGGTTCACCAGCGGCCGAAAGTGTGTCTGCTACTTTATCAACAACACCTTGTTGCTCTTGCGCGAACTCTGCTATCTTTTCTGGACTAAACTCTTGTGCACATTCAGCTACTTCCCGAGCTAAATCGGGATCTTCTGGTTGTAATGACTGGGCCAACTCCATAACATCGGATGCATCACCGCCCTTATCAACAACTTTATAAATATAATAAACAGCGGCCGCAGCAAGTAATCCACCCACAACTACTTTGGCTACCTTTACAGTCTTTGGATTCTTTTCAGAAAAATCATTAATCTTTTTGCTGACAGCAATAACCTTTTCGGCCGCTTTCTCTTTAAATTTGTTTTGTATCATCCAAGCTTGGGTTGCTAATTTAAAAAGTGGACTAAATTCTTGTTCATTTAAATTTTGTAATTGGTGGTCAACAGATTTTTCCCAGTTTTCTAAAAATGTATCGACGGCGCCATTTGATTCAGATAAAGTATTGAGAGCATCATAAAAAGATGTTTTAGTGACTGTATCATTTTCAAACAAATACAAATCACCATAGTGAGATGCTTGTTCGCTCTCAGCTACATATTGGCGCCAATTTTCAAGTATTAGTTTCACATTTCTTTCCAGTATTTTATCCAAGCATATGCTTTTCTTTCATTTAAATAGTTTTCTTTTTCGTCATTATCATATGCCTCAAGCTCAAAAGGATTAACATAGTAAGCGTCAGAACCGCTAAGTCCCGAAAGCAGCCCGTTTAAATGAAAATAAGCATACATAATCCATTGAAAAATAAACAACATTTCAACTTGCTGTTTGTAGTGAATCGTTTCATGTCTTCTTACTCTTTCATCTAATTCTCCTCGCGAGAAAACAAAAATAAAAAAACTTAGCGCATTTATTTCAATTGGAGCCAGCTTAGATAACCATACTGGAATTTTACTGTTTTCAAAAAATAAAGGAAACATTATTTAACCTCTTGAACAGTTTTGTCCATCTCATCGTCAAAGTCAGATCTTATCCAGACCATTGAATTAAATTGTGCTCTTTTTCTTTCCAACAACAAAGATCCTTGTGGTTTGACCAATTCTCCTTGTACCTCTACACTTTCAAAATCAATTTCAGTTTTTTGTTTATAAACAACGCGAGGCTCCTCCTCGTCGTTTGCATATGCAACACTCGATAGTAAAAATATTAAAATGTATTTCATTCTGACTCCTCCTTTATTTGTACAGATTCTGCCTCTGCCGGTTTATCATCCGGTAAATCTTTGGTACTTATAAAAGCAGCTAGACTTAAGCAAGCAAATCCGATTATAATTAGCTCCATTTAATTATCATAGTCTCTGTCAACATCATCTCTTACCATTGAAGTAGCTTTTAACATATCTTCAGGCTCAACCTCTTTGAGTATTAGATTTCCTGTCTCAGGCTCATAATACATTCCAATTAAATCTCCTTTAGATACGTTTTTCATTTCTTCTTCTGTGATTGTGATTTTGCCGCCGTTCTTTTTTACAAGCATTGTAACAATACTAAAAAGATACTCGGGATCTTGCAAATACTTGCTCATGAGTTTAGAAATCCTTTCCACGTTTTTACGAGGTTTTCGTTTGTTTGCATATGCGATGGCCGGCGAGAATTAACAAACTGAGCTAATACTCTATTAAATATCACATTAAGGTTATCTTCATCGTCCATTTCACCCTCTACAAGCTCTTGAAACAACTCAGCCATAAGGTCAGGCTCATCAGCGTTAATCGTGAATACAGCGGTAAATGCGACCTCTCCGCTCTGGTCTACTGTTATTGCATTCATAGATAAATAATATTGAGTATTTATTTCTTTTCTTGGCGCTTCTAAAAGTTGTTTTCTCAATTCAATTCTAAAGTCGCGAGAATCAACAATCTGTTTTAGCACCTCAATCCCCAATCCTAAGTCTTCTGGATCATAGTAGTGTGTATATCGTGCAGACGATTCATATGATTCAGAGTATTCTCCATCAGTTTCTAGATCCCATTCATATGAGGTAAGTGCTCCGTCTTCGATGGACATAGCAAGATTCATATATGTACCACCTTCCATTTGTCCTTCACGCTTGAAGTAATCAGTGAGAACAGCCTCAAAAGCATCTCTTCTGTCGTCGATTATTACATCAATGTTTTCAAGCGCGTCTCTGTATTCTTCTGGCATTGCCATATAACCGTTACCATAAATGTCAGGATGCTCAAAGTTAATCTTCATAGTCAAGTGTATTTCTTCGCGAACACGACGAATAACAGGTGTATAGTTGTTGGAGTCTTCAAATATATCACCATATATCGCAATCACCTCATCGACAGAGTTCCACACAACTTCTTCTTGATTACCGGGTAGTCTTTTCCACTCATCAACCGGCCACTTCGCAATAAATGCTGCGAAGGGTCTGATATAAGCACCCTCACCACCATCATCTCCAACTTCATAGTCAGAATATGTTTGAGCCATCCTATTATTGTACTCATTCATTATCTCTTCGCACTGCCCTTCGTATTGTGCGATAATGTCGCCAACTAAATTAGCATCCAGATCATCTTCAGTGTCTGTGTTTTGTTTCATATTGCCGCTAACGAGAGCTTGTGCACCCAATAACTGTCTCATTAATCTTTCACGACCAGCAGCATTTGCAGTATCTTCGTAAGAGCCACCAAAAATCATAAATTTATTAAGATCAATAATGCCATTATCATTTTTAGGCATATTTGCTATGACTTCTTCTTGGTTTGATCTCGCCCAATCAGTAACTCTATTAGTTAAACCGGGAATATCGACACCATAGACGCGCTTTTCNGGCATTCCAACGTCTTGTCCNTCATCCCAACGCTTTGGAGGCTCGTCACCTTCATAATATCTAACATGACGGATGCGTGTGCGAGAAATTGGCTCAATATCACCGCTAAATGGACGTTTATCGTCAGCAAATATCTCGCCTTCTTGAATTTCTTGCTCTGCACTATCAATATTACCCGTATCAGTGGCGCTCAGAAGGTCTTCTGTCTCAACCACGTATGCTACGGCTCCATGGCCCTGAGCCTCGGCTACAGCGCATTTATAGTAGGATTGATAGGCATTTTGACGACTAGCTGGAGAATGACAAGAAGTAATTGTGTCAAAATCACTCATTCTGAGTACATCTATTGGATGTCGAGTGATAATAATGGAATATTTGTCATTATCAAGGCTATTTATCTCTTTTTTGATGAATCCAGCGTTCTTTTTCCAATATTCGCCGTATTTAGTGGCTAAATCGGTTAAATCATAGCCTGCTGGGCCTGCGACACCCGGATTTACGACATATAAGTTAATTTGAGTGTTAATTCTCTGAAAATTCTCGTATTCTTTTTCATCGAGCGCTGCTTTCAGCATTTTTCCGGTAACTCTTCGTGGTGTGTTAACTGGTCCACCATCTGCTAGCTTATAGTTGGCATTATCCATGTGTTTATAGACTTTTTGGTATATTTCGTCTTTTCTTTTGCTTAAATCAGCCAATTTGGAGAAAAGCTTGCCGATTTTCATCTGAATCTTCTTAGTTTTCTTCTTTGGTTCAGATCCACCCATTAAAGTATCAAGAAAATCGTCTGATGTGCGCAGATCACGCTCGGCATACACCATCCCTTTCTCCCAATCTACATCATACTCTTGAGATCTGAAGAATTCTGAGAACTTTCCAAGATCTGAACTTGGATCGGTGGTCGGAAACGGTATAACAACGCGCATTTTGTTGCTAAAAAGGTCATTTAAGGGTAAATTTGCTGGATTTAGGTCGTCCAACACGTCTTCAAGCACTCGCATCTCGTCTTCGGTTACTTCTCGGAGCACTTTTTCATTAACAGGGACACAATTTGGCACATTTTTGCCACTTTTCTTCTTCATTCCGACTTGTTTATATCCATCCCAGCACTTTTCTTGCAAAGTATCCAGAAGATTGGCTGTTTTTAATAGAATTTGCTCATCATTTAGCATTTATTTACTCTTTCATTGACTTGGAGCCGCGGCATTTCCACTTTTTGCGGGATAATGCGTTAGCACAAGGGGGATTTTTACACTTTTTAATCTTTGCAGATCGTGCGCAGTAAGCATCGCCCTTTGCAGTACCAGGTCTAATACGGTCTCCACCGCCTTTTGCTTGTCCTTTCTGCCCATATGAGCGACATTTACCGTCTACGCGCTTAGCAAAACGCTTTCCTTTGGAGGGTTTGCAAGGTTTTTTCTTTTCTTCATCTAAAACTTGAGTTAATTCATCTTCAATCATGATTTGTAGAGACTCTTTCTTAGAATTACCCCAATTCGCGGCGCCAACCTTGCGACATTTTACTAAAGCACCAGAGGCATATGCGCTAGGCCACACTTTATAGCGTGATTTTACTTTATTATAGCAAGCATCTTTCTTGGCTTTCTTCTTTTTCTTCTCGTCAAGAACAGCCTCTAATTCTTCTTTAATTGTAACAATAATTTTTTCATTATTCTTGCCATAAGTTTTACAAGGGTCGTTTCCACAGCCACAGTTCATACCTTCGTCGACTTCATTTTCTTCTTTTAAGTCGTCATCTTCAGTGCTATCAAGAATTTTATCAATTCTGTCTGCCTGCCCTTTATGCATTTTCGAAGCTCCGTGGAGTTCTTTAGATATTTTTTTAAGTTCTTTCTCATCTTCTTTCGAGTGAGACTCTAGAAAAACTGCTTCAAGTTCTTCACGAACAATTTTTTCTAAATTCATTTGTAATTCCTCATTTTTTTTAGATTTTCCTTTTTTTCCCCACGACTTTCCTCTGCCTCTTTCTTTACAGGCACCAGGTGTCGGCCGACAAGCGGGATATTTTTTACGACTTTCGCCGGATCCTCGACCACAAGACTTATAGCCACCGCTGCCGTCGGGTGCGTTGCAGTCAACCCAGCCTTTTTTGGAGCCTTTAGCTCCCTTTCTTCCAAACCAATCTCTTAGGGAAGACTCTTTGCTTGACTCAGAGCCGGCTTTTTTCTTTTTTTCGTCAAGATTATCATATAAATCATTCATTTTTAGACATTTCCAAAGCTTTCTCCAATAAATAGATCGGAATTTCAGTATCTTCTATGTCTTTTATATCATTAATCGTTAGCCACTTGTATGCATCATGCTCTATTTCACCTGTCTCTGGATTTGGGATATCGACATTTACTTCTCCAGCCCACTTTTGAGTCAAAAAATAGTGTTTTCCCTTCTTTGGCTCTCCGAGATATTTTAAATCACTTAATTTACAAGACAGGCCGGCCTCTTCTTCAAGCTCTCTAACGGCGCCGGCTTCTATTGAATTATCTTTATCGTCGATATGTCCACCTGGTATTGTCCAAGAACCAGCTCTGTCATCAATATTAGAACGCCTTAAAATCAAAAATTGTTGCTTATCATTAAGACAAACAACAATTCCTACTGTTTTCTTCTCACCTTCCGTGAGAAACTTATTCCACTTATATTTCATTTACAAGCTTTGGGATCTTTTCCTTGATACCCCCTACAAAAATTTCTAAGGGCCCTGTCTATATTGACTTTTGTTATTGGCGCCACCCAAATCATGTTTTCTTGAACTTGCATATCTGGATAGTACTCAACGTCTACGCCATATAATATACCCACTTGGCGCCCTTTTGTATCATAAATTACAGAACCCGAACACCCAAACCAGCCGTATGTTTGAAGTATTATATGATTACCAATACCCGGCCCATCAGCGTAGCCAGCAACTCTACCACTAAATGACATAAGTTTGTGAGATGAAGGGTATCCTGAATATATTATATTTGTTCCAACGCTGGCAACTTTGTCTAGAGGTTCATATTTCATTGGTTCAATTGTTCTGAACGGTGTTCCTAAATATAGTATAGCTATATCATTTGCTTTGTCTGAATATATGAGCGTACCTATATGTGACTCTTGTTTGTGTATAACTAAATATTTTACTCCTAAAATACCATCTGCAACATGTTGTGCTGTAAATACCAAATTAACATCTTTGTATTTTATGTAGGAACCAGATCCGTGGCCCCCAGAAAAAGGTTCTGTAACTCTTACAGCAGCTGACCGTACTCTCTTTTCAACTGAACTATTTATCGTTTCGATGTGATCTACAGGCAAAGAAGGTGCGTAATCAGACACGTTTGCATGCGATACCCCTGTTAATAAAAATAAAATGATTGTAAATAATTTAAGCACCGGTGTCATCCTCCTCTTCGTAATACCTATATCCAATCTCTACTAATGTACTTCCTGGCGGGATAGTGTGGAAATAAACCGTGTTATCCGTTTCCGAATAAGACCAGGTTGATATTCCAGGTTCTACTAGTGCGCTGTTCATAAAAACTCTGACAGAATCTGTTATGGCCTGATGCTTAAGTTCCCATTTTTCGTGAGGCTCAATAGAAGCCGCAGCATCAGCAACTCCGGCTGTCCAATCGTCTGCACAAATATCGATAATATTGCCAGCAAACGCATTTGTGGCATCCATATATCTTGTTCCCACGTCTATTGGACTAACCCAACTGTCACATAATGACTCGGTTGGTTCTTGATTTACAATACTAGCAAGAAATACAGATCCACCACGAAGCCCACCATACCAACTAATAAAATCATATTCATCAGAAAAGTGATCGTCACTTTGCTCCTGTTCATCGGAGACAAAGACCACTAAAAGCCCCGCATCTGGTCTCATCCAAGTGCCAGAATATGAATTATTAATAATATACTCATATACGGCATCAAAACCCTTTTCCATACCTCCCCGACCCATCGCACTATACATTGCTTCGGCGTCGACAACATCATCACCCGGAACTAAAGGAAACTGATTTTCAGCAACTGCACGCATTGGATCATTTGATATCATAGCCAATCGCCAACTAGTGGGAGGCAATGCTCCCAACATTACACCTATACCGGCCATTAACTGAGCATCAAATCTATGCATTGAGCCGGAAGTATCAATAACCCATAAAATGTCAATACCATCTACAGTATTTGGTTGAGTAAAAGAGTCAACCCACACTAAACCAGGATCATCAAACCCGGTGTCAATATATACCGGAACTTCGACTTCTATATAAACAGGTATCTCAACCTCTTCGGTTACCGTTTCTGTTTCTACCACGGTTTCAGTTTTTATGATGGTCTCTGTTTTACCGGTAACAATACTATAATCGGGACTGCAGCCCAATACGGTCAAAAAACATAGCAAGATATATAAAAATTTGTGCGCCATCCACTAATAACTATTACGATTTATGATTTGGCTCCCTTAATAAAACAAAACTTAACAGCATCATGTTAATAATAGAAAGACAAGAAAGCTCGAAAGAGGCCTCACCGGTCAAAATAGTGCTAGCAAAAACAAGAAGAAATATGTTGATAAAAAAGGCCACAACGCTTACAATAAACAGCATCCGGCCTATCTTATGAAATATTTTTTCCACATTGTAACTATGGACGATCGCGCTAAGAAGAAATTATTTCCAAGCTCAAGGGATAGTGCATTTGTATTTCAGAATAATCAAAAACATAAACCGGCANCATAGGGAACATTGACAGTTGCTCTATTTCTTGCTCCCCAACAATAAAACCATATTTAAATTCAGTATCGCCCCTATAGTTTGTGGTTCGAACCTTGACAAGGTCACCGACCTTGTGGGCAAATTCTATATGCGGTCCATTGTTGCAAACTTCCCCGTCTAAATCGCGAAATTTTTTACTCAAATTTTTTTCCAAAATTTTTCATCTAAAGTTAAGTTGCATAATGCAAAAATACACCCGCAACGATAAGGTTTATTAAGCCAGATTCAGTGTAAGGCGACCGACGGTTGGTTGCATCAGTCGCAGGACCAGACCATAAAATGTCCCAAGCCCATATTTTCACCTCATCATCCTCGTATATATCATGTAACACGTCGTAGCGAAAAAGCAACAATCCCACGTCCCCGGTGGTTTTATCAACGACGATGTCTCCAGCTTTCAAAGTTAGTTTGTGTAATAACTCGGACATATGCCGTAATTAGCACATTTAAAAGCTTTCTAATTATACTTTAATTCGATCGATAATATAAGGGTGTTGCAGAGAAAGATCCTTATAAAGCTTCTTCATTACCTTTTTTGTGATATCGGCAATACTATCTTTTGTTTCCTTAGAGCCCAAAGCTTTTTCTAGTTCTTCTTCTAAGGCTTTTTTCAGTTCCTTCTTAAGTGTCCTATCAAGCTCTTTCGCAATTAAGGTTTTTATTTCGCTCTTATCGGTAGAAGAAAGTTCCTCTAACAAGATTGTTTCAATATCACTTTTAGACAGCATACTTTCAACTCCCTCTATAAATAGTACGAAAAATCTTTAAGATGCACGATGAACCAGCTTTAAATTATTTACCACAGCTGGTTCTACTTTATTCCGCTTGAACCAATAAATTTCGTACATGATATCTGACAAATATCCTGGTACTGTACCGAGGACAATACCCAACGTTTCTTCACGTCTGGTAACATACACATAATCTGGTGAGTACTTGTACCCTATGAACGTCACTAAGTCGCCAATTTGGTATATATAGTCAGTAGAACCGGTCACATATTATATATGCACAATATCCAGAAATATGCCCGGACTCGTTTCCGCGCACGGGATTAATCTTTCGTCAATTGACCATATGGTCTTAGGCGCTTTATAGTATGCATCCATACACGTTCCATATTCGGATACGCCCTTCTAATCCACCATAATTTTGCCATATTCATTTTAGGATCGGTTAAATCCCTGGGACTGTCATATAACGCTAGGACAATTGCGACTCCGCCATGGCACGTGCACGTTACTAAGTCGCCAACTTTCAAATTATGTTTAGGCGGTATCTCGAAAAAGTCTTTCACGTCCTCTAGTAGTCCCACCTACTAATTAGCTGACGTCTATTTTCTTTTTACCTCTTCGGTCAATATACGCTCACACTCCGGACAGACTGCCGGCAGCTTTATTACCATACCTGTCGCGCAATGCCAACACGTGTATTTGTATTTACTTTTTTTCATAATTTACTTGGTCTCCTATATCTCAAAAATTCTCAGCGGTATTGAAAACGACCTTAGCCGGCTTGTCAGGGATATGTCAGTTACTGGGACATACATCCCGGGGAGTAGGGGGGTAGGGGGGACCACCCCCGCACACCTGTCAAGAAACTGTCAAATCATTTAGCACAATCATTAACACTCTTATTACATATACCATCATATAATACATAACTGTATACGTATACCACTATCGGTGCATAACACATGACGATTGTGCAGGTTTCCCCTACTCTTTTTAATAATGTTCTTAGTCTCGGCATTGTTTCCCTCTCTACCTAAACAGTTATCATAATAATAAACTGTATTCGTTAACGTATTCTCGCGCACAAATCCATTCGCTTTAAGGCGAACACTAACTAAGTGCTTGGAATCGTTAAGGATTCTCAATAGGCCATAAGCAGGTACAGCATAGCCGTCCACATAATCGCGCCCAATGCATCGTAAACTTTCATCTCGGTCGTGTAGTTCATAGCTATCTCTCCTTAACTATAGATATATTATACACCCTCGCACGTGCAAAGTCAAGCGTCAAATGTCAAAAGCATGTCAAGAAGCGCAAGAAAAGCGGACATATTCTGACTTGACACGATAAATGTGTTGCGCGATAGTGTGTGTGCCTATATACTAAACCTCAACACAAAATAAAGCACATAAACACACAGCACCATCGAACAATAACAAAAACAATAACATAGCCAGATAGTTGTACACTACCTAAACACACTTATGTATGTTTTATATACAAAGCGTCTAATACTACACAAGCAACTTGCTGTAAACATTTAAGAGAGTTATTATAGATTGTATAGTTATCTCCGGTATTATCAACGACTACACATAACGCACGTGCTTTACCATCCGATAATGTTTTTCTTCTTACTAACTCTCCAACCTTAAACATTTACAACTCTACTCCTTTTCTTTTATAAGGGTTCTCGCTCTTAACGGGTACACGCTCAAGTTGGTATTGAGTTTCAAAGACAGAACGCAGACTGCGCACTTCCTTAGCGACCTCGTTGATTGCAACAATAACAAATATGACAGCGAACACCGTTGCCACAAAAACAATAAACTCCATCCTACTCACCTCCTTGTTTTGAGAATAGATCGTTTACAGTATCGTCAGGAAGTTTATGCTTTCGCGTAAACAGTTCCCGCAATCCATCTTGATCGAGCGTTGAGGGATCTGGATAAATCCGTGGTTCCCTACGTTCAAACAGTCTTTTTAGTTCTTTAATCATTTTCTTCTTCCTCTTTCGCTTGTGCGGTCATCCGTGCAATATCAGCAACGGTTAAAGGGTTTTCTTTTCTGCGTTTGTTTTGTTCTCGAAGCAGTTTATTATAACGCTTCTTAACATGTTTAACTACGTGAACACTCTCAGTTCCAAGCGCACGGAAGCGGCGAGCGCCTTCAGTGGCTGCGGCCTTGTCGCTTGGCTTTGTTAGGATAGTCTCAATACAATCAAGTTTGCCCTCGATGTATGTTACTTCTGTTTTTGACACGTAATACTTTGACATAATAAAATGGGGGATCTTTGTTTTATCCTCGCGGCCCTTCTCGATTGGTTGGTATGTTATGAGGATGGCTAAACCTCTTATAGCCCTTATTGTCGGATCTTCATTATCTTTAACCTCGGCGTGCTTCGCCTCCATTAGTTTAATAGGCTCCCTCTGTGACTAAACCAAGCCCGCCACAGTTACCGGCTCTATGAAGTTGGGGGTTTTCATTATCTTCTTACCTCTCGCGCTTGGCGCTGTTCGGGTTAGGTACGTTGTTTCTAAATGCCTTCGCCATCTTGGAGTGCGGCGAGTGCTGCCTTGTCATCCTCAGTCAAGTGCTCCTTGCTCTTACGCTTCAGACTCTCGGCGCTCATGCGCGTCGGGTTCTTGTGTTCTGCGTTGCAACCAGCCGCGAACGACTCGGCCCACGAAGGATCGGGGAAGTCCATCACCGCCTGTTTACCTTGCGTCTTGGAGTGGCGGAACACTACCCACATTTTAGGACCAACTTGCTCGACGGTCCAGCCAGTCAGTTGACGGCGAGTCGGTGGAGCAGGCGCAGGCTTGTATTGTTTAGCGGTCTGGATTTTGATCTGGTCGATGGCTCTTTGCATTGATATATCTCCTTACTTGATATACTATATTATACACTAAAAACGGGGTGAAGTCAACAACTAAGTTGTCAAGAGAATGTCAGGGAATGGTTTGCGAGAACAGGACAAGACAAGCGAGCAAGATAGCGTCAAACTTGATCATCAGGCTCACAAACTCAGGAGACACCAAGTGCGAACGGACCAGTCCCAGCTTTTTCTGCTTTAGTCGCAACATGGTGGATGCTCCCAGTTTGCGACTTGCCAATCACTGATCTGCTCATTGGCGTGCAAGTCATCAGCGAAGTTGCTCCAAGCCTCGGAACGGGCTGGAATGTCAACGTGCCCAAGGTTTTTCTCATCCTCTTGGATCATCGGAAGGATGCAGTCCTCAAACTGCTGGACAGCATCAGGATAGAGGATAACGTGGTCGAGTTGTGAAGCCATAGAATAATCTCCTTTCTTTCTATACATATAATATAACATAGCGGACGGGTAAATGCAAGGGTTAAGTTGTCAAGGAAATGTCAGGAGAGTTATCAACTACTTCCAGTAGTCTCGGCAACATATGGAAGACCATACCGTGCTTTGGGAAGCTGACAAGCCAGCCGTCACTTTCCCACGCCAAGATGACACCGATGTTACCATCCATAGTCTCACGGACTAAACTACCGACTTGCATATCACCTACCAGTTAGTCGGATCTGAGTCATCCCAGACATCGACCGTTTTAATCTCTGTTCTTGGCTCCTTGTCGCCGACAGTAAACTCTCCGAAGCGCATAGCGCGACGGTCGGCGGCTCGACTTGTGGCTTTCTGCATTTCACGCGCCCGGATACCGTGATCGATAAAATCGCTCTCTGCTACGCTAAACGTGCGGCCTTCTTCGATCTCAGTTGGTTCGGTGTCAGTAACCCAGTCAGGATCATCTTGGCGAGCGATCTGCTCAAGCAAGTCATCATGCAACTCCAAGGCTCCAGTGAAACCATCGCCATCGTTATCAAACTCTGAAGCGAGGAAAGTCAGGGCGTTCATAATCAGATTTACATCTGACTCGCTAAGTAGGATTTTCAATACATCGTCATTCATAATAATATCCTAACAGGTTGCCCATTTGAAGGCGAGGAAGATGAGAGCGGACCAACAAGTTACGTCTGCAATAATAAGAGCAACCATCATGTGATTGCGGCCAACTTTGATAGCGGTTTTACCCATTTGTTTTCTCCTTTCTACCCTTATAATATAGCACCGTAACGGGTAGAAGTCAAGGTTTAAGTTGTCAAGAGAATGTCAGGGAGTTTGATATTCTACTTTAGAAGTTTTAACGTAAAATATCACCTTATCGCCGGGTTTAACGTACTTGAGTTGTCGCTTGTTAAGTTTTACCCAGGCAGTTGCCTCCGGCGCATTGATGATCTCAACCGGGACCATCCGATCAAAATACATTTGATCATCCAGTACAGTGCCGGTCAGCTTGGCACGGTTCGCGCACCCAACAAGTAAAAAAGGTATAATAAACTTCATGATTGATCTCCTTTCTGAGAATTCTGAGTTGTCAAGGAAATGTCATCGACAAGTGTAAGGTGTTGGCTGCCTTCGGTTCGCATTTCACCCTTCCACAAAACTTTAACGTCACGATTGCCGGTATACTTTCCAGTCTCGACAATCACACCCACATCGACAGATAGACCTTTACGCCATCGTGGAAGCTGAAACCAATACGTTACCAGATCACCGATTTGCATCTTTGATCTCCGTGATATGGCGACACTTACGACGCCAGCCAAAACCGGGACATGTACACGTCCACGTGTCGCCGTCCTGCGTCACTGTGTAGGTGTTGCCTGTGCTGCCTTGAACCTCATACGTGGTAACGTCAGGCGATTTAGCGGGTGTAAATCGCTGGTCTACAACCATGTACTCACCCACGCGGTCCAANGTCAGGCTGTCGGGCACTTCAATCCAGTGCTGACCGGACACGGCCCACTTCTGGCCTGACATATCCGTGTAAAGCATCGGAGGCCACGTTACTTTAATAGGTAAGTCCATCCTATGCCTCTGCTGGAATGATGGTAGCCACTGACAAGGTTGTGAAAGTCTCGGCTTCCTGATCGCTGATCGTCGGGTCCATCAGAGTCGCCTGCATCATCAGGGCAGTGATCACTTGCTCACAAGCAAGTGCGGTGCGCTCGATAGGCGTGACGTTAGTGTCGTCGTCGGTGCGGATTAGTGGAATAGCAAGCATGTATTTTCTCCTTTCTACTCTTATAATATAACCACTTCAGCTATATTGGCAAGGGTAAAAATGTCAGGGAGTTGTAAAGGGTTCTAAAAACATTTCATGGAACTTTAACGTCAGGTCGGTGCCAAGTAATACAATCGTGTAGGGGCCGCTATATCTTTCAGAGGTGTGGCCGTCTTCAATGATCATACCAACCCGGTGATCAGGAATACCATCCTGATTCGTTCCATCTTTGATCCTTACCAGATCACCGGGCTTGAACTTTCCCATTAAAAAGGCACCTCATCGCTCAAAGCTGACGACTCCCACACAAGCGGGTGCATAATGATTCCACCCTCGCGGCAAGCGTGAACTTTGGCGAGGTTCACGTGCTGAGAGGTTGTCATCGAATGGAATCCTCCGGCCGGTGCTGTGAAGTCCGCGATAACAAGNGAGCCCGTTGGAGTCCGAGAGCCAATCTTGAGATTATAGCTGTAAAGCTCGGTGTAGCCATCATCATACGCTACACTTTTCAAAGTTCTCTGGTGATTACGGGCACTTACGCCATCCATCCATTTGGCGATAACGGCGTCATTTGTGCGGGGTGTAAAGTCGGCGGGCATGATTTCTCTCCTTTGTCTATTAAATATAGCACTTATTGACTCGATGATCAAGCCAATAAGTGTCAGCAAAATGTCAAGTGTCGATAGCAATAATACGCTCGTTGGTCGTAAAGTACGGGCGGGATGCGTATGCCTTCGTCGTCATCCACATACGTTGNCACTTGGATGCCACTGGCTTTGGGGCCATCAGATCGGTCAGTACAATGTGGCCGTCAAAGTTGCGTTCATTGACGTACTTGGTTGGAGCGTTGAAGCACGTGCCTCCGGTTAGAACGCGCTCGGTCTTTTTGTTCTGTCCCTTCTTCCAAGTATAAACCTTATCCTCGGCCACGCGGGTATCGAAGGGGATCACGGTGAACTCGGCGATCTCGGCCAGTTTGTTCAACTCCGAGAAGAACGCAGCAAGCATGGCATCGTCCACAGATCCAGACTGGTCGATGGAGATAGCGATCTTGGCGTGACGGCGGACGCGCTTGCCGGGGTGAACCTTCGGGAATCGCTTGTTGAGGCGTCGAGGTGTCGAACGCTTGTCACTGCGTTGTGAGGTTTTGACAAAGTATCGGAGCACTTTGCGCCAGTCGATCTTAGTGGCGATACGATCCATAATGTCCTGACGCATGGATGATGAGACTGTACCCCAGTTGCGGGCCTTCTCAGCTTCCTCTGCTGCTTTCTTGATCGTATCCTTCAGTCGTTCCTTGGCAATATCCTCGGCCGTGCCATCGGCATCACCGAAGCCTTCATGATCGTCAAGCGAGTCCATATCACCGAAAGGATCACCGGAGCCTTTGCCACCCTTGCCGTCGCCGTCCTGCTCCTGCTCGTCGCGCATCTTCTTGAGTGCTTCAAGATACCACTCGTAAGTTTTGAACGGTGGCAGATCCTTGAACATACCTTCACCGGGAATACAAGCCTTCATAGGCTCCTTGCCGATTGTAGGGCCGGGGTTTGCCTCGCTTGGCAACTCGTTGGCGATGTGACAGTTGATAGCCAGATCCATCGCGATGTTGTCGATCCGCTTGAGTCCATCGGCAGGCTTGCGGTTGGTCACGTGTTCAAAAATCAGATGATAAAACTCATGTTTGAGGATTCCCAGCTTGTGATCGTCGCTCAGTTGTGCGAAAAACTCAGGATTGTAAAGCATTTCAAACTGAGCAGAATCAGGGTTGACACGCACACCAGCGGTAGGGATCGCGGTCGATGCAATCTTGTCGATGCGGCGAGACAAGCCAGCGAAGAACGGTTCACGCATAAGCAACCGCGCAGTGTGCATATTGAGATTGAAGGGTTTGTTGGTCTTGTCGTCGGACATTATTTCTTCTCCTTACCCTTATAATATAGTCACTTAAAGGCTGTTGGTCAAGGTTATTTGTGTCAAGGGAATGTCAAGGAAGTTTATATTGTGTTCTCAGTCGAACCTCGTCTAACCATCCTTGCTCTCCGTCAATGTGGAGTTTGAACCTCCACCTTTTGTTAGCAATGTCGCCATACTTGGCGCGTGCTGTTTCCTCTTTGTCAAGAAGGATCGCAGGTTTGTCATCGCGCAAGCTGTACAGCAGATCGCCTACCTTTAGTCTATCGGTCCACGTCGCTGACAATGATCAGATCCTCCTCGTGGAAACGCATGCGTTCCTCACTTTTCAACCACTTGACTTCGTAAAGTTTTCGCTGTTGTTCTGGCTTGTGGATGCCGGTCACAATACCAACACCGTGAACCCTTTTATACTGCCGCCCTATTCCGCCGGGACCGGAGATCCTTACGAGGTCACCAAGTCGCGGCGGTCTGAGTGGGGGTCGCCGTGCAAGTCTATGCATCGCCCCCGCCAAGGATTTCGACAAGGTGATCACTCACTCGCGTACCCTCCGAAGTCTCCGCCTTGTGCAGAGCGACGACGTTGTTAATGTTGTCGGTGTCACCAAGAACGGTCCACAGCTTCATAGCCACCTCAGAAGGCAATGCTACAAAGTATTGAGCGAGGTTACCGATCTGGTCCTCGGTCAAGTCTTCCTTGAATACCTCGGATGCCTCAAACTTCTCAATCATAGCAGCGTGGTCATTGATGCCCCACTTCTCACACTTGGAGAGGTCGCCAGCATCAAGAATATCCTCAATGGTCACTTGCCATTCGTATTTTTCAACGAAGTCGCGGAGTGATACAGCAGCTTCAAAGCCAAGGAACGCGGTCGCAAGGTTGAACAGCATATCGCGATCACCGTCCTCATCGAAGACACCAACGGAGTCGGCGGTGTCACAGTACCGCTTCCAGGAGCGGCGGGACGGGTAAACCTTGTTAGGCTCAAAGTCGCCTTCATGCTCCAAGTGCTTCCGGTTATGGTTCACAAAGTCCCACACTACGGACGGGATCTGTCCGTTCGCCCACTTCAACCAGTCTTCAGTGGAAGGTTCCACATCGAAGACGGTCCAGCGGTCAAGCTCTGCCGGGTCCATTTCACCGACTTGATACTGAGCGCCGTTCTCCCCACCATTGACGGCAGCGACCACCAGAGTCTCAGGGTGCAGGTGCCAGCCATTGATCTTGCGGCTGTCGGTCAACTCAAACAGACCTTGACGGACTTCTTGAGTCGCACGGTCAACCTCATCCAAGAACAGGAGAACAGGCTGCTCGCAAGCTGTAACAAGCCAGTCGGGAGCGTTCCAAGTGGTAGCCTTGCGGCCATTGATGGAGGTATCGGCGGTGTCGGGCAGACCCAGCAAGTCACCCTCAGTCATCTGTGAAGCACGACGCTCCACCACCGGCAACTCGCGCTGTTCTGCGATCATATAGACCACTTCGGATTTACCGACACCGTGACGCCCACGGATAAGCACCGGAAGGCGCGAGTTAAGGACGTGGGGGGCGACGGTCAGGAATGTTGCGAAGTCGATAGCCATGATGTGAATCTCCAGTTTGAGAGTGTTGAGTTCTTTGCCTTACTCTATAAATATAACACCGAATGGCATTTGAGTCAAGGTTTTTCGTGTCAGGTAAATGTCAGAGGTTTTTGTTATCAGTTGACAACTTTTGTCTCTCTTTCTTACCCTTATAATATAACCGCTCTCGCCTATAAGTCAAGGCGAGAGCTGTCAGGGAAATGTCAAGACCAGTTTTCTCTTGGAAAGTGCTCGGTGAGTCCGAGATCCTTGATGATTTCCCTAATAGTTCCAGATGGATAAGCATAGTCATACCCGCGTTGGATAGAGTGTCTATTTCCCTTAGTTGGAAATACCTGCGTGATAGCTTTCTCAAGGCTTTGCTCGGTCGGTTGGAGCCAGCCCTTTGGTGGGTCAAGCGTAGGGACCAGTGAGGAAGGCGGAAGATCGTCACCCTCGGCGGCTGCATAGCGCAGTGCGGTATCGTTAGCCTGTACCAGCTTCGTTATATTATCNCGCGATATGTATCGCGACTGNTTTGCAGCACCAAGTTTGCGGGCATCAATGTGCTTGACTATGAGTGTGGGGCGGTTTGCGTGGCAGTCATCCCAAAGGGCCGACTGAATATAGCGCATAGTCAAAATATCGCGCCTCCACTCGCCATCTTTGTCGTAGCCAGTTGAGCGAATAGGGAGCATAGAACCGATACCGATCCCTACCTCGCGGGCAGACTCCAGTGCAGCGATACGTACGCGGCGCGTTTCTTCAATGAAAATCTGCTTATCAACCTTGACGGCTTGACAGGTACGGCGTGTGTGGCCGCGCTTCTGGCAGTAGCCGCAAGTCACTTTCTTCATGCGTTCAGCTTTCGCTGCCTTGTTAGTAACCGTCTTGCCAGTGGCAAGGTCGATCTTGGTACGCTTGATGTATTGCTGGCGATACACTTCTGCGCGTTCGTCATACCACTTGGCATCGTTTTCGTTGCCAGCTTCGCGTTCTTTCGCAGCAGCCAACACGTTACCCTTGTACTTGTCGCAGATTTGTTCTGTGAGTACAGGACACTTGCGTTTGTTGTGACCTTGACGATAGCAGTGTGAGCAGGTGACGGTTCCAGACCAAGACATAATGTTTTCTCCTTTCTATACATATAATATAACAACCTGACAGCGTTTGGCAAGCTAAACTTTGTCAAGCAGTTGTCAAGACAGTTAAACTTTTCTCGAAACACCACTCCTTGTTGCCGGGACCGAAAAGTGATAGACCCTGCGTAGTCCATAGGATATGTGCGCCAATGTCGCCGCGTATTTCAAGGATAACACCAATCTGCTCAGTGAGAAAATGTTTAACAATATCACCTACTTGCACTGATCACCTCCACATCGCACGATGAGGCGGGCTGTATCGGTCCAGAAAAAGGTTTAACGATAGCCACGCAGTTATAATCATCTTT
>JGI25128J35275_1000012_pt1 | contig 52869 bp, 42 predicted proteins | sample ETNvirenome_2_60_FD_35275 | JGI IMG/M metagenome (IMG submission 35275)
TGATGCCAAACTTGAAGAATTTCCTGAAAACTAATGTCTTTCGTTTCCACCTTCGTTGACACAAACTCCATGATTGACAACATCATCGACCGGGACAATCTGCAGGATGCTTATATCAGAGCACTGATTGATGGAATGGATTTTAAAACAATGGAAGCATTCGTTTATGACACAATCAATGAGAATCTTGAAAGTTATTCTATGAAAGAACTGATTGAGGAAGTTGAGAACTATGACCCCGAACTTCTGGAGGAAAGTAACACAAACTGATCCGGCTGCCTGACCAGTTGGATAAGTGTCACACGTTTTTGGCACGACCCTCAAAACCGTGTATTGTATACACATGATCAAAAACAACGAAATGCAGACCTACACCGACCCTTGCACCTATGCTCTGCAGGAGGACATGAGAATGCTAAAGGAAATGATTGCATCAGACCTCTCTCAGTACATGTTGGAGATGATGCCATCCCTGAACGATTGCGTTGATTGGGTATGTGATCGTTTTGCAATTGATGCAACTGATGAACTGATTGATTTCGTTGCTGATTGTCACGATGAGTTCTTCGGTAACTGACACTAACCTCTCTGCCCTTAAGTAACACAAACATCATGCGTATTTTTCTCTCTGCCATTGTCATCCTGCTGGGTGCGAATCTTCTCATTGATCTCCTGGATTCTGATATGGTGCAAATCATGCAGGAGCGTAACGAAACAATCCAGCGCAGCATAGACCGGATGTGACAGTCGGATTAGTGTCACACATTTTTGGCACAGGTCCCAAAATCGTCTATTGTAAAAGAGTCAAAGGAATTCAACCAACCATGCGTAAAATCGAAACCCAGATGAACGAAGCAATCACCGAGGGCACCGATTGGGGCAAAGACAACACACGGGTTGAAACCATCGACGGAGTTTCGAAGGTCTATCTCCACGGGCACCTCATTGCTGAGGTTGACGACAATGCCATCATCCTGCGTGATGGTGGGCGGCAGAGCAAGACCACTAAGAGCAGACTCAACGCAATCCTAGCAGAGCACGGATACTCTGGCGAAAGCGTGTTTCAAAAGAACTGGACTTGGTTCGTCCGTCTCTGGACTGGCACCGACTTCACCACCACCGAATTCCGTTCGGGTATGCGACTGGCATAGTGGCACACTGCCACGGCAGAACGACCCCTGACCGACTATTGTAAGAAAACAAACGAACTGAACCACATGACAAAGATCCTTCACCTTGAGCACCCTGAAGACACCATCCTCACCGGTGACGATTCGTTCCTGCAATCGCTGCGCCTTAAGGGTGACCTTTCGGTGAAGGTTGACGGAGCACCTGCCATCGTATGGGGAACCAACCCTGCGACCGGTAAGTTTTTTGTGGGGACCAAATCAGTCTTCAACAAAGTGAAGATTAAAATCAACCAATCTCATCAGGACATTGATGCAAACCACACTGGTGAGGTTGCTACTATTCTCCACAAATGTTTTGATTATCTGCCACGTAACGGCGGTATTTTTCAGGGAGACTTTATCGGATTCGGTGGGTCTGATGAATACACACCGAACACAATCACCTATCAGTTCGATGGTATTGTAGACGCTGAAATCATCGTTGCTCCACATACACTTTACACGGCAGAATCTGACCTGCGTGATGCTGTGGCAGAACCAATGAGGTTCATTATCACCGACACAGTTTACTGTAAGTTCGTGTTTCCCAAGGCATACACATGGAGCGGTGAATATAACTACGACCACACCGCGTTTGAGATGCCTCCAATCTTAGACTTGATTCGTCAGGTGTATGCTAAGACCACGTTCGTTACTAACAAGGAAGCAGAACAGATTAAGCGTAATGTGAATAAGTCTATTCGCGAAGGTTATCCTATGACAAATGAGGATTTCCTGGGTAATGAGTCACTTATGCACCTGTACGGGTTGATGATAATTTTGAAAGAAGAGTTGATGTATCAGTGCCGCAATGTAGGTCCCAGAGCATTCATCGGGCAGGATGAAGTCTCCGGAGAGGGTTATGTCTACTCCACAGAGTTGGGTACATATAAGTTGGTTGATCGTCGTCGCTTCAGTGTTGCTAACTTCAACAANACTAAGTTCACAACAGTGTAAGGATTAGCAGTCGTTCGTTAATACAGCAGTCCCCCCGTTTAAGGGGGGGCGTTTATAAAACCGCATGACTCCCCTAACCTACAAAGGTTTCCAAGAGCACGATAAAAATTCAAGAGATATAAAAATTTTTTTCGCTATATAAAATCAAGTGTAGGGTTCGCGTATATGCAAAAAAATTCCGAGAAAATTTTTAGTGAAATAGAGGTCGATCCTGTAACTGGAGATTATCACATCACAGTGCCAGAGATAATCTTAAACGAAATGCAATGGTACGAAGGCACCAAAATAAGGTGGTTGGTTGACGGCAATGAGATTATTCTGACAGAAGAAAAGGATTCTTGACAACCGCTATATAATGTTGTATGATTCGAAAGTAAAATCGTTATTCTTATGGCAAAAGGATTTACTGTAAAGGCAAAATCGCCGGTTAAAAAAGCAGCACAAGAGTGGGACTACGACAAGGCAAAAGAAATGGTAAAGGGCAAGGCAATTGTCTTCTGCTTGCCAGGTCGCGGAGTTTCATATACGTATCTGAAGAATTTTGTACAACTTTGCTTTGACTTGGTGCAGTCAGGAGCAAGTATCCAGATTTCGCAGGATTATTCCTCCATGGTAAACTTTGCAAGATGCAAGTGCCTTGGTGCTAATGTACTGCGTGGTCCGGACCAACTGCCATGGGACGGAAAATTAAAATATGATTATCAGTTGTGGATTGACAGCGATATTGTTTTTAATACTGAAAAGTTCTGGCAATTGATTCTCATGGATCAAGACATTGCATCTGGATGGTATGCGACAGAGGACGGCAGAACGACCTCAGTGGCACACTGGATGGACGAGGACGACTTCCGCAACAATGGTGGAGTCATGAACCATGAAACAGTTGAAAGCATCTCCAAGCGCAAATCTCCATTCACCGTAGACTATGCAGGATTTGGGTGGTTGCTCATTAAGTACGGAGTCTGGGAGAATAAGGAGATGAAGTATCCTTGGTTTGCTCCGAAGATGCAGGTCTTCGAAAGTGGCGAAGTACAGGACATGTGTGGTGAGGATGTCTCGTTCTGCCTTGATGCAAAAGAGGCAGGTTACGAAATCTGGTGTGATCCTCGCGTTCGCGTTGGTCACGAAAAGACACGGGTTATTTAATAATGNCACGTCAAGAATTTCACAGAATTCTTGTAAATGGAAAGATTCTTTATGATCGTTTAGGTATGATAGAATTTTTCGATAGAATGGATGATCTTGCAATTGAATATTATCAGACAGGTCATCCAGATCCAGGTAGCATTACAACTGAAATTATTACAGAGGACTAGTACATTATGGCAGTAAGATCAAAAGTCGGACTCAATGGTGAGCAAAACATTCAATCGACTCCGAAAAAAACTCGTCAAGGTAAAGGTAAGCACACCAAATATGCATCTACATCCAGAAACGCGGCTCGTAAAAGATATAGAGGTCAGGGAAAATAATAGATAGTATCAACTATTATGTTTTTACATGTCTTGTTTGATTTCTAATTTACCTGCCTATGAAGTATGGGTAAGAAAAGAATATCTCACTGACCATCAAAGTGGACACGGTGAATTTGTAAAGGGCGTCTGGGTATCGGTTAAATCGATTCCTGGACGTGCTTTTTATTTTGAAACGTATCTTCCAGAATATGCGGCAATGTATGATAAATTGCCAATTAGTGCGTTTGTCTCGTCTCCAGAAAAACCAACACCGGATATGGAGTTACATAACCTTCAGTTCTGGAATTGTATGGACTATGGTGTCACGACTATTCAGAAGCAATTCATTGGTTCTATGCACTATGAGGTCTATACTCGTGACTATGGCACTCAGACCGGCACCTACATCTGTACAATTGACAATTATCACCAAGATTCTGATGCCGTTGATTACTCCACCAGTGAAAATCCATCAGAACACAAGTCTCATAACCTAATTGAACTTGATAATGGGCAATTCTGCCTCTATCCAAACAACAGAACTCGCATCTTTGACAATAGTTTGACTCCAGAAACACCAAAAATTCCAGATTTTAAGGTTTCTACCGTTTATTATCAGGTAGAAAATGGACATGATCGCGATGGACTCGGAAATGATGAGAATTATTTCTGGAAAACTGCCAAAGAACGTAAAAATGAGGATCAAATTCCCAATTATTGAGTTATAAATAAATAAAAACTCCTTGTAAATGGCAATCCAAAGGATATCAAGAGCATTCAAGGACATTAGTTTGTCCTTTGATGCACATCCTGTCACCAAAGATCTACTAGTTCTAAAGAATGAAAATGCGATTCGTAGATCGGTGAGGAATATTGTGGAAACTATCCCAACAGAAAGGTTTTTCAATTCATTATTTGGATCTGAAGTTAGGGATAGTCTATTTGAATTTGTGGATTTTGGTACTGCATCAGCAATTCAAAATCAAATTTTAGTTTCACTTGAAAATTTTGAACCAAGAATAGGAAATGTAGAGGTAAATGTTTTTCCTCGTCCAGATCAAAATTCATTCAATGTAACTGTTATATTTGATATTATTGGTCAGGAGTTTCCAACTCAAGAATATTCGTTCCTATTAGAGGCAACAAGATAATATGCCTTTTACTAAGTATACAAATCTAGACTTTGATCAGATAAAGTCATCCATCAAAGATTATCTCCGTGCAAATTCTAATTTCACTGACTTTGATTTTGAGGGATCTAACTTTTCTGTCTTAATAGACACGCTAGCATATAACACATATATCACAGCATTCAACTCAAATATGATTGTGAATGAATCCTTCTTGGATTCTGCAACTCTCAGAGAGAATGTTGTATCACTGGCAAGAAATATTGGTTATGTGCCTCGCTCTAGAACCTCTGCAAGGGCACAAATCTCATTTTCAGTGCAAAGACCCGATGGAGATTCATCCGCGCAGGTGACCCTCAGTAGAGGTCTCGTATGCACTGGAACTAGTTCCAATAGCAATTTTGTATTTTCAATACCAGAAGATATTACCAGAAATTTTGTTGATGGGGTTGCAACGTTTAATAACATTGAAATCTATGAAGGGACATATTTAACAAAACAATTTCTATATGATGGATCTCTCGATCAAAAATTTATCCTTAATAACTCTTTTGTAGACACCTCTACACTTAAAGTTTACATTAAAAAAGAGAATGATACAGGTTTAGGGATTGAATACTCTTTAGTTGACAATATTATCAATGTAAAATCGAGTTCTCAGATTTATCTCATACAAGAAGTGCAAGATGAAAAGTATCAACTGTTTTTTGGTGATGGATTAATCGGAAAAAAACTTGGAACTGATTTAAATTCTGATGGAAATATCATAACAGCAAATTATATTGTGTCAAATGGTTCTGATGGCAACGGAGTTAGTAATTTTTCTCTTGCCGGAAGTTTTTTAACCTCTGATGGAAATAATATTAATCCATCTACAATAACAATCACCACAAATCAGAAATCCCAAAACGGGTCTGAAATAGAATCAATCGATTCTGTTAGATATTTTGCTCCAAAAATATATTCTGCACAATCAAGAGCAGTCACTGGTCGTGATTATGAAGCAATTATCAAAATGATCTACCCAGACACCGAATCTGTGGCGATTGTTGGTGGAGAAGAGATGGAACCACCACAATTTGGAACTGTAAACATTAGTATAAAACCAAAAAACGGAACTTTTGTCTCAGATTTCAATAAATCTAGAATTTTATCACAATTGAAGCAATATACAGTCTCTGGAATTAATCAAAAAATTACAGATTTGAAAATTCTTTATGTTGAAATCGATTCTTCTGTTTATTATGACTATTCTCGGATATCAACTGTTGAAACACTCAGAACAAGTGTCCTTAATTCGCTAAATGAGTACTCAAATTCGGTGGATATTAATAAATTTGGCGGTAGATTTAAATATAGCAAAATTCAGCAAATTATTGACAACACAAATACGTCAATAACCTCCAATATTACCAAAATAAAAATTAGAAGAGATCTGAAAGCAGTTATAAATCAATTTGCCCAGTATGAATTGTGTTATGGAAACAGATTTCACGTAAATAATGGTGGATATAACATCAAATCAACAGGTTTTAATATTGCAAATGATCCTGATGTTGTTTATTTGACAGACATTCCAAATCTTGACGGAAGAACTGGAATTTTATCAATTGTAAAACCACTTGATAGTCAAAATATAAAAGTTGTTGTGAAATCAGCAGGAACAATTGATTATATGAAAGGTGAAATAAATCTCAATACAATAAAAATTACCTCAACAGAACTTCAAAATAATATAATTGAAATTCAAGCATTTCCAGAATCAAATGATATTGTTGGACTTAAAGATTTGTACCTTAATTTTAACGTCTCTGCAAGTACAATAAATATGGTGAAGGATGTTATTGCATCGGGAGATGAAATATCGGGAACGGTATTTAATAGAGATTTTTACACATCAAGTTACTTAAACGGAAATTTAATAAGAGAGTAATATGATACAAACTGGATTTGAACCCAAAGTAAAGGTTCAACAAATTATCGATAGTCAGTTGCCCGAATTTGTTTTGGATGAAAATCCAAAATCGGTAGAATTTTTAAAGCAATATTATATTTCTCAAGAATATCAAGGTGGTCCAACTGATATTACAGATAATCTAGATCAATATCTCAAACTTGATAATTTAACACCTGAAGTAATAGTTGACACTACACGCACTACATCAGGAATTACCTCTACGGACACTACAATCGCCGTAAACAGCACTAAAGGGTTTCCTAATGAATATGGTCTCTTTAAGATAAACAATGAAGTTATAACCTATACTGGCATAACTACAAATTCATTTACTGGTTGCCAACGTGGTTTTAGTGGCATCACTTCATATCATAGTGATTTAAATCAAGAAGAACTTGTATTTTTAGATTCTTCAAGAGAAGATCACTCAAAAGATGATGTAGTTCATAATTTAAGTTCTCTATTTTTAAAAGATTTTTATAAAAAATTAAAATTTACTTTTGCTCCTGGTTTAGAAGATGTTGATTTTGTAAAAGAATTAGATGCTGGAAACTTTATAAAAGAGGCAAGATCATTTTATCAGTCAAAAGGGACTGATGAATCATTTAGAATTTTGTTTAATGTTCTTTACGGTGCAACACCTAGAGTAGTTAATTTAGAAGAATTTTTAATTAAACCATCTTCTTCAAACTATTTGAGAAGAGAAGTTGCTATTGCCGAAGTTATTAGTGGAGATCCTTCAAAACTCGTTGGTCAAACAATAGTAAAATCCACTGATTCTGGAACAACTGCTGCAATATCAGAAATAGAACCATTTACAAGAGAAAATAAACAATACTTTAAACTTTCTCTTTTTGTTGGATATGACGAATCTTCCACTATTGAGGGAACTTTTAATATAACTCCAAGTACAAAAAACATAGAAACTGTTGCCATTGGAGCATCAGTTATTACTGTCGATTCAACAATCGGTTTTGCACAAACCGGAATGGTTATATCTGGTATTAATAGCGTTAGTTATACTGATAAAAGTATCAATCAATTTATTGGATGCACTGGAATAGGTGAAACTATTTCTGCAGCAAGTAATATAAGATCTAACGAAATTTATTTTGGATTTGAAGGTGGAGATCCAAATAAAAAAGTTGAAATAAGATTGACTGGAGTATTATCAAAATTTTTCCAAGTATCTAATGAACTTACAGTTTCTGAAAATGATGTTATTTCAGTTAAAAATATTGGCGATTTAATTGAAAATCCAAATACTGGAGAAAAAACAAATAAAGAAATTTTTGCTAACTCTTGGATTTACAATACTAGTTCAACTTTTGAAGTAGAAAGTTTTGGTAATAATTTAACATTAACCTTAAAAAGCGAAATTGATAAATCCAGTTTAAAAAAAGGTGATAGTGTTGAAATTATTCAAAAAGGTGGAAGTGATGATGGAAAAGTTGTATATCCAACATCATCTACTCCCACAACCGTAACTGACATCTCCTCAGACAACAAATCGATTAGTTTAAATAATTTTACGTTTAATGCGGACAGTTCTGTAGAATATGGTCTAAGAAGAAAAATTAATAAAGTTAGTAGTGAATTTACTCCTATTGAATTTGGAAATAATGTAATTACAGGTGATGTACAAAATGTTTATACTGATTTAGATGGAAAACATGCATATGTTGCATCCAATTCTTTACCATCAAAAATAACAGGAATCACTACATCATTTACTTATGAAATAACTAAGAAAATTAATTCTGCATCTATTGATTCTGAAGGTAGTTTGGGGGATCTTAATACTTTAAATAATTTTACAACCATAACTTTTGCAGATGATGCTCCATTCGTAACTGGAGATAGAGTTTTTTACAAACCAGATGGGGATCCTCTTGTCGGTTTAATTGAAGGATCGTATTTTGTAGAAATTATACCAAATAATAAGAAAAAAATTAAATTATATAATTCTAGAGTTTTTGTTGGAACAGAAGATTACGTAACATTTTCAACCCCATCTTCTGGGATTGGAAAACATACTTTTACATTATTTGAACATAAATCTGGAGAAATTGCTCCGCAAAAAATATTTAAAAAGTTTCCATTACCTCCCAATAATAAAAACGGAGTTAATGAATTAACTGAACCAGGAAATTCGACTGGAATGTTAATTAATGGCGTAGAAATTGCCAATTATAAATCTGATGACATAGTATACTATGGTCCATTAGAATCTATAAATGTTTTAAATGGTGGACGTAATTATGATGTAATTAATTTGCCTAATGTAGTAGTTTCTACTGGACTTGGAACCACAGCATTATGTCGTCCAGTAGTTCAAGGATCCATTGAAAGAGTTGATATTGACATTTTAGATTTTGATATAGATGAAGTCAAATCGGTGAAAGTAATAGGTGGTAATGGCAGCGGAGCAAATCTTAAGGCAATTGTTGGAAAAAAAGTTAGAGAAGTGTCTTTTGATGGACAATTGACATCAAACAATGGTGGAGTTGATAATAATACCAATCAAATTACATTCTTATCCAATCATAATTTTGTTAATGGACAAGAAGTAATATATGATGCTAATGGAAATTTGGGGATAGGAGTTGGAATTGGAACATCTTCTCTTGTTGACAAAGCATCTTACTATGTGAAAGTTGATAATAGCAGCACCATTAAATTATTTGAAACTTTTAGCGATTATTCCTCAAATACAAATATTGTAGGATTAAGCACTCTTTATACAACAGGCATTCATAAATTTAAAACTAATGAAAAAACTAAAACCATATCTTCTATTAATATTATTGATGGTGGATCTGGATATACTAATAGAAAATTAATCGTTAAACCAAGTGGAATATCAACATCCAAAGACTTAATTAATTTTATAGATCACGGATTTGCTGACGGTGATGTAGTTTTATACTCCTCTGATGGAACACCAATTGCTGGATTAACAACATCAACAGGAATATCAACTACATCTGTTCAATATAAAATTATAAAAATTGATGATGATTCTTTTAGAGTTGCAGATGTTGGAGTCGGAGGAACATCTCCATCAAATTATGAAAGAAAAAATTATTCCAAACTTGCATCAACTGGGGTTGGATATCAAAATTTTGCATATCCAGACATTACGGTTTCAATTGAATTTACTTCTACAGGATTGGGAACAATCACAGAAAACAAATCAATTACGGCTACTCCTGTTGTAAAAGGAAAGGTAATTGATGCATACCTTTATGAAACTGGAACTGGGTATGGTTCCAGCACTATTAATCTTGAAAGAAAACCATTAGTTACTATAAAAAATGGCAAAGATGCTCAGTTAAAACCAATTATAATTAATGGAAATATTAACTCCGTCAATATTCAATTTGGAGGGTCTGAATATTTTTCAGCTCCAGACTTGGAAGTGTTTGATAATAGTGGATCTGGATCTGGAGCAATATTGAGACCAGTAATATCATCGGAAGGTAAAATAACAGATGTTAAAATCATTAATACTGGAATAGGGTACTCCAGCACTTCAACTGGGATTAAAGTAATGCCTAGTGGATTTGGAGCAAAATTTGATACCAAAATTAGACAATTAAGAGTAAATAATATAAACAAATATGGAAATGAAATACTTAAAGAAAAAAATGGAAAATTACAATATTCCATATGTGGATATTATGATGATTTAAGATCCACTTTTGATGAAAGTCAATCCAAAGTATCTGGCATAATTGGGTGGGCTTATGATGGAAATCCAATATATGGCCCATTTGGAACTGTAGATCCATTCAACACAAGTTCTGATCCGAATCGTTTAACTTCCGGTTATATTGAAAATTCATCTAATATTAATGATAGACCTTCAGGATTTAGTGATGGATTCTTTGTTGAGGATTATGAATATACTAATTCTGGAGATTTAGATGTACATAATGGAAAATTTGTAAAAACATTAGATTATCCTAATGGAGTTTATGCATATTTTGCTACTATCGACAATAGCGGAAATCCACAATTCCCATATTTTATTGGCAACACTTATAGATCAAATACTTTAGATGAAAATAAAACTTTAAATCAAGAATTTGATTTTAAAAATTCAGAATTACTGAGAAATACTTTCCCATATAGAGTATCTGATCCTTTTGCGGATAATGATTTCTTAATTGAAACAAATGAAATTTCAAGACAAAAAGCAATTATTGAATCTGTAACAGAAGGTCCTATTGAAAAAATTGACATTACTAATTCTGGCACAGGATATAAAGTAAATGACGTTTTAAATTTTGACAGCAGCAATACTGGTGGGGATGGAATTATTGCAAAAGTATCATCGATATTGGGAAAAAATATAGATGATATACAAACTTCTATAGAAACTTATGAAAATTCTATTTTTACTTGGAATGGGGAAAATGAAATAAAAGTTTCAATCTTACCCCAACACAATCTTAGAGATAAAGAATACGTCACTATTTCGGGATTTAGTAGTTCCTTATCGGAGTTAAATGGAAACTTTCAGATTGGAATTTCATCTTTCTATTCAAATCTTACCTCAGCAATAGTTGGAACAGATGCATCTCCAGGAGCAGCCACAACAGAAATATATGTATCTCAAATACCAAATTCAATTTCTGTTGGTAGTAGTGTTGGAATTGGTTCAGAAACTTTACAGATATTAAATATATTCCCCAACTTAAATATTCTTAGAGTCAAGAGAGGTTTAACAGGAACTTCTCACACTGCCACAACAAAAATCTCATACATTCCAGATTCATTTACAATATCCAAAAATGTAAATTATTTTGAATCTGCAGTTAATGATAAAATATATTTCAATCCAAAAGAATCTGTTGGTGTTGGAACCACTGTTGGAATATCCAGTTCCATGACATTCACATTTGGTGATTCTTCTATTATTAGAGATATTCCAACTAAGAGAATTTACATTGAAAATCATCCTTTTACATCAAATCAACCGGTTAATTTGATTGTTCCTACTGGTGGAGCAATATCAGTTTCAACTTCACCAACTGGAACGCCATTTAATTTACCAGCATCTGGAATTACTACCACAGTATACATTGTAAGAAAAACAATTAACTCAGTTGGAATTAAAACTGGAATTGGATCTGAATTTGACGAAGTATTTTTCCGCAATAATGGAAATGATAGTGATGAGTATCTATTTGAAAGTATAAAAAATCAGAAAAAATCCAGAGTTCAAAGAATAAATTCTGTTGTATCTATTTCTACTGTAGGATTTTCAACTATTGCACCGGGTTCTACTTATCATCAGTTATCGACGAATGACATCATCAAATTAAATATTCAACCAAAACTTGTTTCCGGAGTAGGAACGGATGCCTCGATAGTCGTAAAAAGAGATATTGTTTCTGACAACATTTTAATAAATCCTCTTACAATTGATCCATCTGAAATTGACATCACTACAAATCAAATAACAATATCTTCTCATGGATTAAAAACTGGAGATAAAGTTAGTTATGCAGCATCATTACCTGCTTCAGGATTAACCACAGGATCCTATTATGCATATAGAGTTAATGAAAATATCATTCAATTAGCAGAAACTCTTAGCGATGCAAAATTAGATCCTCCAACTATTGTAAGTATTGGAAACACTGGGGGAGGAGAGCAGACAATTTCTCCAATCAATCCGAGAATTGCAATAATAAAAGATAATAGTGCAATTTTTGATTTGTCAGATTCCACATTATCTGGATATGATTTTAAAATTTATTATGATAATAAATTTAATAACGAATTTGTTTCTACAGGATCTACTAGTGGAATAACTATCGCAGGAGTTGGAACTATTGGAGTTAGTGTCAACGCTTCATTAACTATCAATTATAATACAGATCTTACCAATATATTACCTACGAGATTATATTATAATTTAGAGAAATCAGGTTACATTAGCACAGCAGACACTGAGGTTCAAAATTATTCCGAAATACTTTATATTGATAGTTCTTATAATTCCGAATACAAAATTTCTGGAGTAGCAGCAACTACATTCAATATTGCCCTCAATGAAGTTCCTGAAAGGTTGTTTTATAAATCTAGTGAGTGTTCCTCTTTAGAATATACTACAGAATCATTAAACGTTGAAGGTCCTATTAATAAGATTAATATTGTTTCTGGAGGATCTGGATATAAGAGTTTGCCTAGTTTTGTTGGTTCTTCAAATACAACGGCAAAGGATGCCTATTTGGTTGCCAATTCTAGTTTAATTGGCAATACAAAGAGGGTCAGAATAATAAATCAGGGATTTGAATATTCCTCTGATAGAACACTTCAACCAAACGCAAATATACCAGTAGTAGTTTCTGTTAAAGATTCAAATACTGTTGGAATTGTTAGTGTCATCAGTGGAGGAAAAAATTACACGTCTCCACCAAAACTTGTAATTGTAAACACATCTACAAAACAAACAATTGATAGTGGTATTTTAAAAGCAAATCTTACCGGAAATTCCATAAATGAAGTTAAAATTATTCAAGAACCAAAAGGTCTTCCATCACAATCAGTAGAAATTTTTGCCGAAGAAAATACTAATGGAATTAGTATTCAAAAAATTTCTCAACAGTCTGATACTAAATTTATATGCAAATTGACAACACCAGTTCTTGGATTTTCTACTGATGTGTTTAGTGTTGGAGAAGAAGTTTTTATCGAAGGAATTCAAAAAGTTGGTGCCGCAGGTTCAGGATTTAATTCTGCAGACTATGGATATCAGTTTTTTGTTGTTGAAGAATATAAAAACTCATCTTTTATTGGAACCGTTACTCAAGATGAAGTAACAATCAATTTAAGTAGTTTAACAACCAATACGGGCACAGCAAAAACTGTTCAAGATTCTCTTGGAACGATTATAAAAAAATCTGATTATCCATCATTTGCTGTCAATCAAAAACAGACTCAGTTTGCCATTGGAGAAAAATTAAGCGTTAATGGATCTACATCTGATATGCAAATATCTGGTATTGATGCGAGCAATATAAAAATATCAGGTAGTACTTTTGAATTGTCTACAAATGACGTTCTCAAAGGACAAACAAGTGGAAATATTGCTGTCATAGAAAATATCACAAAAAATGAAGGAAGGTTTGAAGTTGATTTTTCGAGCAGACAAAATATTGGATGGGATGATAATATTGGAAAACTGAGTCTTGATGATCAAGTTATTCCAGATAATAATTACTACCAAAATCTTTCTTATACCATTAAGAGTCCTATTGAATGGAGAGAACTAAGAACTCCGGTTAATAGTCTTGTTCATACTAGTGGTCTTAAGAATTTTGCTGATATTGGAATATCATCAACTGCTAATGCTGAAATTGATAGTTCAAGTAATTTAACTGTTGTTCGTGATTTACTAGAAGAACTTAGAGTGGACACAATTTACAATTTTGATAATGTATTGGACATTGATGTCATAGGATCTCAATCTAAGTTCTTAAAATTAAAAGCAAAAAAATTAACAGATTTTACCCTCTCTAAAAGTAATATTGTATTGAAAATAGATGATATTTCAGATTCATTCTCAAATGATGATAATGTTACTAACAATGAATTTGTTGACATCTTTGAATTTGCCAATTCCGATTCTTATGACGATGTATTAATCAGAGTAACTAATGTTGATAATAGCGAAATTCAATTAGCAGAATTAACTATTATTAGCAACAATAGTGGAGACAACTTCTTATTGGAGAAAGGTGAAATTACCAATATTGGATCATCTTTAACTTCAGTAGTAGATGAAATTTATGGAACTTTCTCTGTTACAGATAATAATTTCCTCAGATTCACTCCCAAAAATTCAACAGATATTGATTATGATATTAAATATCTTAAAAATACTTTTGGTTCCTCTACATCTGGTGTAGGAACAACTTCAATTGGATTTATTGATATAACTAATGTTGCTGGAGTTGTAACTTCCGGAGGTTCCGGTATAACAAGTTCTATTATTGGAGTTGCAACGGATAAATTTACATCACTGCATGTCAATACACAAATTATTCAATCTAATACTGATGAATTAAATTTTGTTGAGTTGTACATAACTCATGACGGAGAAAACACATTTCTTGCAGAATCATTTTTTGATACTGGAGAAAATAGTTCTTCTTTCAATTTTATTGGATCTTTTGGTGCAAATATCAGTTCTGGTGTTCTCAATTTAAATTATACAAATGATACTGCAAATGATGTTCAGTTGAAATCAAGAATCGTTGGATTTGGAACAACATCAGTAGGCACAGGAATTCACAGATTTATAACACCATCTCAACCAGAGGGTGCGGAAAGAAGTGCAGTAATTAGATCTGCGTATGAAACTACAGTTTCTGCTGCCGCGACGACAGTTATCAGTTTTGATAGGAATTTATTTAATTCTGTTAAATCAGTGGTTGAAGTGAGCATGGGTTCAACAAAAGCAGTTCATAATGTATTGGCTTTACAAGATAAATCTTTCGATACTTATGTTCAACAATCATCTTTCCTTTCTGCTGGAGGAATAGGCGTAACCGATGGAAGAAGTGGTATGGGAACATTTGGTGTAGAGTATTCCGGAGCAAACTTTATATTAAAGTTTTATCCTGATGCAGCAATGACATCAAATCTGCAGGTTTCCTCCCTTAATGAAATTCTTTATACAGAGTTGGATTCGATTAACATTGCTCCAGAACTTCAATATGGAGATAACACTCAGTCACTTAAAATTAAATTTTATAATTCAGTAAACGGCGAAAGAATTAATAAAACTGATTTTATTGCAAGAAACAATAAAGTACCTATTTTTGCAAAATCTTTTAATCCCCAAGATTCTACTCAATTGAATCTCTCCACCGGAACATTCACCATAGAAAATCACTTCTTTAGAACCGGTGAAGAGTTGTCATACACTCCCAAAGCAACTTTTGTTGGAGTTGGATCAACTGCAATGACATATGGAAGTGGCACCCCATTACCATCACTTGTATATGCTATTAGAGAAAATGATGACGAATTTAAACTTGCCACAACTAGAGCAAATGCAGAAGCAGGTGTAAACGTATCCTTTGGATCTTCTGGTGAAGGAAACGCTCACGAATTGGCAATGTTATTGGGCAATGAAAAAACCATAATAACATTGGATGGGATTGGTCAGTACCCTCTCAAATTCACTCCAATTGCACATACACTATCTGGAAATGTCGGTGGACAAATTGGAACAGCATCTACAATATTTGCTTTAAGTGGAATTTCTACAATAATTCCAACGGATCTTCTAAAAATTAATGATGAATTCATGAAGATTGAAAATATAGGTTTTGGAACCATTTCAGTTGGACCAATAACAGGAATTGGACAATCGACTATAGTTCAAGTTAAAAGAGGTGTGGTTGGATCTATAGCAACTTCTCATCTGGATGGAAGTGAAGTTAGAATTCATAAGGGTTCTTATAATATTGTTGGTTCCAAAATACATTTTGTGGATCCCCCTAGAGGATCTTCGACAATTGAAAGAGATTCAAGTAACTTAGAACCAGAAACTGCAGATTTTACTGGAAGAGTATTTTTAAGAAACAATTATGACACCAATCAAATATATGATGATATTTCTAGTGAATTTACTGGAATAGGTGCAACATTTACATTAACAGTTGGTGGTGCAAATACTACGGGAATTGGAAGCACCGGTGGTAATGGAGTTCTGTTCATTAATGGAATTTTCCAAACACCATCAACTGCTAATAATCCATTTAATAACTTCACATTTGATGATTTCAGCACCACAGGAATAACAAGTGTTATTTTTAGCGGGATAACTTCCGCAGATGGATCTCGTCAAGTATCGGATATTGATATTAATCAAAATCAACTTCCCAGAGGAGGAGTAATAGTTTCTTTAGGTTCTTCTGGTGGAACAGGATATGCACCTTTAGTTGGTGCTGCAGTGAGTGCTGTAGTTGGTGCTGGTGGTTCCATAGCAGGATTTACTACAGCATTGACCGGAGGAACTTTTGGATCTGGATATAACGGATTAGTATCTATTGGAGTCAGCGTTCATGAGGATGGACACACCGGTGCTGCTGCAGTGGTGTCAGCAACTGCTTTAGTTGGAGCTGGCGGAAGTTTATCCCTTACTGTAGTTGGAAATGGAGGATCTGGATACTCCGCTCCTCAAATAATTGTTTCTGAACCAACTTATGAAGGTCTCGAAATAGAGGGAGTCTCAAGGTTGGGACTTGGAAACACTACATTAAGTGGTTCAGGATTATTGATTGATATTGGAGTTGGTGCTGCAACTACTACTGGAATAGGGTCGGATACTTTTGAAGTAACTAGTTTTGCCATTGCAAGAAACGGACATGGATTTAGAAAAGGAGATGTTATTAGACCTGTTGGTTTAGTTACACATAGCACTTTGTCTTCAACAACTTCTGAATTGTTATTCACAGTTGAACAAGTATTTGATGATTCCTTTGCTTGTTGGCAATTTGGAGAATTTGATTTTATTGATTCAATTGCAAATTTCCAAGATGGAACAAGAACTAGATTCCCATTATTCTATAATGAGGAACTCTTAAGTTTTGAAAAACAGGAGGGAAGTAGGGTAAATCTTTCTAATGCATTATTAATAGTCATTAATGGAGTTATTCAAGATCCTGGAGTGGCATACTTATTTGAAGGTGGAACATCATTTAGTTTTACTGATGCTCCTAAAATTGAGGATAAAGTTGATATTTTCTTCTATAGAGGAACTAGAAATGATGATGATCAGTTAGTTACAAATATAAATCAAACTATTAAAAGAGGTGATAGCGTAAGAGTTTATAAAAATAATTCAATCAATGGAACTGTAACACAAGATAGTAGAACTGTATTTGATTTATCATTCTCAGATAAATTTGAAACAAATCTGTATGGTGGAGTTGGAATAGACGAAACAAACTTTAAACCAATCGCTTGGACAAAACAAAAAGTTGATACTTTCATTAATGGCGAAATTGTTAGAAAGGACAGAGATTCCATAGAAGCATTGGTTTTCCCAACAGCGAAAATTATTAATACTATTGAAACAAGTGATAGTGAAATATTTGTAGAAGATGCAGATTTATTTGATTACAATTCGGAAACAGAATTATCTGGTTTGATTGTGTCTGGTTCTTCGGATCCAATATCGGCTGCTGCAACAGCAGTAGTTTCTTCTGCTGGAACAATTTCATCATATATTGTCTCTGGCGGTAGTGGGTATACTGCAGTACCTACAGTCTCTGTTCTTGCCCCTCCAGAAATTGGAGTAGGAGTAGGGACCACTGCCACCGCAACTGCCACAATATCTAATGGATCTGTGACTGCAGTTACAGTTAATAATCCAGGATTAGGATATACAATTGCTCCAAATGTAATTATTTCTCTTCCTAATCCCACTATCGAAACAGTATCTAGTATTGATGTGATTCAAGGATTCTCTGGAATTGTCACTGGAATTAGTACCGTCAATGCTCAAGGAATTGGAACTTTAGCAATTCAATTTAACTTGCATAGATTTGATGCAACAAATTACACTGATTTAAATGTTGGATATCCAATTTATATTTTTGATACTCAAGTTGGAAATGGTGTGACCTCAGTTGCAAATAATGATCTGTCTATTGTTGGTGTGGGTACAACATTTATTGATAATATATACTTCATTCAAGAACTTTCCTCTGTTGGTGCTGCTGGATCTATTATTTGTTATGTAGATTCTGGAACATCAGTGGTCGGTGTTGCAACTACATCAAACTCTGACAATCCTGTAGGTAGATTCTCTTGGGGTAGACTTGCTGGAATTTCTAGATCATCTTCTCCAGTTTCCATAGCAGTTACTGGAAATGTAGTTGATGTTGGATTGACAACCTTCCCAACTATTCAAAGAAGAGGTGTTGGTTTAAGAGATGGTGGTGCTCTTCCTAAAAGGTTATAGTAAAATTTTTTAACCCTTATAAATATCTAAAAAACTATTAATATGGCTGCGGTAGTAACAGATCAATTTAGAATATCCAATGCAAACAATTTTGTAGACTCGGTTTCCAACACGAGTAACTCTTACTATGTTTTTCTGGGATTACCAAATCCGTCCAATCCAGTTTCTGGTTTTGGTAGAACTACTTCAGATAGTGAGTGGAATACCAATACTCCAGTTCCCACAGATAATCTACAATTCAACTCCCATTTTAGAGACACTGCTTTATTTGGAAAAAAGGTGACAACCTCTAATATTAGAAGATTGATAAGAAAAGTTTCTTGGGCTACTAACACTCGCTATGACATGTATAGACATGATTATAGTATTTCAAATCCTGCTCCAAATTCAAACTTGAGTAGATTATATGATTCAAATTATTACGTAATCAATAGTGATTTTAGAGTTTATATTTGTATAGATAATGGTTCATCGGGAACAAATTTGACCGGAAATGTATCCAAGGATGAACCAACTTTTACAGACTTAGAACCAACGGCAGCTGGAACTAGTGGAGATGGATATGTTTGGAAATATCTATTTTCAGTTGCTCCGAGTGACATCATAAAATTTGATTCAACTGAATATGTTGTTGTCCCAAATGATTGGGCGACTTCAACTGATAGTCAAATTTTAAGTGTTAGAGAAGCTGGAGATTCTGACATAAATTTGAATCAAATTAAAAAGGTATATATTGCTAATGGTGGATCTAATTATAGTTCGGGAGTAGTAAATATTAATGGGGATGGAACTGGTGCTAAAGTATCAATTGAAGTGGATTCTGCAGGAACAATAACTTCTGCTGTTATGACTGCCGGTGGAAGTGGATATACTTATGGTATTGTTGATCTTGGTTCAATTCAACCGTCAGGAAGTTTATCAGATCCAGCAAAACTGATTCCTATTATTCCACCATCTAAAGGTCATGGATATGATGTATATACTGAATTGGGAACTGATAAAGTATTAGTTTATGCCAGATTTGATGACTCCACAAAAGATTTTCCAATTGACACAAAATTCACTCAAGTAGGTATTATAAAAAATCCACAACAATTTTCATCCACATCAATCTATACCGCCAATGATTATTCGTCATTATTTTCATTAAAACTCAATTCAGTTACTTCAACTCCAGTTGTTGGTGCTGCGATTTCACAATCAGTTTCGGGAGGTGCTGCTAAAGGATATGTAGCATCATATGATTCAGAAACTAGGGTTTTAAAATATTTTCAAGACAGATCTCTATACTTTGGAAATACCAAAGATCAAACTGATGTTGATAATGTCAGTTCTACTAGCAAATTACTATCATTTGAATCATCATCTTCCACTGTCTCTCCATTTACTGGGTCTATTGACACAGGATTTTCGGGAATTAAAACCACAGTAAATTCTAAAGAAATTGATTTGGGAGTTACTTTTACAGATGGACTTGCAAATCCAGAGATAAATAAAAAGACAGGGGAAATTATTTACATTGATAATAGACCTCTCATACAGAGAGACTCTCGCCAAAAAGAAGACGTTAAAATCATTCTGGAATTCTAAAGAAAATGTCACAAAAAACAAATTTAAATATTAATCCATATTATGATGATTATAATTCTGAAAAGAATTTTTACAAAGTTTTATTTAAACCAGGATTTCCAGTCCAAGCAAGAGAATTAACAACGTTACAGTCCCTTTTACAGGGACAGGTAGAGTCTTTTGGTAGTCATATTTTCAAGGAAGGATCTGTAGTAGTTCCGGGAAATATTTCTTATGATAATCAATTCTATTCTGTAAAATTAAATGCAACTAGTTCGGGAATAGACGTAGCATTATATATTGAAAATTTTATAGGAAAGAAAATAGTAGGAGAGTCATCAGGAACTACCGCAAAAATTCAACGTGTTGAGTTTGCCGATGACAATAATTTCGAATCTTTAACAATCTATGTCAAATATCTAGATTCTGACAACGATTTTGAATTCACTCCGTTTGAAGATGGAGAATCTTTATCTTGTGTAGATAGTGTAACTTATGGAAATACCACTATTCCTGCTGGAACAGAGTTTGCATCTTTAATATCATCTGATGCAACTGCCATTGGTTCCGCAGCGTCTATTGGGAAGGGGATTTATTTCATTAGAGGATATTTTGTCAATGTTTCGAAACAAACTATACTTTTAGACAACTACACCAATACTCCATCGTATAGAGTTGGTTTAAAAATTGATGAACTAATTATTGGGTCTAAAGATGATGAGTCTTTATTTGACAATGCAAAAGGATTTACAAATTTTGCTGCACCTGGTGCTGATAGATTTAAAATAAATTTAACTCTTACCAAAAAGTTATTATCTGATACTAATGATACTGACTTTGTTGAACTTTTAAGATTAAAAAATGGTAAAATTCAAAAAATTACCACGAAAACGCAATATAATCAAATTCGCGATTATATGGCAGAAAGAACATATGATGAGTCAGGTGATTATGCTGTAGAACCATTTGATCCATCAGTTCATAACTCATTAAATAATAGACTGGGCAATAATGGTCTTTTCTTCTCTAATGAATTAACAGAGGAAAGAAATGTGCCATCTGAAGATTTGATGTGCTTTAAAATATCACCCGGAAAAGCGTATGTCAGAGGATATGATGTAGAAAAAACGGGAACAACAATAATTGATGTAGAAAAACCAAGAGATACTCAAAAAGAATCTAATGTAACTATTCCATTTGAAATGGGAAATTTACTCAGAGTAAACAATGTTACTGGTGTTCCTCAAAACAAAGCAACGATTAAATTATATAATAGAAAAGTCGGAGATTCTGGTGCTCAAATAGGCGATGCCCGAGTATATACATTTAATCTTACTGATGCCGCATACTCTGGAGCAGCAACAAAGTATGATTTGAGATTATATGATGTTCAAACATATACCAAAATAACTTTAAATAAGGATGTAGATGCCACTGACATGCCTGATGGATCATACATTAAAGGCAAGAGTAGTGGTGCTAGTGGATATCTTGTTGATGCTGGTGGCGGAACAGAATTCATCAACTTGAGAGGAACATCTGGTTCTTTTGCCAAGGGTGAGCAAATAACTGTCAATGGAGTTGATTTTCCAAGAACTATTAGAGAGTTTGTGGAATATGGAACTCAAAATATTAAATCAGTAAGGCAAGAAGCGGGTGGTAATTTTCCACTGTTCACAGCAGACTCAGTTCTTGAAAAATTTAGAATGCCCAATGGCATAGATCAGATAAACATACCTGCTGTTCTCAGTGGAGTTGCAACTGCAACTGCAGCAGGAAAAGTATTCTCAGGAATAAGAACTGATACTATAATTTCTTATCAAAGATCGGGATTTAGCACTGAAACATTTAACAGAGTCTCTTCTGTTTCTGCAGATGGACTTTCTATAGAATTAAGTCCAATTGCTTCTGGTGCTGGTGTTACTTCTGTTTATGATGGTGCCGTATTAACAGGATCAAACGATATTTTAGTCACACCTTTCCCCCGTGGACCAATTATTGATGCAGAAAATGGGTATTTGTTTTCACAGTTGCCGGACATTAATATTTCTTCCGTGGACTTACTTAATTCAACATTTACAATTGTTGAACAAATTACGGAAGGGGAAACGAGTGGTGCAGGAGAACTAACTTTCAACCTTTCAAGTATTTCTGGAATTACTAGCGCATCGTTTGCAACTTTTGATCAGGAAAGATATGGAGTTCACTACTCGACTGGTATAGCAGGAACAATTACAGATGATGCTTTTGATCTTACGAATAATATTGTAACTATTAGAGGTTTAAGGCCAAGTCAAAATAATGTTGTCATAAATACAACTCTTACAAAATTTGGTGTTCAAAGTAAAATTAAAAAATACAATAGAAGTCAAACTTTAAATATAACAAGATCAAAATATTCAGATTCTGGAGTTGGAATTAACACCTCTAATAATGATGGACTTAATTTTAACACTCAATATGGATTGAGAGTTCAAGATGAAGAAATTTCTTTGAATTATCCAGACGTTGCAAAGGTCATAGTAATTTATGAATCTTTGGGAACGGGAAATCCCACTTTAGATAGATTTCAATTTACTTCAACTGCAAGTGTTCAAACAAATGCAATAATTGGAGAAAATGTAGTAGGGAATTCTGGCAATGCAATTGCAAGAGTTGTTTCATCACCTTCAGCAAATAATTTAGAATTAGTATATTTGACTAATGATGTCTTTAGTGTTGGGGAAACCGTAACTTTCCAAGAATCAAATATAGTTACAGAAGTAGAATCCATTACATTGGGAAGTTATAAAGATGTAACTCAATTATTCAAGTTGGATAAGGGGCAGAAGGACGAATACTATGATTATTCTAGAATTGTTAGAAATAAAAATGTTTCTGAACCAACTCGTAGATTGTTAGTTGTTTTTGATTATTATTCTGTTCCATCTGATGACAATGGAGATGCATTTACTGTATTAAGTTATGATGAAGAGAGATTTGCACAGGACATACCAAATATTGGTCGTTATAAAATAAGAGCATCAGATACACTTGATTTCCGTCCAAGAGTATCTGTATTTGATCCTACCACTGCAACAGTTTCTCCATTCGATTTTTCTTCTAGAAGTTTCGATTCTGTTCCAAAACTTTTAATGGCACCTGGAGAAGGATCTATTTTAGGATACGAATATTATCTTCCCAGAATTGATAAATTATATCTTGATAGGTATGGAAGTTTTATTGTCGAAAAGGGAGTGTCCTCAAAATATCCTAAAGCACCCACTAAAAATGATGCATTATTGGAAATTGCTACTATCAATCTTCCACCATTCCTATATACTCCACAAAACGCATCTATAACTCTAATTGACAATAGAAGATTTACCATGAGGGACATTGGTAATATCGAAGATCGAGTTGAAAATTTGGAGAGAATAACTTCACTATCATTATTGGAGTTAAATACACAAACATTACAAATTAGAGATGCGGATGGAAGAAATAGATTTAAGAGCGGGTTCTTTGTTGACGATTTTAAAAATTATTCTTTGATTGATAGACCATTATCTTCTATTCAAATTAATCCGACAGCAGAGGAATTAATACCAATTATCAGTAGAAATTCCATTAAATCGCAGATTGTGCTGTCTGATAATATTACACCTCAAAGTGTAGATTTTACGGATAATGCTGATTTATTAGATCCAAATGTTCAAAAGACGGGAAATTCTGTAACTTTAAGATATGATGAAATAGATTGGATTGAGCAACCAATAGCAACCACAGTAGAAAATGTCAATCCATTTAATGTTGTTGTATATACTGGAAATATTGAATTGAATCCAGCAGTTGACACTTGGGTTAGAACCATTCAACTTCCGGATAGAAGTATTAGAACTTCCACTAATAGATCTAGAACTCTTACACAAAATCTAACTAGTTCGATAAATTTAAATCTTGGCACGGCACAAATTCAAGGTCAAACTACTAATGTAAGAGTAGGTAGACAAGATGGTGGAGTTTTAACAAGAACTTCCACAAGAACTACCACAAGAAATAGAAATCTTAGTGCGAGTAGTTCAAGTTTTGATTCTAGTACAACTGTTGATACTATTAGTTTTGATGACATTAGTATTAGAAATGAACATATTTCATCTTCGGATGAAACATTCATGAGATCTAGAAACACCGAATTTTTAATATCTAATCTCAAACCATCTACAAGATTCTATCAATTCCTTGATGGTAATAGTGGTGTTGACTTTATTCCAAAATTAATTGAAATTTCAAATAGTACATCATTGGAAAATTATGGTACTGCTGAAGGTTCTTTCCAAATTGGAGAAACGGTAGTTGGGTCTGCCATTGGTGCGGGTGGAATTGGTCCATCTATTTCATTCAGAGTTGCTACACCAAATCATAAATTTGGTATATTTAACAACCCATCATCGATATACAATATAAATCCATACATAATTTCCGAATCAATACCATCTGCTTATAGCCAATCATCTAAAATTCTTAATGTTGACACTGCTTCATTATCTGAAGAGGCACAGGGATTATACTCTGGTTATCTTATTAAGGGAATGAAATTAGTTGGACAAACTAGTGGTGCAATTGCTTATGTTAAAGATTTGAGATTGATATCAGATAATTATGGAGATTTAAATGGTGCTTTCTTTATAAGAGATCCAAATGCAATCCCAGTTCCTTCAGTTAGACTTCAGACTGGAACAAAAACCTTTAAAATCACTTCTAGTGCTTCAAATGATCCAGGTCTTCCTGGAAGCAATACAGTTTCTTTTGCAGAATCAAATTATAGTTCTACAGGTTCTTTAGAGCAGTGGCAAAATGAAGTTACTACTCGCACTGACAACCTTACAACTACATCTACAATAAATCTCAGAACTCAAGCATCTGCATCTTTGACAATTTCGCAAGTTGATACAGAAGTTAGGGAAGAATATGGTGATCCATTAGCCCAAACGTTTGTTGTTGGAGGAAATGTAGAAGCACCTTCAGATATTGACACAAGTGACGATATTAATGGTGCTTTCTTAACTGCCGTTGATTTATTCTTTGCAAAAATAGATCAAGGAAATGCGCCAGTAAAAGTCCAAATAAGAACAACTGAATTAGGTTTCCCAACAAGAACAATTTTAGGAAAAACTGTCACCATAAGACCAACAACCGTTGATTCTAATGGCAATATCATAAAGAATATTGAAGTATCAAACACTGGAGATATTGCAACAAAAGTTACTTTCCCAGAACCTATTTTCTTAGCGCCAGGTAAAGAATATGCAGTGGTAATTTTAGCAGAAACTAGCGATGAATATGAAGTTTGGACTGCTACTATGGGAGAAACCTCTGTAGCATCTGATGAGATTCCTCCGAATTCAAACGCAGAAAGTGCTGTCTATTCAAGACAATTTGCGCTTGGAAGTTTGTTCAAATCCCAAAATGGTTCTATTTGGACTCCAAACCAATATCAAGATCTTAAATTCAAACTTTATAAGGCAGAATTTACTTCAAATACTGGAACGGTATTTTTCTATAACCCCACCTTGGATAAGAGTAATGATTATGTTTCAAAATTATCTATTGATCCTATAAGAACTTTATCAAAAACTGGAACAATTGGTATTACCACCGTTAGTGGATCTTCTGCTAATATTGGAATATTAACTACAGGAAGAAAACTTGCAGGTGCTAATAATACTAACGGATCTGCAATCGTTGTTGGTAGAGGAAGTTCTGTTACATCCTTAGCGGTTCCGGAGGGTGGAACTGGGTATGTTGTGGATAGTTCGGTGGAAACCTTTAATGTTGTTGGTTCCGGTTCTGGATTAAAATTAAATATTAGCAGTATTAATGCTAATACTGGAGCAATCACGGGTATTTCTGCTGCATCTGCGAAAGAAGATCGTGGTAATGGATATAAAGTCGGTGACGTAGTTGGTGTTGTAACTTCAACTGTTTCTAGTTCAACTGGAAGAGACGCCAGAATTACAATTACTGGAATCTCAACAGATGTTGATACACTTTATGTTTCTAATGTTCAAGGCGAGTTTGGTTCAAATGGTTCTGGAAAAGCATTTGCGGTGGGTGCAGGAATAAGTTATTTTGCTGATGATGGGACATTGACATCAATAGCAACTAATGATATAAGAACTGCCACCGGAACAGGTGGAGTGAATGCAGGAAACCACATGAGAGTAAATCACTTCAATCATGGAATGTATTCCAATACAAATAAAGTGATATTAAGTGATGTTCAATCTAATGTTGAACCAACAACTTTGTCTGCAGCATTATCAGTTAGTGAGGTCAGTAGTGTCAGTGTAGCAAATACAAGCAACTTCACTACATTTGAAGGTGTGGAAGTAAGCGCATCAAATCCAGGATACATTAAAATAAATAATGAAATCATTACTTATAATGATGTTGGTTCTGGATCACTCACAATTGCTAGTGATGGAAGAGCAACAGATTCTACCATTGCAGAATTGCATGAAATTGGCAACATTGTTTATAAGTATGAACTTAATGGAATATCTTTAAGGAGGGTAAATAAGACTCATACTATTGCAGAACCAATTGGAATTGATGATTATCACATTATTGTTGATCGATCTGCGAATGGAGTTGATAGAAGTGTAGACGGAACTCCTACAGGAATGCCTCAACTCAATTTCTCCAGTGAGGCATCTACAGGTAGTAACAATTGTAGAGCAACAGAAAATATTATGTTTGACTCCATAATTCCAACTTATAATATTATTACTCCAGGATCTTCTACTTTTATTAATGGCACAATAAGAACTATTAGTGGAACTAGTGTTGATGGAACAGAATCTTCATTTAACGATGAAGGATTCGAACCTGTTGGAATAAATGTATTAAATACTTTGAATTCTCCAAGAATAGTTTGTTCCAAAGTAAATGAGGATCAGTTCTTATCAAATCTTCCAAGAGGCAAATCTTTTACAACAGGAATAACTTTAAATTCCAATGATTCTAATTTATCCCCACAAATAAATCTAGATACTGCATTTACAGAATTTAGATCTAGTCGTTTTAATAAACCAATTACTGATTATGCCTCTGATGGTAGAGTTAAATCAATTTTCAATGACCCACACTCTGCCGTATATGTTTCAAACACCATATTCTTAGCAAATCCTGCTACATCACTCAAAGTAATTTTGAGTGCATACAGAGATCAATCTGCTGATTTTAGAGTTCTTTATAATTTAATAAGGTCAGATTCTGGACAAGTTGATCAAACATTTGAATTATTCCCTGGATATGATAATGTAACTTATACTGATGATGATGGATTTAGTGTTGTAGATGCATCCAAAAATAGTGGATTGCCTGACAAATTTGTTCCAGCAAGTTTAGATAATGAATTTTTAGAGTATGAATTTACTGCAAATGAATTGCCACTATTTACAGGATATACAATTAAAATTGTAATGTCTGGTACTAATCAGGCACATCCACCAAGAATTAGTGAACTGAGGACTATAGCAGTAAGATGATTAAAGTCGAAGGGTATCAAAATTTATATCGTGATGAAAACAGTGGTGCCATAATTAATACAGATTCTATGGCATACAATCAATATGTGAATTCACTAGAGCAAAGAGATCTTCAAAAAAAGGAGATCTCTGATATAAAAAATGATATTGATGAGATAAAATCTCTACTCAGAAATTTATTGATGAATTCTGAGAATATAAATATCTAAAGATAAGACAGCATAATTTTTGAATAATGGCAGTATTTGTATCCAACATAACAATTGAGCAAGGGTTCGACTTTGATACGTCTTTTCAATTGGAAGATACTAGAACAAACACTCCATTGGTTTTGACCGGTGCTGAAACGGAAGGCATGTTGAGAAAAAGTTATACAAGTGCAAATGCCGTCTCCTTTGCTTCTACTGTAACTGATGATGTGCAAGGTATTATTTCAATATCTTTGACATCTACTCAAACAGCAACACTGAAACCTGGAAGATACGTATATGATGTAAAACTGACCAGTGCCGGAAAAGAATTCAAAGCAGTTGAAGGATCAGCATTAGTACGAGCCGGAGTAACTAGGTAATGCCAAGCATAAACGATAGAATTGGTTCTCAAAACGTAATTCGCGTTTTATCCAATGCCTCCGCCCCACCATCAAGACTACTTAATCTAACTGATGTTGAATCAACATCTCAGGCAGATGGCAATCTTTTAATTTGGGATGCTAGCACCAGCAAATTCGTCATGGGTCGCGACCTTGACGGGACAGAAGGATATGTATTTACTGGTGGAACGGGCAATGTAGGTATAGTAACGTTTTCCGGAACTACTCAGTCAGAATCAACCACAACTGGTGCAGTAATCATCAGTGGTGGTCTGGCAGTTGGAAAAAATGTAAATTTTGCTGATGGATTAAATGTTGTTGGTATCGCAACATTTTCAAATGAAGTTGACATTAATGCTGCTGTTGATATTTTAAGAGGATTAAATGTTGCAGGTGTTACTAGTGTAGCATCTCTGAATATTGGTGCAACACAAGTAATTAGCAGTGGTAGAGAACTTCAAAATATTGCTTCTTTAGATGCCACCACCACGGCAACTATTGAAGCTGCAATTGAAGTCGCACCAAATACATTCACTGATTTAAAAATTAGTGGAGTATCAACTTTTATTGGCATTGCAACCTATGCTGCAGGAATTCAGGTTGTCTCTGGAGTATCGACTTTTGATGTTGCTGTTGATATTAATGCTGGATTAGATGTTGATGGTCAAACCGACCTAGATGAAGTAGTAATTGCTGGTGTCACTACATTCAATAATGCTGATGTAGTTTTCCAGGGTGCTGCTGCTGGTCAGAATATAACATTTGATGCTTCTGAAAATGATTTAGAGTTTACTGATAATGCTAGAATAAAATTTGGTAATAATGATGATCTTGAGATATGGCATGATGGCACCAACAGTAATATAAAAAATTCTACGGGTGATTTTCATATTCGTAGTGATTCACTCGCACTCAAAACAGCAGATAATAGTGAGAGATATCTTAAAGCTACCAAGAATCAAGATGTAAAATTATATTATAATGGCAATGAGATATTTGCCACCACTGCTGAGGGTGTCGATGTCACTGGACGCACAGAAACCGATCTCTTAAATGTTTCTGGTGTATCTACTTTAACAGGCAATGTATCCTTTGGAACAAGCGCCTTCTTTGGTGATAATGATAAAATCAATATGGGTGATGGTAATGACTTACAGATTTATCACGCCTCTAATGGAACTGGTGTCATTCAGAATGCTGGTTCTGGTCAGTTACAACTTCGTAGTAATACAATCAGACTTACTGAATCAAGCAACTGATGAAGACTTTGCTTTCTTCAGAGATGATGGAGCAGTAGAACTCTATTATAATAATACAAAGAGATTTGAAACTAGTGGTATTGGCGTAACCATTACAGGAGAAACTGATATTAATGGAGACTTAAATGTTTCTGGTGTTGCAACATTTACCAGTGCTGTAGATTTAAATGCCGGTTTAGACATTGATGGTCAACTAGATGTAGATGAACTTGTTGTTGCCGGTGTTGCAACATTTAGTTCACTCATAGATGCCAACAACAGATTAGATGTTGTTGGTGGTGCTAATCTAGATCAACTGAATGTAACTGGTGTTTCTACATTTACTGGTAGCGTAGCTCTCGACAGCGGAGCAGATATTCCAGCAGGGTCCAGTCTTGATTTTGGAACCGATTTTTCAATCACTAGAATTAATGGTGAGAACAAAGCACGCATTCAGTTTACTGGTTCTCTCTTCAATTTTGAGATAGACGATATTGATTTTAGGAATAGTGCAGACAATAGGACTCTCATGAGTCTTAGAGAAGGGGGAGCAGTAACTCTTTTCCATAACAATAGTGCAAAACTAGTAACCACAACTGGTGGTATTAATGTAAATGGAAATACTGAAACTGATACTTTAAATGTTTCTGGTGTTTCTACATTCAGCAGTGCTGTTGATATTAATGCTGGATTGGATGTTGATGGACAATTAGATGCTGATGAATTGGTTGTTGCCGGTGTTTCTACTTTTAGTTCTTTAGTCGATGTTAATAATAGATTAGATGTTGTTGGTGGTGCTAATCTAGATCAACTTAATGTTGTCGGAGTATCAACCTTTAATGATGACGTAAGAATCACTGCCGGTGGATTGGATGTTGTTGGAGTGGCAACATTCTCTACCAATGTAAATGTTACAGGAACACTTGATGCCGGACTTATCGATGGAGGAACCTACTGATGGCAAAACCAGCAAGCAGACAAGAACTAGTTGATTATTCTTTGCGACAATTAGGAGCTCCAGTATTAGAGATTAATATAGATGATGATCAACTAGATGACTTAGTTGATGATGCCCTTCAATATTTTCAGGAACGCCATTTTGATGGTGTTGAGAGAATGTATCTTAAATATAAACTTACTGAGGATGATATTAATAGAGGAACTGCTCAAGTTGGTGGAACTAATACTGTAGGTATTGTAACAACATCTGGAATTACCACTAATGTTAGTGGTATGTCAACTGTAACTAATAACTTTTTTGAAAATTCTAATTTTATTCAAGTTCCAGATTCGGTTATTGGAATTGAAAAAGTTTTCAGGTTTGATAGTAGCACACTATCAGATGGAATGTTCAATATAAAATATCAGTTATTTTTAAATGATGTGTATCAGTTCAATTCAATTGAACTTCTTCAATATTCAATGGTTAAGACATATCTAGAAGATATTGAATTTTTACTCAGTACTGATAAACAAATTAGATTTAATAAAAGACAAAATAGATTGTATTTAGATATTGATTGGAAATCTCAGAAAAAAGATACTTTTTTAATTATTGATTGCTATAGAATTTTAGATCCCAATACATTTACGAATGTTTATAATGATAGTTTTTTAAAAAAATATTTAACTGCTCTTATTAAAAAACAATGGGGGCAAAATTTGTTAAAATTTAGAGGTGCAAAACTTCCTGGTGGATTAGAACTTAATGGAAGAGAATTATATGATGATGCTTTAAGAGAACTGGATGATCTAAAACAAAGAATGTCTTCAGAATATGAACTTCCACCTCTTGATTTCATCGGATAAAATATTATGGTATTAAATTCTTATTTTTTACAAGGCAGTCCAGGTGAGCAAACACTCATGCAGGACTTGGTGAATGAGCATATAAAAATTCATGGTATAGAAGTACATTATCTACCTAGAAAAATATTTAAAACGGATGATATTATTAAAGAAATTCAATCGTCAAAATTTGATGATAGTTTTTTAATTGAGGCATACATTAATAACGTTGATGGATATGCACCAGATAGTGATATAATGACCAAGTTTGGTTTGAGATTGAAGAATGAAGTAAATCTTACCATATCTAGAGAAAGATTTGAAGACTTCATCTCTCCATTTTTGGAGGGTATTTCCTCGGGCATCAGAGAAAACCAAATTACTGGATTTACTTTTGGAGATTTGATTACTAGACCAAAAGAAGGTGATCTAATTTATTTCCCTCTAGGTGAAAGATTATTCGAAATTAAAAGAGTTGAGCATGAGAAACCATTTTATCAATTAGGAAAACTTTATACCTACGATTTAAGTTGTGAATTGTTTGAATATGAAAATGAATTTATTGATACTAGCATTGCTGAAGTTGATAATCAACTAAAAGATGAAGGTTACATTACAACTATTGATCTTGTTGGAGTTGCTCAAACTGCAACTGCAACTGTTGGTGTATCTAGTGGTCGTGTTGCTGAAATATTCTTGAATAATGATGGATCTGGATTTACATCTGCACCAACGATTACTTTCTCAAACGCACCAGCTGGTGGACATAATGCATCTGCGGTTGCGATCACAACTCAAAGAGCCAATGTTACTTCAATTTTCAGACTTGAAATGACAAATGCCGGTGCTGGGTATACGCAAGCACCAACTATTTCAATTTCTGGAGGTGGCGGATCTGGTGCTGCTGCAACATGCTCCATCTCTACCACATTTGGTGTTCAGAATATTGTTGTTGGCACTGCAGGAACTGGATATTCAGCAGCACCAACTGTTACCGTTGCTGCTCCTCCATCTGGTATCAATACTGCTGTTCTTAATCCAATATTTACATCTTCAATTGGTGCAGGAATTAATACTGTAAGAATACTAAATTCTGGTATTGGATATACTTCTGGACCAATAAGTCTTGAGTTCTCTGGACCTACTTCAGGAATTGGAACTTTCTACTACAACGAAACAGTCACCGGACAAAGTTCTGGAGTTACTGCTGTTGTTAAAGATTTTGATTCTGGTGTACGTGTATCTGCTGCAGGAACTGTAACAGTTATTGGGGAGACCAAACTAAGAGTATCACTCAACACAGGTAAGTTCTTTGAAGGTGAAACTATTGTTGGTGGTTCGTCCACTGCTACATATATTGTGAAGACTCATGATCTTGATAGTCATGATCAACCATCAGACTCCAATGAGGAAATCGAATTGGAAGCAGATTCACTATTAGATTTTAGTGAAAGTAATCCCTTCGGAGAGTATTAATGTTAGGAACTTATTATTATCACGAAATAATACGAAAGACAATTATTTCTTTCGGAACTCTGTTTAATAACATTAATATTAAGCACAAAAAATCCGATGGAACAATTCTTGATGATATTAAAGTTGGTCTAGCATATGGACCACAACAGAAATACTTGGCAAAAATTCAAGAGCAGGCAGAGTTATCAAAAGCAGTTGCCATCACCCTGCCAAGAATGTCTTTTGAAATGACAAACATTCAGTATGATCCCACAAGAAAGTCTGGTATAACTCAAACTTTCAAAGCAAGTGATGGAACAAATTTGAAGAAAGTTTTCATGCCTGTTCCTTATAATATTGGATTTGAGTTAAGTATTTTTAGTAAATTAAACGATGATGCCTTACAAATTATTGAACAAATACTTCCATTCTTCCAACCATCATTTAATTTGACAGTTGATTTAGTAAGTTCCATTGGAGAAAAAAGAGACATACCCATAGTTTTAGAAAATATTTCTTTCCAAGATGATTATGAAGGATCTTTTGAAACTAGAAGGGCACTGATATACACTTTAAATTTTACTGCAAAAACTTATCTGTTTGGTCCAGTTGCAGATACTACTGATGGACTTATTAAAAAAGTCACCGTTGATCAACATTCCGGAACAAACACTCAAACTGCAAAACGAGAANTTAGATATACAGTTACTCCAGACCCAATCACTGCTGGACCTGAGGATAATTTTGGATTTAATGAAACAACTACATTTTTTAGTGACTCTAGAGAATCAAGCCCTACAAGGCAAATAGATATATAATATCATGAAAAATAATTACGATGATTTAGATAAAGCACTGAATGTTGAGAGTAGCATCGTTGAAGTTGATGAGACTCCAAAGTCTCTTGATGTCACTCCACCAAAGTCATCTTCGAAACCAGAAGATGTAAAAAAGGACTATGATTATACACGGGCAAACTTATATTCGTTAATTGAAAAAGGTCAAGAAACTTTAAATGGTATAATGGAACTTGCCAGTGAAGGCGGAAGTCCTAGAGCATATGAAGTTGCAGGTCAACTTATTAAATCAGTTGCCGATACGACTGATAAATTAATGGACCTCCAGAAAAAAGTGAAGGAAGTAGATGAAGAGTCGCCAAGTAAAACTAATAATGTTACAAATAATGCCGTATTTATTGGTTCGACTTCGGATTTATCAAAAATGCTAAAAAAAGGATTTTTAGATAATAATTCTGAAAAATGACATGTAAATTAAATTATGACTGATAGTGTATATCTTGGCAATCCCAATTTAAAAAAAGCAAATACTCCAATAGAATTCAGTGAAGAACAAATCATTGAATTTATGAGGTGTAAGGAGGATCCCGTATATTTTGCAAATAATCATATAAAAATTATCTCCTTGGATGAAGGATTAACTCAATTTCATCCATATCATTTTCAAGAAAAATTAATCAATAATTTCCATAGTAACAGATTTAATATCTGTAAAATGCCCAGACAAACTGGCAAATCAACCACTGTTATTTCATATCTTCTCCATTATCTCATTTTTAATGATAGTGTTAATATTGGAATTCTTGCGAACAAAGCAGCAACTGCTAGAGAACTATTAGCAAGACTTGCAACAGCATACGAAAATCTTCCAAAATGGATGCAACAAGGTGTGCTGGTTTGGAATAAAGGTAATATTGAGTTAGAAAACGGAAGTAAAATTTTGGCAGCATCAACGTCTGCAAGTGCAGTTCGTGGTATGTCTTTCAACGTTCTGTTCCTGGACGAATTTGCATTCGTTCCAAATCATGTTGCAGATTCATTCTTTGCATCTGTTTATCCTACTATTACTTCTGGTAAGAATACGAAAGTAATTATCGTATCCACACCACATGGTATGAATCATTTCTACCGTATGTGGCATGATGCAGAAAGAGAAAAAAATGAGTATATTCCAACAGATGTTCATTGGTCCGAAGTTCCTGGTAGAGATGCTGCATGGAAAGACACCACTATTGCAAATACCTCTGAACAGCAGTTCAAGGTGGAGTTTGAATGCGAGTTTCTAGGATCCGTCAATACACTTATCAATCCATCAAAACTCAGAAATCTTGTATATGAGGATCCGATAAAAAGAAATGCGGGTCTTGACATTTATGATAACCCAGAGAAAGATCACAATTACATCATAACTGTTGATGTGGCAAGAGGGTTGGGAAATGATTATTCTGCCTTTATTGTTTTTGATACAACAGAATTTCCATATAAAGTAGTTGCCAAATATAGGAACAATGAAATAAAACCCATGTTATTTCCAAATATTATTCTTGATGTTGCTAAAGCATACAATCAAGCATACTTGATGATAGAAGTTAATGATATTGGAGATCAAGTTGCAAGTATTCTTCAATACGATTTAGAGTATCAGAATATTCTCATGGCATCGATGAGAGGAAGAAATGGTCAAATTGTTGGTCAGGGTTTTTCTGGCAAAAAAACTCAACTTGGTGTAAGAATGACTGCCGCAGTCAAAAAGTTGGGATGTTCCAATCTCAAAACACTTTTGGAAGATGATAAATTAATTACTGTTGACTATGAAATAATTTCAGAACTAACCACATTTTCTCAAAGGCATAACTCTTTTGAGGCAGAGGAAGGATGTAATGATGACCTTGCTATGTGCTTGGTTATTTTCTCTTGGTTAGTGCAACAAGATTATTTTAAAGAAATGACCGACCAGGATGTCCGAAAAAGATTATATGAAGACCAGAAGAATCAAATCGAACAGGACATGGCACCATTTGGATTTATATCAGATGGGTTTGAAGATGGAGCAAGTTTTGTAGATAACAATGGTGACCGCTGGCACACTGACGAATATGGTGATAGGTCATATATGTGGGATTATATGTAATGGATTTTGATGACCAGTTAGAACTTGAACATCTTCTTTTCTACGAAAGAAAATGTAGAGTCTGTGGTCTAAAGAAAGATTTGATGGATGGATTTTATTTAACAAGAAAAGGTAGAGGAACTTTACCATCAGCATATTCTTATGAATGTAAGGAGTGTACTAAAAATAGAATATTGAAAACAAGAAAAAATAAAAGACCAAAGAGTGTTTGGGAATATCCAGATTGGTAATGTTCATGCATTGTTTCCCCAATGAAAATACCCTTTTTAATAAATATTTCTAGAATAAACTTGGACTGAGAGAGGAACTTAAGATGCCGCTAAATTTAGCATCTCCCGGTATTGTCGTAAGAGAAGTAGACCTTACTCAAGGAAGAATTGACGCTTCATCTAATAAGACAGGCGGAATTGTTGGTGCTTTTGCACAAGGACCAGTAGAATTGCCGACTCTTGTTGGAAATGAAAATGATCTGCTGTTAAACTTTGGTCAACCCTATGGTTCTGATAAGCAATATGAAACCTGGATGGTTGCCTCATCATTCCTGGCTTATGGTGGATCATTAAGAGTAGTGAGAGCAGATGACGACGATCTGAAGAATGCCGTAGACAGTAACAATAGTTCTACTAGCATTAAAATTAAAAGCACAGAGCACTATGAAGAATTAGGGTATGACGAAAATGTTGTTCCCAATGTAATTGTAACTGGTAAGAATCCTGGTTCTTGGGCAAATGGAATCAGAGTTGGTATTCTTGATTGCAAGGCAGACCAAATTTTAGAACTTGCATCAAGCGGAATCGCAACAGTAGGATTGGGTGTAACTCAAGTCATCAGTAGTGTTCTTCCTGGCGTTGGTGCAGGAACAACTCTTGACGGAGTTCTGAAAGGAATTATCACTGAAGTTGAAGGAGCACAAACATCTATTAAGGTTGTCTCTCATGTTTCTGCTGCAGGAACAGAGACTGCTGTTGATTATCAACAGAATGGAGTTTACAGATTTACTGCAGACTCCAATATTACAGTTATGAATAATAACAACACCGTCGTGGGTGGTGCTGTCGGAACTGGACACACAAGTGTAAATGCAGTGGCAGACTGGTTCGATCAACAAACTCTTGCAACTTCAACAAGTGCCGTTGGTGTTGGAACTAGTGTTGCAACAATTAAGTGGAACGTTCTTGCTGATAGACCAGGAACTTCTGATTTTGCTTCTGCAAGAGGAGCAAGATTCGACGAACTTCACATTGTAGTTCTTGATGGTGACGGAAAGATCACCGGAAATGCTGGAACAGTTCTTGAGAAGCATTTATCTCTCTCTAAAGCAAAAGACGCAGAATTTTCTGCAGGTTCTTCATCTTACTGGAGAAAGTATCTCAAAAACAATTCTGGTTACATTTTTGGTGGAGGTGCTCCAACTGGATTAACAACCACTGGATTCAGTGCAACATTTACCGAACAAGGTGATACTGGTTGGGACCAGAATGCTAAAGGAATTATCTTTGGTGCAACTGGTAAGCAAGATTTAAGTTTAGTAAGTGGTAAAGATTACAACGGATCTGCTGGAATTGGAACAGTTGATAGTCTCAAAGCAACTGTTACTAAACTTTCAACTGGATATCAGTTGTTCCAAAATAATGATGCTTTTGCAGTTGATTTCCTATTAATGGGATCAGGCAATCATACTAAAACAGAAGCACAAAATCTTGCTCAACAAGTCATTGCAGTTGCTGATACTAGAAAGGATGCAATCGCATTTATTTCTCCCTACAGAGGCGCATTCCTTAGCGACTCTGCTGCAGGTTCAGTAACCGTTAATAGTGATACGGACATCACCGACAATCTCTTAAGTTACTATTCACCATTAACGTCATCGTCTTTCGCAGTATTTGATAGTGGATACAAATACATGTATGACAGATTTGCCGATACGTTCCGATATGTTCCTTTGAATGGTGATATTGCAGGAACATGCGTTAGAACAGACATTAACGGATTCCCATGGTTCTCACCAGCAGGAACTTCAAGAGGAGCAATCCTGAATGCGGTTAAACTAACATACAATCCATCTAAAGCACAAAGAGATGTTCTGTATTCCAACAGAATTAATCCAGTTATTTTCCAAGCAGGTTCTGGAATTGTTCTCTTTGGTGATAAAACAGCACTTGCCAAATCTTCTGCATTCGACAGAATTAACGTTCGTCGTCTGTTTATCTTTATTGAGAATGCTATTGAAGCAGCAGCAAGAGATCAACTATTCGAATTCAACGATGAAATCACGAGAACTAATTTCGTAAATATTGTTGAACCATTCCTCCGCGATGTTCAATCCAAGAGAGGAATTACTGATTATGTCGTTGTTTGTGATGAGACTAATAACACTGCTTCTATTATAGATAATAATGAGTTTGTTGCTGACATCTATGTCAAACCAGCACGTTCTATCAACTTCATCGGTCTAACCTTTGTTGCAACCAGAACAGGTGTTGCATTTGAAGAAATTATTGGTTCTGTTTAATTCTACTTAATAAAAAACGAGGTTTAAAGAAAAATGCCTAGTCGCCAACAACAAAATACCACGCCGCTAAGAACAATTAGTGATTTTAAAAGTAGATTATCCGGTGGTGGTGCAAGACCCAATCTATTCGAAGTTGAATTAGCATTCCCCGATGCTGTTGCAATTGAAAATGATGTTTTGCAGAAAGCAAGATTTCTTGTAAAAGCAGCTGCTCTTCCAGCATCCACCATTGCTCCAATTGATGTTCCGTTCAGAGGTCGTATTTTAAAAATCGCCGGAGACAGAACATTTGAAACTTGGACCATCACGGTCATCAATGATACTGATTTCGTTCTCCGTTCTGCTTTTGAAAAATGGATGAACACCATCAACAAAATGTCTGATGGAACTGGTGTCGTAGATCCCGAAGCATATCAGAAAGATGCTACGGTCAAGCAACTTGATCGTGATGGGTCTGTTCTCAGATCTTATAAGTTCTGGGATATTTTCCCAACTAATATTTCTACGATTGATGTAAGTTATGAAACGACTGACACCATTGAAGAATTCACAGTAGAAATGCAAGTTCAGTGGTGGGAAGCATACAGAGGAACTTCTCAAGCAGCTGGTGGTGAAGATATCAGGTAAAGATATCGGCTAAATAGTCAAAACAGAGTAAAATTACTATAATATGGCCAGACTTTTTGGATTTTCTATTGGGGACAAAGAAAAAAAATCTGCTTCCATAGTTTCCCCCGTTCCTCCTAATAATGAGGACGGGGTTGATAACTTTGTTGCAAGCAGTTTTTATGGTTCCTACGTAGATATTGAAGGTGCTTACAGAACCGAATCGGAATTAATAAAAAGATATCGAGAAATGGCATTACATCCGGAAGCGGATGGTGCAATTGAAGATGTAATTAATGAGGCAATCGTGAGTGATTTGTATGACTCACCGATTGAAATTGAACTTACAAATTTGAACGCCAGTGATAAATTAAAAAAGGCAATCAGAGAAGAGTTTAAAACAATTAAAGAAATAATGGACTTTGATTCAAAGTCTCATGAAATTTTTAGAAATTGGTATGTTGATGGAAGACTTTATTACTTAAAAGTAATTGATGTCAAAAAACCAGAAGAAGGGATTAAAGATTTAAGATATATTGATCCAATGAAGATGAAGTTTGTTCGTCAGGAGAAAAAACCCGATAAAAATTCTGCCATAACTTTAAGATCAAATAGAGATGAAGATGCATCCAAAGCACTTTCACCTGAAATTGAAGAATATTTTGTTTATACGCCAAAACCCAGTTATCCATCAAATGCTCTAACCGGAGGTGGTGGTGGTAAAGGAGTTAAAATAGCAAAAGATTCGGTTACCTATGTTACTTCAGGATTAGTTGATCGCAATAAAGGAACTGTACTTTCTTATCTCCATAAAGCAATTAAGGCACTTAATCAACTTAGAATGATTGAGGATTCTCTGGTTATCTACAGATTATCCAGAGCACCAGAACGTCGTATTTTTTATATTGACGTTGGCAATCTTCCAAAAGTAAAAGCAGAACAATACCTCAAAGAGGTTATGTCTCGCTATAGAAACAAACTTGTTTATGATGCAAATACAGGCGAAATCCGTGATGATCGCAAGTTCATGTCCATGATGGAAGATTTCTGGTTGCCTCGTAGAGAAGGTGGTCGCGGAACTGAGATTACTACTCTACCTGGTGGACAGAATCTGGGAGAACTATCAGATATTGAATACTTCCAGAAGAAACTCTATAGGGCACTTGGTGTTCCCGAATCCAGAATTGCTGCTGATGGTGGATTTAACCTTGGTCGTTCTTCTGAAATTTTACGTGATGAACTTAAGTTCTCCAAGTTTGTTGGTCGTTTAAGGAAGCGTTTTGCGAACATGTTTAATGACATGTTGAAGACTCAACTCATACTTAAAAACATTATCACTCCAGAAGATTGGGAAGAAATTAGAGATCACATTCAATATGATTTTCTTTATGACAATCAATTTGCAGAGTTAAAAGAAACTGAGATGATGAATGAGCGTCTAGGAACGCTCGCAACTATTGAACCTTACATCGGAAAATTTTATTCAAATGAATATGTTCGCAAAAAAATTCTTCGCCAAACTGATGCAGAAATTATTGAAATTGATGAGCAAATTGAGCAGGAAATTAAGGATGGAATTATTCCTGATCCAAATGCAGTTGACCCCATCACAGGAGAACCTCTGCCCGCAGAAGGTGAAGATATGGGAATGATGGGTGATGTTCCAATGGAACCAGAGATTGATGGCAGCGTCACTGATGCAGAAATGCAAAAGGATACTAAAAAGGCCGAGATATAAATAAATGAATAGGACTTATATTAATTTTTATGGAAGAACTTGTAGATTTGATTGCTGTTGATTCGTCAGCAGCAGAAGTTAGTGACAAAATTAAAGACATTTTGTTTGCAAAGGCAACTGAAAGGATTGATAATTTCAAACCAGAGGTTGCAACTTCTATGTTCAGTGAAGTAGAACCTGAAGACCAATCATCATCTGAGGATCAAGAATAATGGCACATAAACCGGTAGGAAGTGGAGTATCTTTTGCTGTTGCCACGGCATCGGCATCATCAGGTATTATGACTCATTTTACCGATACTGTAAGAGTACATGTAGTCGGCGGAGATGCACATATAGCAGTTGGAATTGATCCNGCTGCTGCAAATTCCGATTACTATGTNGAGTCTGGTGGAACAGTAACATTAAGTGTNGGTAGACCAAAGTCACAAAAAGTTGTTGGTGTCACAACAGGAACAACTACCACGATTGATTTCCCCGCAGGAAGCGGAAGTCCATTTGAAGTTGGAGATAAAGTTCAACTGACTGGAATTGTTCCTGCTGGTGCCAATGGCGGAACTTCGGGAATAGGATTGACAGTCCTTTCAGTTCTTAATGGATCTTTTAGTCATAATTCTAACGGAGATCCTGGATTTTTCAGCACAAGAATCACTATTGCCCATGATACTAGTGAAGTGGGACCAATTACCGATGGTGAAGGTGAACTGAGAGATGTCTTCCAAGTGGCAGCAAAAGGAACTGCCTCAGCATTGTATGTCCAACAAGTTCAAATTACTGGGGTAGCATGATGAAATTAATCACGGAAGAAATTTCTAGCGTAAAATTTGTCACTGAAGGCAAAGGATCAAATAAAAAAATGTATATTGAAGGAACCTTCCTTCAAGGTGAGATCAAGAATCGCAATGGAAGAATGTATCCTGTTTCAACTCTTGCAAAAGAAGTTGAAAGATACAATGAAAACTTCACTGCAAAGGGTCGTGCTCTTGGCGAACTTGGACATCCCGATGGTCCCACTGTAAATCTTGATCGTGTTTCCCATAAAATTGTTTCTCTTACTCAAGAAGGAAACAATTTTAGAGGTAAGGCACAACTTCTCGATACACCGATGGGTAAGATTGCAAAGTCACTTCTTGATGAAGGTGTGATGCTTGGAGTTTCTTCTCGTGGAATTGGTTCTATTAAAGAAGATAATAATGGTGTAAAAGTTGTAGGTGAAGATTTCATGCTAGCAACTGCTGCTGACATCGTTGCTGATCCCTCTGCCCCTGATGCTTTTGTTTCAGGAATTATGGAAGGAAAAGANTGGGTATGGGAAGGTGGAATTCTTCGTGAGCAACTCGCNGAAAACACTNAAAAAAGAATCAACACTCTAGTTGATCAAAAAACTCTTGAGGAGCATAAACTCCAGTTATGGAACAATTTCCTCTCAAATCTTTAAATTATAAATAAATATAGATTAATACAATCATGTCTAATCAAATGTCCGTTGGTAGCAATTTACAAGAAATGGAAAACGTAGTAACTAAAAACGCTGCGCCTGGAGATCCAATGCCTAAGTTGACCACAGGTGGTACACCTCCAACTTATGAAGATCTAGGTGGGCCAACCCCAGAAAACTCTAAACCAGATGATGATTCAGCAAAGCTGAAGACTCCTGGTGCAACTCTTAAGCAAGTTAGAGATGTAGTCAACAAAGGTGCAAAACCTGCGGAAACTGCTAAAGGCATGAAAGAAGAGGAAGCAGAGGTTGAAGTAGAAGAGGATCAAGAAATTGTATCCGAAGAAGAAGCAACTGAAGAAGAAGTAGTTTCTGAAGAAGAAACCACCGAAGAAGAAGTTGTTGCTGAAACTACTGAAGAATCTGAAGAAGCAATTGTCGAAGAAGAAGTAATTGATGTCGAAGAAGATATTAATGCCTTGATTTCTGGCGAAGAACTTTCTGAAGAATTCCAAGAAAAAGCACGCACTATCTTTGAGGCAGCAATTAGAACTAAGATTGCAGAAATTAAAGAAGAGATGAAGTCTGAATATGAACAGGCTCTTGTCGAAGAAGTTGCTGCTGTTAAGGCGGAACTTTCTGAGCGCACTGACGCTTACCTTGAATATGTTGCTGACGAGTGGATGTCTGAAAATCAACTCGCAGTTGAGCACGGTCTTAAGACCGAAATGACCGAATCATTCCTTTCTGGAATGAGAGGACTTTTTGAAGATCATTATGTAACTATCCCTGAAGAAAAATATGATGTAATTCATAGTATGGTAGAAAAACTTGATGAAATGGAAGATAAACTCAATGAGCAAATCAACAAGAACGTTGCTTTAAATAAAAGATTGTCAGAATCGGTTGCCGATGTAATCCTTGCGGATGTGTCAGAGGGTCTTGCTCTCTCCCAAAAGGAAAAACTCGCTTCTCTTGCTGAAAATGTTGAGTTTGAAAGTGAATCTAACTATCGTGAAAAACTGGAAACACTGAGAGATTCTTATTTCTCCACTAACTCCAGCGCACAAAGAAACCATTCAGAATCTATTTCTGAAGGTGCAGAAGGCGGAAGTCAACCAGAAGTATCTGGTTTGATGGAGTCATATCTTCAGACTCTGAATAGAGTTTCGAAAAAGTGAGTTTTTAAATTATTAACAACAAACAAAACAAAAAAATTTAAGAGGTAAAATTCAAATGCAAATGTTCAATTCCGAACAACTGCAGGAGAAGTGGGCACCAATTCTTAACCATGACGGTCTTGGAGAAATCAAAGATCCTCATAAGAGAATGGTAACCTCCGTTCTTCTGGAGAACCAAGAAAAAATGCTTAGAGAGGAGCAAGAGTTCCTTGGAGAAGCAGCTCCTACCAACTCCACTTCTGGTGGCACCGGAGCAATCAGTAATTTCGATCCCGTTCTGATCTCCCTGATTAGACGTGCAATGCCTAACCTGGTCGCTTATGACCTCGCAGGCGTTCAACCGATGAATGGTCCTACTGGACTGATCTTCGCAATGCGCTCCCGCTACGCTTCTCAGAGTGGCGAAGAGGCATTCTACAACGAAGCAGACACTGCATTCTCTGGTCAGAATAACAACTTCGACCTGACCGGTGGAATGACTCAGGTTGCCGTTGGTTTGGGTACTACCAACCAGAAAGGAACCAACCCTGGTGCTCTTGACGGTACATTCCCTGCAGTTGGTGATCAGGAAACCTACAACGTAGGTAACGGCATGACCACCCAGAATGCTGAGGCATTGGGTGATGGCACGAGCAATGAATTCAACGAGATGGCTTTCTCGATTGAGAAAATCACCGTTACTGCCAAGTCACGCGCTCTGAAAGCTGAGTATTCACTTGAACTTGCTCAGGACTTGAAAGCAATTCATGGTCTGAATGCTGAAGCGGAACTCGCCAACATCCTCTCTACTGAGATTCTGGCAGAGATTAACCGCGAAGTTATCAGAACCATCTATAACGTTGCTGTTCCTGGTGCTCAAGCAAATGTTGCAACCGGTGGTACTTTCGACCTCGACGTTGACAGCAATGGTCGTTGGTCTGTTGAGAAGTTTAAGGGTCTCATCTTCCAGATTGAGAGAGACGCTAACGCTATCGCCCAGCAAACTCGTAGAGGGAAGGGTAATATGATCCTCTGCTCTGCTGATGTTGCTTCTGCACTCACCATGGCAGGTGTTCTTGATTACACCCCTGCGCTCAACGCCAATCTTCAGGTTGACGATGCTGGCAACACCTTTGCTGGTGTTCTTCAAGGTAAGTATCGTGTATACATCGATCCTTATGCTGCCAACGTTGCTGCTAATCAGTACTACGTTGTTGGTTACAAGGGTTCTTCACCTTACGATGCAGGTCTCTTCTACTGCCCCTACGTTCCTCTTCAGATGGTTCGTGCAGTTGGCGAGAACACCTTCCAACCCAAAATCGGATTTAAGACTCGCTACGGCATCGTCGCTAATCCCTTTGCTCGTGGTGCTTCCATGGATAACCCTGGTGTTATTGCTCGTAACTCTAACCGCTACTATCGTCGCGTTAAAGTCAGCAACCTCATGTGATCCATCGGATACATATTTTCAAAGGACCCTTCGGGGTCCTTTTTTTGTCTAAATACAGATAAAAGCATTCCTGAAATGAAATCGACACCTAGAGAGCATAAAGAAGCACTTGATCGTCATGCTAAACTTATACAACATTTAATTGATGAAGGTTATGCAGAAGATGAAGAATCTGCGAACAGCATCATCATGGGTATGAGTGAACAATGGTATTCTTTAATTATTGATTAATGAAAAACTTCAATAAATTTATTTCAGAAGCAACTGCAAAAAAATGTCCTCCTGGACAATACTACTGCTATACTGATAAAAAATGTAAAAAAATTCCCAAAGGATATCGTGTTGGAGTCCGTGGATACTTAGCAAGAGATAATGAAAGTGACAACAATGACGGAGATTCTAACAAAAATGGGAATGGTGGGAATGGTAATGGAAATGGTGGCAGTGGCAATGGCGGCAACGGTAATGGTGGTGGCGGCAATGGCGGTGGTAACGGCGGCGGAGGCGGTAATGGAGGATAATAATGGCGACAGCATTTGACAATCAAATTCAAAACAGGAATTTTTTATCACCTGTTGGATTTAAATTTACACTGGCAAAAGAACCCAAAGTATCTTTCTTTTGTAATTCAGCAAGTATACCCGAAATAACATTAGGAAATACTGTGCAACCAACATATCTCAAGGATATTGATATTCCTGGAGAAAAATTAACTTATGGAGATTTTTCTCTCAGATTTTTAGTTGATGAAAATCTTGAAAATTATATGAAGATGCACAATTGGTTGACTGGATTAGGATTTCCAGAAACCGCTCAACAATTTAAAACTTTAACAACTGATGATGTTACTGGTGAAGGAGCACTCGATCAACAATTTAGTGATGCAAGTCTTCATATTTTAAATAGTAATTTCAGAGATATTGCTATTGTAAAGTTCAGAGACTTGTTTCCAGTTTCTCTTTCATCTTTAGAATTTGACGCATCAGAAGCAGATATTCAATATTTTACTGCAGATGTTACATTCAAATACACAATTTATGATATACTAGGAGCAGACGGAAGAACACCTCTCTAACCATCTGATTTTTTTATTATGGATTTAGACAAAATTCAATCAATGTGGGAAAGTGATTCCACCATTGATCCGGACAATCTTCATGACGAAAGTTTGAGGATTCCACAATTACATTGCAAATATTACACCATCTATAATACGATTACTTTGTTGAGGGAAAGAACAAGAAACTCTTACAACAAAGTAAAGTTGGAAAGATATAATTACTACACAGGGAAAGCACCTGCCGAAGTGTATGCCGAAGAACCATTTCCATACAAAGTAAGAGAGAAAGATGCGATTCAGAGATACATCGAAGCAGATGATAAGTTAACCAAGTTAGATCTTAAAATTAGATACTATGATACAACTCTTAAGTTTTTAGAAGAGATTATCAAGACAATTTCCAATAGAACTTTTCAAATTAAAAACGCAATTGAGTGGCATAAATTCCAATCTGGATTTAATTAAACATTGCTAAATATTTGATATTGATCTAAATGAATGTCACATTTGATTATATCAAAGAAGAATGAAGTCTATCTTCATGTTGACTCTGAAATTCATATTCATTATGAATTAGCAGATCAATTTACTTTTGAAGTGCCTGGAGCACAGTTTTCNCCATCNTACAAAAAAAGNTATTGGGATGGAAAAATTCGTTTNTTTAATATACAAACTAAAGAAATATACATTGGTTTACTAGACAGAATCGTTCAGTTCTGTAAGGATCACGGATATACATACGAATTTAAAGACAACAAATATTANGGATTNCCATTTGAAGTTAATGATGGTATATCGAAAGAAGGCGTTAAAGATTATGTAACTGCAATATCAAGACACAAACCTAGGGATTATCAAATCGAAGGCGTATACGACGCTTTAAGACATAATCGTAAGTTGCTGATATCTCCAACTGCTTCTGGAAAGTCTTTGATGATATATTCTCTTGTAAGATACTACGTTGAAAAGCAACAAAATATTCTGATAGTTGTTCCGACGACTTCGCTAGTAGAGCAGATGTATAAAGACTTTGAAGATTATGGGTGGAATGTAGGTTCATACTGCCACAAAGTCTACGCCGGAAAGGAAAGAGAAACGGATTCTCAAGTAATTATAACAACTTGGCAGTCTATCTATAAACTTCCAACTCAATACTTTTCTAGGTTTAATGTCGTAATCGGAGACGAGGCACATCAGTTTAAATCCAAGTCATTAATATCTATAATGACAAAACTTGCAAATGCCAAATATCGATTTGGATTCACTGGCACGCTAGACGGCACGCAAACTCATAAGTGGGTTTTGGAAGGATTGTTTGGTCCTTCTTATAAAATTATAAAAACAGATGAATTGATGAGTAAAGGTCATCTGGCAAAGTTAGACATTAATGTGATTCTACTGAAGCACTTACCGAATAGATTTGATACTTATGAGGATGAAGTAAAATACATTATAAGTCATGATCGTAGAAATAAGTTTATCAAAAATCTAGCACTTGACTTAAAAGGAAATACTTTGATTCTTTTCGCAAGAGTTGAGGGTCATGGTCAACCATTATATGAATTAATAAATAATAGTAACCAAATTGAAAATCGTCAGGTCTTCTTTATACACGGTGGTGTAGACACCGAAGATAGAGAAAAGGTTAGAGAAATTACTGAGAAAGAAAACAATGCGATCATTGTAGCATCTTATGGAACTTTCTCCACAGGAATTAACATTAAAAACCTTCATAACGTCATTTTTGCTTCACCTTCTAAGTCAAGAATTAGAAATCTACAATCAATAGGAAGAGTTCTCAGAAAAGGGGACAAGAAAACAAAAGCAACTCTATATGATATTGCTGATGATATCAGTTACAAGTCAAGAAAAAATTACACACTAAATCATTTAATTGAAAGAATTAAAATTTATAACGAAGAAAATTTTAATTATGATATTGTAAACGTACCGCTAAAAAACTAATGGGTGAAGAATTCTATTCAATAATAAAATTAGTATCGGGGGAGGAAATATTTTCCCTAGTTTCTATAGATGAAAATGATGGAGATACAAATCTCATTCTACAAAATCCTATCATTATGAAAATGATACAGCACCGTGGTGGAATGCATGTAAAAATAAAACCATGGATCGATTTATCGGATGATGATATTTTTATTATAAAATCTGATAAAGTTATTACGATGTCTGAAAGTAGAGATGAAAGATTAATAGAAATCTATACAAACTTTATTGAAGATACTGATGAAGATATTAATTTTTCTGATACTAATGAATGCTACACAAGACCCTCTACAGATATGGGATATGTATCTTCAGTCAAAGAGGCAAGGAAAGAGTTAGAAAATATATTCAANAAAGAAATTCAAGAGAATCAATCCTCTGATTAATAGCTGGCTATATCTCATCTTTAACGGGGACAAACCTAGTCTACATAGAAATAAGAAACTTGTCAAGCCCCTAAAGTGTGCTATAATGTTTACATATCAATAAGGACTTAAATGTCAATGTTATGCCAAAAAAGAAAACCGAACATTATGTAAATAACAAAGAGTTGCTAGAAGCAATGATTGTGTATCGAGCAAAAGTTGCTGTTGCACGAGAAAAATTTGTTAAGAAGTACGATAAAGAACCACCTAAATCTGGTGCATGGGAAGGTAAACCCAGAATCCCAAATTATCTTGGTGAGTGTTTTTTGAAGATCGCAACTCATCTTTCATACAAACCAAACTTTGTCAACTACATGTTTCGTGAGGACATGATCTCTGATGGTATTGAAAATTGCGTTCAATACATTCACAATTTTAATCCAGAGAAATCTCAAAATCCTTTTGCATATTTCACTCAAATTATTCACTATGCTTTCCTGAGAAGAATTCAAAAGGAGAAAAAACAATTAGAAATTAAAACAAAAATTATTGAACGCACCGGATTTGATGAAGTCATGGTAATTGACAGTAATGAACTTTCTGGTAATAATGCAGAATATAATTCAATCAAAGACAACATTCAATATCGTAACCGATGAAACTGACAAAAGAACTTGCCACTTTGCTGGAAAAACTTGGATGGGAGGATGGTGATGAAATTTCTGTTGAAATGGCAGGAACTCAAATCTCGGGTATTGATGTAGGTGAAAACTATAATAAAAAATGGCAATCACCAATCGGCACTCGTAAAATTAATAAAGATGCATTTATTGTAATTAAAAATCAAAGTCGTAGAGATTTGACGAAATCACAACCAAATCCAGATCTTAAGGCACATCACGCAGAATGAAGATAGCAATTATTACTGATACTCATTATGGTGCTAGGAAAGGTTCCAAGCATCTTCATGAGTATTTTGAGAAGTTCTATGATGATGTTTTCTTTCCCACTCTAGAAGCAGAGGGAATTGATACTGTCATTCATATGGGCGATGCCTTTGATAGTCGCAAGTCTATTGACTATCAGAGTTTGGAGTGGGCAAAAAGAGTTGTATTTGAAAAACTCAAGAAGTATAAAGTTCACATGATTATTGGTAATCATGATTGCTACTATAAGAATACTAATGATGTAAACTCACCAGCACTCTTACTTCAAACTTATAAGAACATTAAAACCTATAGTAAAATTTCTGAAATTACTATAGATAAACTCAATATATTGCTTATACCATGGATTAACTCTGAAAACTTTGAGGAAAGTGCTAAAACTATCAAAAGTTCCAAGTGTGTATGTGCAATGGGTCACCTTGAATTGAATGGATTCAGAGCACATCGTGGTCATGTCATGGAAGATGGCATGGATTGTAATCTGTTTGATAAATTCGATAAAGTATTTTCTGGACACTATCATACACGAAGTGACAATGGAAAAATCTTCTATCTAGGCAATCCTTATGAGATGTTCTGGAACGATGTAAATGATACTAGAGGATTTCATATCTTTGATACGGAAACCCTCACCCATACTCCAGTCAACAACCCTTATAAATTATTTTATAATATTTACTATGAAGATACTAATTATAAACTCTTCAATGTAAGTGAATATGAAAATAAAATTGTAAAAGTTATTGTCCGTAAAAAATCAAAACCAAAAGATTTTGAAAAATTTATCGACAAACTTTATTCAATCGGAGTTCAAGATCTCAAAATCATTGAAAATTTTGACATTCAGGAAAATGAAGATTTTGAAATAGGAGACGAAGAAAACACACTATCAATTTTGAATCGATATATCGATGAATCCGAAACTCAATACGACAAGAACATTATCAAAAATATTTTTCAAGACCTTTACAAACAAGCTTGCGAAGTAGAATAAATGTATCTCCTTACTCTTAAAGAAAGCAAAGATGAAGGTGCCTATGCTGTAAAAGATAAGTATGGCGAAAAGGTTTTATTTTTGTTTGAGGAAGAGGATGATGCAATCCGCTATGCTATGATGTTAGAAGATCAAGAAGATCAAATTATGGATGTTGTTGAAGTTGATGATGAACTTGCCATAAAAACATGTAAAATTCATAGTTACAAATACACTGTGATTACCCCTGATGACATTGTGATTCCCCCTAAACATGATAACCTTCAAGACGATTAAATATAAAAACTTTTTAAGTGCAGGTAATACCTGGACTGAAATTGATTTTCAANAACATACTACCAATTTGATTATCGGAACAAATGGTGCAGGAAAGTCCACCATGTTGGACGCACTGACGTTTGTGTTGTTTAATAAACCATTTCGAAAAATTAATAAACCTCAATTGGCAAACACAACAAACGAGAGAGATTGTTTGGTAGAGATTGAATTTTCTGTCAATAGTCGTGACTACTTGGTTCGTCGTGGAATAAAACCAAATGTATTTGATATTGAAGTTAATGGCAATCCTCTTCATAAAGAAGCAGATGATCGTGCTAATCAACGTATTTTGGAAGAAAGTATTCTTAAGGTAAATTATAAATCATTCACTCAAATTGTAATTTTGGGTAGTAGCACCTTTGTGCCCTTTATGCAATTAACGACTGCTAATCGTAGAGAGGTCATTGAAGATCTATTAGACATTCGTATCTTTTCGGCAATGAATAACTTGATTAAAGAAAAGATTAGAGTCATGAGAGACCAATCAAAATCTTTAGATCTTAAAAAAGAAAATATTAAAGATAAAATTGTGATGCAAGAAAGTTTTATCAACGAACTTGAAGAGAGAGGAAATGTCAATATAAACGCCAACAAGGAAAAAATTATCAGTCTTGATGCAGAAATTGTTTCTTATATGGAAGAGAATTCCTCTCTTGAAAAGAGTATCTTGGGATATAGTGAGGATCAAAAATCTGTTACTGGTGCAGGAGACAAATTAGTAAAACTCAATAATCTTCGTGGAAAAATATCTCAAAAGGTAGGTACTATTACCAAAGAACATAAGTTTTTCACAGAAAATACGGTCTGCCCTACCTGTCAGCAGGATATAGAAGAAGAGTTTCGTGTAAATAGAATTAGTGACGCTCAAAATAAAGCAAAGGAACTCAAGAAGGGTTATGAAGACCTGGAAGAGACTATAAAGTTGGAACAAGAACGAGAGCGTCAATTTAATTTACTTTCAAAGGAGATTACTAAACTCAATAATGGCATTTCTCAAAACAATACTCGAATCTCTGGATGTAACAGACAGATCAGAGATTTGGAATCGGAGGTTCAGAGACTTACCGAGCAAGTTGCAAACAGAAATACTGAACATGAGAAGTTAGCAGAGTTTAAAGTAACCCTCCAAGACACAATTGAAAATCTTTCCGACAAACGGATGGAAATGTCTAATTATGATTTTGCATATTCACTTCTTAAAGATGATGGTGTAAAGACGAAGATTATTAAAAAATATCTTCCTTTCATTAATCAACAAGTGAATCGTTATTTGCAGATGATGGATTTTTATATTAACTTTAATTTGGATGGTGAATTTAGTGAAACAATAAAATCTCCAATTCATGAAGATTTTTCCTATGCATCTTTTAGTGAAGGTGAAAAAATGAGAATTGACTTGGCACTCCTCTTTACTTGGAGGGAAGTTGCGAGAGTCAAAAACTCTGTTAATACCAATCTCTTAATTATGGATGAAGTATTTGATTCATCTCTTGATGGATTTGGAACTGAAGAGTTTCTTAAAATTATCAGATATGTCATCAAGGGTGCTAATATTTTTGTGATTTCTCACAAATCTGATTTGCATGATAAATTTGACAATGTTATAAAGTTTGATAAGGTAAAAGGTTTTTCACGAATGGTGTCATGAGTAATTGGAGAGAAGAATATAAAAGTTACACTAGTAACAAGAAAGAACTTGATCTCCTAGAGAATGGACCAAAAAGTTTGGCACAATCATGGTATATGCAAGCCATGTATAATAAGTGGAAGAAGATCAAGGGAATCAAAGATCCAGAACCACCAAATTGTCAATCTTCACTAAAGGAGTTTTTTCGTGACAACCCCTAACTGGCAACACCACTCCAAGAAGGAGCAGAAACGAACTCTCAAACCTCAAGCAATGAGAGCAAGGAGAGAGGCACTCAGACAGTTCAAGAAGCGTCACAGGAACCGCCCAGACAAGGCGGTTTCGTCGTATTATGAGTCCATACGAACGGAACATTATGGCAGTTTCACACGAGATCAAATCCCAACTAGCGAAACTTCTAGCAACTGAAGATCTTGTAGTGGAGCACAAGAACGTTGAAACTGCCTGCTTCAATGTTCACACCAGAGTGCTGACTCTCCCTATGTGGGATGGTGCTACCAATCAAGTTTACGATATGTTGGTGGCACACGAGGTGGGTCATGCACTCTATACTCCAGACCGTGACTGGATTAAAGAATATAAAATCTCTCCACAGTTTGTGAATGTTGTGGAAGATGTTCGTATTGAGAAGTTGATGAAGCGTCGTTATGCCGGTATCTCTAAGACTTTCTATCGTGGATATAATGAACTCTCTGACAATGATTTCTTTGGTGTAGAGTGTGAAGATGTAAGCAAGATGAACCTTGCCGATCGTGTAAATCTTCACTTCAAGATTGGAAACTTTGTTGATATTCCTTTTGGTAAAGATGTAGAGATGCCCATCGTTCGCATGATTGAAGAATGTGAGACCTTTGACGATGTTC